>Ga0208185_1000534_pt1 | contig 16080 bp, 18 predicted proteins | sample EasRivMeERMLT700_FD_187532 | JGI IMG/M metagenome (GOLD analysis project Ga0208185, IMG submission 187532) | Soil microbial communities from meander-bound floodplain in the East River, Colorado, USA - East River MetaG ERMLT700 (SPAdes) (version 2) | ecosystem: Environmental > Terrestrial > Soil... | reverse complement strand
GCCAAAAAGACCTTGCACGGGAGCAGCAGGCAAAGCCCGCTTCGCGTCACGCGATCCAGAAGTATTCCTCGCCGCGTGCGGTTCATTGAAGGCGAGCCCGCAGGCACTTTGGTGCTGCGGACCGAATCCAACGACTGGAGGCTCGCTCTGCAGATTCGGTAGCCACCGTTCTTGGCGCGGGGGAAATCCATAATTGCGTCCGGCTATGATGTGATTGAGTTCGTCGAACGGGTTGCCTTGGGGCATCCACGTTTCGCCTTCCTGATCACTATTGAAAAGATCGCCGGCGCGATTGAAGGCGAGCGCCACCGGAACGCGAATGCCGACCGCGACGGTCGAAAGCTGCTTCGCGCGCGCATCCCACTTCTGGATCGTGCCGCGCTGGGAATTCAAATCATAAAGTGAGAATTCGTCGGCAGCCGCATCGGCTCCGGAAGGCTCGCGCCATCGACCCTGTTCCCTTAACCAGGCGACCTCATCGGGTTTCAGGTCGCTTCGTTTGCGGAGGCGATAAGCGTTCGAGTAATCAGCGACAAGAAGTCCAAAATACACATTACCTTCGGCATCCAGCGTCACCGCCGTCGCGTCCACTCCGCCAGAACCAACGTCCGTCTGCGGCCATCCTGAGGCGATGGTTTCCTCGGTGTCCGCCACGCCATCGCCATCAGTATCCTTGAGAAGCGAGACCTTGCCTTTCGAGGAGACGAACAGTCCGTGCGTGCTCCACGCCATACCGAGGGGCACGCTCAGCGTCGGCTGGGTCCAGAACGGTTCGACTATGTCCTCGAGGCCGTCGCCGTTAGTATCGCGCAATCGCCAGACTTTCCCGTCATAACCGAGCGAGGTCAGTGTTCCATCGGGCGCAAACCGCACATTGTTTTGATTGCTGAGCTTCACTGGCAATTCCTCGACGGTGAAGCCCGGCACGAGCATTTGCACCACGGGCGGCGAAGAAGTTTGCGCAGCCACACCCGTCCCGGCTGAAAAAATCAAAAGGAGGAACAGAGAAACTACCCACCCGTAATCACTTCTCCTCGCGCAGGACACGGCCCGCCCGTGCTGCGGGTGCATAAAAGACGATGGCATAATTACGGTGCGGGTTTACCAGTTACCGAGCGCTAACTCCAGACCACAATCGCGGTCTCTCGATCCTATTGCAGGCTCGATCATCCAGAGATGGCGATGGGACGCCTGCCTAGGGCAGCCGCAATCTGAAGAAGCGATTCATTGGTCCGGGAGCGGGCACGGTGAATTGAAACGCGCCGGACCCGCCAGCGGTGGTGATGTCCGCATCGTTCCAATCAACGAGATTGGCGGAGGCTTGCAGGAAGTAGCTCGCGCTGGCGTTGCCGGAGCAGGAAAGCAAAAAGCTGCCATTTGGTTGCCTGGTGATGCTGAGGATGCGCGGAGGAGGCAGGATCACGAATGTGGCTTCGGCGGAAAAGGGTCCGCCGAACGCGGAGTCCACGGCTTGAACTTTCCAGAAATTGGTGCCGGGCGTGAGACCGCCAATCCACGCGCTGGTGCCGTGCTGAACGTTGCCCATCCTGGGCACGAGACGCCTGCCACTCGCCAGCGACATGGCGGACATCACGTCGTCCGATGCACCTTGTTTGCGGACGCGGACATTGTAGGTGAGCGCGCCGGCGGGAGTTTGCGCGTCGCTGGCCGGGTTCCAGGAGAGCGTGACGCGGTTGCCGTTGACCGAGGCGATGAGTCCGGTGGGCGCAGTCGGACGTGAATTGGTCGCCGATCCGATGTTGCGATAGAGCTGGCCCTGTTCGGCGTCGGATGAAAGCGCTCCGGCCATGAGCACGTCAAGCCGCCCGTCATTGTCATAATCGCCGGCCGCCAGGTCCATATCGTACATGCCGGGTATTTCGGAGGGAAGCTCGGTAAATTGGTTGTTGCCCTCGTTGCGATAGAGGACGCAAACGTTCGGCTGGCCGTTCTCGGTTTTTCCCGACAGCACGAAATCGAGCCGGCCATCATTGTTGAAATCACCCCACGCCGCCGCCGGCCTGAGCAAACCAAGGAAGCCATTGGTAAGCCCGACGAACGAATCATTGCCATCATTGCGATACAGGAGCGTCACCCCGACGACCGAAGACGACACGCGCCGGTGACCGCCGATGAGCAAGTCCAGGTCGCCGTCATTGTCAGAATCACCCCAATGCGCGAATCCCCAGGCAACTCCCGTCAACCCCGCCTGAATGTCCGTGAAGACATCGTTGCCGTCGTTACGGTAAATGCTCAAGGAGACGTCCAACAAATTGGTCCTGTATCCGGCGAGCGCCAGATCAAGATCGCCGTCGTTGTCATGGTCACCCCAGGCGACCGCGGCGAATTGCCGGCCGGGCAGAGCGGTGGACACTTCGGTAAACCGGTCGTCTCGATCATTGCGAAAGAGTTTGGTGACGGGCACAGTGCCATTTTCCAAGCCCGCGATGACCAGATCGAGGTCACCGTCGTTGTCGTAGTCGCCCCAGTCGGACTCGTATGGCGCGTAATGGTAAAGCCTGATCTGGTTGGTCATGGCCCCTTCCAGGAAGGCGCCCGAAATGCGATAGACGCGCAGGGCATCCGAAGCCGACCAGAACACTTCGAGGTCGCCGTTGGAATCCGCGTCCACCAGGTCTGCCGTTTGGGCGGCATAGCCATCGAAAGCGCCGGCCACCCAGCGGGTGAAGGAGGCTCCCTGGTTATTATTGATCCAGAACTCAGGGTTTCTGTTCCAAGCCGCCAGGAAAAAGTCCAGGTCGCCGTCGCTGTCAATGTCGCCCCATTCCACCGTTCCCTGGTCCACGTTCAGGATTCCCGCCCCAAGGGCAAATGGGGAAAACAGGCTGGGCGTCCTGAAGGTCCGGTCAGCGTCCGTGACCACCTGCACGTTGTTGGAACCAATCCACCGGAAGTGATACGTGGTCCCGGGGAGCAATCCCGTGATCAAAGGCTGGAGGGTGACAAAGTTAACACCGCTGCCGATGGACGTGAGCGGCGTCGTGTTCCCGTAATTCGTGGTCGCGCCCCATTCAAACCAAGCGCTCGCAGGACGGCCCCTTGGATTGACGGCGGTGTACAATTGAGCGCTGGAGTCGCGAACGTTGAACGCGCTGCCCGCATTCGTGCTGATTCCAAGCGGCGCAGTCGAATCCACCCAGGTCGGCCCCGACAACGTGACCGCGTTTCCATTCCCGACCGCGTTCGTGGCCAGAGTGCCCGAGCCGTCGTCAAGACGGTAATAGGCGACCAGATTCGACTCGGTGCCGGTCAAAGGAAAAAACATGTCCGGGTAAATCTCCGCGGCGCTGCGCGCTTTGTTCCAGATGCGCACTTCATCCATCTGGCCGGCGAACCGGAGGATCTGGTCGTTGCCCCGCGCACCGATGATCAGTGGCGTCGTGCCCTCCTTGGGATTACGAGTTGTGGCAATCGAGCCGTCCAGCACACCATTCACATACACAAGAATATTCGCGCCGTTCCACACGCCGGCGACGTGATACCATTGGTTGGCCCCGAGCGAGGTTGCGCCACTGGCCACGGATGCGGTTGAGCCGCTGTCCAGCGTGAAGAATTGCAGCTTGTCCGTCGGACTCACCCGCAACGCGTAGCCGCCGTTCACGCCGCCAACCCCATATTTTTCCACGATGCCCATTTGCACGCCGGTGGTGGAACGCCGGATCAGCGCCTCGACAGTGACGTGGTTGGTTACGCTCAACGCCGGACTGTCCGACGCCGAAGCGTGGCCCGACGTGCCATTGAAAGAGAGTGCGGCACCGGGATCGAGCGACTGGCCCTGGACATTGACAACGGTGGCTAGGGCGAGAATCAGGCCCGCCGCCAGCGCCCGCTCCGGTGGTGTTGCGAACCGCCAAAGCATCGTCCAAGCGCACAACCATTGCGTGGACAGGTGAAATGGTGATTCAGGCATTTTCGGACCTGAGGTTACCAATTGCACTGGTTAGTGACAAAGACCAAAATCAGAGTCTTCGGACCATGAGGGTCATTGAAGATGCCGGGCAGTGACCCCGAAACCAAATGCGTGTGGCTCTCGCGGAATTCGAGACATTCGGGGACGCGCGTCCGCAAGGGAAAGGAAAACAATTCACGCCTCACGAGGGATGTCGTTACAGAACTATTCACATGACACGTCCCGCGCGCTCGACACACATTGTATTGTTTTCAATGCCACGCATGACCCGAAGGAACAGAGGTGGAAGGCGCTTCAGAGTGAGATGCTGCGGGCGCGGGAAGTATGACGAGATTCGCATCGAGGTGAAATATGGTGGACGCCTGAGCATCGTTAAAATGAAGCGAAAGCGCGACGCAGAGTTTGAAGGTTGTCACCAAGAGGTTGCCTCAAAAGAGCCGGATGGGATGGTGTGGTGCACCGTTTATGGGAACCCCTGAACATGGTTGCTTAATCGGAAGGTGGCACGATAAGTCTGAGGCATCTCATTCACGTGGTGGATGGAACTAAGGGCGATCCGACAAGCAAGCAATGATCTTGTTTTATGAGGCACAGCCTCATCGCCATCGATATTCGATTTTCGTTGAAACGTCTGGCGGCGGTTCGTTCCCGAAGCTTGTTAGGCCGCCATCTCTGGAACTGACCAATGCCAAGGTTCATAGATCACTCCGTATCGGTTGGATCGCGGATAGGTCATCGAGAAACCAAACGCTCCGGCGTTGGCAAGCAGCCACGCAAACGCCACTGTGGTCTCAAACTGCTCTATAACAGGTGCGCATCCTGGCGCTGTCATGTCAATAGCTCGCCCTGTGTGATGCTCGCTGTAGCCGGGCGGCGCACTCACAGACAGAATCTTCTGCACAGACTCGCCTGCCTTGAGCTTCCGCTCCCAAATCTGCCGCTGATACGCAACACTTCTGAACGCGGAAACCAGCACCAAGCTCACACCCTGCTGCTGCGCTGCCATCTGCATAGCCTGCCAACAACTGGCTGCCGCCGGTGCAAGGCGCTGCTGCCTGCCATAGATGTCTGTACCAACCGGCACCAAATCGGTCGCCTCCCGATACAATGGCATTGCCGAGTCGGAGCCGAAGGATGCTGGAACACCCAGTTCGCGCAAAATCGCCGCCACTTGCTGTTCATATGTCTGGGGCGAGGTCATGGCAGTGCACACATAGCCGCCTTAAGATGAGATCTCATAAAGCTGGAGGTTCGTGCTAAAAAAGCCGTTCCTGAAGTTGGACTTACAAACTTCAGCGCTCACTTTTCTTTCATTTCAAATTTGCCGTCTGCGATCGCTTTAAATTCGAACCTTCTTGGCCAGAGTGAAGCTTTGCTGATCGTCTTGACTTTTTGCTCGTGCAACAAGAAAACGCCTTCGCCAACCACCTCAATCTTGCCCACCGAATCGATTGTTGTCTCGGCATGCGTTAAAAGGTCTGGCTTGCAACCATTCCCGTAAATCAATTTGCACTCAAGATTTCGGCTAACTTGAACAATCATGAAATCAATGGGACTCAGCGTCGACAAGAACAACAGGCTATCACCTTGAAGCTGCGGAAGTGAGTCGCTGATGAACAACGTTCCGCCGAGTGGATCGTCTGAAATGGTCCGCGTACGCTGATCCCGTTGTTTGATCATTACACACCTCTTCACAAAAATCACTCTGTTCTCAATTCCGCAGCCAAGCTTCTCAAGTTGTTCGAACAAGAATTTGCATTTCGATGGCAGCCGGCCTTGCGCCTCCAGTTGTTCATACGCGACCGCGATGCGCAGTTCGACAAAGTCTGTAATTGTTTCAAAAAGGTCGTCGCCTTTCTTCTTTTTTGGATCTGGCTTCCCGCCTTTGGATGAGCGGTCGGGTTTCCTCTTTAATTCCCCATCTCGATCCTGGGCATCTGCGCAGAGCGGTCCAAGGTTCGGCGTCTGCTTCGTAACCGCCGTCGCCAAAGAAGGATTTTCCGGTAACTCAGATTGTTTATCTTCAGCGTGAGCCGAAAAGGAAAAAGCAAACAGGAGAATGACGAACTCGAAGTGTAGGACTGGAAAGTCGATTTTCATGTGGCTAAATCATAGAAGACGACTCCTGGCTCATTCAAGGCTGCGCGAGCCGCGAGACGGCGTCGAAGATTTCCAGAATACAACTCAAGCTTGTGACCGTCAGGATCCAAAAAATAGAACGATTCCGCGAGTCTGACTCCTGACAGGGTTAGGTGTTCGATTCATCCTCCCTGGTAGAGATATCCGTTATGCCGAGCTCGGCATAATCAGACGGGCTTGAGATGGTTAGTTTGAGCGTGAGCCCAGTTCCATCAAATCTGCAGAACTGACTACCTTAATCCGAAATCATTCCAATCGTGGCTAGCCACGCCTCCACCAACTGAGGCCATCGGCTAATCGGTAACTTCGTGTGCCGAAGCCCAAAGGCGTGTCCACCCTCTGCATACAAATGCAGTTCGACGGGAATCTTGGCGTTCCTCAGCGCGAGGGAGTAAGCCATAGAATTCCTGACATCGTCGACCGGGTCGTTCTGGGCATGTAGCAAAAAGGTCGGCGGCGTATTGCTGGTGACTGTAATGTTGGGATTGAACCCTAATTGCTCTGTGTTTGTCCACGCTTTCGGATCGTCCGCATACCAGGGAGAAAGGTGGCCTGGATAAAGTGCGATCGCAAAATCCGGGCGGCAGCTTACTTGTCGCAATGACTATCAGTTGAAGGAGTTGGCTCCTCTGCAAAGCGAATACGGGGGAACACCTCATTGTTAACGATTCGCTCCGTTACATTTTGCGCGTCTTCCAAGATTGCCGCCCAGCCAATGTTCATCTTGCGCCCGTTGTAGACTGTCGCAGTGGGAGGAATCATACCCAAATACGCTTGGCAATAAACCTCCTGCCATTTGCTCAAACCTTCCTTTGGATCAACCATAAATTCTGCCATAAATACTGCGGCTCTCATCGCAAGATGACCGCAAAGGCATTCTGGCGTACTTTTTCCCTTTGTGTAGAGAGCTCAGGGTTAAGCAATATTATCGAACAATTGTCAAATGTTCCGGCGGTTGTTACCGAGGTCTTAGGACTGCGATCATCCAGGTCCGGGTTCCGCATGCTGAACCGCATAGTCGCTCAAGGATTTGTGCACCGGAATCCGGCGGGACTGCTGGTCATGAAAATAGATGTTACTGATGTCGGTCAGCAGTAAGTCGTTCTCCGTGCGAGGCAGCCAATCGGCCTGAGAGTAAGTCTGATAGTCGGCCTTTGGCTTGATAAATGTGAGCTACCGTTCTACAATCCAAGCAATCACGGGGAAGGTCTTTGACGATCTCCTCTCTCTACTCTACCCATGAACTACGATATTGGAGCAATTTGGCGGAAGTGGGACTTGCACATTCATACGCCCGCCTCGTTTCATTGGAATGGGGGAAGTCGGTTTGCGAAAATGGGCGCCACCGAAAAATCGAAGGCACTCAATGAAATTGCTAAAACTATTGAAGAGTCGGACATCGCGGCATTTGCAATAATGGACTATTGGACCTTCGACGGATACATCACCTTGCGCGACCATATCCGTGCCAATTTCCCGAAGTTCCAAAAGGCGGTATTTCCAGGCATTGAGCTACGTGTGGAAGCGCCAGTTGATTTTAGACTCAACATTCATGTCATTCTGTCGGATCTGCTTTCTAACCAGCAAATTCAAGACTTAAAATGCGCTCCGGATCGGGGCCAATAATCGAACTCTTTCTGATGAGGCGCTAGTAGCATTCGCACGCACACTTGATCCCAGCAAAGCTAGGGTTCACGGCTACACAGGGGACTATGCAAAGAACGAAGACCTTTTGTTGGAATTAGGAAGCAAGACAGCTAAAGTCACGAGGGAGTCCTTGTTGGAAGGCCTCAAACAAATTCCAGAAGGTTCTGCATTAATTTTGCTTCCGTATGATACATCTGATGGGCTGGCGAAACTCGATTGGAAGGGTCATGCGTACGACAGCAATTACTTCATGCAATTGGCCCACATATTTGAGACTCGCGAGCCCGAGAACGTCGACCTTTTCTTTGGACGGGAAACTCCGAAGAACAAGGACTTCATTAAAAATTTTCTTCAAACCATGGGAGGCAAGCCGAAGCCGGTTGTCTCAGGGAGTGACGCACACAAAGTGGCTGATTACGGCAGATTCCCTTCCAACAGGATTACGTGGATAAAAACCAAGTCATTATTGATGCTACGCTTGCCGCGCGGCTACGAGCTCTCCTTCCTAGGCCCGTTCATCAGCCCCAAAGTTAAACAAGGTCCTCAGATTCTTTTTCCTGCTTGGCTTCCTTCATGGCCTTGAAGATGCCAACCATGTAATAGATGAAGATGTAGAGGAAGAAGAGCCCGACCGTAACGGCGTCCCAATACCCGTGAGTCGTCACCGAGCGTCCGTTCTCCGACCTTTCAGGATGTCCTTAATTGGAATGGGCAAATCAAACGCCGCAGGATGAACGTTGTTATACTCGATCACGTCGCGGACGAAAATAGCTTCGGGACCTTGTACATGTCGGATGACCTTCGTCGGCCATTGAAACTTTCCAAATGTGCGATACTCCCGGAACACTCGCGTGACCAGATGTAAACCATGGTACCACTTTTCCGGACGACTGCTTCCCGCAAGCAATCCAGTCTCGACCTCGTAATAATCCGTTAAAACCTCCCCCGAACGAGTTGTGCATTTCACTTGATAACAGGGCCGTCCATCGAAAGAAACGTGGGCGATGGTTTTCATTTTGTCTAGAGGGCCGCGCAGGTCAGTCCAGTTACTCGCTTCGTTCATCCACACCTTAGCCTCCTCGCCTTGGAGCCTGCGAAACCCGTTAGGGTGGCTGGTCCAGACGATTTTACCATCCGAACCAAATTGCTCGGACGGCCGCTTAGGCCAACGAACCGTGCTCTGGATTCGATTCTTGCCTCCCTTCAATAGCTCAAACTTTCCGTGAATTCCCATGGACTCGACATCCACCTTTCCCGCCATCCGTAACGATTTCAAATTGGCGAACTGTTCAGACCCGCCAATGGCTTTGTAATACCTGTCGAGGATTCGATCGGCCTGCGGAAGTTGGCTTTGGGTTTCTTCGAGTTGGTGGATACATGGAAGGACCATGTGTTTGATAAAACCTAGTGCAGAGTTGCGACGCCCGATGTAAGAAGTGGTGACGATTACAACGTCTAAATGCGGAACGACAACGATGTGTTGTCCCCCGAGTCCTTGGGCAAAGTACATTGGCCGGGCATCGAAAGTATCCAACCACCAGAGAAAGCCATAATGAGAACTATTCGTTTGTTGAGTTGAGGCACGCACCCAGGAAGGTGGCACGATTTGTTTCCCATCCCACAATCCATTGTTCAAATAAAGGTACCCGAATTTTGCCATGTTCCTCGGCGTGAGATACACTTCCGAGCCACCCCAATAGTACCCCTGCGAATCCTGGTCCCATTGATTGATCGAAATCCCAATTGGATCGAGAAGCGTATGTCGAGCGAATGCCTGCGTATTTGTTCCTGTCGCTCGTGTTAACAAAGCTGAGAGCAAGTGCGTCAGGGCCGTGCTGTAGTTCCATTCCGTGCCGGGTGCCGCAACCAATTTCGATCGGAGTGTAAATCCAATTCGGTCTCGGCTATCCATCCACCGTCGGCTAATCGGACCATTCTCGATCCACTCCAGGCCCGCCGTCATCGCCAGGAGGTGTCGGATTGTGATCAGCTCTTTTCTCGAATTACGCAATTCCTCGCGATATTCTGGAAAGAAACTGATGATCGGCTGATCAAGTGATTGGATGTGTCCTTTCTCCAACGCGATTCCGACTAGGGCGCCAATGATGCTTTTAGAGGCGGACTTAATATTCCAAGAATCCTCCTCCGTTTTCCCGTGGAAATATTGCTCAACAACCAGACGGTCATGCCGAACTAAGAGGAGGCTGTGAACTTCCGGGCAGGACGAAGGCATCTTCTGTAGGGCGTTAGCGAGAGTATTTGTGTCTATTCCATGCTTTTCAGGAGGGGCAACCTGCCACCCGTGCGTTGGCCAATAGTCTCGTTGGCGAACAACACTAGAAGCGGCGCCAACACCGTTTGTAAGGGCGGCAGAGCCGAATGCTTGTGGAAGCATTATTGCCGCCACACCTCCACATGCAATTTGCAGTAGTCGACCAACAATCCTTTTGAAGTCAGGGGTCCTCATTTCGAGACGGGCGTGCCCCGTGCGTGTTCCATTGTCAACTCAAACAATGCTCTCTCCAAAAGCTCCCGGAATTCCTCATTGCGCTGTTGGTGAAAGACATCCGCGAGACTGGATGAGCCGAAAAATGCCACGGTCACGTCGTGTTTGGGTTCATGCCACGCGAAGCAGCGGTAACCGCTCGTTCCGCCCGCATGACCGAAAAAGAAAGGCGCATCCGAAAGACTCACGGCATCCTCTGCGCGACGGACGACGCTGAGACCGAAGTCGTAACCAGAAACGGGATACCACGGGCGATCGACGTTGTTGGTTCGGAAATGGCTCCGAAGAAGCTTCCGAGTCGGCTCATCAAGAAAACTGTTCGTGCCCGCAATGGCCCGCACGAAAGTGGCCAGATCCGACACGGTGCTCACCATTCCCGCATCACCCCCCACGACTGGCGTCCATCCTGTGGCGTCTTCCCAGAAGCCGAAGAGATGTTCGTAACCGTGGGCCAACTCCCCGCGCGGTCGCTCGCTCAATTCATAATAAGTGTTGGTGAGGTTCAGTGGACTGATCAGGCGGTTTCGAATTTCGACCGAATGATGATGACCGGTGGCTTGATCAATCGCGAGGCCCAGCAGAAGGAAATTGGAATTGGAATAGCTCCAGCCTTTGCCCGGAGGGAATCGCGCTGGTTTGTCATAGGCGTATTTCAAGTCGCGCAATGGCGGCCAATCCCCGCGCCGGCTGAACATACCACGTCGGAGCATGTAGGCGATGCTGTCATTGAAATCGTAAATGCCACTTGTGTGCCGCGTCATCTGCCGCAGCGTAATTTGGTCGGCGTTGCGGATATGGCTGGTAATGGAAGCAGGAAGGTAATTGGTCATCACTGCATCTGTGTCGAGTTTTCCTTCGGTGTGCAATTGTGCTGCGACGATCCCGGTGAACGTCTTTGTGACGCTGCCGATGCGGAAAGCGTGGTCGGTTCGCATCGGAACCTTCCGCTTGCGATCTGCCCAGCCCACAGCGCTGAGGAAATTTGTCGTGGGAGTTTTAACCAACAGGATCGAGCCAGGCATGCCGCATTGGTGCGACCAATCCAAGAGCGACTGGTACGAACGAGCCTCTGTGGGCGGCGGATTCTTGATCGGGGACTGGCAGCCACAAAAGAATGCCACCAGGCATACGGGAATCACAACGGCTTGGATTTTGTGCCTCATTAATCTGGAAGGATGCGTCTTCATTGGGTTATTCGTAACTGAGTGCCCTTATGGGATCGACTTTGGCCGCCCGACGGGCCGGTAGGTAGGAAGCAAGCAAGGTCACAACGACAAGCACGAAAGCAGCGGTCAGCGCAACCGCCCACCCGGAGATGGGCAGTCCCGCTAGGGTTGCCGGGTCCCGCATGGGCGAGCCGGATGGAATCAAGCTGTCAAGGATCCGCATAACGGCGATTGAGCCGCCTAGTCCCAGCGCAGCGCCAATTAAGCCCGGTCGCACCCCTTGATACAAAAAGAGCGTAAGAATTGCTCGTCCCTGAGCTCCGAAAGCCATGCGGATACCGATCTCCCGGGTTCGTCGGACGGCCGCGTAGGAGGTCACACCAAAGACGCCGACCGCCGCTAATATGAGTCCTAACATTCCGAAAGCGCCAAGCAGGCCAAAGATCAAGTAATTGGATCGCATTCTGCCGTCGATGCTCTGGCGCACGGTGGTCACCGAATACACCGGGAGGTCGGGGTCCATTTCTGAAACGGCGCGGCGAAGCGTGTTCGCAGCCGGGCCGGAGGCAGCGCTGGTTCGAACGATAATCAATGCTCCCGTGCCGATTTCATCCTGCGCCTTTGGACGATAAACCTGCATGCGAGTGTCAGTTCCCGCATCCGCCGGAAAGCCAACGTCGCCAACAACACCGACAATTTCCATCCACTGCGGATTGGCAGGGTCACCAATGCTGATGCGTTTGCCAATCGGACTTTGCTCACGCCAGAAATGACGAGCCATCGTTTGGTTAATTATGGCGACTAAAGGCCCCCCAAGTCTGTCTATCGATTGGAAGAACCTTCCTTGCAGAAGGCCGATGCCCAACGTTTGGAAGTAAGCGGAACTAACTGTGGGACAAGAAACGAGCGGAGCGTCTCCAGGTGAAGGAGCGGCTCGATCTTCGATTCGGAGTGGTCGAGTGTTCCAAAACGAGGTGATGGGCAGGTCGTCGCTGAAAGCCGCTCCCTCCATACCGGGTAAAGTGATAAGCCGTTCCTCCAGTTGGGCCCAGAAGGCGTTACGTTGTTCGGGCGAAGGATATTTGCTTCTCGGAAGGGCAACTTCCGCAGTCAACAAACCGTCAACGCGCCAACCTGGATCAAGGCGGGCAAAGCGTTGCAGCAGGCGGATGGTTGTGCCGGCGCCCGTGAGCAGCATCACAGTGAGCGCAATTTCAGCGATGATTAGAAGATGTTGGAGGCGCCGTTGTGAGCGGCTGCCCGTTGCTCCGCGAACACTTTCCTTAAGCGTCTCATTAATATTCACGTGGGCGGCGAACCACGCGGGAACCGTGCCGAAAGCGATGGTTATCAATAAACAGCAAATCAGAGCAAAACCGATAACATGAACGTCCAGCACAGCCTTGAACCCGGTTCCCAACTGCTTACTCAGGATATCATCGCAGAATGAGGCAAAAACCAAACCAAGCAGACCGCCCAAAAGCGAAATCAAAAGGCTCTCGGTCAACAGTTGGCGAACCAGCCTCTGGTGGGGCGCGCCAAGCGCGGCCCGGACTGTGAGTTCGCGTGAACGGCCATTTAAAGAAGCCAGTTGGAGATTCGCCAGATTGGCGCAGGCGATCAGGAGAACACAACTCGTCAAGCCGAGTAAAAACAATATGCTCCGCCGAGCGCTTTCGGGTCGCAACGAATCCTCCAAAGAGACCAGTCGTAAACCGCTGCCGGCGGCATAATGCGGATGATCCTGCTGGAGACGCGCCGCGATGGAGGTCATTGCCGCCTGCGCCTGCGTCAGGGAGACACCGGGCTTAAGTCGTCCGATCATGTTGAGATAGCGATTATCGCGGTCTCCACGCTCTTCGGGCTTGATCACAAATGGACGCCAGATCTCAGGCTCACCCCAAAGCGCTGGGAACTCAAAAGTTGCGGGCATGACCCCCATCACGACGAAAGGTTCGCCATCAAGGCGCAAGGCGCGGCCCACAATGTTCGTGTCTCCGGCAAAGTGACTTGTCCAAAACCGGTGGCTGAGAACTGCGACCCGATCACGGCCCGGCAATGATTCTTCGGCGGTGAACACACACCCAAGCATCGGGTGCATCCCAACCATCTCAAAAAAACGGTCGGTGGCATGAATAGCGGTGACGCGCTGAGCGGCTCGGCCGTCGGCGCCGAGATTTGCGCCTTCCGCGTGATAGGCCGCCAGCGGCTCAAATACGCGGTTCTGTTCGCGATGATCCAGAAAATCGGCCAGAGAATGGGACGAGTCTTGCGACTGGGGTGAGGTCCGGTAAACGCGCACCAGACCTTCGGAGTTCGGATAAGGCGCCCGCTGAAACAGGAGTGGGCTAAGAAGGCTGAACATGGCGGTGTTGACGCCGATTCCAAGCGCAAATGTAAGGGCCGCCACAATCGTAACCCCCGGCTTCTTCCAAAGCATCCGCGTCCCATAGCGAAGATCCTGCGCCAGGCTTTCAATCCAACGAACGCCCCTCTGCTCGCGACATTTGTCTTTGGTGGATTCGAGCCAGCCAAATTGTCGAACTGCAGCATAACGGGCTTCTTCGGGATTCATGCCGGCCGCAATCTTCTCTTGTGCGCGCATCTCGATATGAGAACGCATCTCTTCATCCATCTCGGCATCGAGCGTTCGCTTCTGAAACAGCGCGCTCAAAGCCCGTTGGACCTTTCGCCAGGGATTCATAGAGGTCTTAGGCGGATTTCATCACTCGTCGAATCGCGAGACACATCTTTTCCCAATCCGTATTTTCAACATCGAGTTGTTTACGGCCCGCCTTGGTGAGTTTGTAGAACTTGGCTCGACGATTATTCTCAGATTGCCCCCATTCTGATTCGATCCAGCCTTGGTCCTGCAATCGATAAAGGGCCGGATAAAGCGAGCCTTCTCCAACGCTCAACACGTCGTCGGACCATTGCTGAATGCGTTGACAGATTCCAAAGCCGTGCGTCGATTCGCGGCTCAGAACTTTTAAGATCAGCATGTCAAGCGTGCCCTGCAATAGGTCTGGTTGTTCCATGGATGCGTAAGACTTCTATCGAGTGTCGATAGGAGAGTGAGGATACTCCTATCGCCTGTCAAGGGGAGATTTTGTGGATGCCGCTGGTCCTGGATGGACAAACTCCGCGCGCACGGCACCGCCTTCTGGCAAATCGGTGAACTCGCCTTGGCACTTCTTCGGGCCGCCAATCAGCAGAATGTCACCCGACGGGGGCGCGGCCAGCAGATGGAGCACCAGCCTGCACGTCCCCATCGCACTGAAATAGCTTCCAGCCACCCAATCGCACGCTGAATTGGAATTCATCTGCGAGGAGTCCCGTGCGTCCGCGTCAGTAACAGGACTGGCGGGTGGCCAGCCGATCATCGGAACGCATTATTACCAAGCGGTGGTCTTGCTTTCCTTGATCGAAAGTTCAATGGCTAAAGGCGACGGTCGGTTTTCACCCGACGACGCGTTAACGTAACCCATTGAAAAGAAACCGCTTACGAAAATCAAATTTTGTGAAACAAGTGTCGTGAATCCACGCAAGCCACACAGTATCAAAGACTTAATGGACGCGAGGGTCGGAATCGAACCAAACAGCAGCAATAACGAGCGAATTCTCCGGAGTTTCTCGCACTATGCAAGCACTATCAGCCGTAAACAGGACGTAGCAATCTATAGCAGCTTGTGCACAGTTTTGTGCACACTTCAGTTTGCTTTTGAGGGCTTAGATTTCTCGCTTCTTGACCTTTCTCATTGCGCAAACATGACACAACTGCGGAGCAGGAGCATCGTGAAGGGCGCGAGGTCCGTTGAGTTGCCGGCACTCGCTTCGAACTGTTACAGTTGGAAGGACGTACGTAATGCAGAAGAATAGCAAAGCAAAAGGTCGGTCGCTGGAGCACGCGAGCCATACGATCGAGTTTACGCAGAGTGAAATGATGATCGGGGATCTTGACGTTGAATGTATGATGATTGCCGCACCTTTTTTGGTGACCGTCCGAACCCGGAACCTCATCTCGCGATTCGAACTCAAGAACCAGGGCCGAGTTTTCAAGTTCGAGCCAATCGACGATATGCTCCCGGGAAAGTGTTTGGAGATCAATGTGGTGCAACGGCTGTAGCATGGCGAATCTCATTTTTGAAATATGAGTCAATTCGCCACGGGTCTCATTACAACTGACTTTCTGGAGCATGCACGCCCTCCTTTTATTGGTAAGAACTGGCGACTCGTTTATCGCGTAGAACCGCAACCGCGCCATCACATGGTGTACGGACGAAGGGTCGTGCGAGGTAGAGAAATCATCATAGAGGCACAGAACCAAGTTGTCGCCCAAAAGGTCATTTCACTGATCCATGGCGCTCTCCTATTGCTTTGGAACGACCCATTCATGGCCGACCTCTATTGGAGGGTTGAAGAGGTGGGAACCCAAAAAATACGCCTCAAGAGCGGTGGTAAGGCTTTATTTCAATTGGAGACAGGCGAAATACCCGTGGCCTGTGGAATTGCGGCCAAATTGTCTTTCAACCGGCGCCTGACATACGCCGTTCATAAGTTTGTCCTGAGTCACCAAGTTTACGCGCCTGATCTTAGAAGCCTTGACCCATCAGAGGGCATTCACCATCCCCTCTCATCATTTCCCGAAGATCACGTTCGTTTCTCATACGCCATTATTGCGGCGTATTCCG
>Ga0208185_1000532_pt1 | contig 16088 bp, 27 predicted proteins | sample EasRivMeERMLT700_FD_187532 | JGI IMG/M metagenome (GOLD analysis project Ga0208185, IMG submission 187532) | Soil microbial communities from meander-bound floodplain in the East River, Colorado, USA - East River MetaG ERMLT700 (SPAdes) (version 2) | ecosystem: Environmental > Terrestrial > Soil... | reverse complement strand
CAGGAACTGGAGGTAGTAGCGCACGTGGCGGGCGCTCATCTTGACGAGCATGCCCGGCGTCCACGCGCCCTTCGACTGGTATTCGACTCGGTATGTGTTCATAAACAAAACCGCCGGGGTGTTTCCACCCCGGCGGCCGGATGAACCGTCCCTTCACAGGAGGCGGCTTAATCACGCATCGGGTAAAGCTCCATGTGCTTCGCACGGAGCGATTGCTGTTTGGCATGGTTGGCAGCCTGCTTGGCGTCCAACTCAGCTTGCTTCAAGGTCACGTCGTTCGCCTCGTTGGCGAAGCGCACTGACTGCCGGGTGAGGACCGCCTTGGCATGGGGGTCGCACGGGCACGTGCTGTTGGCCTTTCGCGCGAGCCGCTCGGACTCGCAAGCAAGCTCGGCAGTCTTATGCTCCAGTCGGCACTCCGCCCGTTCGAGGCGTCGAGCCTCGGCGTCGGCCGCCGCTTTCTGGATTCCATAGACCGGGCGCTGCACAAACTCCCGAACCACAAATTTGAGTGGTCGGAACTCCCGCACGTGCAACGAGCACGTATGGAAGCCTTCGCAGCCGCAAGTATCAGCGGCTTCGACTTCACAGGTCGGGCCTCGCGGCCGAGACGCTGTGACAGCGGCGCACGTCGGATCAGCCGCAGCGGAGCAGGATGGGGCCTGCGCCGGCGGAACTGCCGTCGTGCATGTGGGGGCGGTGGCCGAACAGCTTGGGGCTGCCTTGCTGGCCTTCGCTTTCCCACGGAACAAAATGCTCGGAGCTTCGGCCCGAACTCGCCGTGAAGACACCGCGTCTTCGCTTGGAGGCTGCGGGGCAGTCGCAGCCGGAGTCGTGTCGCTCATGGGAACTGGCGGAAGCCGGTCCTGTGCGTGAGCAACCGACGACAGAGCCACCGCAAGGGTGACCATCATCAGGAAGCGTTTCATGCGCTCCTCCTTGGAAAGGGGTGTTGTGTCCGTTGCCACGCTGGCACGGAAGCATCGGTGAAGGGATCGGGTGCTAGACCTTGCGGTCTGGATAATTTGTTCCGTTGCTAGTACAGCCATCATAAAACTGCCGACCCGGCGTCGATGAGGCTACACCGGGTCGGCATTGTCGCTCTCACTATTACATTCGGGTCACTTGCCCGGTTTCTTCATGGCTGCGCCGTGCAACATCAAAACCGCGCCAGCCGAAATAAACGCATACCGAATCCAGCTTGGGATTTCGATGGTTCTCGGCATCGGCATCGGATACTCACCCGTGCCCTGCGCCGCCTGGTGACGTTGTTTCTCTACCGCGTTATGCACGTGCTCATGCAACGTGACACGCTGGATACTGTTGAAGGTGAGGCCCCACGCGAGCACCACAGTGCCAATCGCCAAGTAGTGGTTGCGGTTCATAGTTTGAGCGCCACGCCCTCACAGGACACAACTAGAAAGTGGTTGCCGTCCCAGTCCGTAATCGGATGATCGGGATGCACGGCGAACACGAAGCCGCAGATGTCGCAAACGGCATCACCGCCAGCACGTACAAACTGATCGGCGTCAACCCTGTTGGGGTCCACGTCGGGCGGCAGTTGTACGGGACTCTTGCGCATGCGTTGCTCACATGCCAATCTGATCGAACCGAGACGCTATCCCCCTCCAGCGCTATGTAGCTTGCCCGCACATCCGATACGTCAGGCTCAACCTGACCGGATTCTTTCGCTAGACGGAAAACTTTCGCTAATCGGACTAGCTTCTCATGTGCTAGCAGGCACGGTTTGACGATCTTTGCTAAACGATTCAAGTTCCCTCATAAGGAATCCGCAATGACCGTCTGCCTAGATGCCCCGCAATTCGAGCCTACTGAGGCGGATCGCCTCAATGAGTATCTCGAAACCAAAGACCCCGCTCTGCTGACCTGGCTGTATGAGCGCTTCAACAAGCGCTTGATGGCGAACGCCAGGAAGTACATGAAGGACAAGAACGCGGCGGAAGACTGCGTGAGCGAAGCCTGGCTCACGTTCATGCAGTGTGCTCCGCCAAGTACGAAAGCCAACAGTGCCTTCGCGTATCTGAACACGATGGTGCGTTGGAAGATCATCAGCCACGCCAGGCAAATGAAAACCGGAGTGCGCCGCGAAGAGGTTTCGCTTGACGCGCTTCTCGAACACGAAGACGGACATGGCCGACAGCTATTTGAAGTCTTCGCGCCCGAACTCGACGAGCAAGAGGAAGATTTTCACAACGTCTGGCAGGCGATTGAAGATCAACTGAGCAAGCTGACGCCGACCCAACGTGAAGCCGTCGAGCTTTACTACTGCCAGGGCCTGACCCGCCTCGAAGTCGCCGAAGTGATGGACATTACATCCGACGCTGCCTGGATGCAGATTCGCCGAGGCATCTACAGGTTGCGAAACAAGCTCTCGCCCGATTACACCCTTGCAGCTTAGGAGTTGAAATGCGTGCGTTCTTCGACGTGGAGTTCATCCAAGGAACCACGAAGGGAGACAAGCGCCGAGATTTCTACTCAGTCGGGATCGTGCGGGAAGACGGCCAGGAGTTGCATCGCATCTCCTCAGAGGCTGACTTGTCGCGCGCCGGCTGGTGGTTCAAAGCGAATGTTCTCAAGCAATGTAAGCACGAGCCGACGCACTCGTTGCTCAGCATCCGCCTGGCTATCCAGGAGATTCTGAGCGACGTGACTACGCTCTATACCCGCGACGGTGGGCATGACGCGGACGTGCTCCGCCAGGTCGTTGACGAGGTTCCACCCGTCTTCGATCTGCAATCGTATTGGCGTGACATGGGCGAGCCGCCCCTGCCGCCGCGAACTGGTGGCCATCATGCACTGCAAGATGCCCGCTGGCACAAAACGTTGTACGAAACCCTGACCGCTGATGCACTGGAGATGTACGTCATCGACGTGTGGCAGAACCCTCTGCGCATGCCGAACTATGACCGCATCAAGGGCGCGAAGAAGAAGAAACGCGCTCGCCAGGCTCGGAAGCTGGTCAAGGACGCATATTTCTCAATCGCAGCATAGGAGCAGCAATGAGTCTCGATAGCAGAATGTCCAAGTTTGACGACAAACAAGACCCGTGCTTGATCGACAACCCGGAGTACCAAGGGTTGCTATTGCTGTACGAGCAGAAGACGAACGGCACCCTTATTGAGTGTCTCGACGACGGCTTCGTTGGCCTGGTCGATCACATGGGCGACGACAGCGCCATCGTTCAGGCCGCCCGCGTTTCGTATGGCAAGGGCACGAAGTCAGTGAGCGATGATCGGGGCCTGATTCGCTACCTCTTGCGGCACTACCATACGACGCCGCTGGAGATGGTCGAGTTCAAGTTCCGCGTCCGTGCGCCGATGGACTGCTGGCGACAGTGGGTCCGCCACCGCACAGCGTCGATCAACGAGTACAGCACTCGGTACTCAGAAGCCATCGACTCGGCTCAAGAGGCCGAGGACTGGCGCACGCAGAGCAGCGTGAACAAGCAAGGCTCTGGCGGCCTGGTCGAGACCTGGCCGGAGGGCTATCGCACCGAGTACGACATGGGCATGAATGGCTGGATCGTGCTGGAGAAAGCGACACAACCCGACGACGAGGGTGAAATGTTAGACGAGATCAAGATGAATGGCCTCGGCTGTATCGTCTTCGATCACGAGCCGACGCCGGCCGAGTACCTGGACCGGAACGAACTGGCGATCCAGTTGCTGAGCCGGGGTGAGTACGACGAGCGGTTGAAGTTTGGTGTCGCCCGCGAGCAAGCCCGTAAGGACTTGCCGCTGTCCACGTACACCGAGGCATTTTGGAAGATTGACTTGCACAATCTCTTCCACTTCCTTCGGTTGCGGATGGACAGCCACGCGCAGCTTGAGATTCGGACGTTCGCTAACGCGATCTACGAACTCATCAAGCCCATCGTGCCGGCTGCCTGTGAAGCCTTTGAGGACTACCGGCTGAATGCGATGTCGTTCAGCGGGCCGGAGATCGAGATTCTACGGATGCTCCTCACACCACACTGGATGCAGAATCCCAAGGGACTCGGCAAACGTGAAGGCGTGGAACTTCGGGAGAAGCTCGACAAGATCGGCATCAGTACGGCGGGACTGGATGCTTTGCTTGCTGCCTAACCAGCCCGACGATAATCATCAGCCGTTGCGGGATGCTCTCCCGCAACGGCTTCTTTTATGCGCTGTAGCAGTTCGCCACGCAGGATAATAACGTCGTCGGGTGCCTCGAATCCGAGGCGGATTTTGTCACCGCGTATGCCTTCGATGGAGATCGTGATGTTGTCTCCGATCTTTATCTTCTCGCCAATCTTCCGTGATAAAACCAGCATGGGTATGACTCCTTATGTGCTATCGACCCACAGCTAGTATCGGAGACAACCGTCAAGATCGCTCTGCGAAGAATCTTTTGCCCATACCACCCAAATCTTCGTTGCTACCGGCCACAAACTTGACTTACTCAAAACAGCTTCACGGCCGTGTCGATGGAAACTTTGCGCTAACCGTACATTTTCACTCCTCGGAATAAATTCGCTAGCACTGCGTCGATACCTACATTGCCCAGTTAGTACCAGGCGACGAGTTGCGATGATGAATCGCTTCGGTCTGGGAACACGCGGAACACCCTCTGTTTTGTAGGCATCACCACATCCCAGGAGAACAAAGAATGAAGTGGCCCATCAAGGCGCTTTTGATCCTTGGGTTTGCGATGATCGGCGCGATGGCTCTCATTAGGCCAAGCTCCGACAACGCATTCCCCAAGGGCGGACGAGCGCGTGACCAAACTAAAGTCCCCGCCGTCGAGGCTGGTGCTCATCCCTTGCCACCTGGCGACAACCAATCGCCACGGCTGGAATCGGAGCACGCACCGAGTCTCTTCCATCTTCCGCATTTCAAAACGGAAGAGAAGGAACAGCACGGCGATCTGACAACCTGATATGCCGCTGGCCAGCGGTCCAGAATTCCATCACCCGGACTTCAATGGCACGGCGGCCACGGCTGTTTACCGTGGCCGCCGTTTTTTCCCTCCCGCAACTTCCCTCCCACAAGGATACATTCCCATGTTGATGCACAGACCGCCTGGGTGGCGTCGTCCGCCATCCAAGGCCAAGAAAGAACCTCCAATGTCAAGACGCCGGCTGCTGGCTTCGGTAGGTGCAGCCGCGCTCACGCTAACCCTACCGAAATTCGTCCATGCTCAGTCCCTTGAGCCTGCGCACGATGTTCACCCGCACTGGGACGAACTCCTTAGCCATATCGGCATGAGTCGTCAGTCGGGGTCGAACTGGTTGCGCGCCTGGCTCAGTGGTCTCATGCACGAACCAGAAGCCCGGCTGCGCGGCATCGTTCTCCACGGTGCTGCCGGTAGCGGGAAGTCCTCCTTCGTCCGTTCGGTTGGTGGCCTACTCGTCAAAGACGGGTTCGTGGTCACCAATGAGCGGTCTCTGTTGGAGTACGCATTCCTCGGCAAGCGATTGCTCGCCTGGGAAGGTCAAGTGCTCGGAAAGATGGCACGCGAATCCGTCATCGAGCACTGCCTTCACCGGAACGATCAAATGCCGCTGAATATGGTTCGGTGTGAGACGTTGGGTGGCGAGATGATCTCCAATCTCGAACACCCGAATCTGATGCACTGGATCGAAACCCACGAAGGCAACCCCCGTCGCAACGGGAACTCGTTCGAGACATTCGCGGTGGACAGGCTAAAAAAGCGCCTACCGTGGAGCGATCTGCGACGATACCTGATCGACGAGCGTGAACAATTCATTGCGAGTCTGGGGCGCGGCAAGAACCGCTTCCCCTCGATGTACGCAAAAGCCGCTTAATGGAGTGGGTTGCCTAGAGGGTAGGCCGTCGCGCTGTCGCAGCAGCGGGACGGCCTATTTCATTTCTTGAGGTCCACTCTCAATCGACGCCCAGAGGATGACGCCAACCACCGTGAGTAAGATCGCGGCACTCCCGATGAGTATCCACCAGGCGGCGGGGTGCGAAAGAAGAAGGCCCATAGCACGAACCCAATCGCGAAGAGGGCGGCGAGATCGGTAGCGAGCGACAGCACCTGGCTCATCCAGCCTTCTCCCGGCACGGGTGGGTCTCGCGTAGAGGAACACCGGGAGAAGGCTCTGGACGACTTGGCTCAGCAGAGGAAAGCTCGCCGGCCGTTAGGAGCCAGCCGGCGAGCATTTCCACGGATGTTACATGGGAGCAAAGCGCCGTAGAGCTTGTATCGGCTATGCCGACTTCTCGACTTGAGCGCGTTCTTCGGCCGAAGGCCCCGCCCGCCGGTAGCCAGAGAGCGCGTTGTGCTTCGCTGTCACGGTCGGGTCCAGGTTCACGACGGCCGGCAACTCGTCGAGCGTGAAGGGATGTCGAGCATAGAGCCATTCCAGCCACGGCTCGAAGAGTGGGCAGACCCATATCGCGTGCTTCTGGAGATCGGCTGCCGCCAAACCCCACGGGCCGAACATCGCGCCTTCGCCGGTCACGAGGTCCATCACGAAAATGGTTCGCTGATCCCATCGACGGCCGCAGACCGGCATACCATCGACTTGCGATACGGCTTCCCGCTCGTGGTCGAGAACACCAACCATGAACCGGCCCCAATTTATCTGATCCGTGGCTTCAATGACCTTAGTCTTCATTTCTTCCGCTTCACTTTCTTGCCGGTGATCGCTTCGACTGCCGCGCCGGCAGATTGTTCGGCGCTTGTCTCGCTGGCCAGCGTCACCATCCCTTGGCACCATTCGATCACTTTGCGGTACGTTTTCAAGCGGTCCCTGGCCCGCTCCAAAGCTTCCTTCCGATCCTGCATGCGGTGGTGCATGCCTGGCGCAGCATACTTGGGATCGGTGGCAACGAAAGCTTCGTGCCGGATGATCTCCAACTCGATCTTCTCGCACTCTTCGGCGAAGTGCTGGTGGGCGTGTTGATAAACCCAACTGATCTGGTGTGGCTCAAGTGTCGTTTTCATTTGGAATCTGCTCGCTAAGTTTGTCTCTGGCTTCGATTGCCCGCTCAATGGCCTCGTCGATTGCCTCGTGCTCGTCGTCCTTGAGCGTGGCTGTCTCTGCGATGTCGGTTAGTTCGTCAATTGTGGACTGTAAGGCGTCACGGGCAGCCGTCAGGCGTTTGAGCACTGTTTTCCGCATGTCTATACCCTAGTTCGTGAACTATGCTTGAGGAATGGTAATCCACTACTTTCACTGCGCCGAAGGCTACCTGGCCGTAACGGATGAAACGCCTGCCGGGCCTCTGCGGGGCCTGGTCTTCGTGGGGCGGGGTCCGACACCTGGCGGCGGCATCGACACGATCTGCGAGCAAGCCTATGCCAAAGATACGCTGGACAAGCTGCCGGAGTGCCCGGCCGACAAAGTGCCTGACGAGTGGTTCGTGGCTTTCGGCTACGAGAAACGATTGCCGGCCAACGCACCATCGCTGCCTCAGAAGCCGCCGCAGCCACCAAAGCCGCTGCCCGAACCGGACTGGCCAAAGCTAACCCGACCCCGCCGAAAGCGGCGGAAATTGAAGGCTGACCCGCAGGTAGTGGAACTGGTCATTGGTTCCTCTTGCGAGACGCCGGTCCTGAACTCTATCATGTGGCTCGTTTTAGCCCTGATCGTTTCCGGCATTCTTTTGCTAGGCAGAGCATGAGCAACTTTGATGGAGCGAAGTTTGTCACAGTCGTGGCGAAGGCTTGGATAGGCAGTGGGAAGAGACGCCTGCCAGACGCCAACGAAGTGCGCACGGCATTTCGTACCTGCCTCCGTGGCAAAGCGCAGATGAGCCACGAGATCGACATCGAACTCGAAGGCATGATCGAGAACTTCCAGGTGGTCGGCAAGGAAGCTTGCAAGATCAGGGACGAGGACTTCATTGACCGAATGATCGCCAGTTTCGCGAGAGAAGCTTCGGACAGACTGGACCACGCCGTATGCAAATCGCAGCCCACATTATCTACGGATGCCTCCTCGCCGCCGTCGTTGGAAGCTTGATTCTCGCCGGCCGCAGAGAGAAGGACCACCCCGTCGCCTGGATCATCAGGGAGCAACAGGATGAAATGCGCAGGATGCAATCAGGAGCGGGACAACAGCGGCAACTGCTCGTGCGCCAAGTGCCACAGCTTCTGGCCAGTGAGACACAACCTGCCCCGTATCCACTGGTCGGCAGGAAAACTCGTAAGAGGTCAGCACTACGAAGTCTTCCCGCCGCTGCTCCACGCGCTGATGCAACTGCGGCCGAGAGACGTGATGATTGAGCCGGGCACCGTGATGCTCTGCGTCAATATGTGCCGCAACTGGGATCGGATCATGCCCAGGGCGCACGCGATCCTGAACGACTATAAGCTGCTCCAGTTCAACGGCGCGATCTCGGCGACACGCAAGCCAAACTGCAAGGTGCTCTGGGTCAACCATCACCAGTGCCCGTCGCCAGAAATGCGGCGGCACATGCGTGGACACCGCAAGACGACGTGGACCGACTACGATCTGGACGACTTCCTGACGGTGACGTTCATGCCTCGGTTGATTAAGCTGTTGCTGGAGTGTCACAACGTTGGGCGCATCTGGTGCTTCGACGAAGGACATCCAGGAATCACCATCGCACAGAAGTTCGCTGGCCCCTGGTCTCGAACTCTGACGGAGATTCTCGAAGTGCTCAAGGATGGGTTTGTCGAACGTTACATCAACCCACCAGAACCAGGCTCGTGCTACGACGTGCCCCGGCACCTGTGGAACCCGGCCTGGAAATGGAACCCACCCTACGCCCATGAAGATGCACGTGATGGCGACCGCGAACGTCGCCTACTTGGATAAGCTTCTGCTCAAGGGCGGCCTGGTGCAGCCCGTTCATTACGAGCAACTCCGTGACGTACCCCGCGAGCACCTGTTGCAGTGGTGCGTTAAGAACGCCGTGTACCAGCTACCCACGTGGGAACTGATCTGGTGGCTCAAGCGGGAGATCGCGGGCAGGAGCGCCATCGAGATTTGCGCTGGCAAGTCATGCCTCGGCCGGCACCTTGGTATTCCGATGACGGACAACTTCATGCAAGCCCGACCGGAAGTCGCGCTGTACTATGCGCTGATGAAGCAGCCCACGATCATCCCGCCTGACGACGTGATCCAGATGGAAGCCAATGAGGCGATCCGGCATTTCCGACCGCAAGTGGTGATCGGCGCTTGGGTCTCGCAGAGGCGGCTCGACGAGAATGATTTCAGTCTCGACGGTGGCAACTGCTATGGTCCCGACGAGCACGACATTCTCGACTCCGGTTGCACGTACATCCACATTGGAAACGAGGGGCCGCACCGGATAAAGCGGATAAGACTACGCCCATATCGGGAACTCTCTTTCCCCTGGCTAATGGGCCGTGGTTTCCAGGCAAATCTCAATCGGATTTGGGTTTGGGACGCTGCGTAATTGGTACGACTGCCGCGCCCGGAAACTTTGCGCCAAAGCGAAATCTTTCCTGATAGGAACTGATTCGCTAGCAGTCAGACGATACCTACATTGTCCACCTGACGCTTCCTGCTGAGAGTCAAAACGACCAGGAACCGACCAGGGCAGGACAGGCAACATCGTGATCCAGACACAGCGAGACGCGCGGGCCGGACTCTTTCTCCCGAAGCGCGTTGACGCAACTGGATTGGAAACCCACTTCATAGAAGGAAGCAAGCAAATGCGTTACCGACTTTTGGCATTCGGTTTTCTGCTGTCGCTTGGCCCGCTTATCGGGACCAGCACAGCCCAGGAACCCCCGTTGGGTTCCGATTCGGCGAGTCCTAAGAGTGACGACGACTCGAAGGACATTCATGTCATCGCCGACCTCGTTGGTTCGTTGTTCGGGTCACTGCATACGGCCTGTCAAATCGACATGACAGGGACGACCGCCCGGCGAAACGTGGCGGCGACGGCTAACCCCGCAGTCTTACAAACTGCTCGGTCTGTGGGCCATCCTGATCCCACTCGACGAGCACCGACTGCTCGGTTCGTGGGTTACGAGACGCCCACACAGCCGCCGACCCTGGCATCGTCTGCCGCAGTGTCCAAAGCTGTAGCCCACCGGAGTCGTTATGAGCGGCGACCGGCTGGAGTGCTTTTTGCAAAGTGGCGCAACAACGACTCGACGTACCGATGATTTGACACCAGCCATTTGTACGGCTGATGCCAGTGTGAAGTCATCACCCCGCAAGGCATTTTGATCGCATCGTGCAGGTTCAAGCCCTGCCTGGGACCAGATGTCCCGGTAGCTCAATGTGTGGTAGAGCAGCGATCTCCGCCTCAGCACCCGCCTCGGAGAAATTGTGGAACGTTCCCGGAGAAATAGTGACATGCGATTGTGTGAAATAGCAGTGCGACGGGTGTCGGTTCAATCCCGACCTCTGTCCAAGGGCTGTAGATGCCTGCGGTCAGATTCCAACTGTAGATGTTGGTAGGAGTAGCTCAAGAACAGAGTTCCTTTAGCACGGTCCTCTTCCCAAGGTAGAGCACGCACAGCGCAGTAACCATGCGAAAACGCACGTCACGCAGTATCTATTTGTACGATCCACGCAGTATCCACCGGCAGTAGCAACTTGAAGTACAGTGGCCCGCCCAGACTAACAACCTGGGCGGGCCACTCTCATTTAGCGCTAACGACTAGCGGCGCTTAGCGCTAACCACTGATCGCGCTTACGGCTGACGGCGCTTAGCGCTAACGGCCATCGGCGCTTGGCTGTTTTCCTGAGCGAGATGGTTTTGCCATTGAAGTGTCCGCCATTCCGCGCGGGAAACCGGCCCCGAACGTCAAGATCGCCTGAATACACTTTTGTAACTTTTGCCATTTGCCTGCAAGCACTACCTGGCTAATATCCGTCCCAACTCTGGAGCATTGGAAGTCGCCTCTGATCGGCGTCAGGGGTGGGGTCTAACTGGGTTACCCCTTATGGACTCGCGGTGCTCTGGAACTAGCGGGCCAATTCCACTTGGATCGTGTCCAAGGGCCTTGCGTTTAGACGGGATCGGACACCAGCGTTGGACAACATCTTGCAGGCCATACACTACGGAAAGGGTCATCCGTGGCCTCGCTCGCCGACTCCGGGTCCGATCCCGTCTTTTTGTTGCTCGACCAGCACCTGGCCGAAGTCAACGGCAGCAAGCGCCACGTGCGCCTGTACGAATTCTGGCAAGCGGCCAAGGCCGCCATCGACGAGAGCTTCGACTTCCACGCCCTGGCCCGCCACGTGGCCGCGTGTGACCGCTATCGCCTCGTCAAGCTGGACGATCTCACTCCCCTTCTGGTGCGTTCAGCGGCCGGATGAAATTTTCCACTATCACCTGGCTCGCATGTTATTCATCATCAACGCGAGCGCTCACGGTTAATCATCCTGGCGCGGTTGTAGGGGTCGCAGCGGTTGTGCCGGTCGTCGGGGTTCTGCGGGTTCTGCCGAGAGTGCCGGATGTGTCGAGAGTGCCCGGCGCGGCGATGGCAGGGGTGGGCGCGAGTTAGCCGGAAGCGCCGGCCGCGCTGTCTCCAGGCTGCTAGTCAGGCAGCCGAGCACCGCACGCGAATAGAGGCGGGCGGCTAGGTGAAGCTTACACCGTTTTCGGCCGCCGTCAAGCGAGCAAATAAATTTGCGTCTCGCCAGCATTGTTGTATAGTTTAGGCAAGGGAGACGAGCATGACGAAAATCAAATTTGAGGCAGCGAATCAAGAGCAATGCACCGCACAAATGCGGAAGCTTTGCGACGATGGCCGCGCCTGGACCGTGGCGGAAGTCTTCGGGCTTGTGACCGCCACGCCCTACGCCACGGCCGCGAACGTGCCCCGCACGCCCGCCAGCACCGATAGCGAGATGCAAGGGCTATACTGGCATGCCGGTGGCTGGCACAAGCGCCGGCCGGCGACGGCCGCAATGGAGCGGAAGGTACAGCGAGAAGCCGACACGGCCGCCGGGGTATCGGACGGTGGCGGAGTATCGGATGCCACGGCCGTGCGGCGTTGGTTCCGAGCACGGGCGCGGAAAGACGCCAAGCGGCTGCAAAAATAAATTTGCGTCTCGCCAGCTTTGTTGTATAGTTGAATTATGGCAGACGATCAAAAGACAAACGACGAGCTTCTCGCCATGCGGCTGAACGTGCAAAAGCTGATTGCCGACAACCGCAAGCGAATGGAGCGGACGAAACTTGGCAGCCCCGGCCGCACTCGCAAAGCGATGTTTGGCGGGAGCTTGACGTTCGCACTTTTGACAATCGAAAGCGACCTGCGCGAGCGGGGCCTTTGTGACTAGGGAGACAATGATGCTGACAACCGCCGACAAAGCCGCCTTGCGGGCCTACCGTGAATATGCCGGCCGCAGTTGGAAGCGCAAGCTGCGCGACGATTGGGCCGCCGGCCGCACGCAAAACGAATTGGCCGCGCTTCGCAACCGTGCTGACTTCGGGCCGGCGGGTCTCGCCAAGCTAAAGCCGAGCGACCTGGATTGGGCAATGGGCGCGACTTGCGAGTTTGGCGAGCACGCCTATCAAGTCATATCCGACGCCGCCGTGGCGTTGTACCATTTGGACATTAGCCTTTCCAACGGCTACACGGGCAACAAAGAGCACCCGCACGATAAAGCAATCCAGACGCTGCGCGGCATCATCCGCCCGTTCCTAGATGCGTCTAGCACCCCGAACATTCTCCCGGCAATCAAGGCGCTCTAATGGAATACCGCGAAGTCATTTTCTTTCAAGGCGAATCGGCCGACGATTACCTAGCCGTGCTTGACGAGCACGGGGCGGAGCATTGCATCGGGCGGCTAGTGCGCGACATTGGCGACGGTTGCACGCCAGACAAAGAAGCGCTAGAGCCATTCGGAGCACCGGCTGACGATCATCACGTTAGCGTCGATCATCCGGGTTATGTGCTTTCCTGGAATCTGAAATTGAATTATTTGGGGCTGGCGGTCAAAGTTTAGTTGCGTCTCGCCAGCTTTGTTGTATAGTTCAGTTGTGGGCATGACTACCCCGCGACCTGGAGACAACCATGCGGACAATCAACGTTCCAATTCTGAAATTCGACGAGCTTAGCCCCAAGGCGAAAGAGCAAGCGAAATACGACTACAAAGCCGATTGCGGCTTTTGCCACCACGACGAATATATCGAAAGCCTAGAGAAGCTGGCGGAGCATTTCGGCGGCAGTCTCGGCAAGTGGGAAGTCGATTGGTTTGAATCTAGCTATTCCCATGCCGAGTTTGATATGCCGGAAATGACCGGGGCGGAGATTCGCCGCCGGCTGGCCACACTCGGCAAGTACAACAAGCGCACCGGCAAGGGGCATGGGGAGTGCAAACTGACCGGCGTTTGCAGCGACGAAGATGCGATTGACGGGTTCCGCATTGCCTTCCGCAAAGGCGAGCGCGACCTAGACGCCCTAATGCGGGCGGCGTTTGACTCTTGGCTAAAGGGCGGGCAGGCCGATTGTGCCGGCTTCTACGAAGACGAGCAATTTGCCGAGCATTGCGAAGCTAACGATTACGAATTCACGGAAGCGGGCAAATTCTACCACGAACGGGCAAAATAATTTGCGTCTCGCCAGCTTTGTTGTATCATTCAGGTATAAGGGAGACGCAAACATGGCAATCGAAAATGTGACTTTGAACGTAGAGCAAGAGCTTTACGTGCTGGATTGTGGCAGCGGCTACACTTGTCTCGGCTTTGACGTATGCCTGGAGCGCGCCGCGAAAATTGCGGAATGGCTGACGGCGGAAGGCATCAAATTCAAGACGCCGGAAGCCGAGCGGGGCACGCTAGAAGCTTATGCCCGCTACACTCGCGTGCTGCAAATGGCAGACGAGCATTGCCAGAAAACGCGCAAGCGTTGCCCCGCCGAACTTACCCCGCAACTTGTTGGCCTAGAGGGCAAGCGGGTAGAAGTCACGGACAAGTATGGCGAGACCCGCCGCTTCTACGTTGGCAAGTCAACGGGCTGGATGCCTTGCCACCTGGAGATTGAGCGCCGCAATTCATCCGGCGGCGGGGGAGTCACGGGCGCGCCTTTCAAGAGTCTCCGCATTTTGAAAGGGACGCGCTAATGGCTGACTTCCGCGTTGACAACCACGGGAGCATCATCGGAATCACGCCGATGAATCCCATCGCCACCGAATGGCTTACCGACAACGTGCAAGCGGAAAGCTGGCAATGGATGGGTGCAACGCTTTGCGTCGATACCCGCATTGCTGGCGACTTGATAGAGGGAATCCAGACCGCCGGCCTGACCATAGAATAATTTGTGCCGGCACAAATGAATTTGTGCCACGCACATGCCGAGACGCAACAAACGCCGCGAAACGCACGCGGCACGACATTCGCAAAGGGAGACAACCATGACCACAGCAACGCCTAGCATCCTGACAAAGAAACAAGTCAAAGCCTTCCGCCACGATTACACGCGGGGTGGCAAGCCCGAAACGATCATCGTCAAAGTGCGATACGATGACGAGTGCGGCAACGGCCACAATTCTTTTGCCATCACGGCGGACATCTACACGACAGACCGGCAACCGGGAGAGGAAACAATCAAGCACGCGGAAGGCCGAACGCTGTGGCTTAATTCGTGCGGCTGCCAGCACGATGAAGTCGCCAAGCGCTTTCCGAACTTGGCCCCGCTCGTCAAGTGGCATTTGTTCGATAGCACCGGGCCGATGCACTACATTGCGAATACGGTCTATCACGCCGACGAGCACGGGCCGACGCACGCATGGGTTTACTTCACTGGCCAGAATGACCCGCTGGAAATTGGCGAAGCGAAAGAGCGCCTCTTAGGTTATGAGAAGGCCGCCGACGCCCGCAAGGCGGAAGGCCAACCCGGCTATCGCGTGAATTGGGACGAGAAGACCGTGAAGACGCGCAACCTGGACCACGCGCGCAGCACGGCCGTTTGGCCCGAAGCAACCGACGAAGACCTGACCGCGCCGGGATTGAAAGACCGGCTAGAGGCACGGCTGCCGCAGTTGCTTGTCGATTTTCGGGCGGCCGTCGAATCTCTTGGCTTCACCTACTAACATGGCAAAATCCAAAACCAACACGAACAAGCGCGGCGCAATTCGCTACCGCCCCGGCAGTAAAGCGAAGACGCCGACGCCGATCATCGTCGGCTACCAAATCGAAAGCCGAGACGGCAAGCAAAACGTGCCGGAAGGTCAATTCTCGTTTTGCATTTACTCGGAAGCGTTTGTAAATACGTGGTTCGTCTCCGATCCGAGCCGCGTAATGGATTGGTGCATCATCCCGATTTTTGACGGCGACGTTGAAGACCCTACCTTTGTAAAGTGAGACCGCAATGAATTGGTTCGCAGTTGATAAGAATGGGCTGGCCAACGTCCTAGAACGGCGGGGCAAGTTCTTCGCTGTGGCGGAGCTTGTCAGCAACGCATGGGACAGCGGCGCGACCGAGGTCGCGATAGAGCTAACGCCCGTGGCCGGCGAACCCTACGCCACGATTGCCGTACACGACAACGGGGAAGGGTTCGCCGATTTGTCGCACGCCTTCACGATGTTCGCCAAGTCTTCACGGGCCGGGCATGCCGAGAAGCGGGGCCGGTTCAATCTTGGCGAGAAGCTTGTGCTCGCTGTCTGTCGCAGCGGCTGGATTGCCACGCGGAGCGGCACGATCCGATTCAACAGCGACGGGACCACGCGGAAGTCTGGCGAGACCCACGACGGGACGAGCTTTGTCGCGGAGATTCGCATGACGCGCGACGAGCTTGACGACGTGAACGATCAAATGCGGCGACTTATCCCGCCGGTCAACACGACATACAACGGCAAGCCAATCGCCACGCCCGCGCTGCTGACGCAGTTTGACGCCAAGCTACAAACTGAGATTGCCGGCGACGATGGCCAGCTTCGCCGCACGGTTCGCACGGCCACGGTCGAAGTGTATGAAGGCGGCAGCGACATTTGCGAGCTTGGCATCCCCGTGGTCCTAACCGACAACGGCTATCGCGTGAACGTGCAGCAAAAAATTCCGCTCAATATGGAGCGGGACAACGTGACGCCCGCATTCCTAAAGTCGCTCAATGCTGCCTTGCTCAATGCCTTGCATGCCGAGCTATCGCCCGAAGCGGCGGCCATGCCGTGGGCGCAAGA
>Ga0208185_1000529_pt1 | contig 16195 bp, 11 predicted proteins | sample EasRivMeERMLT700_FD_187532 | JGI IMG/M metagenome (GOLD analysis project Ga0208185, IMG submission 187532) | Soil microbial communities from meander-bound floodplain in the East River, Colorado, USA - East River MetaG ERMLT700 (SPAdes) (version 2) | ecosystem: Environmental > Terrestrial > Soil... | reverse complement strand
TGGAGCCTCCTCGCCGTCGCGCTCGCGGTGCTCGCCTGGGCGGTGCTAGGCCGAATGCCGGTATTGCGACGGCGTGACGCCGAACCGGGCGTGAAACCGCACTGAGAAGTGCGCCGGGCTGCGGAATCCGCAGGCGCGCGCGACCTGCGCGATCGTGGCCGGGCCTTTGAGCATCGCCGCGGCGCGGTCGAGCCGGCGCTCGAGCGCGAAGCGGTGCGGCGTCTTCCCGGTGGCGCCGCGAAAAGCGCGCACGAAGTGGTCCACGGACATATGCGCCAGCGCCGCCAGGGCGTGCAGCGGCACATCGCTGCCCCTGTTCGCCTCGAGGTAGTCCTCGATGCGCCGGATTACGCCAGGGCCGAGCGGCGTTACGCGCGCACGCGGTTCCAGTGCCCTTCGCGCAATGTTCGAGTAGTGGCGCACCAGATGGCGCAGCAAGAGATGCTGGGTGTGCTGCAGGAACACCGAATCGTCGTAGAGAGCGACGTCGCCGTCTAGCAGCTGGCAATACCCGGCGAGCCAGGGATCGGTGATGCCGAAGAAGTCGCGGATCTCGGGAACGGCGGCGCCGTCGAGATGCGCCCCGGCGAAATCGCGCAGCGCGGGCGCCGGGATGTATACGTGGATCGCCTCGATCGGCGCGTCGCTCGTCCACTCGGTCGCGCGGTCGCCGGGCGAGAACGTCACTGATCCGATCGGCGGCACCTTGCGCTGCGTCACCCCGCGGCAGCTGCGCACGATGGTGGAGATGCCGCTGACCCGGTAGCCGAGGACGTGGTGCGGCGCCCAGAGATTGGGCACGCGGTGCGGCGGCACGCGCCATTTAGCCGCAAGGAACCCGCCGCTGCCCTCGCGCAGGAACAACGGTTGCGCGCCCGTCGCTGCGGCGTAGCGCGCAGGAATGCCGCTCAACTCAGCGGCAGTGCGCTCGATACTTGTGCTCCGCATGGTGCGACTTGGACCAGCGCTTGTCGTCCGGGTCGTAGACCAGCGGCCGGAAGTAGTCGAGCGGGTCGACCGCCCAGCGCAGCTCCGGCCACTGGCTCTCCGGGAAGCCCATCGCGAGCGCGGTCTCGCGCCAGTTGACGAGGTAATAGGGCGAGGAGCCGCGCTGCGCGACCGCGGAGAAGTGCCCCGGGATGAAGACGCGGGGCTTCAGGCGCTGGATATAGCTGATGATGTCGCGCTGCTGGTTGTTGTTCGCGCCCAGGCTGATCACCGAACCGAGCATCACGTCGGTGCTCGGCAGGTCCTCCATGATCGAGAACAGGCCCTTGCCGATCTCCGCGGCGAGCGCGATCGCCGGCCCGTTGTTGACCGGGTCGTTGTACTGCGCGAGCGAGATCAGCCCCGGCGAGCCGCTGCCGATGCCCTCTTTTGCGGGCCCGGCGGAGTTGATGTAGGAGAAGGCGAAGTTGTTGTCGCCGCGCAGCACGAAGTGATAGCCGATCTCGATGATGCCCGCGGCGCCGCCGAAGCCGGTGGTGACGGTGTTGAGCTGGCCGGGCACCCGCGACGCCGGGTTGGCGGGCGGGGTGTACGGAATTCCGGTCGGGTAGAGCGCCGGGTAGGTCACCGCCGGCGTCGTGAATACGCGCCCCGCGTCGCGCGGATCGGCGAGATCGTTGAGCGGCGAATGCACGAACGACGGGTCGACCGGCGCGTTCCCGGAATGGATGTGCTTGAACGCGAGGATGCAGAGGTCGCGGTCGAACTGCCGGATGCGCCGCACCCGGGTCGTGCCCCCGGTGGGATTTTCGAGCGTGCCGGTGTATTCCCCGGGGGGCGAGTTGCGCGGCACCGCGCCGACGCAGTCGACCGGGTCGCCGTTCGGGATGATCTTCGCGCCGCCGTTGTGCGCGTTGGGGTCGTTCCACATCCGCGTCACGTCCTGCTGCATCACGTCGCAGGTCTCGGGCGAGGCGTAGATGGTCGCGCCGGTCCACTTCGAGACGTAGGCGGCGTTGTCGGCGTGGTCGCCGTGGCCGTGGCCGAGGAAGATCGCTTCCGGCTGCAGGTCGACGAAATCCTTCGGCAGCGCCTTGGTGCGGCGCCGGTCGATCGCGCCGTCGGTCGGCAGCTCCGCGTGCAGCAGGTAGCTGTCGAGCATCAGCACGCGTCCCTTCACCGAGACCACGTAGGTGGTGTTGGTGGACCAGGAGAAGATGACCTTGTCCTTGTTCACCCGGCCGCGGCTGTCGACGTTCTCGATGCCGAAGAATTTCTGCCGCGCCTTCACCAGCGCCGGGTTCACCGGCTTCCAGCCGCCGCGGTCGTCGCGGTCGTCGTCGTCGCGGTCGTGGGCTGCCGAGGCGACCGAAAAGGCGCCGAGAACGCCCGCCAGAATCACAGCCAGGGTTTGCTTGCGGTTCATGAAGTCTCCCTATCGATCAACAGAAAAAAGGGAGGCACCAAGCCTCCCTTTCCTCGAGCTGGTGCCTACCGATCAATCATCGTCGTCGTCATCGTCATGGTGGCGGCGGTTCGTCACGTCGAAGATCAGGTTCTCACGCGAAGGTCCGAACGACGCCCACGGCACGGCCTTCACCTGCTTGACGCCTTTCTTCGACCAGTCGCACACGCCGGTGGGGAAGATGGCGGCCAGCTTCGCACGCTGCTGAGCGGTGAACGGCACTTTGTAGTCGTTCATGTCGGTCCGCTTGAGCCGGCACTTGATGACGTCGACGTTGATCGGCGACCCCGCCACCAGCTCGGGCGACAGGCCGACCGGGAACAGCTGGTTGCACTGGCCGTTGCCGGCCAGAGTCTGCGTCTCGACGATCTTCACCCCTGCGGTGGTCCAGCAGGCGTCGACCACGTCAGACGGCCGGTTAGCGATGACTTTTTCCCGCAGCGACCGGCGGGACTGGTCTGCCGCGACCGCCGCCAGCCAGCGCCCCATCTGCTCGATCATCAGCTCGCCCGGCGCCAGGTTGCCGTAGATCGCCTGGTTGTCGGCATTGCCGTTCGCGCTGACGAGCCGTGCGCGGATGGCGTGCGCGTGGTAGCGGACGTGAACATCGCCGTTGACGTTCAGGTCGCCGGCGCCCATGCGCGTGATGATCGCCATGCTGCGGAGGCCGCCGCCGCCGTTGAGGATGCGACCGCCCTGGTAGGCGCGCTTTGTGGCGTCCTTGTAGTGCACGGTGCGGTTGGGGACGTGGTTTAAGTCGATGTCGAAGCCGCCGATCACCTCGTTCACGTCGAGGAACTGGTCGACGGTGATGACCCCGTCGTTCAGCGCCTTCAGGCCGTACTGGAGGCCGACGTTATCCAGCGGACGCTGCGCGAACTTGGAATTGCCGGGGAACGGCGTATCGCGGATGGTGCCGTACACGTTCACGGTGTGGTCGTAGACGTCTCCGCGCGCGCCGTACGGATTCGTCAGCGGGCTATAGCGGAACTGCGGGCCGACGCCAGGCAGGATCTGGTCCGGGAACTCGACCCTCGGATCCATCCTGGGCCCGCGCACATTGCTCATGTGATCGATCATGCCGATCCATTTGCCGTCGGATTGTCTGATCGAGACCGAGAGGTATCCGGAAATCGCCTTCTGCTGCGGAATCGAGTAAACACCGGGACGCGTCTTGTTGAAGAGGATGTCGAGCAGGCGCGAGTTCCCCATCGGCAGCATGCCGGTGGTGACGTCGGGGAAACTGCTGGTGGTAACGATGCCGTCGAACGTGCCGGGGTAGTTATCGCCCGTCTGGTTGCTCTGGTAGGCGCCGCCCGAGCCGCCGGTGCCGATCGTGAACAGCGGCACGCCGTAGCTCTCGATGAAGCGCTCCTTGACCATGATGACGGTCTCGGACGAGAGCAGGTCGCTGCAGTTGTTCCCGAACGTGGTGAGGGTCGACGCGGCGACGGCGTAGCCCTGGCCGAGCCACGAGCTATTGAGCACGTTTTCGATGTCTGACCCCTGGAAGTACCAGCCGCCGATGCAGCCGCCGCCGAGCGGGTGGATGAGCCGCTTGTTCCAGCCCGCCGGGGGCGTCGCGGGGCTGGGCGCCGCGTCATTCGGGTTATGCAGGATCGCGGTCTGGTAGATCGCGCGGTTGATGGTCCCGGTCTCCAGCCGCACGATGTACGGCACCGTGGCGCCGGTCACCGTGGTGGTATTGGCGAGATCGGCCGGCAGGGTCGAGTACGGTTGCGGCAGCGACGCAAACGTGTTGTTGGTCTTGCGGTAGACATACTGCACACGCCTCGCGACCGAGCAGTCGGAGTCGAGCGGGGCGCCGAGCGCCGGGCTGCCGGGAAACGGCACGAAGCTCTGGGTGGTGCACGCGAACGGGAATTCGTGCGGCCCGGAGATGATCGGTCCCTGGATCGGATAGTTGGTGAGCTTGAGCTCTGCCTCGGGAACGCCGCGGCGCCGGCTATCCGCCTCCAGCCGGTTGTCGCCCACGCGCATGCCGCTCACCACGCCGGTGAGCGTTCTCGCGGCGGAGTCGGCGACCAGCCCGCCGGTGACATTTCTGCCGTTCAGCTCGACGCGCACATCGCTCAGCCTGACGTCGCGCTTCTTCACGGTGACGCGCACCAGCGCGTCGCCGCCGGAAACCATGGTGGGCTTGCTGGACAGGACTTCGATCCGGAACGCGCTCGAGCCGCGGTGGCGGCGGTCGCCGTCGTCATCGTCGTCGTGCGCGTAGACGGGACTCATCGCCACGGCGCACAGCACCGCGCAGGCGGAAAGGTGGATTTTGCTCATGGTTATTTTCCTTTGGTGAGTCAGTGGCAGGCTGAATGGTGATTGCGATATTTGGATTCGCGCGACTTCGCCCAGCGCTTGTCGCTCGGGTCGAAGACCTGCGGCACGAGGTAGTCGTTCGGGTCGATCTGCGCGCGGAACTCCGGCCATTCCTCCTGCGCGAAGCCCATGGCGTGCGCCGTCTCGCGCCAGTTGATCTTGTGGTAGAGGACGGAGCCGGCCTGCGCAACATCGGTCACATGGCCCGGATAGTAGACCTTGGGCTTCAGGCGCTGGATCACCTTGATGATGTCGCGCTGCTGGTTGTTCGCGGCGCCGAGGCTGACGATCGAGCCGAAGAGCACATCGGTGGCCGGCAGCCGGTCCATCAGGTCGTACAGGCCCGCGCCGATGCGGCGCGCGAGATCGAGCGTCGCGGGCGGCGTGGCGGGATCGAGATACTGCGCGAGCGTCACCAGGCCCGGATCGCTGCCGATGCCTTCGGTCGCCGGCCCGGCGGAGTTGACCCAGGCGAAGCTAAAGTCGTTGTTGTCGTCGCCGCGCAGCACGAACTGGTAGAAGATGGTGATCGCGCCGCCGCCGCCGACGCCGCCGGTGTTGGTGTTGATCTGACCCGGCACTCGGTTGGCCACGTTGTTCGGCGGAATGTACGGGGTGCCGACCGGGAACATCGCCGGATAGGTGATCGCCGGCGGCGGCGTTTCGATCACGCGCCCGCCGTAGCGCGGGTCGCCGAGGTTGAAGAGCGGCGTGTGGGCGAAGGACGGATCGATCGGCGCCGTTCCGGAGTGGATGAACTTGAATGCGTTGATGCACGCCACCGACCCGAGCTGGCCCAATCTCGCGGGCTGCGAAGGCGGGAAGCGGCTCTCGTCGTAGCCGCCCGGCCGCGAGCCTGCCGGCGTGACGGCCACGCACTTGACCGGGTCGGCGTTCGGAACGATCTTGGCGCCGCCGTTGTGCAGGTTGGGGTCGTTGAACATCCTCACCACGTCATCCTGCATCGCCACGCAGGTTTCCGCCGATGCGTAGATCGTGGCGCCGGTCAGCTTGGCGATATAGGCGGCGTGGTGCGCATGGTCGCCATGGCCGTGCCCGAGGAAGATCGCTTCCGGCTTCGCGGCGACGAAATCCTGCGGCAGGAACGGCGTGCGGCGCGTATCGAGGGGCGTGGTCGGCCGCAACTCGGGACGGTTGATGTAGCTGTCGAGCAGGATGATGCGGCCCTTCACCGACGCCACATACGTAGTGTTCGTCGCCCACGAGAGGATGACCTTGTCCTTCTTCACCCGCCCGCGGCTGTCGACGTTCTCGATGCCGAACAATTTCTGCCGCGCCTGCATCAGCGCAGGGTTCGCCCTGCCGCCGCCGTCATCGTCGTCATCGTCGTCATCGCGCGCGAAGGCGGATAGCGGCATCAGGATGCTGGCGGCAAACAGCGCTGCTGCGAGTGGCTTGAGATTCATGACGGAGGTCTCCTCCCGAGGCTCTACTGCTTAGTCGGTCGAGCATAGCGACCAAACCGCGGGAGGACATTTCGAGATGGTTCTGAGTCGATCACTGCGGCTCATGAATCGGAGGCGCAGCTAAAAAGAAAGGGCGCGCGCGTTCCCCCTAGCGACGCGCGCGCCGCCCTGCTCTTGAGTTAGTGCTGGTTAGTGCGCTTGCGGCTTCACCGCATCAGTCATCGTCGTCGTCGTCGCGATCTCCGCGGTCGCGCCCGCGCGTCGGCCACTCGCGGCAGGTGTAGTTTTCCGCCAGTGCGATGTCCCCGCCCTCGGGCCCGGTGTAGCGCAGCGTCTGCGGGTAAGGGCACAGCGGCCGGCTGCGCGTGGTCGGGAGCCCCGGCAACGTGCCCACCGTGCTGAAGAAGCTCGTGCCCGACGCGATGACCGTATCCGGAGCGACGCGGTTTTCGACCCAGTTCACCAGCGGCGCGAGCATGTCGAACCGGTCGGTCGCCGCGTTGCCGCCGCAATGCCCCATGTTGGGAATCAGATACATCTTCATGAACTTCGACGCGTCCTCGAGCCCGCCGCGGGTCTTCGCCACGTCGTGAAAGTACCTGTGCGTATATGTCCACGGCGGACCCGAGTCGCTCAGCCCGTGATAGAAAATCAGCTTGCCGCCCCGGCGGGTGAAGGCGCGGATGTCGGTCGACTTGTTGATGGCAGGCGAGCTTGCGGCGACCAGCGGAATGTCCGTGTCGTAGTTGACCGTGAGAGGGTTGTAATTGGTGTCGGGTGTGGTGAACCAGAACAGCGAGAGCTGCCCCGAACCGAGTCCGATGTTGCCGGGCTGCTGGGTCGCCGTCCCGATATCCCGGGTCGGTATGCCCTGCGGCTGCATAAATCCGCCATCGAACGGGTAACCGGTGAGCGTCGTGCCGTCCGGCGTAACAATCCTCTTTCCCCTCGAGGTTCGCGGACCCTGCGCGATCTTCTTGGTCGCGTTCACCTGTTCCGGCGTCAGGCACGTGGCGGTCTTATCCCCCGCGCACTGCAACGGCTGGCCGGGCGCGATCGACCCGAAGGGCCCGCTCGATGGGAAGACGAAGGTGGCGGGATCGAACTTGCAGCGCGCCATGTTTTCGATGACGCCGTCCACCAGGCCGTCGATCGCGTCACACGCCGCCAGGATCGCGGTCGTAAACAGCTGCTGATCGGCCGGCGGAATGCTCAGGTGGTACAGCGTCCTGCCCGTAATCGGGTCCACGGGCGAGATGGCAGCGATCTGCTGGAGCGACCAGGTTTCGCTCAGGGAAATGTCCGGCGGAATGAAAAACGGGTCTCCCGCGATGACCCCATCGTAGTGCGACGGGAACAGCTGGGTCATCGCCATGCCCTGCCGTCCGCTGGTCGAGCAACCCACGAAGTACGACTTGTCAGGGTGACGGCCGTAATATTGATCGATGAGAAACTTGGTGGTCCGGGTGGTGACGTCGATCGAGTTGTAGCCCCAGTCCCTGACCGCCAGCGCGTCGGAGAAGAACATGTTCTGCGAAAGGATGCTGGGGGTGGTCGCGGTGGCCGCCAGGGTCGGCGGTAGCTGGCTGTTCAAGTGGCCGCCGTTCTGGGCAGCAACGACATAGCCATTGATCAGCATCGAGACGCCATTCGTGCCGTTGGCCGACGACCCGGTTGCGTTCGGCGTGCCGCCTTCGGTGCCGCCACCGCCCTGGAACATGTACCGGCCGTTCCAGGCGGTCGGCAGGCGCACGTCGAACCGCGTGGCGTACGGCTGCGCTGGCCGGTACGAAACCGTGCCGGGCACGCCGGCGACCCCCAAGCGGTCCTGCAAGAAGCCCTGGACCCGGCAATACTCCGGCAAGGTCGCTGTGGCAGGAACCAGGGTTGCCGAAGTAATTGTCGTTCCACCGACGCCCCCCGAAGGTTGGACCGGGAAGCCCGCAAGAGACGCGAGGGACGCGCAGGTCGTGTCAGGCGCCGGCGCCGTCGCCCTCGCGACGACGAGCTGGGCCACAGCATCGTTGTGTCCGTGGCCGTGGTGTCCGCGGCGTGTGAACACCTCAAAGAGGTTGGGACCGACCGCGAGTCCCGAAACCACGCCGGTCATCGATCCCGGGCTGCCGTCGGGCTGCAGGGCCGACGTGACGTCATTCCCGTTCATCATGACTTTGGCGTGCTTGATCAATCCGGGCGAAGGAGCGGTCACGTTGATCGTTACCGAATCCCCGGAAACCAGCCCGCCCGTGACGACCTCCGGGCTCCGGATTGCGAAGTCGGGATCAGCGCGCGCGGTGGCGGCGTGCAGCATTCCGAGCAGCGCGAGCGCCGGAAACGACAGCGCGCACGCGGCCGCAAGGCCAAGCTTGGTAGACGACATGACTTCTCCCCCTCGGAAGTTCCTACGGACCCATTGTTCGCCATTTGCCGGATTATGGAAATGGCGATATCGCACTAGCTGCTAGCGCGCTTCGAGATACCATGGGCGCGGGCCCATGAACCTGCGCCAGCTCGACTATTTCGTCCACGTCGCCGACCTCGGCAGCTTCAGCCGCGCGGCCTCGGTGCTTTCAGTCGCCCAGTCGGCGCTCAGCCACCGGGTGCGCCAGCTGGAGGTCGAGCTGAAGCAGCCGCTGCTGTACCGGAACGGGCGCGGCGTAGTGCCGACCGAGGCGGGCCGGCGCCTCCTGGTGCACGCCCGGGGCATCCTTATGCAGGTCAACCGCACGCGCGAGGAGCTCGCCGAGCTGCGCGGCGCCCCTGCCGGCCACGTGGTGATCGGGCTGCCGCCGACCTTCGCCAAGCTGCTCACCGTGCCGCTGGTGAACGCTTTCCGCGAGCGCTTCCCGGCCGCCTCGGTCGGCTCGATGGAGGGGCTGTCGGCGTCGATCATGGAGTGGGTGGCGACCGGGCGCACCGACATCGGGCTGGTGTACAACCCCGTACCCTCGCCGACGCTCGAGGAACATCGGCTCCTGCAGGAGCCGATGTTCCTGGTGAGCCCGCGGGAACCGCGCGGCGCGCGGCGCACCGGCATCCCGCTCAAGGACCTGCCGCGCTTTCCCCTGATCGTGCCGAGCCGGCCGAACGCCAACCGCACCCGCATCGACGCCGAGCTCGCCCACTTGGGCCTGAAGCCGGTGATCGCGCTCGAGATCGACGGCATCGCCACCATCCTCGACCTGGTGGTCGAGGGCCACGGCCACGCCGTGCTGCCGAAAAGCTCGCTGCGCGCCTACGGCGCCGAGGACGCCTTCACGCTGCGGCCCATCGTGCAGCCGAAGCTGCTGATCCAGGTCTCGCTGATCACCTCCGCGCAACGTCCGGCGACGCCCCTCACGCAGAAGGTGCTGGCCTTCATTCCCGAGATCGTGTTTCGGGTGCTGAGCCCGGCCTAGGGAAGGTCTGAAGAAGTCGTCCCCGCGAAGGCGGGGACCCAGTTTAGAAAATTAGAAAGCCTGCTCTGAAAGGTCTTTCCACTCGGGATTCATCTCCTCGATCAGCCTGATCTTCCACGCGCGGTTCCACTTCTTGAGTCTCTTCTCCCTTTGAATCGCCTCGTACATGCCAGCGTGCACCTCTAAGTACACGAGCGTGTGCACACCGTATTGCTTGGCAAATCCGTCCACGCAGCCGTTCCGATGCGCTTCGATGCGATCGGCGAGGTTTCCGGTTACGCCTATATACAGCGTTCCGTAGGGTTTGCTGGCGAGGATGTAGACCACCGGCTGCTTCACCCGGCGAGCAACGGGCTTACACGCGCTTGGGTTGACTCCAAAACAGATTGGATCCCCGCCTTCGCGGGGATGACGGCCTAACTGGGTCCCCGCCTTCGCGGGGACGACCATTCAGCGCTTTTTCAGAGTTTCCCTAGCGGCCTGCTCAGTCGTCGTCACCGTCGTCGTCGTCATCGTGGTGCCGGCCATGCCGGCGCTCATCGCGCGGCAGGCGGCAGTTGAAGTTGGCCGCGTCGTTGGTGCTGCCGGTGCCGGTGTACACGGCCACTCTCGGGTAGACGCAGAGCGGCCGCGTGCGGTCGACCACGCCGGCGGTGAGGTGCGACGCGACGACGCGCTCGGGCGCCTTGCCCTTCTCGACCCACTCCTCGAGCGCCGTGAGCATGTCGAAGGTGTTCGGTCCCGGCCCGCCCGAGCAGTGCTGCATGCCGGGAACCATGAACAGGCGGAAGAACTCGTTGGTGCGGTTGCGCGCCTCGCGCCGGTCGTCGCCGCGGTGCGCCATGAACGACACCGCGTCCTCGAAGTAGTTGATCGCGTTGAGCGGCGAGATGTCCGGATCGCTCCAGCCGTGATAGACGATGAGCTTGGAGCCGCGGCTCTTGAGCTTGCGCAGGTCCGGATCGATCGCATCGAGCGAGCGCCCGACCTTGTGCAGCGCGAACAGCAGGTCCGAGCCGAAGTTGAACGTCATCGGGTCGTACGCCGGGTTCTCGAACACCATGTAGCGGAAGAAGCCGTCGGCGGCGAGCCAGTGCAGCCCGGTGAACGGCGCCGCTCCCGTGGTCCACGCCGCCCAGCCGCCGGGGCCGTCCTCCGCGCCGGGAACGAGCGGCGGATGCACCACTTCGCCCCACGGCGCGCGTACGCCCGCCCAGATGTCCTTGATCGCGCGCACCTGCTTCGGCGTATAGCAGGTGTTGGGATCCTGGCCCGCCTTGCAGGTCAGCACCGCCGGGTCGAACTTGCATTTGCGCGGATCGTCGATCACGCCGTCGACGATGCCGTCGATCGCGTCGCAGGCCTGGCGCGTGGCATTGCCGAGGATCGCGGTCTTGGAAGCCGGGATGTAGCTCTCGGGATCCTTCAGCGTCGCCATCGAGTACCACAGGTGCGCGCCGGCGTAGAAGCGCGTCCAGTTGTTCGCCGGGTCGCCGGCGATCAGGCCGTCGAAGTCCCCGGGATAGCGCTGCGCCTCCATCAGGCCCTGCTGGCCGCCCTTGGAGCAGCCGACGTAGTACGAATATCTCGGCTTCTCGCCGTAGAACGCGCGCGTGATCGCCTTGCCGTTCACCGCTGTGACATGGGTGCCGCGGTGGCCGAAGTCCGCGACCAGGTCGGGCCGCCCCAGCGCCCAGGTCGAGTCGAACGAGCCGGAGCTCACGTGGCCGGTGTCGGTGCTGGCGACCGCGTAGCCACGAGTGAGCGCGGTGCGCATGGCGCCGTAGCTGATCACTCCCGCGGTGCCGCCGTTGCCCACCAGCTGGAATTTGTCGTTCCAGGTCTCGGTCGGCATCCAGACTTCGAACACGACCGCGGGCTTGGTCACGCCGACTACGCGGCAGATCGGCGTCGCCAGGGTGCCGACGGGAGCCGGATTGGCGCCGGCCGGGCGCAGCTCCGCAAGCGTGATGGTGGTATCGGGAAGCTTGACGCCGACCAGGTCGGCGCAGGCCATCGGCTTGGGCTTGCGGTTGTCGTGCGCCTGCGCGGGCACAGTCGCGACGCAAGCGAGCGCGCAGGCAACGCCGGCCAGCCACTTCCGTGGAAATGTCATGGTGTTCCTCCTCTCACCAGCATACCGAGCAGCGAGCGCGCGGCCCTTTCGGGATGCTTCTGAGTTGATCACTGCGGTTCATTAATCGGAGGCGCAGACAAAAAAAGGGAGGCGCGAGGCCTCCCTTCCTGATAGCAGCGACCTACGGCCGCCGATCAGTCGTCGTCATCGTCATCGTGGCCGTGCTTCTCGCCTTTGGGCGTGCGGCAGCTGAAGTTCGCGGCGTCGTTGATGCTGCCGCGCCCCTGGTAGACCGCGACCTTCGGATACACGCAGAGCGGACGGGTGCGTGCGACGCCCTGCACCGGCTGGTCGTTCACGTACTTCACCGCGATGATCTTCTCGGGCGCGACGCCTTCCTCGACCCACTGCTCGAGGGCGCTGAGGATGTCGTGCTTGGGAGAGTTGCTGAGCGGCTGCGCTTGCGGCAGGGACTGGCCGAAGGCATTGGGCCCGGGCCCGCCGCCGCAGTGGAGCATCCCCGGCACCATGAATAGGCGGAAGAAGTCCGTGGAGTCGTCGTTTTCGCGCACGACCTGGCGGTAGTAGTCGACCGCGTCGGCGCCGGAGATCGCCGGGTCCTCCCAGCCGTGCCACATGATGATCTTGCCGCGCCGGTTGCGGTGGGTGAAGCGGCTGAGATCCGCCTCGGTCGCGTTCATCGTGTGCTCGGTCTTGCGGTCGGCGAATGCCATGTTGCCGTCGAAATCGAAGCCCGCCCAGTCCCAGACGCCCGGCGGCGGGATCTCTTCCACGATGCGGCCGAAGAAACCGTTGCCGAAGAACGCCTGAACCGACGCGCCCGCGACCGGCGGGCCGGTGATCCACACCGGCCAGCTCGCGGGCTCGCCCGCGGCGCTGGTGAAGTAGCCCGGGTAGATCTGCCGGCCGGTGCGCGGGTTGCGCGGCCCGGCCATGATCTTCCTGACCGCGCTCACCTGCGCCGGCGTGAGGCAGCTCGGCCCGTCGGTGCCGGCAGGACAGGCGATCGACGCCGGATTGAACTTGCAGCGGCGCGGGTCTTCGGCCACGCCGTCGACCACGCCGTCGAGCGCGTCGCAGGTGCGCAGCGTCTCCGCCTGGACCGCCTGGAGCTTGGTCGTGGACAAGTGCGCGCCGGGGGTGCTGAACAGCGCCTGCTCGTTCCAGATGAAGCCGGCGAAGTGATGCGTCCAGTTGTTCGCCGGCGCGCCGACGAGGACGCCGTCGTAGTCCTCGGGGAAGCGCTGGATCTCCATCAGCGCCTGGCGCCCGCCGTTCGAGCACGAGCTGAAGTAGGAATGCTTGATCGACTTGCCGTAGAAGGCGCGGATGATGTCCTTCGAGCGCGCGGCCTGCAGGTGCTTGCCGCGCCAGCCGAAGTCGGTGACCTTCTCCGGATGGCCGGGCGCGAAGTCGGCGGTGCCGCCGACGTGGCCGGTATCGGTCGAGCCGCCGGCGTAGCCGCGGCGCAAGGCGCCGCCGATGCCGCCGTAGTTGATCGAGCCGGCGTAGCCGCCTTCACCGGCCGACAGGAACTTGCCGTTCCAGTCCTCGGTCGGCATCCAGACCTCGAACCGGATGTCCGAGTCGCTGGTCGGTTTGATGGATCCGGCGACGCGGCACGCGGTAGTGACGATCGCAGGATTGAACGTCCCTGACGGCACCACGGTCGCGGTCGTGATCGTCGTGTCCGGCAGGTGCAGGCCGGCGAGGCTCTCGCAGGACCTCGGACCGGTTGCATACGCCGGCGCCGAGATCGTTACCGCAAGTACAGCAAACAGCTTTTTCATGGTGACGCTCCTGTCAATCGTCGTCGTCTTGCGCGGACGCGCGCTAGCGAGAGGGCGCCCGCCAGGATCCGCTTGTAGTTGATAGAAATCCCGTTTGCCTTTCCGAGCATAGCGGCCTGCGCGCTCGCCGCCATTTCGGGATGCTTCTGAATTGATCAATGCGGTTCATCAATCGGAGGCGCAGACAGAAAAAGGGCGGCCAGGTCTCCCTTCCGAAATAACAGCGACTTACGTCAAGCTCAGTCGAGACACCGGCCGCACATCGTTCGCCGTCAGAAGCCGCGCGCGCTCATCCGGCACGTCGACGCCGAACGGATCCTGCTGATCCCAGCGCCATACTGTCTGTGCCTGTTGGTTAGCGACAAGGCGCGGCGTTTTGAGATGGTTGACGTAACACGCACCCCGGGAAGCGAAGTGGCTGCATTGCGGCTGCTATCTCAAGCTAGCTTGCCCAATCGCGAGACCGAGAATCACGATACCAACTCCCGAGATGCGTAGGGTACTTGGCTTCATATCTTCGATCCCCCGAAACCCGACGTTGGGTATGACGGAGCGAACGGAAGCAATCATGCCGCCGCTCCAGATCGCGGACAATGCTCCGCTTACTATCAGGCATCCCGCGGCGTGGAGGTGGAGTCCGCTGTCAAGGACAATCAAGAGGCCGGCGCCCAAAAACAGGACCAGCACAAGCACTAGGATGGCGCGTAACCCAACAAGTGTGGCCACGCTCACCTGTCCCTCTTGCGAGCCGTGATCATCCATGCCGCTATCGAGAAAGCCGCGAAAAGCAAGATGTGGAACGCAGGCGAGCGGAAGAATAGCTCGTCCAACAGCGGCATCTCGACGAAAGCATCTAATATTGCGGTCGCCAGCGCTGTTATCGCGTAGAACACGGCAATGATGGTTAGGCAGGTGACGATTCGCTTCGCTAGCATGGCATCAGCAGCACTTCGTCGTTGCACTAGTCACGGCGCTTGATCCGACATTGTAGGTAATTGATATGTCGAGTCCATACTGGGGACCGTCGAGGAACAGCGGACCAGATCGAACCCTGCCAAGTGTCCAAGTGCTGACAAGGCTGAAACCCGCGCCCGGGACGAGGTTGATCCCGCCTGTGCTCGCGGAACCGGTGAAGTCCGAATCCTGCGGGCAGTCGCTCCATGGAGAGATCATACTGAGGCCCCCGCCCGACCCCGAGCCGCCTCTAGTGAATCTCGGCAACGCCCTTACGCCGGCACCAATGGAGAAGAACGAGGCGAAACCTTTGACGGTCACGATCCGGTTGCATTTGCATTCGGACGTGAACTCATACCGGAAAATGGCGCCCCCGATGCCTTTCGCCGCTCCGCCGCCGAAGATGGAACCCGTCCACTTAACTTCCAGGCCATCCGGGTCTACGAAGCGCAGCGGATCGGCTCCGACGTACAGGTACGTGTTAATCCCGGCGTCGAGTCCGAGCGGATCACTCTCGACATATCGTCCTATCGACGCGTCGTAGTCCCGGAAGTAGTTATAGTGAAGATTCGTTTCCTTGTCCGCGTACTGCCCCGGAATCTGAGCGGGAACTCGAAGGTTCCTAGCGCAGACGGATTCTCATCCGGCACGTTGACGCCGAACGGCTCCTGCTGATCCCACCGCCACACGGTTTGTCCGGTTTGATTGGCTACTAAGCGCGGCGTGTTGAGATGATCGGCGCGACAGGGAAACTACTTAACCCCTGAACTCGTCTTCGCCGCCCGCTTCTCAGTCAGTTCCTTCAGCATGAAACCGGCGAGCGGCGACTCAGGATGCAGCACGTAAGACTGCGCCGCGAGCACAATGGCATTGTCTATGTTACCGTTCTTCGCCGCCGTATTGGCCTGATCCAAAGCGAGCATGCTCTCAGCTTTGCGCATCTGCTGATTCCAATAGTGGCTACTCACCGCACCGATGGTGATACCGCTTAGCAAGGTCAACAACCAAAGAACAATTGAACGAAGCTTCATTACCTTCTCCTAGGCCAAGGACTCCAGCTGCATTCCCCGCAACTGCGAATCATGCAGCGGTATGCGTCGGGGTTCATCTGAGTAGCGCAATTAAGGATTGCACTGGACACATAGCCGCCGCCATACTTCTCGATGTATTGGATCTGCTCTTTCAGCGTCTCGCATTCATCCCACTCACGTCGGCATTTCTTGAGCGCCTCCTCAAACTCATCAGTGCATTTTATGCACCGGTAACAATCCAGGGGCCCCAAGCCAAGCGGATCGCTATTGGTAAGTGGAGCCGAACCGACGTAAGAATAGAGATGGTTGTACTGTGGTTGTTTGGTGAACAGTAGAGCACCCAATTCCGGCCGCACTAAACCTAGAGCTCCTAGACTCAATGACCCGACGTCTCGGAAAAACACGGTGCCCGCTGGGTCCGCTTGCGTAAAGCGACCGAGTGCTGGGTCATACGCATCACGGAGATGGTTGTAGTGAAGATTAGTTTCCTTGTCGTAATACTGCCCCGGGAACCGCAGCGGAAACTCAAACGGCCCAAGTGCCGAGGGATTTTCATCCGGCACGCTGACGCCGAACGGTTCCTGCTGAGCCCAGCGCCACACCGTCTGCTGGGCAGAGTTAGCAACCAGCCGCGGTGTGTTGAGATGATCGGCATGCACGAAATAAAGCTGGCTCACTGCGGTATTGACAGTGACGTTCACTGGGCTTGAGTCCGTCGGGGTTCCCATGTCATCGACTGCCCTC
>Ga0208185_1000528_pt1 | contig 16207 bp, 12 predicted proteins | sample EasRivMeERMLT700_FD_187532 | JGI IMG/M metagenome (GOLD analysis project Ga0208185, IMG submission 187532) | Soil microbial communities from meander-bound floodplain in the East River, Colorado, USA - East River MetaG ERMLT700 (SPAdes) (version 2) | ecosystem: Environmental > Terrestrial > Soil... | reverse complement strand
GAAGAGGAATCGACGAACGGGTGCGGAACCGCTGTCGGTCACAGCGCCGCCTGGAAGTACGAACCCGATTCGCCCGCCCCGCCGCGCCAGCTGGAGTGCACGTTCGACAAACAGCTGGTATCGATTGATGTGCGCGCGCGTATCGATGTGATAGACGCCAGATTCGCGAACGAAGTCGGTCAGGTACCGCGCTTCGTCGCGGCGCGTGACCCGAGTCGTCGCGTCGCCGCTGTCGCCGCGAACCATGTCCCACGGCGGATTTCCGAGGATCGCGTCGAACCCCGCGTCGCTCAGTGGCCCGCCGTCCTCATTGCTGAACACTTCTGGAAATACGACAGGCCAGTGCAGGAAACGATGCCGCGCGGCGACGGCGCGCGCCTCGTCAATGAGCGGCGCCGCTGTAGAGGCGGCTAGTGCCGAGCGCCGGTGGAGGACGTGCTCAACGAGCTCTAGGAACGCGCCGCGGTGCCGAGGAGAGCCGGCACCCCGGAACCAGCCGGCACACCATAGATCGAGGACTTGGGCCCACCGGCCAAGTGGCCCCTCATGTGCCTGAAGGGCGGCGAGCGTCTTTTCCTTTGCACGAACGATCGCCGCGGATTCATCCGCCTGACTCGCGATCTCTACGCGCGCCTGGACGACGTGGCGGAGCGCGGGCGCGAGGTCGGCGGCCTCAAAAAGCGGCAAAGGCTGCGCGCGCATCGTCCGCGATCGTCCACGCCCAGGCTGGCGCCTGACATCATCCAAGCAGGCGCCGACCAGGCTGTTGCCGGCCACCAGCCGGTGATCCAGGAACGTGAGCGGCTTGTCGGCAGCAAGCGTCGTCAGCCACAACGAGAGACGCGCGACCTGCACCGCGGTTGGATTGAGATCGACGCCGAAGAGACATCGTTGAGCGACCTCGCGCCGGAGCATTGCGCGGTCCGCAGAGGTCACATCGGATCGGTGCCATCGTCCGTCACGAATCAGCGCCTTCTCGGCCGCTTCGGCAAGCTGTACACACGCAGCCACGAGGAACGCGCCGCTGCCCATCGCTGGATCCAGAATCCGCAACCGCAGGATGTGCTCCGCCGTGCGATTCGCGACGAGTGGCGCCAGGGTCTCGCGGACCAGATACGCTGTCATTGATCGCGGTGTGTAGAACGTGCCGGTCGCCTTCCGGAGGTCCCGCGTGTGATTCAGGGACGGAGATCCGTCGCGACACAGGGGCTCGTATTCGAGAACGTGCTCATAGACAGCGCCCAGCTCCTCCACATCGAGATCGCGATAGGCGATTCGGTTTCTGACGGCGCCTCGGACCGGCGGCGTTGTGCTGACCGCCAGTACCGCCTTCGCCATCGCCGCATCGTCGATTGGCTCCCGCCCGAACGCGCCCGTTCCGGCCGGTGAAAACAGGCGCCCGTTGAACGCCGTGACCTTCAATTCCCCCGCCGCACACCCGGCGTGGACAAGACGGGAGATTGCATTGATCGCGGGCCAGACGCCTGTATAGGGCCGACCCGTCAGGAGCGTCGTGACGATTGCATCGATGGTGTACCGATCCCGATAGACCGGGTGCCACACGGGAACGAGTCCGCGCGCCTCGGCGAAGAGGAGAAACAGCAGGCGATACAGCACCGTGAGCGATTGCTCGAACAGCAGATCAGGCCAGGAGGTCCGTTTGATCCTCGGCGCCAGTCCTTGCAGGATGAGCCCCAGTGCCTCGAGGACGCCGCTGGCAAGTGCCCGGCAGACTTCCGTTCCATGTTTCGCCGAGAGAACGACCGCCTCGTCGAGCAATGACGGCGTCGATGCCAACGACTCCGCTCTGGCGACACGCCACAGCAGCGCCAACGCGTCCGCTTCGTGTGCCAGAACGGCGAGGTCGAATTCAAGGTAGTGGCGCGACCACGTGCGGTGGGCATCAACGATGCGGAGCTGCGTGCCGTTGCAGCAGAGACACCAGCGCGCGTCAGAGCGGATCGCATCGAGCACCGATGTCCGCCATGCAGCGTCCAGTGCGTGATCCCATCCGACGACCACAACCGGCACCGATGCCACGCCACGCCAGGCGGTTTCGAGACACGTGGATTCCTCACGGTCGGCGCGACGGCTTGTCGTGAATCCGAGGATGTTCAGCAGCGGAATGACCACCCCGTCGGTCACGGCGCGGATGCTCGACGCCGGACCAAACGACGCCTCACGCTTTGCGGACCACGCTTCGACGTCGCGAATGACGCTGTCGGGCACGACGCCGGCGCCCTGAACTGCCGGCAGCTCGGTGAGGGCGAATGACGATGTGATCAGACGGCCACGGATGCCCGCGAGCATCAGCGGAAGGCGATGCCGAAGACGACCGCCCTGCTGTCCTCGCGCAAGTATCGGAGGCGGTCGAGCAGCGCGAGGCGCGCGATCGACTTCTGCACGGTCGCCCTGACGACGAACGCCTGCGCCGCAGCCGCGCGCTCCGTCCGGCGATCGAAGAGGCCCGGTTGCAGCAGGCTGGCCGCAATTCGGGCCTGCCGCAAGCGCAACGCATCGGCAATGGCTGTCTCACGGTGCTCCATCGTGAGACGCCAGGGCTGGATGTTGTTCGAAAGCACCGTGAGGACGCGTTGATGGGTGAGGGCGGCGGTCTGCTCCAGCGCGTCATCCATGGTCACGAGGCCGCGACTGTCGCTCAGTCCGACGATCGTCTCGAATACGAGATGACCATCCGCGTCGAGGATCGGCAGGCGGAATGCCCAGATGCACCGGTGGGATGTTCCTCGCCCTCTCGTGAATGCCAGAACAGCGCGCTCCGCGGGCACACCCTCGTGTCGATTGTCTGAAAGCGCCCGCGCGCATCGCAGTCGCTCTCCTTCTGGCTCCGCCAGCGCTCGCAACGACGAAGGTTGCGCCGTGCTCTCGGCGCGAGTCACATCGAGCGCCGCAAGGATGCGCCCGCTGCGATCGGCGAGCCTGTCGACCCCTGCTTCCTCGCCGCTGTCTCTCACAACCAGTTGCACCGCGTGAACGCGCCGAAGCTGACCGAAACGATCCACGCGGCCAACGCGCTGCTCGAGACGGGTGGGTGTCCACGGAACTTCGAGGTTCACGACCAGCCGGCATCGGTGTTGGAGGTTCAATCCTTCGCTGGCCGCATCGGTCGCAAGCATGAGGCACCGTTCGATCTCGTTGAAGCGACGGAGCGTCAGGCGTCGTTCCGAGTTCGTCAGGCCGCCATGCAGCTGTAGAGGGTTGAAGTCGACCAGGACTCCAGCGAGATGCTGCAGGGTGTCGCGGTACTCGGTAAAAACGAGGGTAGGCTGGTTTGCCCGACGGAGGAGTCGCTGAAGTACCCGAGGCTTACTCTCGGAGTGCGACGCGTCGCGGGCAAGCGACAGGAGGCGATCGAGCCACCGCCGCTCCTCGTCCGCACTTCGCAGCCCTGCGATGCCGAGCTCAGCGCCGGGCTCGTCGTCATCGTCAGCAGACACGAACGGCAGCGCAAGCTGTTCGCGATCCGCCGCCGTATTCTCAGCGAGCAATGAGATGCGGCGCTCCAGCGAACGCACGAGAGAGCTTGCGCTCGAGGATGCCCGGCGCATCAGGATCGCTGCGACCAGGCCGGCCGCCGGCGCAAGGACGGTCCCTTCAGAATGCGCTGCCATCAGTCGCGTGTAGTCAGCCAGGGCGGCGTGCATTGCCAACTCCGCCGTGGTGGGCCGGACGCGAAGCACGATTGACCGCCGGCCGTGAGGCAATCCGACGTCCGCTCTCGTTCGGCGAAACCGTATCAGCGGGAATTCACCGCCGAGATCTCCGAGATCGCAGAGGCGCGCGAAGGCGTCGTCATCACCGGAATGCGGAGTGGCCGTCAGCATGACGACGCATCTCGAGCGCGCCGCCAGGCCCGCCGCCGCCGCCGCGCGGTCAGAGCGGCCGCTCAGCGTGTGCGCTTCGTCGAAGACGATGACGTCCCACAAGAGCGATTCGAGCGATCGCATGACGTCTGGCCGCTTGATGTAGTCGATCGAGGCGATCGCGATCGAGTGCACGGACCATGGGTTCACGTCGGGACCGAGGTGGGTTCCAGCGCGCGCGATGCCAACGGCGTCGAGCACCTCAGAGCGCAGAGAGAAGCGCGATTGCAGTTCGTCTCGCCACTGATCGCGGAGGCCGGCCGGCGCCACGATGAGCACTCTCGCGTCCGCTGTGCGGGTCATCGTCTCGGCGACGATCAGGCCGGCCTGGACCGTCTTACCGAGACCCACATCGTCCGCGATCAGGAGGCGGCACCCGTCGCCGCGCGTCACGGCAAGCGCAGGCTCGAGCTGGAACGGGATGATCGTCAGCTGGGCGCGGGCGGCCGCGCGCAAGGAGGTCCAGTACGGTACGGCTGCCGCCAGGCGCGCGCACGCCTCCCGGCGCCACCGGGCAATGCCGACAACGCGAGGAACGGCGGACGATGGCGGAAGGGGCTCCAGCGGCTCGAACGGCAGGATGAACCGTGCTCTGGCGCCGCGGTTGAGGGCGTCGCAGCCGTGTACTTCTATGATGGATGCCGCGTCGTAAGCCGACTCGCCGGCGACGCGCCACCGTTCGCCGCGGATCCGTACGGCATCCCCCGGACGAAGCTTTGTACCCTGCACGCCCGCCGTGGTGCAGGCACCGTTCCGCCGCTAGAGCGTTGAAATCGTTCGGAATATGCGGTCGAACACGCAGAATCCGCGATCGTTGGTCCGGCGATGATCGCGATTCGTTACACGTCTTTGCAGTCGCGAAGCCGCGCCACGGTCGCTCCAAGGTGTGTCTCCGGGGCATCCCAGAATTCGACGACGAGCGAGTGTCGTTCGAGCGCCTGCTGCACGATGCCGCGCTGCACGCCTCGGCCGCGGCCGTGAATCAGTCGGATCTCGCGCAGCCCGCGGTCCCAGGCGGCGGTGACGTACTCGTCGACAACGGAGGGGATGTCGCGCGGAGCGAAGGCGTGGAGGTCGAGGGCGTCTTCGATCGGAATCCGACGCGTCACGGTGCGGTGTAGGACGCCGTCACGACCGTTTTGATGCCACCACGGACCGAGAAGTCGCCCACGACGGTCATTCGCCGCGGCTGGCACGCCGCGACCAGATCGTCGAGGATCTGGTTGGTCACCGCCTCGAAAAAAATGCCGCGATTGCGGAACTCGATCATGTAGTACTTCAGCGCCTTCAACTCGATACAGCGATCGCCGGGCACGTACGTGATGCGGATTTCACCGAAGTCCGGCAGTCCAGTCTTGGGACAGACCGACGTGAACTCGGGGCAACTGATGGCAATTTCGAAGTCACGTTCGGGGCGGGGATTCTGAAATGTCTCGAGCGGTGTCGCGGCGGGCACGGTTCGAAAATTCTAGCACCCCAGCAGGAAACACAGCGATTTCACGCGTGTTTCGTTGACACTCCGCGACGTGCGCGCTAGCATTACGACGCTTTTCTAAGAGTTTCCGCGACAGTTTGAGCGCGCGCAACTGTGACCGCGGCCGACGACGGCGCGCACCAGGACTGGGGGGACGTGATGGCAGACGCCCGACGCATGGGCAAATCGGAGTTGTTTTCTCACTTCGCCGAGCGCTTCGAAGTGAAACGTACGCAGGCGCGCGAATTTTTCGACGAGCTGACGACGCTCGCTGAGAAGGAGCTGAAGCGATCCGGCGAGTTCGTCCTCCCGGGCATGGTGAAGCTCGTCGTGCAGAAGCGGAAGGCGCGCATGGGTCGCAACCCGGCCACCGGCGAAGCCATCAAGATTCCCGCGAAGACGGTCGTCAAGGCGCGCATCGCCAAGCAGTTGAAAGATACGGTCCTGCCGAAGAAGTAGTAACCAGGAGCGCTGAAACTCCCCCTTGGAACCCGGCGCCTTCGCGCGCCGGGTTTTGTTTTTTCCCTGTAACCTGCGGGCTAACTGGCGGCGAGTTGCGCGGGGCGAGCCTTCGTAACGGGAAAGCGCATCGTGAAAGTGGTTCCGACGCCCACCTGACTGACGACGGTGATCGTTCCTCCGAGCTGCTCGACCATCTTCTTCGAGAGCGCGAGACCAAGACCGAGGCCTTGCTTCTTGGTGGTGACGAAGTCATCGAAAATCGTGCCGAGGCGCTCCGGTGGGATGCCGCTGCCGGTATCCGCGATCTCGATGACCGCCTCATCGTCTTTCCGCATCGAGCGGATGATGACGCGGCCGCGCGGCGGTGTCGCCTGAAACGCGTTGGTGATCAGGTTGCGATGGACGCGGTTTAATGCATACAGGTCGCCTTCGATGTAGAGCGGGCCAAACACGAGCTCTGTTTCGAATGAGATGCCGGAACTTTCGGCGCTCGGCAGCATCGACTCGGCCACTCCGTGCAGCGCCTTGTTCAAATCGAGCGGGAACTTTTCGATCGGCTTCGGGCGAGCGAGATTTCGCAGGTCCTCGAGCACGCGCTTGACCTGATCGAACTCCCGCTCCACGGTTCGCTTGAAGCTTTCCCGGTACTCGAGGTCGTCGAACATCTTCACCATCAGCTTGCAGCTGTTGCCGATGTTCTGGATCGGGTGCGAGATATCGTGGACCAGGCCGACGGCGACGCGGCCGAATGTTGCCTGCCGCTCCTTTTTCCGCACGTCTTCCTGGAGCTCGACCAGCCTGTCCGCCATGTTGTTGAACGCGTCGCCCAGCTGACCGAGCTCGTCGGTTGAGGCGACCACGACGCGCTCGTCCAGGCGACCGCTGGCCAGGGCGCGCGTGCCTCGTGTGAGCGCGAGGATCGGGTTGATGAAGCTGCGGCCCCAGAAATATCCGACGGTGAGCATCGCCATGAGCGCCAGTGCGATTGCGATTCCGAGCTGACGCTGCAGGCGGATCGGAATCGCGAACGCTTCCGACTGCGGTTGCTCAACGAGGACTGTCCATCCGAGTGCCGGCAGCGTGGCTGCCACACCGAGAACAGCCCCCCGGGTTCCGTCGTACTCGGCCGACGCGGTGCGGTCTTCCTTGCTTTGCTTGAGCGCGGTAAATAGCGGGTGCGACAGCATGCTGTCGCCGCGCGCGACGCTGGACTTCTGGTCCGGATCACCGTGGGCGATGAGCTGCCCTTCGCCGGTGACGACCAGGGCGAAGCCCTGGCTGCCGACGCGGATGCGGTCTACCATCCGCCACAGTTCCTCGAGGTTCACCTGGCCGACGAGCCATCCCTGGCTCTGGTTGTCGGAGACAGGTGCTGCGAGTACCGCAGTCGGCAACAAATCATTGTCGACGGAAAACCTTGACATCAACGTTCCATCGATTTTGATGCTCTCGGATCCAGGTACCGTCACGGTCGGCTTGCCGAGCCGGCTCGATATCGTCGACTTGCCGTTTTCGTCGATGAGCGTGAGCTCCTTGAACTCCGGAAACTCGAGGACGTAGTTCTTCAGAATCCGGTCCTTCTGCCAAGGCGCAAGCCCCGTCTGCTGCAGGTCGGCTGCAACGGACTTCAATATCTTGACGCTGCCTCTGACATAGAGATCGATTTGCTCGCTAACCTGTCGTGCGACGTTCAGGTTCCCCTGAACGACGGTCTCCTGCGCGCCGGTTCTCAATGAATACATCGAGACCGCACCGTAACCGAGCAGCGGCATGACCGCGGCTGCTGCCATCAGCAGCGCGAAGCGAGTTGAGATTTTCTTCACTGTGCGAGCGCGATGCGTGGCCCCAGAGTGGGCGTCCATCGCCAAATCGTGTAGACGGGATCGACAGGGTCACGTTGTGGGTCTTGCACGATTTGGAAGTCACGTCTGACGGCCCTTGACCGCTCGTTCCATGAAAGGAAGAGAGCTGGCGGATCGTCCAGAAAAACTTGTTGCAGTCGCGCGAAGGCCGATTGGATGGCGATTTCGTTCGTCGAGGTGCGCAAGATGTCGAACAAACGCTCGGCCTCTACATTCTCGTACCCGAAAACGTTCAGACCTCTCGGAAAGCGATGCGCAGATCGCCAGAAAATGTAAGAACGGCCAACCGTCGGTCCGCTGATCATATCGATAAGGATTGCCTCGAATCGCCCCTCGCTTACCCGTGTATTGAATTCCATCGCTGACACAACTTCGAACCGCATATCGACGCCGACGTTATAGAGCTGCTTCTGAACCTCAAGCCCTAGTCGCTCGATAACGCTGAAGTTTTCAGGGATGAGGCACGTGAATCTGAGACGCGCTCGCGGCCCATCGGTCCTGTTATCGGCCTTCAGGCCAGCGGAGTTCAGGAGTGAAATGGCGAGCCCCGGGTCGAATCTGTAGGTCGCGATCGAGCTGTTATACGCCCAGTGCTTTGGCCACAAGGGACCAGTTGATGGCAATCCGTGTCCTCGAAGGATGCCTTGAATCAGGGCATCGCGATCGATAGCGGTGTTCAATGCCCGACGGACGACTGCCGAATCAAACGGGGACTTGCGGGAATTGAAAGCGACGACGTACTGGTAACGCCTGCCGAACGAGACGACGCGCACGTCATCGTTGCTGATGAACTCGACCACATCGGGCGGAACATCCGTAACCATGTCGACCTCGCCGCGAAGGAGGCTGGTCCACGCCGTCCGAAGGGTGTCGAACGGCTTGATGACGACTCTGGCGATGTTCGGTATCCCAAGGTAGTAATCGGGAAAACGTTCAAGCACGAGACCAGTCGGATCGTCCTTCACTACGCGGTAAGGGCCGGTACCCACTACTGGGGACTTATGCGATAGCGGTAGCTCCAGGTCCTCTGGCAAGAACGCCGAGGCCTGAGACAGATCGAAAACTATCTGGCGATCGCCAACAGCGCGCACCGCCGTTACATCGTTCAGCGAAGTGAACAACGCACGGTTTGACGGTTGCGTGACCGCCTCACCAATAATCTGGGCCGCGAGCTTAGCGGTCAGCGGGGTGCCGTCGTGGAATTGGAGGCCCGGACGCAGGTTGACGTTGAGCTGTCGGCCGTTTGTCTCCCACCACCAGCTTTCCGCCAGTTTTGGAATCGGGCGGCCATCGGCGCCCAGTTGCGTGAGGCTCTCGACACTCAATGTCGTGGCCATCTGCCGAGCGCCCCGTGCGGTACCTTCGACAACGCTTTCGGGAAAGCCGATTGTCAACTGGTTAGGAGGAGCGTCACTAGAGGAAGGCTTCGATGTGCAGCCGGCGAAAAGCACTGAGCAGAAAAGAAAAACGCCGCACCTGAGCCTGGCGCGGCGCTTTTCAACAAAAGCATTCCCGGCAGAAGCCGGGCAACGGCTGCTTAGTTCTTCTTGTCGGTAAGGTCGTCGCTCATCCAAGGGCAAAAATTCTGTGGCTTACGGGTCGTCGTTGCTTTCTTGATGACGTTTATCTTCATGAGTTTACTCCAGTTGGGGGAAATGGCCGATTGGCCGGTTTAAACACTGACCGCAGCGGCGGTCCGCTGTGCCAGACTCACTAGTGCCGACTCCATAGCTCCACGGTGACAACTTGCCGCATGCATGTCACCGTCTTCGGTGTGCGAGGCCACCGAGCAGCCGCCGCCGCATACTGGGATGAAAGAACAATCCCCGCACTCCTCTTTGTGCGGGTTGAGGTTCTCGAAACGCTCCGCAGACGCCTGCCGCCAGCTCTCGATGCGACCATCAACATGACCGATCGAAGACGCCGGCTCACCCGTGAATCCGGGGCAGATGTAGATTGACCCGTCCGGGCCGATGCTGTGCGCGTTCCGGCGGTGGATCTCACAGGGGCCCATGTGGACGCCGTCCGGCGTTGGGAAGCCGCGACGTCGCGTCTCATCCCGCAGGAACGCCATCTTCTCGTCCACGAAGTGGCACGAGTCGCACATGCTCGCTCCACTATTTGTGCCCGGCAACTGGCCGGCACCCGCACTCGTCATGCACGTACCCGCCAAGGGTTTGCTATCAGCGCTGACGACCGTGAGAGGGATCATTCCCTTCGGTCCTTTCGTGGCGGCCACCTTGGGAGTCCGGATGATCGGCTTGAAGTTGATCTTCGAGATCTTGTCGGCGAAATCCTGCTCTTTCAGGAAGTCGAGGAGATCGGGATAGCTGTCGACTGACGACTCGTCGAAGTTGCCGCCGATAGTGATAGGAACCTTGTCGGCAACACGCTTGATGTTCTCGATGATCCGGTCGAACGTTCCCTGCTTGCCCCGAAGCGGCCGCATGCGATTGTGCGTGTCCCGGTCGCCGTCGAGCGTGATCTTGATCCCGTTCAGCCCCAACGGCTGCAACCGATCGACGATCTCCTCGGTCAGCAGCAGTCCGTTGGTAATGATGTTGATCACCATCTTGACACCGCGTTCCTCGCACATGCCGTGGCATCGTTCGGCGAGGTAGTACATGACCGGGAGATTCAGGAGCGGCTCGCCGCCGAAGAAGGTGATGACGAACTTCTCCGGATGCACTGCCTCGAGCCGGCCTTCAATCCATTGCCCGACTTCGAGTGCCTGTTCCATCGACATCTTTGCGGCGAACTTGTTGTAGTCGTCGCGGTCACCCTGGAAGCAGTAATCGCACGCAAAGTTGCACTGGAGCGTTGTCAACAGCGTGATGCGAAGCTGTTCGGTGTCTTCGCGCATGTCGGTGAAGTACTTCGTCAGGGCCTGCTGCTCGTCCTCGCGGCTGTCGACGATGAAGCCGTTCTCGACCAGCGAATCGATCGTTTCGCGCTCGTCGGCGCCGAACGTCTGCTCACCGCGTTTGATGCGATCGAGAAGTCCGGTCACATCCGGCGAGGCCAGGAGCTGCGCGTCAGAGAAGGTGTTCATCAGGAACACCTCGTTCCGCTCCGGAAGCGGCACCTGGACGTTGAAGATCGACGGCTGCATAAAGTTCCTCTGTGCCCGAAAACACCCTCGGGCCTCTTGGGTCTCGTTAGGAGGTCAATCTTGGAAAAGCCGCACACCGATCGTGACGACGGCTCGCACCGCCACAGAGCAACGCACATACCAACAAATGCGTTGCACACCTTCCACTCGAACATTGCTGAATTTGCGAAGGGAATCGCGAGATCGGCAAGCAACTCGCATTCAGGCGGCATGCGGTCGCACGGCCAAGGATTGGCGGCCTCCCGGGCGAGAAGCACGCTGAGCAGAAATTCCTAGGGAAAAATGGAAGTCAGAGGCGGTCAACTTCTTGGCCGGTAAGGGCAGTCGATTGCCGCAAAGCGCGGGTTAGTTGCCGCGGATCCTCCGCGCCAGCTCCCGGATCTCGAGCCGGTCCATCTTGAACTTCAGCGTGCTCAACGGAATGCCGAGCACGCGCGCGGTGGCCGTCACGTTCCAGCCCGATTTCTCGAGCGCGCGGATCAGGAAGTTTCGTTCGAACGTCGTCACGGCGCGTTCGAGCAGGTTTTCGGTTGACGGCCCTTCCGCGTCCAGCTGCGCGACGTGCAGTTCATACGGCAGGTCTTCATCCGTGATCCAGTCCTTGTCCGACACGGCGACGATCCGCTCCATGAGATTCTCCAGCTCGCGGATGTTGCCAGGCCACCAATACGTGCCCAGGATCTTCAGCGTCGAATCGGCGATCCCCTGGATGCCCTTGCGAAACCGCTTGTTGTACCGGCCGATGAAGAACCGGGCGAGCTCCGGCAGGTCCTCGATCCGGTCGCGCAGCGGCGGCATCCGGATCGGAATCACGTTCAGCCGGTAGTAGAGATCCTCGCGGAACGTGCCTTCCTTGACGGCCTTGTCGAGGTCGACGTTGGTTGCCGCGATGAGCCGGAAATCGGTCTTGATCGGATGAGTGCCGCCCACCCGCTCAATCTCTCCCTCCTGGATGGCTCGCAGCAGCTTCGCCTGGAGATCGATCCGGAGGTCGCCGACCTCGTCAAGGAACAGCGTCCCGCCGCCCGCCAGCTCGAATTTCCCGAGCTGCTGGCGGATCGCTCCGGTAAACGACCCCTTTTCGTGTCCGAACAGAGTGCTTTCTACGAGCTCCTTCGGAATGGCGGCCAGGTTCACGGGGACGAACGGGCTGGCTGGATCGGCCGATTCGCGGTGGATGAGGCGGGCCAGCAGCTCTTTTCCCGTGCCGCTTTCGCCCAGAATCAGCACCGTCGCCGAGAGCTTTGCGATTTTCTGTACGAGATCAACGATTTCACGGGTGGTGCGGCTCGGACCGACGACGAATTCACGATCGTTCTGCTCGGCCACCTCGGCGCTGAGCCGCATGACGTGCCGGCTCAAGTCCTGCCGCTCGCTGGCGTTGCCGACGAGCGTGCGGACCCCTTCGACGTCAAAATCCTTGGAGATGTAGTGATACGCTCCGTGACGCATCGCTTCGACGGCGGCGTCCAGCTCTTTCAGGACGGAGATGACGATCACCTCGACGTAGGCGTAGTTCTCCTTGACGATCTTGAGAACTTCGAAGCCGTTGATACCAGGGAGCCGCACGTCGAGCATGAGGAGGTCGACGTCCTCTTTCTCCATGATCTGGAGCGCCGCTTCGCCGGTGGCGGCCTTCAACAGGCGGTAGTCGCGGCGGAGGACGGCCGACAGCGTGTCGCGCATGCCTTCGTCGTCATCGACGATGAGCACGGTTTTGCGGCGATCCGACATCGGCGGCGCGAGTATAGCGCGGCTTCTTGACACTTCCGAATTCCCTTCGTTAACGTACGAATGAGACCTCAGACCTGCGCGCTATGACCCTCCAATGGTTCGTCACTGGCGCCTCGCTCCTGGTTGCGCTCATCGCTTTCAATCAGGCGCGGCGCACCGCCAAGCGGCTCGACCAGCTCTCGCAGAGCTACTGGGAGCTGAAGTACCTGAATGGCGAGCTTCGGGTAAAGCTTCAGCAGCTCACTGGTGAGTCGGCCCCGCAACAGACAACGACGCCGACCGCCGCCCAGGGGCGTGACTCGTTTGTCCCGCTGTCATCGCTGAAGCGCTGAGTGGCGGGCCGTAAAGGCTCGAAGGAGCTTCCTTGCCCAGTTCTTATGACGTGGTGGTGATCGGCGCGGGTACGGGCGGTTATGTCGCCGCGATCCGTTGCGCGCAGCTTGGAAAGAAAGTGGCCGTCGTCGAAAGACAGAAGGCCCTCGGCGGGACCTGCCTCATCTGGGGATGCATTCCGACCAAGGCACTGCTCGAGCATGCGCACGCGCTCAAGGTCATCAGGGACGCCAGGGAGTGGGGCGTCACGATCCCGGCCGGCACTCCAGCGATTGACATGACTCAGGTGCAGACGCGCAAGGATCGTGTCGTCACTGGACTGACGAAGGGTATCGAGTTTCTTTTCAAGAAGAACAAAATCGACTGGATCAAGGGGTCGGCGCGACTGGCTGGGAAGGGAAAGATCGAAGTCTTCGAGGGCGACAAGCAGACACTCGAAGCCAAGGAAATCATCGTAGCCACAGGGTCTGCCGCGCGCAGTGTTTCCGGCATCGAAATCGACCGTAAGCGCATCATCACCAGCGATGAGGCGATCGGCCTGAAGGAACTGCCGAAATCACTGGTCATCATGGGAAGCGGCGCGGTCGGCGTCGAATTCGCGTCAATCTACAAGCGCTTCGGCACCGACGTCACCATTATCGAGCTGCTGCCGCGCCTGGTGCCGATAGAGGACGAGGCTGTTTCAGCCGAGCTCGAGAAGTCGTTCAAGAAGCAAGGCATCAAGGCGCTGACGGGCACGAAGGTCACGAAGGCGGTCGCGGGCGCAAACGGAGTCGACATAGAGGCGCAGACGCCGGATGGCAGGACGCAGAAGCTGTCTGCCGATCTTCTGCTCGTTGCGACCGGCCGTGGACCCGTTACCGCCGGCCTTGGCGCTGAGGAGGCCGGGCTCACGCTTGAAAAGGGCTACATCAAGGTCGATGAGATGTACCGCACGTCTGTACCCAATGTTTCTGCCATTGGCGACGTGATCACGCTCGGCACCGGCAGCCACCCTCAGCTGGCACACGTATCGTCGGCCGAAGGGATCGTCGTGGCGGAGCGGATCGCGGGGCAGGACGTCAGGCCGATCAACTACGACCACGTGCCGAGCTGCACCTATTGCGATCCGGAAATCGGAAGCGTTGGCTTCACGGAAGCGGAGGCGAAGGCAAAGGGGTATGACGTGCGGACAGGCGCGTTCCCGTTTGGTGTGCTCGGCCGCGCCAAGATGGCCGGCGAGAGCGAAGGGTTCGTGAAGATCGTGGCCGACAAGAAGTACGATGAGGTGCTTGGCGTGCACATGATCGGTCCCCGCTCGACCGAGCTCGTTGCCGAGGCTGTCCTCGCCCTTCGCCTCGAGTGCACGGTGGAAGAGCTGATCAGGACGATCCACGCGCATCCGACGTTCTCGGAAGCGGTCGGTGAAGCCGCCCACGCCACGCACGGCGCGGCAATTCAATTGTAACGTCTACTGTCTGCCGTCTAGGTCTACCGTCCACGGTCTTCGGCAGGATGGTAGACGGTAGTCGGTAGTCGGTAGATGGGAGACGCGAATGGCCACTCCAGTCGTGATGCCCCAGATGGGGGAATCGATAGCGGAAGGAACGATCGTCCGGTGGATCAAGAAGGTCGGCGAAGCGGTCGAGCGTGACGAGCCGCTCTTCGAGATTTCCACCGACAAGGTCGATGCCGAGATTCCTTCACCCGCGGCGGGCGTCCTGACTGATATCAAGGTGAAGGAAGGGGAAACGGTTCCCGTCAACAGCGTCGTCGGGACTATCGGTCAGGCGGGCGAAGCGGTATCCGCGCCGAGCGCGGCAACACAACAGGCTGACGGCCAGTCCGCATCCACTGAAATGCCGGCCGCCGCCACGGCGAGACAAGTCGCTGCCACACCGTCCGCAGCGGACAAGTCGCCTAACCGTGAGACCGTCACGCCCTCAACTGTTCCTCCAGCGCAGGAGCATTCCGGGAACGGCCGCCGGAGATCGTCTCCACTCGTCCGGCGCATTGCCAAGGATCACGACGTCGACATCGCGCAGATCGCCGGGTCCGGTATCGGCGGACGCGTCACCAAGAGCGACATTCTCGGCTACATCGAGCGTGCTCCTGCGGCGCGGCCGGGGATTCCACGGCCCACCGCCGATCGCGTCGAGAAGCTTTCGGTAATGCGGAAAAAGATCGCCGAGCACATGATCCTGAGTCGGCGCACGTCCGCGCACGTGCACTCGGTGTTTCATGTCAACTTCTCGACCGTCGAGAGGCTGCGCCAGCAGAAAAAGGGCGAATACGAACAGGCGGGCGCCCGGTTGACCTATATGTCGTTCATCGCGAAGGTCATCGTTGACGCGCTGCGGCGCCATCCGATCCTCAACGCGTCCCTTGACGGCGACAACGTCGTTTACAAGAAGGACATCAATCTCGGCGTCGCGGTGGCGCTCGACTCGGGGCTGATCGTTCCCGTGGTCAAGAACGCCGACGAGAAGAACGTGCTTGGCCTCAGCCGGGCGATCGCCGACGTCGCCGAGCGCGCGCGCTCGAAGCGCCTCAACCCGGAAGAGGTCCACGGCGGTACTTTCACGATCACCAACCCCGGCCAGTTCGGCGCGCAGTTCGGCATTCCGATCATCAACCAGCCGCAAGTTGCGATTCTCGGAGTCGGGACGATCGAGAAACGCCCCGTTGTCATTGACGACGCAATAGGCATCCGGACGATGGCGTACCTGACGCTCGGCTACGATCACCGGCTCGTCGACGGCGCCGTCGCGGATCAGTTCATGGCCGACGTCAAGGAACGGCTGGAGACCTTCGACGCAAGCGAGCTCTGACGTGCGGCCGCTCGAAGTGCGTCGCCTCGGCGTCGTGTCGTACGGCGACGGCCTGGAATTGCAGAAGGAGCTCGTCGAGGAGCGTCGCGCCGGGCGTATTCCGGATCTTCTGCTCCTGCTTCAGCATCCACCGGTGATTACGCTTGGCGTTCGGAGGGCGAGCCGTTCGCACATCGTCGCGAGCGATGCGCGTCTCGCCGATCTCGGAATCGAGGTGCACGATACCGGGCGCGGCGGTGACGTGACGTATCACGGTCCAGGCCAAATCGTCGGCTATCCGATCATGGATCTGCGGCCGGACCGTTGCGACGTGCATCGCTACGTGAGAGACATCGAAGAGGTGATGATCCGCGTCTGCGCGGATTACGGCGTCGCGGCCGAGAGAATTCCCGGGCTCACCGGTGCGTGGGTGGGCACAGACAAGATTGGCGCAATTGGCGTCCGAATCTCACGCTGGATCACGAGCCACGGCTTCGCGTTCAACGTCAACACCGACCTCAGTCACTTTCAGCTAATCGTGCCGTGCGGAATCTCGG
>Ga0208185_1000525_pt1 | contig 16349 bp, 14 predicted proteins | sample EasRivMeERMLT700_FD_187532 | JGI IMG/M metagenome (GOLD analysis project Ga0208185, IMG submission 187532) | Soil microbial communities from meander-bound floodplain in the East River, Colorado, USA - East River MetaG ERMLT700 (SPAdes) (version 2) | ecosystem: Environmental > Terrestrial > Soil... | reverse complement strand
TCGGGGAGGCCGCTTCGGCCAACCTGATCTCAACCATCTGCCGCTGGTAGTTCCACTCGTACACCGCGGCCGCAATGTCGAGACCCTCGTAACACTGCAGCCGCACCAGGTCGCGCCCGAGTGCCCGAGCCACGACCTTCGCGACTTCAGTCTTGCCGACGCCGGCCTCGCCCTCGAGAAAGAGCGGGCGCTCCATCTTAAGTGCGAGAAAGAGCGCGGTGGCGAGGCTGCGCTCGGCGACATAATCCTGCTGCCGCAGGAGCGCGAGCGTCTCGTCGATTGATTTCGGCAATGCGGTCATTTTCCGGCGATGGCGGCCTCCACCGCCCGCTGCGCGATCACGCCGACCAGGTGCGCGCGGTATTCGGCGCTTGCGTGCATATCGGAGGTGAGCTCGTCGGGCGCGGTCTTTACCCGGGCGATCGCGTCCGGACCGAAGTTCTCCGCGAGCCGCTTCTCCATCGCCTTTGCGCGGAACACGCACGCGCCGGCGCCCGTGACCGCGACCCGCACCGTGCCGGCGCCCTCGCTCACGAACACGCCGACCAGGGCGAAGCGCGACGCCGGCTGTCGGAACTTCACGTAGGCCGCGCGCTTGGGCAGGGGAAACGTGACTGAGGTGATGATCTCACCGGGCTTGAGCGCGGTGGCGAAGGTCCCCGTGAAGAACTTGTCGGCTGCAATCGCGCGCTTGTTGGTGTGGATCGTCGCGCTGAGTCCCAGCACGGCCGCCGGATAGTCCGCCGCCGGATCGTTGTGCGCAAGCGCGCCGCCGATCGTGCCCTGGTTTCGCACCTGGCGGTCGCCGATGCCGTCTGCAAGGCGGGCGAGCGCCGGGATGCCGAGAGCAACGTCTTTCGACGCGGCGACTTCCGCGTGCGTGGCGAGCGCGCCGATGGTCAGGGCGCCGCCGTCGATCTTGATGCCGCGCATCTCCTCGATCGACCCCAGGTCAATCAATGCCGGGGGGCTGGAGAGCCGCAGCTTGAGCGACGGAATCAGGCTTTGCCCGCCGGCAAGGGGCTTCGCGTTCTCGAACTTGCGCAGGATCGAGGCCGCTTCCTTCAGATTCTTGGGACGGTGATAGTCGAAAGCACGCATGTCCGTCTCCTATTTCTTCGACTTTGCCGACTGGATGGCGCGCCAAATACGTTCTGACGTCGCCGGCATCTCGATGTCACGCACGCCGAGCGGTGCCAGCGCATCGATGACGGCGTTCATCACTGCGGCCGGCGCGCCGATCGCGCCGGCCTCCCCGCAACCCTTCACACCCAGGGGATTGTGCGTGCAGGGCGTCTCGCGGGTACCGACCTTGAACGAGGGGAGATCATCGGCGCGCGGCATCGCGTAATCCATGTAGGTCCCGGTGAGAAGCTGTCCGCTCTGGGGGTCGTAGACGCAACCCTCGAGCAGCGCCTGCCCGATGCCCTGGGCGAGTCCGCCATGGACCTGGCCTTCGACGATCATGGGATTGATCACCTTGCCGAAATCGTCCACCGCGGTGAAATTGACCACGCGAACCTGCCCGGTCGCGGGATCGATCTCGATCTCACAGATGTGGCTGCCGGCAGGAAAGGTGAAATTGGTCGGATCGTAGAACGCGGACTCGTTCAGCCCCGGCTCGAGCTTGTCCAGCGGGTAGTTGTGCGGCACGTAGGCGGCGAAGGCGACCTCCGCGAACGTCTTCTTCTTGTCGGTGCCGGCGACCTTGAACGTGCCGCGGTCGTACTCGATGTCGGTTTCGGCCGCCTCCAGCAGGTGTGCCGCGATCTTCTTCCCTTTCGCGACGATCTTGTCGAGCGCCTTCACGATGGCCGTGCCGCCGACCGCGATCGAGCGCGACCCGTAGGTGCCCATGCCGAAGAGGATGCGGCCCGTGTCGCCGTGCACGACGTCCACGTTCTCGATCGGGAGGCCAAGGCGGTCGGCCACGACCTGCGCAAACGTCGTTTCATGTCCCTGGCCGTGCGCGTGGGAGCCGGTGAAGACCGTGACCGACCCCGTGGGATGCACCCGGATCTCGCCCGCTTCGTAGAGCCCGGCACGCGCGCCAAGTGCGCCCGCAACGTTGGAGGGCGCGATGCCGCAGGCCTCGATATAGGTCGAGAAGCCAATACCGCGCAGCTTGCCACGCTTTTCGGCCTCCTTGCGCCGCGACTCAAAGCCCGCGACATCGGCAAGCTTCAGCGCGTCGGTTAGCGTCGCGTCATAGTCCCCGGTGTCGTAACACAGCGCGACCGGTGTCTGGTAGGGAAACGTCTTGATGAAGTTGCGCCGGCGGATCTCGGCGCGGTCGATCCCCATCTCGCGCGCCGCGGTGTCCACCAGCCGCTCGACCACGTAGGTTGCCTCCGGGCGGCCGGCACCGCGGTAAGCGTCGACCGGCGTGGTATGGGTGAATACCGCGGTCACCTCGCAGTAGATCGCGGGCGTCGTGTACTGGCCCGCGAGCAGCGTTGCGTAGAGGATGGTTGGAATGCACGAGGCGAACGTGGAGAGATAGGCACCCATGTTGGCGGTGGTCGTCACCCGCATTGCCAGGAACTTGCCGCTCTTGTCGAGCGCGAGCTCGGCCTTGGTCACGTGGTCGCGGCCATGCGCGTCGGACTGGAAGGACTCAATGCGCTCGGCGGTCCACTTGACCGGGCGGTTGATCTGGCGCGACGCCCAGGTGATCACCACCTCATCCGCGTAGAGATAGATCTTGGAGCCGAAGCCACCGCCAACGTCGGGCGCGATCACGCGCACCTTGTGCTCGGGCAGCCCCAGCACGAACGCCGTCATCAGCAGGCGCTCCACGTGGGGATTCTGGCTCGTCACGTACAGCGTGTAAGCGTCGTCCCCGCGCGCATAGCTAGCCACCGCCGCGCGCGGCTCGATCGCATTGGGGATCAGGCGGTTGTTGATGAACTCGAGGGTGGTCACGTGATGCGCCGACTTGAATGCGATGTCCACCGCGGCCTTGTCGCCGAGCCCCCAGACGTAGCAGGTGTTGTCCGGCGCGATGTCGTGGACCACGGGCGCGCCGGGCACGCGCGCCTCGGCCGCCTTGACGAGTGCGGGAAATACCTCGTAATCGACTTCGATCAGCTCGGCGGCGTCCTTCGCCTGGTAGAGCGTTTCCGCGATGACGACGGCGACCCGGTCCCCGACGTGACGTACCTTGCCCTGGGCCAGCGGAGGATAGGGCGGCTCCTTCATCGGCTTGCCGTCCGCTCCCGTAATGAGCCAGCCGCAGGGGAGGCCGCCCACCTTCGCCTTCGCGAGATCTTCGCCGTTGAACACCGCGACGACGCCCGGCGCCGAGCGCGCCCGTTCGAGATCCATGCTGCGGATGCGCGCATGCGCATGGGGCGAGCGCAGGAAGAAGGCGTAGGTCTGGCCGGGCAGCGCAATGTCGTCGGTGAACCGGCTGCCTCCCGTGAGGAAGCGCAGGTCTTCCTTGCGTTTGACGGATTGCCCGATCAACGGTGCGTTCATGGCTTACCTCCTCATCGTGGCAGCGCCGGCGAGCACCGCCTTGACGATGTTGTGATAGCCGGTGCAGCGGCAGAAGTTGCCCTCCAGGCCGGCTCGCACGGTCTCCTCCGAGGGGTTGGGGTGCCTCTTCACGAGATCGATCGCGTTCATCACGATACCTGGCGTGCAGAAGCCGCATTGCAGGCCGTGATGGTCGCGAAACGCCGCCTGCATCGGGTGCAGATTGCCGTCGGGGGCGATGCCTTCGATGGTGACGACTTGCGCGCCCTCGACCTGCGCGGCGAATACGTTGCACGATTTCACGGCACGGCCGTTGACGTGCACGGTGCAGGCGCCGCACTGGCCGGTGTCGCAGCCGACGTGGGTGCCGGTGAGCCCGAGGCGCTCGCGCAGAAGCTGGACAAGCAGCGTGCGCGGGTCGAGCGTGGCGGAGACGGCTTTGCCATTGACGGTCAGGGAAACGGAAATATCCATCAAATCCTCCAGATGTGGCCGGTATTCCGCTCTGGCTGCAGCGCGGGAGCGGTTCTAGGTGACGGGGGTCTTCAATCCATGCTACCTCCGCCCTGCGCCCTTCGCAAATCCGGCCGGCACCGCGGGCCGTGCAACCCACCGCTATATTCGATAAAATATAGCCCTGTTCCAAAAGGCTGGAAGGCAGATATGGATAGCGTGGACCTGCAGGTGCTGAAGAGCGCGAGCGACTGGGTGAAATCCGGCCGCCGCGTGGTGATGGCGACCGTGATCAAGACCTGGGGCTCGGCGCCGCGCCCGATCGGCGCGCTCACCGCGATCCGCGACGACGGCATGGTGGCCGGCTCGGTATCGGGCGGTTGCATCGAGGACGACATGATCCTCCAGGTGCGGGACCGGACGCTCGTCCAGGACCGGCCGGCCACGACGCGCTACGGCGTCAGCGCGGAGGAGGCGAAGCGCTTCGGGCTTCCCTGCGGCGGGACGCTCGAGCTGGTGCTGGAGCCGCTCACGAAGGAGAGCGGCCTCGAGGAGCTCCTGCAGCGCGTCGAGCGCCACGAGCTCGTCATGCGGCGCCTTGACATGAAAACCGGGAAGGTGACGCTGGGCCCGGCCCGGTCCACCGATCTCCTTGCCTTCGACGGGGCGACGCTTTCCACGGTGCACGGCCCGCGCTGGCGGCTGCTGATCATCGGGGCGGGGCAGCTCTCGACGTTCCTCGCGCAAATGGCGCAGGGACTCGATTACCAGATCACGATCTGCGACCCGCGTGAGGAGTACGCCGAGGGCTGGAATGTCGCAGGCGTGGAATTGAAGCGCGGCATGCCTGACGAGGTGGTGACCGAGATGAATCTCGACGGTCACAGCGCGGTGGTGACGTTGACCCACGATCCCAAGCTCGACGACATGGCGCTGCTGGAGGCGCTCAAGTCGCCGGCGTTCTACATCGGGGCGATCGGCTCGAAGAAGAACAACGACGCGCGCCGCCGCCGGCTCGCCGACTTCGATCTCTCCCAGAAGGAGATCGCGCGCCTGCACGGCCCGGTGGGGCTGAAGCTTGGCGCCAAATCGCCTCCCGAGATCGCGATCGCGATCCTCGCCGAGATGACCGCCATTCGCAACGGCGTGAAGGTCCCGGAGCTCGTGGAGCTAGAGAAGGCAACGGTCGCCGGCTGCGTTACCTGATTGGGGAGTATCCTAAGCGCATCGGCCATTCACGCGTTGCTGCCGGTGCGATCCGCTCTTCGATTCCTGCTGATTCTCGCCGCCCTCGCCGGCCCGGCCGGGGCCGCGGAAGACGATGCGAACGCGGTCTTTCTCGTCGCGAGCGTGGAAATGCGCGACCCCAACTTCCGCGAGACCGTGGTGCTGGTCACGCATCCGCGCGAGGGCGCGCCGTGGGGAGTCATCATCAACCGGCCGCTCGAGCAGCGGTTGAGCGAGATCTTCACCGAGTTCGAGACCCTCAAAGACCGCAAGGACACGCTCTTCTTCGGCGGCCCGGTGGTGCCCGATGGATTGGTGTTCCTGGTGCGCGCCCCGCAACCACCGCCGCGCGCGGTCGCCGTGCTGCGCGACGTCTACTTCGTCGGCGATGTCGAGTGGATCGAGGGGCTCCTTCGGCGCCCGGAGCCGACGCAAGGGCTGCGGGTCTACGCGGGATACGCCGGATGGGCCCCCGGGCAGTTGCAGGCCGAGATCGCGCGCGGCGGCTGGCACGTGCTGCCGGCGGATGCCGCGACGGTGTTCGAGGCCGACCCTCTACGTATCTGGCCGGAGTTGATCAAGCGCGCGACCACCACGCGCACGCATCGGGGGAGAGGGGATTATTGACTACAATAGGTGCGAGGGGCGGGAACGACCAGTGAGAGTCGCGATCATCGGCGGGGGCAGTATTGCACGGCTGTTTCTGGAGCACGTGCGGCGTGGCGACCTCGGCCGGGCGCGGGTGGTGGCTCTTGCGGGGCGCGGCGAGCGCTCGCGCGGCAAGGCGCTCGCGAAGGCGTATCGCGTTCCTTTCGTGACTGGGCTCAAAGCGCTGCTGGCGGCGAAGCCCGATGTCGTGGTGGAAGCGGCGGCGCACGATGCCGTGCGCGAGTTCGGAGAACCGCTGCTCAAGAAGGGCATCGCGCTCATCGTGCTCTCGGCAGGCGCGCTCTGCGACGATGCGCTGCGCCGTAAGCTCGAGCGCGCGGCGGAAAAGAGCGGCGCGTTGCTGTCAGTCCCTTCCGGTGGGATCGGAGGCCTCGATGCATTGAAGGCGGCATGTGTCGCGGGCGTGGATGAAGTCACCATCGCGGTGACAAAGCCGCCGGCAGCGTGGAAGAACATTCCTTACGTCGAGAAGCTCGGCATTGACCTCGATGGCCTGCGGGAGCCCCGTATCCTGTTCGAAGGGCCGGCCCGCGAGGGCGTGCCGCACTTTCCCGCCAACGTGAACATCGCGGCGGTCCTCTCCATGGCGGGGATCGGCTTCGACCGGACCCGGCTCAAGGTGGTGGCGGACCCAGCGCTCAAGCACAACACTCATTACATCGACGTCAAGGGCCGCACCGGCAACATCAGCATCAAGCTGGAGAACGTTCCGTCGCCGGATAACCCCAAGACCGCGTGGCTCGCGTGCTACAGCGCGCTCGCGGCGCTGAAGGCGGTCAAGTCGCCGGTGCGCTATGGAACCTGAACGAGTGACGAGTGACGAGTGACAGGTGACGATCAGGATGCTTGATCCCGAAGCTGCTGAAGCGATCAGGCAGCGCTATCTGAAGGTTGATACCGCCACGGTCTCGGATGTTTTGGATGCTCTGGGCTATCTCCATCAGGGCTTGTCCGGCTCGTTTGCGCCGTATCCCGAGAGCACGGGCAAGCTCGCGGGCTGGGCCCACACCATCTGCGGCGAGATGCGGCCGTACGCGGGCAGTGGCGACGCGGACAAGATGAAAGCTGTGGATGGGCTTACGCCCGGCAGCGTCAGCGTGTGGAGCGGGGCAGGAGACGGCGTATGCTTCTTCGGCGAGCTAATCGCGCTCGGAATGAAGGCGCGCGGCTGCGCTGGCGCACTGGTGGATGGTGGCATCCGCGACATCGAGTGGATCGCGAAGCAGGGCTTTCCGGTCTACGCACGCTACCGCACGCCGGTGCAATCCATCGGCCGCTGGAAGGTGACCGCGTGGCAGGTGCCGGCGTACCTGCCCGGAGCCACCAAGCAGCACGTCATCGTCAATCCCGGGGACTTCGTGCTCGGTGACAAGGACGGCGTCATCGTCGTTCCAGTTGATGCGGTCGAGAAGGTGCTCAACGAAGCCGAGCGGCTGACCGCAACCGAAGTGAAGATTCGCGCCGAGCTCGCGGCTGGCGCAACGCTCGAGCAGGTGCTCGCAAAGTACGGCCACGTCTAGCGTCCCAGCACGCGGATCGTGTTGGAAAGGCTCGACAAAATGACCTCCGCGAGCGCCTCGACCGCAGCGGGCTGCGGGAAGCTCTTTCTCCAGACGAGTGAGATACGCCGGAAGGCACCGGGCACCTGAAGAGGCCGGGCGATGACACCGGCGTCGGCGCAACCGCCTTGGTCGTGCGCTCGAAAAGCGCGACGCCAAGCTCGGCCTCCAGCTTCCGAATCTGCCCCGAGAGGGTCGGCTGGCTGACGAACGTCCGGGTCGCCGCCTGCCCGAAATGACGAGATTCAGCGAGTGCAATGAAGTATCGTAAGTCGCGCAGGTTCACGAGGGTTTCCCGGGGGGGCACATAAATAGGCTATTCCTATCACAACGGCTTGAAGTAACGATTGGAACAATTTATAAGGGGTTGATAGTGTGAACCCCGAGCCGCGCACCGTAGGCTTGATCTCTGTCAGTAACCGCTTCATTGAGCGGGGCTAGCGTAGCCGGAGTTTTACTGCGAGTTTTGTGAGCCGACAGGAGAGAAGACATGGACACGAAGGTTGTTGACAAGAGCGCGGGCGAGTGCCCGTTCACCCACATTGCCGGCGTCGGCAGGACGAACCGCGACTGGTGGCCGAACCAGCTGCGGCTGGAGCTGCTGCACCAGCATTCCTCGAAGTCCAACCCAATGGGCGGGGGCTTCGACTACGCGAAGGAATTCAAGAGCCTCGACTACAAGGCGCTCAAGAAGGACCTGGTCAAGCTGATGACCGACTCGCAGGACTGGTGGCCGGCGGACTTCGGCCACTACGGGCCGTTCTTCATCCGCATGTCCTGGCACGCCGCCGGGACCTATCGCATCGCCGACGGCCGCGGCGGCGGCGGCCGCGGGCAGCAGCGCTTCGCGCCCCTCGGCAGCTGGCCCGACAACGTCAGCCTCGACAAGGCGCGGCGCCTCCTGTGGCCGGTCAAGCATAAGTACGGCAGGAAAATCTCCTGGGCCGACCTAATCATCCTCGCCGGCAATGTCGCGCTGGAGTCCATGGGCTTCAGGACCTTCGGCTTCGGCGGCGGCCGCGCGGACGTGTGGGAGCCGGACGAGGACGTGAACTGGGGCGAGGAGATCGCATGGCTGGGCGTCGACAAGCGCTTCACCGGCGATCGGGATCTGGGGCCGTTCGGCGCCACCCACATGGGCCTGATCTACGTCAATCCGGAAGGCCCGAACGCGAGCGGCGACTACATGGCCGCCGCCAAGGACATTCGTGCCACCTTCAGCCGCATGGCGATGAACGACGAGGAGACCGTCGCCCTGATCGCCGGCGGCCACACCTTCGGCAAGTGCCATGGCGCCGCCCCGGAATCGCACAAGGGCCCGGATCCGGAAGGCGCGCCGCTGCAAGCGCAGGGCCTGGGCTGGTTGAGCGACTACGGCACGGGGCACGGCGCCGACACCATTTCGAGCGGCCTCGAGGTCACCTGGACGAAGACCCCGGCGCTGTGGAGCAACAACTTCTTCGAGAACCTGTTCAAGTACGAATGGGAGCTGACCAAGTCGCCGGCCGGCGCCAAGCAATGGGTGGCCAAGAACGCGCCGGCGATCATTCCCGACGCGCACATCCCGGGCAAGTTCAACAAGCCCACCATGCTGACCACCGACTGCACGCTGCGCTTCGATCCGGAATTCGGCAAGATCTCGCGCCGATTCTATGAGGACCCGCAGGCCTTCGCCGATGCCTTCGCGCGCGCCTGGTTCAAGCTGACGCACCGCGACATGGGCCCGCGCGCCCGCTACCTGGGAGCGGAGGTGCCGAAGGAAGAACTGATCTGGCAGGACCCGATTCCCGCGGTGAATCACAAGCTGATCGGCGAGAAGGAAATCGCCGACCTCAAGAAGAAGATCGTCGCCTCGAAGCTGTCGGTGGCGCAGATGGTGTCCACGGCGTGGGCGTCGGCCTCCACCTTCCGCGGCTCCGACAAGCGCGGCGGCGCCAACGGCGCGCGCATCCGGCTCGCCCCGCAAAAGGACTGGGCGGTGAACCAGCCGGCGCAGCTGGCGAAGGTGCTGAAGACGCTCGAGGGCATCCAGGCGGACTTCAACAAGAAGGCCAAGGGCGGCAAGAAGGTGTCGCTCGCCGACCTGATCGTGCTCGCGGGCTGCGCGGGCGTCGAGCAGGCCGCGAAGGAGGCCGGCATCGCCGTGAAGGTGCCCTTTGAGCCCGGACGCATGGACGCGAGGCAGGACCAGACGGACGTCGAGTCCTTCGCGGTGCTCGAGCCGATCGCCGACGGCTTCCGCAACTACATGGGCGGCAAGCACGCGGTATCGGCGGAGGCGCTGCTGATCGACAAGGCGCAGCTGCTGACGCTGACGGCGCCCGAGATGACGGTCCTCGTCGGCGGTATGCGCATGCTGGGCACCAACGTCGGCGGCGCGAAGCACGGGGTCTTCACCGCTAAGCCGGAGACGCTCTCAAACGACTTCTTCGTCAACCTGCTCGACATGGGCACGGAGTGGAAGCCTGCCGGGGACGTGTACGAAGGGCGCGACCGCAAGACGCGCAAGGTCAAGTGGACTGGCACGCGCGTCGACCTCGTCTTCGGCTCAAACTCGCAGCTGCGGGCCCTCGCCGAGGTCTATGCGAGCGCGGACGCGAAGGAGAAGTTCGTGAAGGACTTCGTGGCAGCGTGGGCCAAGGTGATGGACCTCGACCGCTTTGAACTGCAGGAGCGGAAGGCGGCGTGAATTGGGCGGCGACGCTGCGCCAGCACTCTCGGCTGCATGCGCCGGCGGCGCGGCGGGTTTCGCGCTGATGATGGCGCTGGATACTGCGCTATGATTGTGCTCGATGACGCCCTCGCATAGGAGATCCCAGATGGCAGACACGAAGCGGCCCTTCCTCACCGACGTCAAGACCCTGCGCGCCCGCGCGCGCGAGCACATCGAGAACGGCGCCGTGACGCAGGGGTACCGTGCCGACCGTGCCACGGTCATCAAGCTCCTGAACGAGGCGCTCGCCACGGAGATCGTGTGCGTGTTGCGTTACCGGCGGCATCACTTCATGGCGGCGGGAATGAACGCCGAGCCGGTGGCGCAGGAGTTCCTGACGCACGCCAACGAGGAGCAGCAGCATGCCGATCAGATCGCCGCGCGCATCGTGCAGTTGAACGGCGAGCCGAATTTCTCTCCGGAGGGCCTGTTGTCGCGCAGCCACGCCGAGTACGTGGAGGGGGAGAACCTGGTCGACATGATCAAGGAAGACCTGATCGCCGAGCGCATCGCGATTGACAGCTACCGCGAGATGATCGAGTACATCGGCGACAAGGACACCACCACCAAGCGTATGCTGGAAGGCATCCTCGCGATGGAGGAAGAGCATGCCGATGACCTCGTGGGGCTGCTGGAGGATCTCGAGCAGTAGCGGGCGTATGCGCGTCCCATGCAGTTCGCAACGAGTGACGCGTGACGAGCAGGACTGAGGTCAAGCCGCTTCCGGCCGCGACCGTGACGCTTATCCGCGACGCGCCGCGCGGAGTGGAGGTGCTCATGCTGCAGCGGAGCTTGAGCCTCGCGTTCATGCCCGGCGTGCACGTATTTCCCGGCGGGGCGCTGGATGCCTCCGATGACTCCCCCACGCTCCAGGCGCGGTGCGTCGGCCTGGACGATGCCACGGCTAGCCGCACGCTCGGTCTTGAGCACGGGGGCCTCGCGTACTGGATTGCTGCGATCCGCGAGGCGTTCGAGGAGGCGGGCATCCTGCTCGCGTACGATGCCGGAGGTGAGATCGTGACTTTGAGCGGCGCTTCAGCGGAACGCTACCGCACTCACCGCCAGGCGCACGACAAGGGTCATGGCGACTTCACCGCGCTCGTGCTGGATGAGGGCCTGCGGCTCGCGGCGGACCGACTGCGCTATTTCGGCCACTGGATCACTCCCGTCGGCTCGCCGCGGCGCTACGATACGCGCTTCTTCCTAGCCATCGCGCCCGGGAACCAGGATGTGCGGCACGACAACCGTGAAGCGATTGCGCACGCCTGGGTGCGTCCCCGGGAGGCGCTCGAGCTGTGCGCGCGCGAGACCATCAACCTGCGACTTCCGACGATAAAGACGCTCGAGCGGTTTGCTGCTTGCGCCACCGCTGCAGAATTGCTCGCGGAAATCGAATCCGCGCCGGAAGTACGCGCCCTGCTGCCGCGGACGACGCGGGATGGGCGCAGCGTCCTCCCGGGTGAACCCGGCTACGATGAAGCATGAAGAAATCGTCCCCGGCAAGGTCGTCCGACTGAACGACCTGGTCCGGCGCGTCACCGCCCCGAATCCGGGCATGATGACCGGGCCGGGGACCAATACCTACCTTGTCGGCACCAGCGAGCTCGCGCTGATCGACCCGGGTCCGGAGAGCGAAGTGCACCTCGCCTCGATGCTTGAGGCGGCGGGCGGGCAGTTGAAGTGGATACTGTGCACGCATACCCACCTCGATCACTCTCCGGGTGCCCGGGCGCTGAAAGCAAGGACGGGTGCTGAGTTGCTGGGCTTCGGCGCAGTCCCCGATGACGGAAGGCAGGACACCGCGTTCAGTCCCGACCGCGCGTTGCGCGATGGCGACTTCGTCGATTGCGGCACGTTCCGGCTGCGTGCGGTGCACACGCCGGGCCACGCTTCGAACCATCTGTGTTACCTGCTCGAGCAGCAGCACCTGCTTTTCACCGGCGACCACATCATGCAGGGCTCGACGGTCGTAATTTCCCCTCCCGACGGCGACATGACGACGTACCTGAAGTCGCTCGAACGATTATTCGGGCTCGAGCTTGCCGCGATTGCGCCGGGACACGGCTACGTGATCGAGAAGCCGCACGACGAGGTGCGGCGCCTGATCGCGCACCGCATGAAGCGCGAGCAGAAAGTGCTCGAGGCGTTCCAGCACGGAAACCCGGCGACGCTCGACGGGCTGCTGCCGTTCGCCTACGACGACGTGCCGCAGCGCGTGCGCCCCGTCGCGCGCCGCTCCCTGCACGCGCATCTCATCAAGCTCGCGCGTGAGGGCCGCGTGGCCGAGCAGAACGGGAGCTGGCGCCTGCTATAGAAATTCCCGTCATTCCCGCGAAGGCGGGTATCCCCTTCCCCCGTGTGCGGGGGAAGGTAGGATGGGGGTGCCTCAGCTTCCGGCTTTGATGTTCCCCGTCTTCACGACGCGGATCCACTTCGCGACGTCGCGTCGGACGACTTCGTTGAAGCGCTCCGGTGGTGCGTCGGAAGGGTCGAGTCCCTCATTGGCGAGCCTCTGCTGCAGGTCCGGCTGCTTGAGGGCCTTGCGGATCTCGGTATTCCACAGGGTCACGATGTTCTTCGGCAGGCCCTTCGGTCCCCAGAACCCGTACCACAGCACGGCTTCATAGCCGGGGACCGCTTCGCCGATCGCCGGAATGTCGGGAAGCGCGGGGCTGCGCTTGGGCGTGGTGACCCCGATCCCGCGGACGCGGTTCTGCTTGATCAGCGGGATCGTGGAGGGAAGGCTCCCGAACAGGACCTGGATCTGGCCCCCCAGAAGATCGTTCAGAGCCGGGCCGGTGCCCTTGTACGGGATATGCGTGAGCTTCGTGCCCGCCAGCTGGTTGAAGAGCTCCGTGATGAGGTGCGTGAAGCCGCCGGTGCCGGTCGAGCCGTAGTTGAGCTTCCCCGGGCTGGCCTTGTCGTAGGCGATCAGCTCCTGAATACTCTTGATCGGCACCGCGAGCGGCAGTGCGATCACGTTTCCGGTCTCCCCGACCAGCGCGACGGGCGCGATATCGTTCACGGAGTCGTAGGGCAGCTTGTACACGGCCGCGTTCGCCGCGAAACTGCCCGAGACGATGATCATGGTATAGCCGTCTGGATTTGCCCGGACCACGGTCTCCGTGCCTACGGTGCCGCCGCCGCCCGCGCGGTTGTCCACCACCACGGTCTGGCCGAATGCCTCGCTCAGCTTCTGCGCCAGGCTGCGCGCCATGATGTCCGTTCCACCGCCGGGCGCGAACGGCACGACTAGTCGAATGGGCCGGACCGGATACTTCTGTTGTGCATGCGCTGTGCCCACCGTGGCGAGCAGCGCGGTCGCGGCGATGGCACAGCGTAGAGCGATTCTCATCGGAACTTCACGCCGGTTGAAGCGCCCGGGTTCGCTTGCTAGCCAGCAGAGCCAGGAGCTGCTTGACGTTATGTCGTTCGATGCCCATCACCGTCTCCGCGATCTGGTCCACCGGCAGCTGCGGGTTGATGCCGCGGAATTTCTCGATGATGCCGCGCTCCCCGACGGGATTGGCCTCCGAGCCGAGTGGATCGAGCACGTCGACGCGGACCCACTTGCCGGCGTCCTCGACCGCGATCCACGCGGCGAACTGCGCGGGATAGAGCTTGTCGAGCGCGGGATCGTGCTCGAGCTCGAGGCGCTGCGCCAACGCCACGATCGCCGGATCGGAAAGCTTGGCATCCGAGAATTGCGGAGGCAGCACCTGCCCTTCGAGCAGCGCTGCGGCAACCACGTAGCGCAGGCTCATCTGCGCGTTCAGCGCGCTGGTGGCGAAGTAATCGAATCCGCACTGGAGGTCCACGACCTTCGCAAGCCCCACGCGCACTCGGCGCTTGGCGTTCCACGGCGTGCCGAACCGCCGGCGCAGCTCGAAGGCAGCGTCCACGTAGGAGTGCGTGCTGCCGCAGCAGGAGTAGGGCTTGATGCGATTCGTGTCGAGGCGGTATTCCTTCCCGAGCGCCGCGGTGAGCGGCGCGGGGTCGGATGCGTCGGAGTACGCCTTCAGCACGCCGCCATCGTGGAATTCGTAGATCTGGGTCGGCCCGGTGAAGCCGAGCGCGGCGAGTTCCGCGGCGAGCACGCCCGAATAGGCGGCCCGCCCCGCGTGGAAACGCTTGCTCATGGTGCCGTCGGCGTTGAAAGCCCATACCCCGGATCCCTGGGTGCCCGCGAGACCCAGCGCCCAAGCCGTCTGCTCGTCGTTCAGGCCGAGCAGCACGGCGCACGCCGCGGCCGCGCCGAACGGGCCACACACTCCGGTGATATGCCAGCCGCGAAGCCGCGTCGCCGAAGGATTCATGGCGAGACTCGAGCGGATCATCACCTCGTAGCCGGCGGTGATCGCGGTCAGCAGGCGTTCCCCATTCGCGTCGAGCTTCTCTGCCAGCGCGAGGGCCGCGGGGATGACCACCGCGCCCGCATGCAGCTTGGCGTTGTGATAGTCGTCGAGCTCGAACGCGTGCGTCGCGGTGCCGTTGACGAGCGCCGCGTCGGCCGCGCACAGCGACGGCGCGGCTTCGCCCCATACGGTCGCCTCGCCCCGCGCCGGCGCACCTGTCCTTGCCCATTGCAGGAGCATTCTTGCCCACGGCGTGGAGTGGCCATAGACGCCGCAGCCGAGCGTGTCGAGCAGCGCGAGGCGCATCGTTTTTTTCGTGCGCGCGGGCAAGTCGGCATAGCGCAGGCGAGCGATCCAGCTGGCGAGCTCGCGAGTCGGAGCAGATACCTCTTGGCGCGGGGAGTTCATGATATGGTCCTCTCCGGTGGCGTCGGGACGAAGGATGCGCGTATTCTAGCGCATGGACTATGACGTGATCGTGGTTGGCGGAGGGAATGCGGCATTCGCCGCGGCCCTATCCGCCCGCGACAGCGGAGCGAAGCGGGTGCTGGTTCTCGAGAAGGCACCCCGCGAGAAGCGCGGCGGCAACACGCATTTCTCGGGCGCGGTGTTCCGCTTCATCTACAACGATGTCTCCCAGCTCGACCGGTTCGTGCCCCACGCGGAACGCGACTATCCCGGATTCCACAAGGGCGTGCAGCCCTATCCGGTAAGCGTGTTTCGCGACGACCTCATGCGCGTCACGCAGGGCAGGAGCGACCCCGAGCTTGCGTCGCTCCTGATCGAGAACTCCTACGACACCATGTGCTGGCTGCAGGATGTGGGCAAGCACAAGTTCGAGCTCGCCGTGTCGGTCATGGGGGTGCGCGTCGGCAACGAGGTGAAATGGCCGCGCGGTGCAATGATCCGCACCGAGCACGAGGGCGTCGGGCTCTCCAAGACCTGGTTCGAGACCGGCGAGAAGATGGGCATCGAGACCCGCTATGAAACCGGCGCACAGCGGCTCACCCAGGCCGAGAGCGGACGCGTGACGGGGTCGTCGCGCGCGGGCCGGAGGGCTTTGTCACCTTTGGCGCGAAAGCCGTGGTGCTTGCCTGCGGCGGTTTCGAGACCAACCCGGAGTGGCGCCTGCGCTACCTCGGCGCGCCGTGGGATCACGCCAAGGTGCGCGGCTCCAACTTCAACTACGGCGACGGACTGAAGATGGCGCTCGACATCGGCGCGATGCCCTGGGGGCACTGGAGCGGCGCCCACGCGACCCCGATCGTTGCCACCGCGGCGGATTACGGCGTGCAGAACCTGACCGACAAGACCAATCGCCTGTCCTATTTCCTCGGTGTCATGATCAACGTGGATGGTAAACGCTGGGTGGACGAGGGCGCCGACATCAATTCATTTACCTACGCCAAGTACGGCGGGATGATCCTGAAGCAGCCGCAGAGCCTCGTCTACCAAATCTTCGACAGCAAGGTGCTGAAGCTGCTCGAGCCCCGCTACTCGACGAGCGAGCCGTTCCGGTCGGACACGCTGGAAGGGCTGGTGAAGCAGCTGAAGGTGGATCACAAGCAGGCGCAAAAAACGCTCGAGGAGTACAACCGCGCTGCGGGCAATGGCGGCCCGTTCAACCCCGCGGTGCTCGACGGGCTGCATACCGAGGGGATCGAACCCCCGAAGACCAACTGGGCGCTCAAGCTCGATACACCCCCTTATGTCTCGTGGCCCGTCACCGGCGGGATCACGTTCACTTTCGGTGGACTCAAGGTCAACAAGGATGCGCAGGTGATCGCGACCGACTGGAAGCCGATGCCCGGCCTCTACACCTGTGGGGAGATGGTGGGCGGGCTCTTCCACTACAACTACCCTCTCGGCACCGGGCTCATGTCCGGCGCGGTG
>Ga0208185_1000522_pt1 | contig 16396 bp, 13 predicted proteins | sample EasRivMeERMLT700_FD_187532 | JGI IMG/M metagenome (GOLD analysis project Ga0208185, IMG submission 187532) | Soil microbial communities from meander-bound floodplain in the East River, Colorado, USA - East River MetaG ERMLT700 (SPAdes) (version 2) | ecosystem: Environmental > Terrestrial > Soil... | reverse complement strand
TGACGCTCGGCAGGCTGTGGCGGATGTTCGCGGCATCGAAATGCGTGTTGCCCTCGATCACCACCCTGCCCACTTTGGGCTGCAGGACGTGGAATCGCACCACGCCGCGGGTTATGTCCTGTTCCGGCAGCAGCACCTGCACGACCCCGTAACCTCTGTCGCGGAAGCCCTGCTCCAGGGCTTCCAGCGCGCGCTGGATGTCGGCAAAGTCCTTGTTCTTGCCGGTATAGGGCTCGACGATGCGGCCCACTTCTTCGGGCGACAACAAGGTGTTGGCATTGATTTCGAAGCGCTCGATATCGAAGCGCGGCGGGGGGATGACCGCAGCGGGTGCCTGGGCGCGCGCGCTGGCGCCGGCACCGGCCAGCACGGAGGCCGCAAGCAGAATCACCGCACATCGAGTCAACGTGATCACGCCCATCCCGGTTGTCCTGTTGCTCACGTCCCAATTGCTGTTGTGAACACCACGACGAATACGCTGCCAACTGTTGAAACTGCAATCGATCCGGCGCGGACGCCCCCCGTAACGGCAACCGGCCCGTGACCCCGGCAAAGGGTATCACGGGCCGGTATTCACGTTGAAGTGTTGCCGGAGGGCAGATCGTTAATTGCAGACCGACAGCTTCTTCTGGCTGTTCTGGTCGGTAACGCCGATCTCCGCAACCTTCAGTAAATCGGTCAGCACGCTGGCCTGCTGGTTCATCGTCGCCACGAGCACGTCATTGAATGCCGGTGCGTCGCTGGAGCCAGGTGCGCTCGGCGTGACGCTGGGGCTAGGCACGTTCGGCGTGACGGTGGGGCTAGGCACGTTCGGTGTGACGGTGGGGCCAGGCACGACCGGTGCGACGCTCGGGATAGTCACCAAGAAGTTGACGTCCAGGATCGCGGGCAGGTCGTCGACGAAGAAGCCTTCGCTCCCCAAACTTGGATCGACGATCGCGCCAGGCACGCCGTTGACGGAGAAGTTGCCGGCAGGAGTCAGGAAGGCAAGAAGAATCTGTGCAGTTCCCGGCCGTGAGCCGAATCCGCTGCTTGTGATGGCCGCACTGGAAAGCGCTATGTCCCCACCTGCGTTAAGCGTTACAGTCGCGTTGCCGCCGGCACCTACGGCCCCCGCTCCTCCGCTGGCGCTCACAGTGCTGCCAGATATCGTGATTCCGCTGCCCGCGACGAACGTGGCTGTGCCGCTGCCACCACTGATTCCCCCGGCGCCGATGGCGCTGACGGAACTGTTGTTCAACGTGATTCCACTGCCGGCGTTGAGCGCGACTCCTGCCGCGCCACCGTTGACTGACGCGGTTCCGCCGCCATCGGCCTGAATGGTGGCACCGTCCAGGGAAATGCTGCCGCCGGCCACGAGCTGCGCGATTCTGTTACCGGACAAGGCACCACTGCCGGCCCCTGCCACACTGCTGACTAGACGGATGTCACGCCCTGCCTCAAAAGAGACGTTGCCGCCAGTGGTGACGGAATTAATGCTGCTCGTAATATCGCCGATTCCGCTCGTCACGGCAGGCGATTGCATATCGCCATTCCAGCCGGCCAAGAAAACGAGATCGCCACCGCCGCTGATGGAGCTGTTCAATTCGACATTGCGTCTCGCAAGAAGAGTGAGGCTCGTGGGAGTCGTCCAGACTATCTGGTCAAAGACTTTGATGTCACCGTTGCCGTTGCCCTGCGTTGTCCTCCCCGCATCCGATGTGATGACTACATTATTTAGTAAGAGATTGATGGAAAGCTGGGTACCGGAGATATCTCCGCCTTGCGAAGTAATGATGAAATCTTCCGGATCGATCAGCCAGGTGCCAATTTTCCCATTCAGTGCAGTGGTCGTGACGACGGTACCCGCTTCAACGTGGAATTTCTTCGCGGAAGTCTCGATGAATCCGCCATCGCCGCTATTGGGCGCCGAGGCGTCAAGCCGGCCGGCCACTTGGACACTGTCTCCGGCCAGGACTTCGATTCTACCTCCGCCATGTCCCTGCGCGCTGAGGACGCTAGTGCTCTCCAGCGTCGCACTCTTCGTCGCCTTGAGCAGAATGCGGCCGCCTTCGCTCACTGCGCCGTCGGCGCGGATCGAACCGGCATTGTTGATCAACCCCGCGTAAATCCCGACGCGCCCGGCGTCGCTGAGGATCTGCCCGAGGTTTATCGCCTGATTGTCAGCAGCGGCAATCTCGACCCGCAGATTGGGCGTGCCGGGGTTCACCAGCTCGACACGATTGCCCGCCGCAAGTATCACTTCGCCCTGCGGGCTCGTGATGATGCCGTTGTTCGTCACCGCCGAACCGACCAGGTACACGTTTCCGCCCGCGCCCGTGGTGATGTTGCCGTGGTTAACGACACTCGCGCCGAGTCCGTCGGCAAGGCGCATCCGCCCGGCCAGGAAGTCGGCATCGCTCAGACCCAGCGTGGTGGCCACCAGGCCCGCCAGGTCCACCTTCGCCCCGGCGCCGAACAGGATGCCGTTGGGATTGACGATGAACACGCGGCCGTTGGACTGCAGCGTGCCGAGGATCGTGGACGGGCTCTGCGTCACAACCCGGTTCAACACCGCGCTGGATGCCGATTGCTGGACGAAGCGGGTTATCTCGTTCGCCCCGATCGAAAAGCTCTGCCAGTTGAGAATGGCGTTCGGAGTGTTGGTGATCTGCAGCAGGTTGCCGTTCTGGACGATCGTGGCGTTACCGTTGACCACGCTCGGACCGGTGGGGTTCGCGAACGCAGCGCCAGCAAGAAAACTTGCCGCAACGGCAACTGAAATGAACCTGGGTTTCACACGGAATCCCTCCCGGGGAGTAAGACATCGCACATGCACTGCACAGGATGGATATTTGTTCTTGAGTTGGACAAGATCCGCGCCATCTCGCGGCCTTCAAACTATATACCGAAGACCTGCAATTACGCCCGGCGTCAGGAACATAATTGAACGCAATCGTGACAAAAGTCACGATTGCTCAAACCCCGGGCGCCATCTCCCCGCCACCCCGGGCCACGCGCCAGCCTGCTGATCGGCAATGTGGCCAGGAACATCCCCGAGAGCAATCCCGATCCCTACGGCCCTGTCACCGCTCTTTGCCGCGCACGGCTCCCTGCCGCCGCGTTTCGGCGAGGCAGATGCCGGCGGACACCGAGACATTGAGGCTTTCCACGGTACCGAGCATGGGGATGCGCACCCGCTCGTCGCAATTTTCGCGCGTGAGCCGCCGCATGCCCTCTCCTTCCGCGCCGAGCACCCACGCGAGCGGGCCCTCGAGCTTGAGAGAATAGAGATCGCGCTCGCCGCCTTCGTCCGCGCCGATCAGCCAGATCCCGCGCTCTTTCAGCTCCCGCATGGCGCGGGCAAGATTGGTGACGGCAATGAATGGCACGGTTTCCGCCGCGCCGCTCGCCACCTTCTCGACCGTCGGCGTGATACCGACAGCGCGATCCTTCGGTGCGATCACGGCGTGCACTCCCATGGCGTCCGCCACGCGCAGGCACGCGCCGAGGTTGTGCGGGTCGGTCACGCCGTCGAGTATCAGCAGCAGCGGCGGACCGTCAAGGCCGTCGAGCAGGCCGTCGAGGTCCCGCGCCAGCGCGGCCAGCTCCACGCGCGCAGCTACGCCCTGATGGCTGGCATGCTGGGTCATGCCGTCCAGCCGCGCCGCGTCCACTGGTATTACCCGCACGCCGCGCTCCACCGCCACCTGCGCGAGATCGCGTGCGCGGCGGTCGCCGCGCGACTGGTCGATGAAGATCTCTTTCACGCCCGCGGCGTTTTGCCGCAACCGGCTGGCAACGGCGTGGAAGCCGTAGACGAAACGCGCCTCACTCATGTAGATTTCACGCCAATGTAAAATCTATGCGGCTGGTATCCAGATCGACGCGCGCTACCTTGACTCGGACGCGGTCGCCGAGCCGGTAGCGCTTGTGCGTGCGCTCGCCTATCAGCTGGTGCTTGCCGGCGTCGAAATGGAAGTAATCGGTGCCCAGCTCGGAGACGTGCAGCAGGCCCTCCACGTAGACATCGTCGAGCGCGACGAATGCGCCGAAAGCGGTGACGCCGCTGACGCTGCCGGTGCAGGTTTCGCCCACGCGGTCCTTCATGTAGTAGCACTTGAGCCAGGCCGAGACGTCGCGCGTCGCGTCGTCCGCCCGGCGCTCGGTCATCGAGCAATGGGCCCCCAGCTCACGCCAGTTGCCGGGTTCGTAGCGGCCGCGCGCGAGCACGGCCTTGATCGCCCGGTGGACCAGCAGGTCCGGGTAACGCCGGATCGGCGAGGTGAAATGGGTGTACGACTCGTAGGCGAGCCCGAAGTGGCCGACGTTATCGGGACTGTAGACCGCCTGCTGCAGCGAGCGCAGCATGACCGTCTGCAGCAGCTGCGCGTCGGGCCGGTCCTTCACGCGCGCCAGCAGCTTTGCGTAGTCGCTCGCATGAGGATCGTCGCCTCCGCCCAACTGCAACCCAAAACCCTTTAGAAACTCGCGCAGCGCCGCGAGTTTCTCCGGCGTCGGCCCCTCGTGGATGCGATATAGCATCGGGTGTTCGTTGCCGCGCAGGAAGTCCGAGGTGCAGACGTTGGCGGCGAGCATGCACTCTTCGATCACGCGGTGCGCGTCGTTGCGCCGGACCGGCACGATGCGCTCGATCTTGCCGTGCGCGTCGAAGATCATCTGGGTCTCGATGGTCTCGAAATCGATCGCGCCGCGCCGCTCGCGCGCCTTCAACAACAGCATGTAGAGCCGGTGCAGGTGGCGGATGTGCGGCAGCAGCGCCTGGTAGCGGCGGGCTGCCTCGCCGCGCTCGTCTTCCAGCATCGCGGCAACCTCGGTGTAGGTGAGCCGGGCGTGCGAGCGGAACACCGCGGGATAGAACCGGTAGGACTGGATCTCGCCATCCGCCGCGACCAGCATGTCGCAGACCATCGCCAGTCGCAGCACCTGGGGATTGAGGGAGCACAGCCCGTTCGACAGCTTCTCCGGCAGCATCGGGATCACGCGGCGCGGGAAATAGACCGAGTTGCCGCGGGCAAGCGCCTCGCGGTCGAGCACGTCCCCCTGTTTCACATAATGGCTGACGTCGGCGATCGCCACGACCAGACGGAAGCCGTCGGCGGCGCGCGCGCCCTTCCTCCCGGGGAGAGTGGCGGGCTCGCAGTACACCGCGTCGTCGAAGTCCTTCGCGGTTTCCCCGTCTATCGTCACCAGGGGCAACCGCGTCAGGTCGATCCGCCCGTCACGGTCCTGCTCGGTCACCGTGTCGGGTATTCTTGCGCACAGTTGCTCGATTGCTTGCGAAAACACGTGTGGCAGCGCGTGTTTCCTCAGTGCAATTTCGATTTCCATGCCGGGGTCGGCGTAGTTGCCGAGTACCTCCGCAACGCGCGCCACCGGTTGCGCGTGCTTGGACGGCTGCGCCACGATTTCCACCATCACCACCTGGCCCGGCTGTGCGCTGCCAACGGCATCCGGCGGCACCAGAAACTCATGGCTGATGCGTTTGTCCTCCGCCGTCACGAACAGGATGCCATGCTCGCGCCGCAACCGGCCCACCAGGCGCTGGTGCACGTGTTCGAGCACTTCCACGATCTTGCCCTCGGGACGGCCGCGGCGGTCGGTGCCGGTGATGCGCGCCACCACGCGGTCGCCGTGCAGCACCTCGCGCATCTCCTTCGGCCCCAGAAACAGGTCCGGACCGCCTTCGTCGCGCACGAGAAAGCCGAACCCGTCGGCATGCCCCTGCACGCGGCCGCGCAGCAGGCCCAGCTTTTCGAGGACGCAGATGTCGCCGCGGCGGTTGCGCATGATCTCGCCGTCGCGCTCCATGGCGGAAAGGCGCTTGCCGAATGCGTCCCGGTCATCTTCGGAGATGTGCAGCAGACGCTCGAGTTCGTGCGCGGGAACGGGAACGCCGCGCCGCGTCAGAGTGTCCAGGATGAATGCCCGGCTGGCCACGGGGTGCTCGTAGCGGCTCGCCTCGCGCTCGAAATGAGGGTCGCGGGAGGGATCGCGGAAGTCAGGCTTCCGGGCAGAGGGTTTGTTTCGTTTTTTGCGTTGATTCATTTGAATTGAAAGGGGGGTTCGGCTAAAATTCCGCCCGCGCAAGCCCAGGTGGCGGAATTGGTAGACGCACCAGGTTCAGGTCCTGGCGCCAGCAATGGTGTGGGGGTTCGAATCCCTTCCTGGGCACCACGGTTCCCCGAATGATGAATGTTGAATGCGGAATGATGAATTGACGACCATTCCTGCTCTTTCAATATTCATCATTCATCATTCTGCATTCATCATTGGGTTTCAAACGGGTGGCGCCGCACGATGGTTTGGTCGCGCTCGGGACCGGTTGAAATCAGGTCGATCGGCACGCGACAGATCTCCTCGATGCGCTTGAGGAAGTTCTGCGCTGCACCGGGCAGCTGCTCGTGGCGCGTCAATCCCACCGTGCTGTCCTTCCAGCCCGGCATTTTCTCGTACACTGGCTCGCAGCCTTCCAGCTCTTCCGAGCCGACGGGCAGTATGTCGCGGCTCTGGCCGTTCAACTTGTAGCCGGTCGCAATCTGCACGGTTTCCATGCCGTCGAGCACGTCGAGCTTGGTCACACCCAGCCCGGAAAAGCCGTTGATCTGAATGGAACGCTTGAGCGCGGCCGCGTCGAACCAGCCGCAACGTCGCGGTCGCCCGGTCGTGGAACCGAACTCGTTGCCGCGGACCGCGATGCGCCGGCCGAGATCGTTATCAAGTTCGGTTGGAAACGGCCCCGATCCCACGCGGGTGCAGTAGGCCTTGGTGATGCCGAGCACGTAATGCAGATGCTGCGGCCCGATGCCGGCGCCCGCCGCTGCGGCGCCAGCAACGCAGTTGCTGGAGGTCACGTAAGGATAGGTGCCGTGGTCGATGTCGAGCAGCGTCCCCTGCGCGCCTTCGAATAGCAGGTTGTGCCCCGCTTGCTGCGCGTCGTACAGGAGCCGCGGCACGTCGGCAATCATCGCCTCGATGCGCCCGGCGAGCTGCATTGCCTCGTCGTAGGACGTCTGGTAATCCACCGGCTCGGCGTGAAAGTAATTCACCAGCACGAAGTTGTGATAATCGAGCAGTTCTCGCAGTTTCGCGGCGAATCGCTTGGGGTTGAACAGGTCCTGCAGGCGCAGAGCGCGCCGCGCAATCTTGTCTTCGTACGCCGGGCCGATGCCGCGGCCGGTGGTGCCGATCTTGGCTTCGCCCTTGGCCTGCTCGCGCGCCAGGTCGAGCGCCACGTGGTGCGGCAGAATGAGCGGACAGGCCTCGCTGATCTTCAGCCGCGACCGCACGTCCACGCCGGCGGCCTCGAGCGCCCCAATCTCGTCGACCAGCGCCCGCGGCGAGAGCACGACTCCATTGCCGATGTAGCAGGCCACCTTCTCGCGCAGGATGCCGGAAGGGATCAGGTGCAGCACCGTCTTGTTGCCGCCGATTACCAGGGTATGGCCGGCATTGTGGCCGCCCTGGAAACGCACCACGCCCTGGGCATGATCGGTAAGCCAGTCAACTATCTTGCCCTTGCCCTCGTCGCCCCATTGAGCACCGATGACGACGACATTGCGCGAGGTTCGCTTCATCGCGGTTTGTCCTTGCTGCCCGGCGCGCGCGCGCGCGGCGCTCCACCCGCCCCGGCGAGGCTGCGCAGGTTGATCGAAAAACCGGTGGCGGGCCGCAGACGCCCGAACGCCCTGCCGACCTCGTCGTAGCGTCCGCCGCGCGCAATCGCCCCCGCAACGCCCTTGCAATAGGCGTCGAATACCACGCCCGAGTGGTAGTGATAGCCGCGCAGCTCCGCGAGGTCGAAGCTCACCGGAACCGGAGAAACCTTCGCAAGGGCACGCAGCGTCCCCAGCGCGCGAGTCAGCTCGGGAATCTTCGGCAATTTCTTCTCGGCCACCGCCAGCACCTCGTGGCCACCGTACAGATCCGGCAGCAACACGAGCGCAGAGCGAGTTTTCTCGTCCAGGGCGCGCGCAAGTCGCTTGAGGTCGGGCACGTCCTTTTTCTGAAGCGCCTCGAACAGGTCTCGCTCGAGCGCGGCGCCGACCCGGGCTGCGTGAACGATGGAGCGGAAAACCGCCACGTGACCGATATCCATGCGCGCGCCACGCACCTCTGCAACCGCCAGCGAGCGGCAAAGCAGCGCCTGGATCTCGAGGTCTCCACTGACGCCGGCCTGGCCGTAGATCTCCGCGCCGATCTGGATCAGCTCGCGGGTCGCACCCGGACTCGCGGGCAGTGCATGCAGCACGCTGCCGCAATAGCAGAGCCGCGTCACACCCTTGCGATTGAGAAGATGTGCGTCGATCCTCGCAACCTGCGGCGTGATGTCGGCACGCAGTCCCATCATGCGTCCCGAGAGCTGGTCCACCAGCTTGAAGGTTCGCAGGTCGAGGTCGTGCCCGGTGCCGGTGAGCAGCGACTCCATGTGCTCCAGCAGCGGCGGCATCACCAGCTCGTAGCGGTGTCTGCGGAACAGGTCGAGGATGCCCCGCCGCAGCCGCTCGATGCGCGCGGCTTCAGCCGGAAGGATGTCCTCGATGAATTCGGGCAATACCCAGGTTCTCATAAAGCGTGAGGCGGGAGGGGTGAGGAGTGAGGCGAATTATAGAGGAGAACCGCGCCGCTCGACGCCTCACGCCTCACGCCTCACGCCTCACTGGATTTCAATGGCGTGCAATGTAGAGCAGGAGCAGGCCGGCGAGCATCGAGGTGAGGCCGATGAAGCGGATCTGCCCGTCGCTCATCTCGGTCAGGCGCCGGAACGTTTCGCGCCACAAGACCGGCATCAGGAACGGCAGCACGCCCTCGATGATGAGCATGAGCGCGAATGCAGTAAGCAGGATATTACCCATCTGGAACCTGTCCCGAGTCCGGTGCCGGGCGCCGCATCAGGCGGGACAGGCGGGGCGCACCAGCTCGCTCGCGCGCGTCCTACCTGCCCGCCTTGCCGCTGCTCGACTTCAGGTACTTGAAGAACTCGGAGTTGGGCTCGAGCAACAGCACGTCGTTCCGGCCGCGAAAACTGGCCTTGTAGGCTTCCAGACTGCGGTAGAAGGCGTAGAACTCGGGATTCTGCCCGTAAGCACTGGCGTAGATCGCCGTTGCCCTGGCGTCGCCCTCGCCCTTGATGCGTTCCGCCTCGCGGTACGCCTGCGCGATGATCACTTCGCGCTGCTTGTCGCCGTCCGCCCGGATCTTCTCCGACTCCGCACCACCGGTGGAACGCAGTTCCTTGGCGACGCGCGCGCGCTCGGAGTTCATCCGCCGGTAAACATCGTCGCTCACTTCCTGGGGCAGATCGACGCGCTTGAGGCGAACATCGAGCACTTCGACCCCAATCGTCTTGGCGTCCTCGTTGGCCCTCTCGCGCATCAGGTCCATGATCTTGTCGCGCTCGCCGGAGATGACGTCGTGCACCGTGCGGTTGCCGAACTCGGCGCGCAGTCCGTCATTGATCGTCTGCAGCAGCCGTGTCTGCGCCTGCGTTTCCCCGCCGCCGCTCACCACGATACTGGCGTAATACTGGCGCACATCGGCAATGCGCCATTTCACGAACAGATCCACCAGCACGTTCTTCTTCTCCGAGGTGAGGAAACGCTCGGGTTCCGCGGTATCGATGGTCAGGATGCGCACGTCGAAGTTGCGCACGTTGTCCACCAGCGGCAGCTTGAAGTAGAGGCCGGGCGCGCGCTTGATATCCACCACTTCGCCCAGGCGGAACACGATTGCGTTCTGGCGCTGGTCGACCACGAACAGGCTCAGCGCGCCGATGATCAGCAGCACCACCAGGCCCACCAGTATCGAACCGATATTCGCCTTCACTGCCGTGGCTCCCGCTCGCGCGCACGAAACGCCTCGCGCGAGCGCGCGGTGGAAGGTTCCGGAACGGGGACGCTTTCAGGCGGTTTGGGCGCGCTCTCGGTCTGCCCGGCGCCCGTCATCTGCATGATCTTGTCAAGCGGCAGGTAAAGCAGGTTGCTGCCGCCCTTCTGGTCGATCAGGATCTTGGTAGTGTTGCTCAGGATCTGCTGCATGGCGTCGATATAGAGCCGGTCGCGCGTGACCTGCGGCGCCTTGTTGTACTCCGCGACCACCTGACGGAAGCGCGCGGCATCGCCCTGGGCGCGCTCGATCACGCGCTGGCGATAGCCCTCTGCTTCCAGCACCAGGCGCGCCGCCGTGCCGCGCGCTCTGGGAATGACCTCGTTGGCATAGGTCTGGCCTTCGTTTTTCTGGCGCTCGCGGTCCTGCCCGGCCTTGACCGCATCGTCGAATGCCGCCTGCACCTGCTCCGGCGGCTGCGCGTTCTGCATCGTCACTTTCTGGATGTTGATGCCGGTACCGTAGCGGTCGAGGATTTCCTGCATCAGCTTGTGGGCGCGCGCGGCGACCTCGGCCCGGCCCTCGAAAATCACGAAGTCCATGCTGCTCTTGCCGACGATCTCGCGGATGGCGGTTTCCGCCGCCTGCAGTACCGATTCCTCCGGGGCGCGGTTGTTGAACAGATAATCAGTGGGGCTCTTCAGCACGTACTGGACCGCGAACTGGACGTCGACGATGTTCTCGTCGTCGGTCAGCATCAGCGATTCCTTGAGCACCTTGCTCTTGACGTTGTTGCGGTAGCCGACTTCCACGCTGCGCACGCCCGCCACGTTCACCACTTCACGGGACTCGATCGGGTACGGCAGGTGCCAGCGCGGGCCCGGCAGGGTGGTGTCGACGAACTTGCCGAAGCGCAGCACGATGCCGCGCTGGCCTTCATTTATGATGTAGAAGCCGCTCGCAAACCAGGCGGAAACTATCAGGCCGAGTAGCAGCCCTGCTCCTCCGCCTATCTTCTTCGCGCTGGGGCCTTCCGGATCATCGCCGCCACTGCCGCCGCGGCGTCCGAAAAGACCGCCAAGCTTGCGGTTGAAGTCGCGCCAGATCGCGTCGAGGTCGGGCGGCCCCTGGTTGGGACGCCGTCCCCATTGCGGATCGTTTAGCGACATCAGGACGCCGAGCAGCCGCAGCGAACGGTCTCGCACGAAATCGCGAAAAATAGTCAAGTAACCCAGCATGACGGAAATATTCAGTCCTACGCCGCGGTGGTGTCGTCGAGTTCTGCGGGAGTCAGCGCGGGGCCTGCGCCTTCCTCGAGCACGAGACGGATAAACTCCACGCCCACGCCCGTCTCCGCACTCGCCCAAACCCGCGAAATTCTACCATATTCATCCCGCTCGACCCGCGGCGGCTGCGCCGTTAGATCAATCTTGTTCATCACCAGCATCTGCGGGATCGCCTCCGCGCCGATCTCGGCCAGTACCTGGTTGACCGCTTCGATCTGGGAGGCGCGGTCGTCGCTGCTGGCGTCCACCACGTGCAGCAGCAGGTCGGCGTGGATGGTCTCCTCGAGGGTGGCGCGGAAGGCCGCGACCAGAGTATGCGGCAACTGGCGGATGAAACCGACGGTATCGGACAGCACGACGCGGGCGCCGTTGGCCATATGCACGCGCCGCGTGGTGGTATCCAGCGTCGCGAACAGCTGGTTGGCAGTGTAGACACCGGCGCGGGTCAGGCGGTTGAACAACGTGGATTTACCGGCGTTGGTATAACCGACGATGGAGACCGTGAACAGCTGGTTGCGGTTGCGCGAGCGGCGCTGGATCTCGCGCTGCGACTGCACCTTCTCCAGCTTGTCCTTGAGTATCTTCACGCGCTTGCGGAGCAGCTGCCGGTCGGTTTCGAGCTGGGTTTCGCCCGGCCCTCTCAAGCCGATGCCACCCTTCTGCCGCTCCAGGTGGGTCCAGCCCCGCACCAGCCGGGTCGATAGATGCTCCAGCTGGGCCAGCTCCACCTGCAGTTTGCCCTCGTGAGTGCGCGCGCGCTGCGCGAATATGTCGAGGATCAGGCTTACCCGGTCCACCACGCGGCAGCCGAGCTCGCGCTCGAGGTTGCGCTCCTGCGCCGGCGACAGTACGTGATTGAACACGGCAAGACGCGCGCCCGCGGCGGCCAGCGCCTGCGCCAGCTCCTCGACCTTGCCCTTGCCGGCGTACAGCGCCGGATCAGGGCGCGTGCGCCGGCCTTTGACCAGCGCGCGGACGTCGAGACCCGCGCTCTTCGCAAGTTCTTGAATTTCCTGCGTGCTTTCCGCATAGCCGGCCTCGCCGAAGTCGAGGCTGACCAGCACCGCCTCGGTGCCGTTACCGGGACGCTCAAACATCAAGGAGCAAGGAGGAGGCGGAGGGCGCTCAATTGTCGGCGCCCTGGTCCGTCTGGAGGCTGACGGCGCGCGCCGGGACCACGGTCGAGATCGCGTGCTTGTAGACCATCTGAGTCACCGTGTTCTTGAGCAGGACCACATACTGGTCGAAGGAATCGATCTGCCCCTGGAGCTTGATGCCGTTTACCAGGTAGATGGAGACCGGAATGTGCTCCTTGCGCAGGGTGTTGAGAAACGGGTCTTGTAGGAGCTGCCCTTTGTTGCTCATGTTCGCCTCGTCTTCTTATTTGGGGAAGGTACTTTACTCGCATTTTTCCCGTCGCGCCATGGGGTTACCTTCGTTTCCCGGTGCGCCGGACGTACGGGTTGCGCCCCGAGCGAAACTCCACCCGCAACGGCGTACCCCGCAATTTGAAAGCCTCCCTGAAAAAACGTTCCAGGTAGCGGCGGTAACTTTCCGGCACCCGCTGCACTGCACTGCCATGGATCACGATACGGGGCGGGTTGACCCCGCCCTGGTGGGCGTAGCGCAGCTTGGGCCGGTTCATTCCGGCGCGGGGCGGCGGTTGCCGCTGCACCGCCTGCTCCAGCGCGCGCGTGAGCCGCGGGGTGGGGAGTCGCGACATCGCCGCAGCATGGGCCTCGTCCACCGACTTCATGAGCGGCTCGACGCCGCGGCCCTCGAGCGCGGAAATGAAGTGCAGCCGCGCAAAATCGAGAAAATCGAGTTTGCGCAGCAGCGTGCGCTTGACCAGCTCGCGCTCTTCCACCGGCAATCGCTCCCACTTGTTGACCGCCACCACCAGGGCGCGGCCGGCCTCGAGCACGTAGCTGGAGACATGGGCGTCCTGGTCCGCGATGTCCTGCCGCGCGTCGAGGACCAGGATGACGACGTTGGCGTCCTCGATCGCCTGCAGCGCCTTCGTCACCGAGAACCTCTCTGGCGCCTCCGTAACGCGCCCGCGCCGCCGCAGCCCCGCGGTGTCGATCAGGGTATAGCGGCGCCCGTCGCGCTCGAAATCGACATGGATCGAGTCGCGGGTGGTGCCGGGCTGGTCGAACACGACGACGCGCTCCTCGCCGAGCAGCGCATTGACCAGCGTGGACTTACCCACGTTCGGGCGGCCGACCACGGCAATCCTGGGGTGGCGATCGTCCTCCTCGCGCGCATCCTGCGCGTCGGGAAACTCCGCCAGCACGAGATCCATGAGGTCGGCCACGTTGTCGCCGTGTTCAGCAGATACCGGCAACGGCTCGCCCATCCCCAGCGCGTGAAACTCCGCGCCCGCCATCCCCGCCCTCATGCCCTCGGCTTTGTTAGTCACCAGGTGTATGCGACGCCCGCTTCTGCGCAGTTCCTCCGCGACCGCCCGGTCCTGCGCCGTGAGCCCGGCGCGCGTATCCACCACGAACAGGACTGCGTCGGCCTCGTCCACCGCCTGGCGCGTCTGCCGCGCCATCTCGTAGTAGATGCCCGCCTTTGCCACCGGCTCGAAACCGCCTGTGTCCACCACGAGATACGGCTTGCTGCCAAGGCGTCCGCGCCCGTAGTGGCGGTCGCGCGTCAGGCCCGGCACGTCAGCGACGATCGCGTCGCGGCTGCGCGTAATGCGGTTGAACAACGTGGATTTCCCCACGTTTGGCCGGCCTACAATTGCAACGATGGGGAGCATATGTCAAAGGATGAAGGCAGAAGGATGAAGGATGAAGAAAACCTCAACAAAATCCGCGGGATTGACTGTCCTGCCTTCTGCCTTCCTCCTTCATCCTTGCGCGATCATTGAACGGTGATCGCGAAGACGCCACCGCCGCGGGTCTGCACCACGAAACTCTTCGTATCCAGCGCCAGGGGCGGCGCGCTGATGGCGCTGCCGTCGGTGGCGATGCGGGCCGCAAAGGAGCCGTCCTCGCGAGAAAGCAGGTGCACGTAGCCCTCAAGGTCACCGACCACGACGTGCCGCCCCAGCGCCAGCGGCGCGCTCACGTTGCGTCCGAAGAGCTTGTCCTGGCGCCAGATGCTGGCGCCGCTCGTCCGGTCCAGGGCCAGGACGGCATTCTTGTCGTCCGTCACGTACAGATAGCGCGCGTCCACGCCTATGCCCGCAATGCTCGAAACATCGCGCGCCCACAGCAACGCGCCGCGCACTACTTCAAAACAAGCCACCCGCCCCTGGAACGCCGCAGCGCATGCCTGCTCGCCGTCGATCACGGGCAGGCTGGTGATGTCGGCCACTCGCTCCAGCTCGGTGATACCGCGCGGCAGGGCGACCACCCCCTCCCAGCCGACATTGCCGTTGCCGAGCGCCAGCGCAACCAGCCTCCCGCCGGGAAACCCGATGAATACGCCACCGCGCTGGATCACCACGCTGGCGTTGGTGCGCACCGACAACGCAGGGGTCGAACGCTGGTAGATCCACTTTTGCTGACCTGTCCCAACGTCCAGACCGTAGATGCGGTTATCGCCGGAACGCACCACCACGATGCCATCCTGCGCCTGCGGCGGCGCCAGGACCTCACTGGAAAGCTGCGTCTTCCACAACTGCTTGCCGTCGCGGTCGAATGCCAGCACTTCACCCCTGGGTGTGCCGAGCAGCACCAGACCGTTGCCGACGCCGACGCCGCCCGAAGTGCGCTGGCCAGCATCGATGCTGGCCATGGTCTTGCCGCTGACAATGTCGAACGCGGCGACGCCACCCCCGCCACCGACGGCATAAACCAGGTTCCCCAAGGTCGCCGGATAGAAGACATTCTTTCCCGCCGCATCCACGCTGCCCTGCCACAGGACCTGCAGCTTGGCAGTGGGCTCGATCGGGACCAGCTCGGCGGGCTTCTGCAGCGGACTGCCGCCAGAGCAGCCGGTGAGCAGCGCCAGTACGGCCAGCGCCGCCAATGACCTGTTGCGCATTATCGAGTCACTTGGCCGCCGGCGTTGCCGCAGCCGGTTTCGCTTCCCCCAACGCATCGAGCTTGAGCTGGATGGTGGCGCGATAGGTGCTCGCGGCTTCGCTCTTGTCCAGCGCCAGCTGGTAGGCATCGCGCGCTTGCACGGCATTGCCCTGCGCCACCAGGATATCGCCCCTGAGATCCGCGTAGAGGCCGGTCATGCCATCCACCGGTGGGGATTCGACAAGCTTGAGCGCCTCGGCGTAGTTCTTCTCGTCGAGCTGCACGGCGGCGAGGCGCAGGCGCGCGATGTCCCGCAACTGGTCCTGGCGCGCGTTCTGCATCACCCAGGAGAGATGCGACTTGGCCTTAGCCACGTCCGCCACCTCGAAACTCGCCCGCGCCGCGCTCAGCGCGCCAAATACAGCGTACGGAGTCGAACCGTATTTCGACACGATCTGGTCGGCGATCTCCCACACTTTCTTGCGGTCGCCGGTGCGTTCAGCCTGCGCCAACTGCTCGTAGAGCGCGCCAGCCTCCAGCGCCTGGCTGTCCCGGTAATAGCGCCAGCCCTGGAAGCCGCCGATGGCGAGCATGAATACCACGACGCCCAGAATCACCAGCCTGCCGTACTCCCGCCACCAGGCCTTCAGTTCGTCCAACTTTTCCTGCTCTTCGAGATCGTATGCCATTCAATATCCCCAACTGCGTGAATCGTGATTCGTGAATCGTGAATCGAGAAGATCCAGAGACTGGAACGTTTTCGTTCCGAATCACGAATCACAATTCACGCATCACGCCCCTTGATCAACTCGACCGCTTCGGCGATCGAGGCACGTACTTGCTGCGCGTCCTCGCGCAGCGGTTTGACGCTGACGACGCCCGCGTTCGCCTCGTCGTCGCCGACGATGACCGCGAAGCGCGCGCCGCTGGCATCCGCCTTCTTCATCTGCGATTTGAAACCGCCGCCGCCGCAATGCAGCACCACCGCCAGCCCCGCATCGCGCAAAGCCTCCGCCATCCGCCCGCCGAAACGCTCAGCCGCCGCTCCCTGCCGCACGACGTAAGCATCCGGCACCACCGGCGGAAGCTTCGTATCCTTCAGCAATAGCAGCACGCGCTCGACGCCGATGCCGAAACCGCATCCCGGCGTCGCCTTGCCCCCCAGCTGCTCGAACAGGCCGTCGTAGCGGCCGCCGGAGCAGATCGCGTTCTGGGCCCCCAGCCGGTCATTGACCCATTCGAACACAGTCAGATTGTAATAGTCGAGGCCGCGCACGAGGCGCGGATTGAACGTATATGGGA
>Ga0208185_1000517_pt1 | contig 16537 bp, 14 predicted proteins | sample EasRivMeERMLT700_FD_187532 | JGI IMG/M metagenome (GOLD analysis project Ga0208185, IMG submission 187532) | Soil microbial communities from meander-bound floodplain in the East River, Colorado, USA - East River MetaG ERMLT700 (SPAdes) (version 2) | ecosystem: Environmental > Terrestrial > Soil... | reverse complement strand
AACAGTCGAACAAGCAGGCGCTGCAACGCCGGCTCAATCTCGAGCTCAGCGAGGACCCCCTGGTCGGTTTCGTCGGCCGTCTTACGCACCAGAAGGGCGTCGACCTCGTCGCCGCCGCGGCCGCCGAGCTCGCCGCGCTGCCCGCGCAGCTCGCGGTGCTCGGCCAGGGGGAGCGCGAGCTCGAGGGCGCGCTCGCCGCCGCCGCGGCGCGCCATCCGGGGCGCATCGCGGTGTCGATCGGCTTCAACGAGGAGCTCGCGCACCTCATCGAGGGCGGCGCCGATATTTTCCTCATGCCGTCGCGCTTCGAGCCCTGCGGGCTGAACCAGATGTACAGCCAGCGCTACGGCACGCCGCCGGTGGCGCGCGCCACCGGCGGGCTGGTGGACACCGTCAGCGACGGCGAAACCGGGTTTCTGTTCGAGCGCGCCGACCGCTCGGCGCTCGTCGCGGCAGTGCGGCGCGCCTGCACGGCGTGGCGCGAGCCGGGGCGCTGGCGCGAGGTTCAGCGCGCGGGGATGGGGCGCGACTTCAGCTGGCGGGCAGCCGCTCGCCAGTACGCTGCTCTCTACTCGCAGCTTGCCACGGGGCGCCCGCGGTGACCTCCGATTTGATCCGGGCAAGAAGCGCGGCATCGAACTCGCCGCGGATCGGCCAGCGGCGGTTCCACAGGTTGAAGCGCGGCGAGCTTCCCATGATGTCCTGCTGCGCGGCGGCGAGCGCCGCGAGCGTCCCGACGTCGCGCCAGTACCCGCGCTCCTCGTGCTCCTGCAGGCCCGGGACGCTGTTCTCGGCGAAATCGTAGGCGTACACGCAGCGCGTCCGGCACAGCCGGGGCAGGATGTCGCGCCCGAAGTCGGTCTCGCCGGCGCGGCGCGCCTCGTGCAGCGCCTGCTCCAGCACGTCGGGATCGAACAGGTAATTTCCCATCGAGGCATAGGCGCGGGCGGGATCGGACGGCAGCGGCGCGGCCTGCTTCGGCTTCTCGCGGAACTCGGTGACCCGGCCTTCGGGCGTGGTCGCGACGATTCCGAAGCTCGACGCCGCCTTGAGCGGCACCGCGACCGCGGAAACGGTGACGTCGGCGCGCCGCTCGCGGTGGAACGCGACCATCTGGCGCACGTCCATGCGGTACACATGGTCGGCGGCGAACACCGCGACCACGTCCGGGGAGTGCGCCTGGAGCAGCTCCAGGCACTGGTAGACGGCGTCCGCGGTTCCCTTGAACTGGCCGGCGAGGGTGTTGGAGCGCGGCAGGAGCACCTTGATCGAGCCGTCGCCGTCCGAGAACCACGGCGACCACGCGTCCGAGATGTGCCTGATCAGCGATTCAGGCTTGTACTGCGCGAGGAGGTAGATCGTCGAGATGCGCGAATTCAGCAGGTTGCTCAGCACGAAATCCACCAGGCGGTAGCCGCTTGCGAAAGGCACCGCCGGCTTGGCGTGCTCGGCGGTGAGTGGGTAGAGCCGCGTGCCTTCACCGCCTGCCAGAACCATCGCGACGATCTTCATGCTTGTGGTCCTTTTTTCGTAAACGGGATTTGTTTTTGCGAGTAACCGGCTGAATGATATTGATCGGTAGCGGAAGCCACTATCGGCTGGATTCGTATCCAAAGGTAGTCGCTGCGGGAACGCGTGTAGTCGCCGCGCGACGGGAAATTCAAGTCGCGGCGATAGATGCGCGGTCACCGCGCGCCCTACCATTCGGATCCAACCTGCGGGGTGAGCTGATGGACGTCCCCAATCCCAACAACATCCTCACTTTCCTGATCGTTGCCGCCGCAGCGCTGCTGATCGCAGCTGCGCCGCCGAACGCGGTCGCCCCCGATGTCGGGAACTCCCTGACGTGCGCGCCCCCCGGAGACGACAGCCTTGCGACGACGACCGAAGCCGAGCCTCTCGATCCGACGCAGCAGGCGCTGGTCGAGCACCTGTCGAGGCGCTTTTTCATCGCCGCCGCGGCAACCGAGCGCATGGTCGCCGCGGCGCACCGCGCCGCGCTCGAGGTGGGGCTCGACCCGCTGCTCGTGCTTGCGGTCATTTCGATCGAGTCGCGCTTCAACCCGATCGCCGAAAGCGTCATGGGCGCCAAGGGCCTGATGCAGATCATCCCGAAATACCACCTCGACAAGCTGCGCGCGGCGGGCGGCGAGGACGCGGTATTCGACCCCGAAAGCAACATCCACGTCGGCGCCCGCATCCTGCAGGAATACGTCTACCGCACCGGCACGCTCGAGGCGGGGCTGCAGTTCTACAACGGCGCCTGGCGCGACAACTCGGCGCAGTACGCCCACAAGGTCATGGCCGAGCGCGACCGGCTGGAACAGGTGCTGCGCGACCGCAAGCTGCCGCTGACGGTCGCCGTCATTGCCCGGGGCATTTGAATGCTGAGAGCCTGGCTTGTCGCGCTTGCCCTGGTCTTGCCGTTGCCTTCAGCGGCTTCGGAAGGCCAGGTCACCGGCGCCGACGTCGCCGAGATCCGGGCCGTGATCCACCGCCAGATCGACGCCTTCCGCCGCGACGACGCGCGCGGCGCCTTCGCGCTGGTCTCTCCGGCGGTGCAGCAGGCCTACGGCACCCCCGAACGCTTCCTCGACGTCATGCGCATGTCCTACCGCGCCGTGTACCGCCCCAGCAGCGTGTCGTTCCTCGATCTCGTCGTGATGGGCGCCGAGGTCGTTCAGCAGATCCAGGTCACCGACCGCTCCGGGTCGGTCTGGGTCGCCTATTACGCCATGCAGCGCCAGAAGGACGGCAGCTGGCGCACCCACGGCTGCCACCTCGTCCAGCCGAGCCGAAATATTTCTGCATAATCGGGCGCAGTGGACGCGCCCGCCCGAGCCCCGGTAGCGCCGCGCGCGGTCTGGCGCGGCCGGCCCTATCCCCTGGGCGCGACCTGGGACGGCGCCGGGGTCAACTTCGCGCTGTTCTCGAAAAACGCCGAGCGGGTGGAGCTGTGCCTGCTCGACCCCAAGGGCCGCCGCGAGATCGAACGCGTGCCGGTGCGCGAGCGCAGCGATTTCGTCTGGCACTGCTACCTGCCCGAGGCCCGGCCCGGGCTGCTCTACGGCTACCGCGTGCACGGCCCGCACGACCCGGACCGCGGCCACCGCTTCGATCACAACAAGCTGTTGCTCGACCCCTACGCCAGGATGATCCAGCGCGGCCGTTGCCAGGTCGTCGATCCGGCGTTCACGTGGGGAGACGACCGGCCGCCGCGCACTCCCTGGCAGGACACGGTGATCTACGAGCTGCACGTAAAGGGGTTTACCCAGCTTCATCCCGACGTGCCGCAGCAGCTGCGCGGCACGTATGCGGGCTTGGCCACTGAACCCGTAATCAGTCATTTCAAGAGATTGGGAATTACGGCCGTGGAACTGCTGCCGATCCACGCCATCGCCGACGAGCGCCGCCTGCTGCACCACGGCCTGCGCAACTACTGGGGCTACAACAGCATCGGCTTCTTCGCCCCGGAGATGCGCTATAGCACGCCAAGCGCGGCTCGCGACCCGGTCCGGGAGTTCAAGAGCATGGTGAAGACGCTGCACGCCGCGGGCATCGAGGTGATCCTCGACGTGGTCTACAACCACACCGCCGAAGGCGACCACACCGGGCCGACGCTCAGCTTCCGCGGCATCGACAACGCGATCTACTACCGCCTCGACCCGGCCCAACCGAGGCGCTACTTCAATCCCGCCGGGACCGGCAACGCCTTCAACGCCGCGCACCGCGTGGTGCTGGCGCTGATCATGGACAGCCTGCGCTACTGGGTCGAGGAGATGCACGTCGACGGCTTCCGCTTCGACCTCGCCGCCACGCTCGCGCGCAATACGCTCGGCGACTACGACCGCAACGTCGCATTTCTCGCCGCGGTACGCCAGGACCCGGTGATCTCGCGCGTGAAGCTGATCGCCGAGCCCTGGGACCTGGGCGAGGGCGGCTACCAGCTCGGCAACTACCCGCCCGGCTGGGCCGAGTGGAACGACAAGTACCGCGACACCGTGCGCTCGTACTGGCGGGGCGACGACGGCACGATCGGCGAGCTTGCCTCGCGCACATCGGGTTCCAAGGACCTCTTCGGGAGAAGCGGCCGCGCCCCCACCGCGAGCATCAACTTCGTGACCACGCACGACGGCTTCACGCTGCAGGACCTGGTGAGCTACGAAAAGAAGCGCAACGAGGCGAACCACGAGGGGAACCGCGACGGCAGCGACAACAACCGCAGCTGGAACTGCGGCGTGGAAGGGCCCACGGAAGATTCATCGGTGAAGGTGCTGAGGGAACGGCAAAAGCGCAATTTCCTCGCCACCCTGCTGTTCTCGCACGGCGTGCCGCTGCTCCTCGCCGGCGACGAGCTCGGCCGCACGCAGCGCGGCAACAACAACGCCTATTGCCAGGACAACGAGGTGTCGTGGCTCGACTGGGAAGGGGCGGATCGAGAGTTGCTTGCTTTCACGCAGCAAGTGCTCTCATTACGCAAAAAGCACCCGCTCTTCCGCCGCCGCACCTATCCCAAGCCCGAGGACACCGCCTGGCTCTCTCCCGAGGGGCGCGAGATGACCGGCCAGGACTGGAACCTGCCGTTCGCCCGCTGCCTGGGGTGCCTGATGGTCGGCCAGCGCCTCGCCGAGCGCGACGAGCGCGGCGAGCCGATCGTGGACGACGATTTGCTGCTGCTTCTCAACGCCCACCACGACGCGGTCGAATTCAGGCTGCCCGATGGGCCGTGGACAGTGCTTCTGGACACGGCGCGCCTCCAACCCGCTCTTGGTGGAAAAAGCTATTCGCTGGAGGCGCGCTCGGTGGTGCTGCTCGCTAGACCCAGCACTGGAGCCCGAGCTCGAACGGATGCGTGAGCAGCTCGTTCCGGGGCAAGACGCGGATGCGGTAGTCGAGCCGGCCGGCGAGGCCGGGCTTGAGCTCCGTTCTGAAGCGTTGTTCCCCATCGGAAAGCGGACCCGCATCGGTTAATTCATGGGTGTGCTGCACCGGCGTGCCCTCCCGCGCGCCGCGCGCGAGCAGGAGCTCGACGAACACGTCGCCGGGCGCGAGGCCGTTCAGCTTGACCGCGACCTCGACCGGCATCGACTCGCCGAACTGGATGCGCGCCTTCGGCGTGTCGAGGCGGCGCGTCGCGACGCCGCTCCATGCCGCGCGCACCTTCGTTTTCCACGCCGAAACGGCTTTGGCCGCTTCGTAGCCGTTCTGCGCGTAGCGGTGGCCCTGCCGCGAGGCCGGGATGTAGTACTTGGAGACGTATTCGCCGAGCATGCGCGAGGCGTCGTAGCGCGGCAGGAGCGAGGCCATCGAGCGCTTGGCCATGCGCACCCAGCCGGGCGAGTAGCCGCCCTCGGTGCGGGCGTAGTAGAGCGGGAGCACGCGGTCCTGCAGGATCTCGTAGAGCGTGCGCGCCTCCTCGGCGTCGCGCCGGTGCGGGTCGAGCTCGGGCGAGGCCGGCTTGATCGCCCAGCCGTTCTCGCCGTCGTAGCCCTCGTCCCACCAGCCATCCAGAATCGAGAGGTTGACGACGCCGTTCATTCCCGCCTTCATGCCCGACGTGCCCGAGGCTTCGAGCGGATGCACCGGGTTGTTGAGCCACACGTCGACACCCGAGACCAGGCGCCGCGCGATGTGCAGGTCGTAGCCCTCGACGAACAGAATCCGGCCGGAGAATTCCTCCTGGCGCGACATGTGGGCGAGGGTGCGAATGAGCTCCTGGCCGGGCTCGTCGGCCGGGTGCGCCTTGCCGGCGAACAGGAACAGCACCTGGCGCGCGCGGTCGGAGAGCAGGCGGCGCACGTTGTCGAGGTCGTTGAACAGCAGCGTCGCGCGCTTGTACGTGGCGAAGCGGCGGCCGAAGCCGATCGTGAGCACGTTCGGGTTGACCGGATCGGCGTAGCGCAGGAGGCGCTCGAGGTGCGACTCGCTGCCGTGGTTGCGCGTGTGCTGCTGCGCCATGCGGTAGCGGATCATGTGGAACAGGCGCGCCTTGATGTCCTGGCGCACGCTCCAGAAGATGTGGTCCGGGATCGCGCGGATCTTCTCCCAGATGCCGGGATGGCCGAGCCGGTGCATCCAGCCCACGCCGAGGAAGCGATCGAGCACCTCGCTCCATTCCGGGGCGAGAAAGGTCGCGACGTGCACGCCATTCGTCACGTAGCCGATCGGGTTTTCTTCCGCCGATACCTGGGGCCAGTAGTCGCTGAGCAGGCGCGCCGAGACCCCGCCGTGGATGCGCGACACGCCGTTCTGGTAGCGCGAGCCGCGCAGGGCGAGGGCGGTCATGTTGAAATCGCCGCCCGCCGGCGGGCGGCCGAGCGCGGCGAGGCCCCCGAGCCCTTGGGCGAGTCCTCCCTCCCCGAATGCGCCTTTCAGGTACGGCAGCACCGCGGACTCGGCGAAGTGATCGTGCCCCGCCGGCACCGGCGTGTGCGTGGTGAACACCGTGTTCGAGGCGACGGCTTCCACTGCGGCCTCGGGATCGAGGCCCTCCTGCATCAGGCCGCGGACGCGCTCGAGAACCAGAAACGCCGCATGCCCCTCGTTGATATGCCACACCGTCGGCTTGTGGCCGATCGCGGCAAGCGCGCGTGCGCCGCCGACGCCGAGCACGAATTCCTGCTCGAGCCGCGTGACGCGGTCGCCGCCATAGAGCCGGTGGGCGATGTTCTGATCGCGCTCGCTGTTCTCCGGAAGATCGGTGTCGAGCAGGTACAGCGTGACGTGGCCGACCTTCGCCTGCCAGACCTTCGCGATGACTTTTCTTCCGGGAAAAGGAACTTCAACCCGCAGATCCGAGCCGTCCTCGCGCCGCACCGGGGCGATCGGCAGGTCGTCGAAATCGGAGTCGTGATACTCCGCGCGCTGGCGGCCCTCGCCGTCGATCGTCTGCACGAAGTAGCCCTGCCGGTAGAGCAGGCCCACGGCGATGAACGGCAGCTGGAAGTCGCTCGCCGCCTTGCAGTGGTCGCCGGCGAGGATGCCGAGGCCGCCCGAATACATCGGCAGGCTCTCGTGCACGCCGAACTCGGCGCAGAAATACGCCACCAGGTCGTCGGGCCGGAACCCGCCCGAGTTCTGCTTGAACGGCGGCTCGGCGTGATACGCGTCGAAGGCCGACAATACCCGCGTGAGACTGTCCAGAAACGCGGGATCGGCCGCCGCGTCGATCAGGCGCTGCTCGTCGATGCGCTTGAGCATCGCCTTGGGGTTGTGCCCGACCGAGTCCCAGAGCGCAGGATTCAGCTTCGCGAACAGCGACCGCGTCGGGCGATCCCAGCTGTACCAGAGGTTGCTGGCGAGCTCCTCCAGGCGCGCGAGGCGCTTGGGGATCCGCGGGTTGACCTCCAGCGAGTAGTGGGTGGGCGAACTCAGCGGGTGCGGGGGACCGGGCTGCACGAAGCAGCGGATTTTACCGAATCAGCGTTTTGCCGGGCGCGAGGCGGAAAATGTCGTGCAGCGGGCGCGGCGTGTAGCCGGGACGCGACGATTCAGCCAGCGAAAGGCGCAGCACGACCTGCACGTCGCCGCTATTGGCTGCGATCGCATCGGATTCGAAGCGCGTCGCGGCGGCGTCCACGCTGGTCGCATCGAGCGTCAGCCGGCCGCCGACTGTGCCGCCGGTGAGCTCGAGGCGCGAGTCTTTCGCGTCGATTCCGTCCCGTATGGAGGAATTCACGATGCGCACGGTCGAGTGCGCCGCCTGCAGGCGGCCGACGCGCGCGTTGCTGATGCGCGCGTCCGGGCAATTGTCGAGGACCAACGACTCGTAGTCGCCGCTGAATTCCTGGTCGCGCTGACGGCTGCAGCGCGCCGTGCGGTTGCCGGTCACCGTCGCGCTCTGCAGCGCGTAGGGTGGCGCGGCGAACGGCTGGCCGTCGATCTCGTCGAGCACCAGCGGGTTGAAGCGGTCGGGGAACTGCAGCATCGGCGCGTGCCCGGCACCCTCGATCACGGTGAGGCGCGCGCCGGGAATCGCCGAAGCGAGCGCCTGCCCGGTGCGCAGCGGCGCGATCATGTCCTCGGTGCCCCAGATGATGAGCGTCGGTGCGGCGATCGCGCGCACCGCACGGCTGAAGTCGTGCCCCGTCATGGCGAAGGCGGAGATCGCGCTCGGGTCCCCGCCCAGGAAACGCTGGCGCACGCCGGCGCGCTCGATCGCGATCTCGTCCTGCAGCGGCCAGTTCTCGGCGCGGCTCCGGATCGCGCGCTTGAGCCGCTCGAACCACGGCGAATCCGGGCTGATCGCGCGCTGCATGGCTGCCTGGGCGACGGACTCGATGTACACCGAGCGGTGCAGCACACCCGCCGTGTCCACCAGGATGAGGCGTCCGACGCGCTGCGGATACGCTGCGACGTAGGCGAGCGCCACCGAGCCGCCCATGGAATGGCCGATGAGCGTGAAGCGCCCGGGCACGCGCTTTTCCACCACGGCGTCGAGCACGCGCGCGAAGTTGTCGGGCGAATAGTGATGGTTTCCCTTGTCCGACTGGCCGAACCCGGGCAGGTCGATCGCGAGCACGCGGTAGCGCCCGGCGAGGGCCGGGACGACCTTCGACCAGTCGCGCGCCGCCGCCTTGCCAAGGCCGTGCACCAGGATCACGGCTTCTGCCGGTGGCGACGAAACTGAGGGTCCTGCCTGGTAGACCGCGACGCGCCCCCCGAAAACCGGGTCGTCGACATACGCGGCGGCCGCGTCCGGCACCCCCATCCACTCGGCAGGGGGGCTCGCGTGCACCGCCGTGGTGAGCGCGAGCAAGGCAACGAGGGTTTTCCCGGTCATTTATTGGTGTTAGGCAGCGCGGCCCACCAGAGTTCCGCTTCCCGCTGCGTCCAGCGGTGCTCGATGGCCAGCGCGTCGAAGGCCTCGACCAGGTCGGCGATCCGCTGCGGGCGGTCCTCGCGGCGCTTCTCCACGCAGGAAAGGACAAGCAGGTCGAGCTCCACCGGGATCGGCTGCGGCGCCGCCGCCGACGGCCGCGGCGCTTCGTCATTCAGGATCTTGCTGGTGAGCGCGAGATCGTCCGCGCTCTCGAACAGCTTCTTCCCGGTGAGCATCAGGAACGCCACCGCGCCGAGCGCATAGATGTCGACGCGCGCGTCCACGTCCGCAGGGTTGCGCAGCCGCTCGGGCGCCATGTAGAGCGGCGTGCCGAGGATGCGCAGGTCGCGCGTCAGGTCGCGGCTATGCTTTTGCGACACGTGCTTCACCAGGCCGAAGTCGAGGATCTTGACGTGGTCGTAGATGCCGCCGTAGCGGCACACCATGATGTTCTCGGGCTTGATGTCGCGGTGCACGATGCCTTTCGCGTGCGCCTCGGACAGCGCCGCGCACACCTGGCGCAGCAGGTGGATGGTTCTCGACACCGGGAGGGGGCTTTGCCGGGCAAGCACTTCCGAGACGGTCAGCCCGTCGAGGTATTCCATCGCATAGTAGAACAGGCCCTCGCGCGTGCGGCCGAAATCGAAGATCTCCACGGTGTTCGGATGCGCCAGGCTGCTCGCCATCTGCACCTCGCGCTCGAAGCGCGCGATCATTTCGTCGCTTGAGCGCGTGGACTTCAGCAGCTTCACCGCGGCCGGGCGCCTGAGCAGATCGTGGCGCGCCAGGTACACCGTCGCCATGCCGCCCTCGCCGATGCGCTTCAGCAGCGCGTAGGCGCCGGCCTTGCGGCCGCCGCCCATCTCGCGGCGCAGGCGAATCACCGACAGCGCGCTCGCCGCCGCAGCCAGCACCGCGATCACCAGCGCGCCGAACACCACGCCGAAGGCGATGTTGAGGTAGCGCAGCGGCGCGTACGCCTCGGCCGCGTCGATCTCGAGCGCCACGCCCATGCCGTACTCGGGCAGCCAGCGCGATGCGCCGATCACTTCGGCGCCGCGATGGTTGACGTACGGATCCAGCACGACGCCTTCGGTCTTTTCCTTGAAGGGAGTTTTTTCCCCGAATCGCTCCGCGGTCAGCATCGCGCCGTGCTCGTCGAAGGCGTAGGTCTCGCCGGTTTCGCCGGGGCGCGCCGCCTGCAGGATCGAAGCGAACACCGCGTTCACCGGCTGTGCGATGCCCAGCGCCGCGACGATGCGGCCACCGCCGTCGCGCACCGGGGCGACGACCCAGGCGAACGCCGGCCCATCGCGCAGCCGCGTCGCCCCCGCGACCCGCGCCTCGTCGCGGAACGGGCGCACGAAGCGTGCTTCGCCTTCGAACACCGGTGCCAGCTGGGCGAGAAACTCCGGCCGCAATGCGAGGCCGCAGTAGCCCGCAAAGCGCGTGGCGGCGAGCCGCCCTTCGCGGTCGGCGATGTTGAACGTGGCGTCGCCGACGTCGCGCAGCAACGGACGGATGACCGCTTCGAGCCGCGCCCGCGGCACCGCGCTGCAGCGCGGCGCCGCGACGAGCTGCGCGATCGCCTCGCGCACGCGCGGATCGCGCGCGATGCGCTCGGCATCGCTGCGCTCCTCGGCGATCCACACGCGCAGCGCGTTCACCTCGGAGTCGAGCAAGCTCTTCATCGTGCCGGCGCGGATCTCGCGCAGCGATCCCTCGACCTGGTGATAGGTCCAGTAGCCGAGCGCGCACAGCAGCGCCGCGACGACCAGGACCACGCTCGCCCAGGCGGGGACGGAGACCGGCCGCGGTGCCGCGTCCGCCGGGTGCAGCGTGTCTGGCTGCTTTTCTGCTATGGGATGGGAACGGCGGCGAGCAGCTGCGCGCCGACATCGACGCGCCGGGCGCCGTCGTGCGCGGGGCGCAGGCGGTGCGCCGCGACGCCGGGCACGATCGCCTGCACGTCCTCCGGGATCACCTTGTCGCGGCCTTCGAGCAGCGCCCAGGCCTTCGCCGAGTGCACCAGCGCGAGCGCCGCGCGCGGCGACAGGCCCGTCACGTACTCGGGCGAGCGCCGCGTGTACTCGACGATCGCCTGCACGTAGTCGAGCAGCGCCGGCGCGACGTGGATCCGCTGCACGCCGGACTGCAGCTCCATCAGCTCGGCCGGCGTCATGCACGGATCGAGCGTCGCGAGCAGGTCGCGCCGGTCGGTGCCGGAGAGCAGCGCGCGCTCGGCGTCGCGGTCCGGGTAGCCGAGCTCGATGCGCATCATGAAGCGGTCGAGCTGCGACTCGGGCAGCGGAAAGGTGCCGACCTGCTCCGAGGGGTTCTGCGTCGCGATGACGAAGAACGGCGCCGGCAGCTTGCGCGTCTCGCCCTCCGCGGTCACCTGGTGCTCCTCCATCGCCTCGAGCAGCGCCGACTGGGTCTTCGGCGTGGCGCGGTTCACCTCGTCGGCGAGGATCACCTGCGCGAAGATCGGGCCGGGGTGGAACTTGAACCCGCCCGAGTCGCGCTCGTAAATCGAGACTCCAAGAATGTCGGCGGGCAGCATGTCGCTGGTGAACTGGATGCGCTGGAAATGCAGCCCGAGCGTCTTCGCGAGCACGTGCGCGAGCGTGGTCTTGCCGACGCCCGGCAGGTCCTCGATCAGCAGGTGGCCGCGCGCGAGCAGGCAGCCGAGCGCGAGGCGCACCTGGGTCTCCTTGCCGAGGATGATGACGCTCGCCGCGCTGACCACGCGATCGATCGGCGAGGAAGCGATGCTCGGCTGCGGGAACTCGGCCTTCAGGAGCATGCGACGATTGTACTCGATGGGATATGATGAAATCGCGTGACTACTGCCGCCTTTGTGTGACGACTACCGCCTTTATCACTCACGCGGACTGCCTGAAGCACGACATGGGCGCGCATCATCCCGAGCGCCCGGCGCGGCTCACCGCGATCGAGGACCAGCTCATCGCTTCGGGCGTCGGGCAGCATCTGACCAAGTTCGAGGCGCCGCTCGCCACCGACGAGCAGCTCGCTCGGGTGCATCCGCTCGAATACGTGCGCGTGATCCGCGAAGCCGCGCCGCGCTCGGGCACGATTCATCTCGACCCCGACACCGCGATGAATCCTTTCAGCCTCCAGGCGGCGCTGCGCGCGGCGGGGGCCGCGGTTCTCGCAGTTGATCTCGTACTTCAAGAAAAAGCCAGCAGCGCATTCTGCGCGGTCCGCCCCCCGGGCCATCACGCCTGCCGCGCGCGGTCGATGGGCTTCTGCATCTTCAACAACGTCGCGGTGGCCGCGCGCCATGCGCTCGAAGCGCACGGGCTCGAGCGCGTCGCGATCATCGATTTCGACGTGCACCACGGCAACGGCACCGAGGACATCTTCGAAGGCGACGAGCGGGTCCTGATGGCGTCGATCTTCCAGCACCCGTTCTATCCCTACAGCGGCACCGACAACCCGGCGTCGAACATGGTGAACGTGCCGCTCGCCGCCGGCGCCGGCTCGAAGGAGTTCCGCGAGGCGGTGCGCGCGGACTGGATCCCGGCGCTGAACGAGTTCGCGCCGCAGTTGATTGTTTTTTCCGCCGGCTTCGACGCGCACGCCGAGGACGAAATGGCGATGCTGCGGTTTACCGATGCCGACTACGGCTGGGTCACCGAGCAGCTGAAGGCCGTCGCCGAGCGCCACGCCAAAGGACGAATGGTCTCGATGCTCGAAGGCGGCTACGCGCTTTCCGCGCTCGGCCGCAGCGCGGTGCAGCACATCAAGGTGATGGCCGGCCTCGGCTGAACCGAGCTAAGGCTTCAGCTCGGAGATCCGTTTCTGCGCTGCCGCGGCCCAAGGATGGCCGCTATAGAGCTGGACGAACTTCTCCCACGCTTCCACCTCGGCTTCCTTGCTCGACTTGACGGTGAAAATCACGCCGAGCTCGTGCAGCTTTCGCACTTCCTCCACTGCCACCACGCCCAGGAACGCGGGTTCGCCCAATCTTGTCTTGACGACGAAGCTCGAGGCCTGGCTCTCCGGAACCTGGTACGCATGAGTGTAAGTTGTGCTTCCAGCGACCCAGGTGGTTCGGACCCCGGTCAGGTTCCACTCGCCCGCAGGGACATCCGAGAAGACAATCAGGTTGGAGACGGGACGGCCGACGAATCGTCCGCGGCCGCCGGCGCCCACCAGGACGCCGAACTCAACTTTCTGCCGGGTCCTCAGATCGAACACGCCGAGCATCGTGGCTTCGCAAACCACGACGATGAGCGAAGAGGTTGCAGGCGTGCCGCTCAGCGGAGGAGCGAAAAGCTTGTCTACGGGTGCACAGCCTCCCGCGAAGCAGCTCGCCGCCACTACGGACCCGCACAGCAATTTGCTTGGCGACATCATGGACGCTACGGCCTAATCACCTGTTCGCGCCCGCCGGGAGCTTTCAGCGTGTCGCCGGCGCCGAGCTTCACCCGGATTGTGCCCGTCCGGTGGAACAGATCGAGCTCGATCGTATCCGTGCCCTTGATGCCGAGCCGCGCGCGCACCACGCCGCGCTCGTCGACGATCTCGAGCGCGCTCACGCGCATGACCGGCGCGGTGCTCTGCGCCGACACCGCGAATACGAGGAAGACGAGATTGAGGGCAAGAAGGGCTTTCATTCGGTCCTCCGTCGGAAAAGCACGATGAACAGGGCGGTGCCCGCCGCCGCTTCGAGCCAGATCGTGATGTTCATCATCGGCGTGTGCGCCGACATCGGCGCCAGCGCGTAGTGGACGAGGCCATCCAGCGCGTAACAGGCATAGAGAACCAGCAAGCCGCGATGACGCAACCGGTAGCCGATCACGCCGATCGCCGTCGCAATCAGCCAGGCCGCATAGACGCCGGCGCGCGAGAGCCAGGCCGGAAGGTTCGGATAGTCGTGCAGGAACTCCGCGTTGTGGATGTGATGGAACAGGGTCGCGGCCGCGACCGCGATCAGGGCAAGCGGTAGAGGAATACCCATCGGCTGGGCTGCGCGCGCAGTCATCGGCTCAGGTGCTCGACGAAGAACCTCACAACGGCCTGGCGCGCCTCGGCCGCCTCCTTGGGGCTCGAGTACACGGTGACCATGCCGCCGCGCCCGGCACGCGCGAACTCGTCGAAGAACCGCCGATCGCCGCTCTGTGAGTCGAAGCCGTGCGTCGCCCCCTCGACGTTGCGCACCGTCACGCGGCTGCGCGCCGCCTCCGGCCACATCGCGACGAACCTGTCGCACGGCTGCGCGCCCTCTTCGTAGTCGTCGCGCGAGCCGATGTGGATGAGCATCGGCGTCGCGCTCATCCGCTTGTGCGCGCCGAAAAATGGATGCTGGGCATTCGACAGAAAGCGCGCCATGTTGGTGCAGACCGGGTAGAAGGTGGCAAACGCCGCCGGCCTCGGCACATCCTTCCCGAGCTGCTCCTGGACGAGCTCGCTCGCGATCAGCACCGACATCACGCCGCCCCAGGAAAATCCCATCAGCCCCAGCCGCTCGGCGTTCACATCGGGCCGCGCCGAGAGCCATTTGAGCGCCGCTGCCGCGTGTGGCATGGTCGCGCCGTGGCCCGCGCGCGGGCGGCCGCCGCGCTGGAACATGGCGATTTCGAGTGTGGCGAAGCCCGCTTCCTGCAACGCGCTCGCGTAAAAGGCGCCGCGGCCATCCACCCCGGCGCTGCCGTGCAGAATCAGCACTGCCGGCACTTTCGCCGCTGCGGTGCCGGGACGTCCGAAGCGGCCGCGAACCTCGTTGACCTTCCAGCTGGAAAACTCGGCGCCGGGGATGGTGACGGGCTCGCCCGGCGCCTCCGTCTGCGCCGCGGCGACGCCGCAGACGGCGACGAGCAGGCTAAAGGCTGCGCTTCTTGTCCTGTGCATCGATCCAGGCCTCCATACGGTTGCGCAGCACGCTCAGCGGAAGATGGCCTTCCTCGAGAATCGCGTCGTGGAACGCGCGCAGGTCGAAGCGCTTGCCGAGGCGCTTCTCGGCCTTCGCGCGCAGATCCAGGATAGTGAGCTCGCCGATCTTGTAGGCGAGCGCCTGGCCTGGCCAGACCATGTAACGCAGCACTTCGCCGGCCGCACCGGCCTCGGTCATGCCGCATTCCTCGACGAAGTAGCGGATCGCCTGGTCGCGCGTCCAGCCCTTGGCATGCAGCCCGGTGTCGACCACCAGGCGCCCGGCGCGCCAAAGCTCGAACGAGTAGCGCCCCAGCAGCTCGAGCGGCTCTTCGTAGAGCCCGAGGTCATGACCGAGCGACTCGGCATACAGCGCCCAGCCCTCGCTGAAGGCGACAATGGTCATCCTCCGGCGAAACTCGGGGACCGCGTTCTCCAGCTTGATGCCGGTATCGAAATGGTGTCCGGGCATGCCCTCGTGCGCGAGCAGCGCCGCGAGGCCGAAGGTCGAGACCGGCCTCGGGTCGGTGACCGGCATCGCGAAGATGCCGGGGCGGCCGTCGTCGGTGGGGGAGTAATACTGCGCCGGCGCCGAGGCGGCGATCGCGGGATCGGTAAGCCGGATCGCGAAGCGCGCCTTTGGCATCCGGCCGAAAAGCTTCGGCAGCTGCGGCACGATGCGCGCGTTGAGGCGGTTCAGGTGCTCGATCACCTGCTCCGCCGAAGTGAAGGGATAGTTCTCCGGCTTGCTGCGCAACCAGGCGCGCACCCCGCTGATCTTGCCGCTGTAGCCGGCCTTCTGCGCCGCGGCGAGGTAATTGACCTGGACGCGCTTCACTTCCCTCAGGCCGAGCTCGTAGATCTCATCGGGCGTGCGGTCCGTAGTGGTGGCGTTGCGCACCGCGAAGCGGTACATGATCTCGCCGCCGGGAAGCGCGCCGAACCCATCCGAGGTGCGCGCCTTCGGCAGGTACTCGTTGCGCGCGAACGCCGCCAGGCGGCCGATCGCGGGAAACATCTCTGCCGCAAGCAGCCGGCGATATTCCGCTTCGGCGCTGCCGCGCGCTTCGGCGTTCATCGACTCCGGGAACTGCGCCATCGGCTTCCACAGCGCGCTCTTCGTCATGTCCTCCGGCGCCAGCGCTTCGAGCTGCGCCAGCGCGCGCTCTGCGATCACGCGCGGCGTCGTGACTCCGGCTGCGGCGCCTTCGCGCATCACCCGCTGCACGCTCTCGAGAAAGGCGGGGTAGCGCGCCAGGCGCCGGAACCACGCGTGGTAGTCGGCCTCGTGGCGGAACGGCTGGGTGCCGACCACCCGCACCAGGCCGAAGGCGATGCCGCCGTCCAGGTGCGTGAACGCCGAATGCTGGTGGAACGGGTGCGCCAGCCATTCGAGCGAATTGCGCGCACGCCACGCCAGCAGCTCATGCGTGAGCTTCTCGGTCGGGTTGAGCTCCGTGGCCGGTATTCCGCCGAGCTCCGCGAGGATCCAGCGGTGGTACATCCGCTGCCGCTCGCGGTGCTCGTCGGTCAGGCTGAGCTCGAGCCGGTCCTGGCGCGGGCCGGCGCCGCGGCTGAAAATCTCGCCGACCGGAAAGAGGTCGAGCGCGCGCTCCTGCGCTTCCGCGGCGAGCCGCTCGAGCCGCTGCGACGCCGTCTGGGCCGCGCACAGGCCGGGCGCGAGCAGCGCCAGGACGAAAATGGCGAAAATGGGGACACCCATTAGCCGGCCGTAATCAATAGGGCGAAGGTGTCCCTCGTGATTTTGCACGATAGGTCGCCAGTTCATCCATCGAGGGGCAACGCGCCCGGTTCTTC
>Ga0208185_1000516_pt1 | contig 16550 bp, 18 predicted proteins | sample EasRivMeERMLT700_FD_187532 | JGI IMG/M metagenome (GOLD analysis project Ga0208185, IMG submission 187532) | Soil microbial communities from meander-bound floodplain in the East River, Colorado, USA - East River MetaG ERMLT700 (SPAdes) (version 2) | ecosystem: Environmental > Terrestrial > Soil... | reverse complement strand
ATCGGTCCCGCAGATTGCGACCGCGTCAACGCGCACCAGCACCTCGGCAACGCCTGGTGCCGGCACCGGCTTGTCCGCGAGCTTCAACTCGCCCGGCCCGCCCAGGACCCACGCCTTCATTTTCGGCGGAACGCGCAGCTCCTTCCGCTTCGCGGTCGTGGTCACGCCCTCCCTCCGGCTGGTCGTTTCCGCGAATATCACGCTGTCAGTCACCGCGGGCTCTCAGGTTCGTGCTCAAGTGCGACGCGGTTCCCCGCAACTTCGCGCAGCTCGCGAGCCGCCTGCTGCACGGCATCGATCATCTTCGCGTAGCCGGTGCACCGGCACAGGTTGCCGGCGATCGCATCGCGGATCTCGTGCCGCGTCGGATCGGGATTCCCGTCAAGCAATGCTTTCGCGGACAGGATGACGCCGGGTCCGCAAAATCCGCATTGCAGCGCCGCATGATCCTCGAACGCCCGCTGCAGCGGGTGCAGCCGGTCGCGCGTGGCAAGACCCTCGATGGTCAGCACGTCGCGGCCATCGGCCTGGCCGGCCAGCATCAGACAGGCGTTGACCGGCTCGCCGTCCACGATGACCGTGCACGCGCCGCAATCGCCGACGTCGCAGCCGAGCTTGGCGCCCGTCAGGTAAAAACTCTCGCGCAGCAGCTTGAGCAGCGTCGTTTCAGGCGGCACGCTCGCCGTGCGCAGCTCGCCGTTGACCCGGATCGTCACGTCGGTCATTTGCGTTCCGCCTGGCGCCGGGTCGTTGCCCGCGCATACGCGTTTGCCAGCGCGCGCCGGGTCAATACCACGACGAGATCGCGTCGGTACTGTGCCGGGGCGCGGAAATCGCTGATCGGCTTCGCCTCCGCGGCCGCGATCCGACCGGCTTCCGCCATCGCCTCCGGCGTGATCGCACGAGCCTCGAGAAACGCTTCGGCCTCCGGTGCACGCACGACCGTCGGCGCGACCGCGCCAAGCGCGATGCGCGGCGCCACGAATGCGTGCTTGTCCCAATCGACCCACAGACTCGCGGCGACGTTGACCAATGCCAGCGCCTGCCCCTTGCGCAAGCCGAATTTCTGGAAGTCCGCGGGCTTGCCCAGGTTCCGCTTGGGAATTACGATCTCCGCCAGCAGCTCGCCGAGCTTGAGAACGGTCTTGCGGGTAGCGGAAAAAAATTCCGCTAGCGGCAGCTGCCGGAGCCCCGCGGCCCCGACCACCGTGACGAGCGCCTCGAGGGCGTACAGCGCCGGCCCGCTGTCCATCGACGGCACGCCGGTCACCAGATTGCCGCCAAGCGTGCCGAGGTTGCGCGTCTGCACGGCGCCGACGGAGTGCGCCGCATCGACGAGCACGGGGAACAGGTCGCGGATCAGCGACGAGCGCATGATTTCGGTGTGCGTGACGAGTGCGCCGATGCTGAGCCCCTGTTCCGTAATCGCAATCTGCTTCAGGTCCTTCGCCCGCGAGATATCAATGACCACCCGCGGAACATGGGACGCCGATTTCAGGTCCACCAGCAGATCGGTTCCCCCCGCGAGGATTTTGGCCGACGGGCCGTGCTCGGCAAGCAATGCAACCGCGTGCCGGGAGTCCCTGGCGGTGACGAGTTCAAACGCCCGCATCTGGCATCTCCGGTTTCATCGTTTCAGCAGCGCACTGCCGTAAAGACCGGTCGGCTTGACCAGGAGGATCAGCAACATGATGGCGAAAGGCGCCATCTGGGCCAACGGCGCGTAAATCAGGGAGCCCAGCGAAACGACCTGCCCGACCATGAATGCGGATATCAAGGTTCCCTTGATGCTGCCCAGGCCGCCGATGATGACCACCATGAAGACGAATGCCAGCACCTCCAGCCCCATCGAGGGATCCACCATGATCAGCGGCGCGTGCAGCCCGCCGGCCAGTCCGGAGAGCGACCCGGCAATGATGAACGTGATGGTGAAGAGCCGGGACACGTTGATGCCCAGGCCTTCCACGTGCTCCACGTTCTCGATGCCGGCGCGGATCGCCTTGCCGATGATGGTGCGGTTCAGGAACAACCAGATGCCGGCATAAACGAGAGCGGCGATGGCGACGACGATCAGGCGGTAGACCGGGACTTCCGTGCCGGCGATGTCCAGCTGGGTCATCATCGGAATGGGAACCGGCCGGGGAACCACGCCCCAAAAGAACTTGATGACGCCGATGCCGCCGATCAGGATGCCGAAGGACGTGATCATGCTGAAAGTGAGGTCCCGGTCGTAGATGCGCCGGAAAATCAGGCGCTCCACGGCAAAGGCGACGATGCCCGCAACCACCAACCCGCCCAGTATGCCGAGCCACACGCTGCCGGTAACAAGGCTGAGCGTATAGGTGAGGTACGCGCCGATCGAGTAATAGAGCAACTGGTCGAGGCTGATGATGCGCATCAGGCCGAAGCACAGCGACAGGCCGATGGCCATCAGGAAAAAGATGCTCCCGATGCTCAGCCCGAAGATGACTCCCGAAATGAGAAGTTGCGCGTCCATCATCGGCGCGTGGCTCCGACATCATCCGGTGCTCCCGGAGCGTTCCGCCGGGAGAACAGCTTTTCCAGGCGGGGCTGCAGCGAGCCCCAGATGCCCTTGTCCCCGGCGAGCATGATGAAAACCAGCAGGAAGCCGATGAACAGCTCCCAGTTGCCGATCAGCTTGCTGATCACGTCCTTCATGCCGGTGTAAGCGATGGCGCCCACGAGGGGGCCGTAGAGCGTTCCGGTCCCGCCGAGTATCGTGACTATCACCGGGTCGGCGGCGCGCGACGGGCTGGTGATTTCCGGGCTGACGAATCCCAGATAGACCGCATACATCGCGCCGGCGAGGGCGGTCGTCGTATTGGCGATGATGAACGCGAGGAGGCGCACGCTGTAATTGCTATAGCCGAGGAATTCGAGCTTGTCCTCGTTGATCTTGGTGGCCAGACAGCAGGCGCCGAAGATCGAGTCATCAAGATACTTGTAGAACGCCCACACGCCGAGCGCGACCAGGAGCGCAAAGATGAAGAACTGGTCGGGCCTTGAGATATCCAGCAGCGGCGTGGAGGCCATGTTGGTCAGGAACCAGAGACCGTTGTCGCCACGGGTGAAGTCCGCCAGCACTTTCTGCATGAGATAGTAGATGATCACCGCCAGCGCCAGGTTCACCAGCGCAAAGTAGTCGCTGCGCAGCCGCACGAACAGCGGGCCGACGATGCCGGACACGACCAGCCCCGACAGGACGCCCAGCAGCAGGCCGACAAAAGGATTGGTGCCGAAGTAGAAGAGATAAAACGCGGTGCCGTAGGCGCCAGCCGCCAGGTACGCCGGTTGCCCGAACGAAATGAACCCGACGCGTCCCAGCAGGAAGCTGCAACCGATGGTGTAGATCGAGAAGATGATGACCTCGTTGATGAAGGGCAGAGGCAGAAACAGCCGCGACAGTCCCACCAGCGAGAACGCCAGCAGGATGCCCCACCACCATCGGAACGCTTTCACCATGCCTTCGCCCGCGGTTCGCTAGAGGTAGCGTTCACAGACATCCGCCCGGATCGACTCGCGACCGGCAAGCACGGCCGCGATGCGCCCCTCTTTCAAGGCGTAGACCTTGCTGGATATCGCGCACACCAGCGGCAGGTTCTGTTCCACGATCACCAGAGCTGCATTCCTGCTCAGTTCGCCGAAGACGGTTTTCAGGTGCGCGACGATGCTGGGGGCCAGCCCCTCCGTGGGCTCGTCGATCAGAAGCACTTTCGGGTTGCCCAACAGGGCCCTGCCGATCATCAGCATCTGCCGCTCGCCGCCGCTCAAGAAACCGGCCTTGCGGTCCATCAGCTCCTTCAGTTTCGGGAAGTAACCGGTAATGCGGTCCCAGTTGTAATCCTGGCTGGCGTAACTGCCGAGCTCGAGGTTTTCCCTTACGGTGAGATCGGAAAATACCTTCTTGTCCTGCGGGACATACTTGACGCCCATCTTCGCGATATCGTAGGACGCCTGGCCAACCAGGCTCGCGTGGTCGCAGGTGACCGACCCGGAAAGCGGCTTCAGGAATCCGGCGATGCTCTTCAGCAACGTGCTCTTGCCGGCGCCGTTGCGCCCCACGCACGCCACGATCTGCCTCGCGCCCACGCTCAAGTCAATATCGAACAAGACCCTGGATTCGCCGTACGAAACGTTGAGCCCTCTGACAGTCAGCATGTCGCCGTTATGGGCCGGCGCAGCGCTAGTTACTGGCATGCTCGCTTTCCTCGGTGGCGGTGTCGATCTGCCAGTAGCTCCGCCGCACTTCGGGATGGCGCAGGCATTCCTCGTACCCGCCGTCCGCGATGACCCGGCCTTCGTGCATGACGGTGAGCCGTTGCACGAAATCTTTCACTTGTGAAATCTTATGCTCCACAATGAGTATCGTCTGCTTGCCTATGCGCCGGCGCAGCACGTCGAGGACGCTCTTGATCTCGGATTCGGCCAGACCCGCCAGCGGCTCGTCGAGCAGCAACACTTCGGGCTCGGCCAGCACCGCCATGGCGATTTCCAGCCGTCGTTTTTCGCCCAGGCTGAGATTTCTCACCTGCCGGTCGCGCACATCCTGGAGATCGAACGTCTCCAGAATGCCGAGGATCTTATCGTTCTGGCGGTGCCTCTTGCAGGTGTTGAGGATGAGATGCAGCAAGGACGATTTGCGGTGCGCCCTGAAAAAAGCGAGCACCAGGTTGTCGGCCACGCTCAAATTGTCGAACGTGGACGTGAGCTGGAAGGTGCGCATCATCCCCCTCCCGACGCGTTCCTGCGGCGTCATGCGCGTGACGTCTTCGCCCTTGTGCAGGATCGTGCCTTCGTCGGGCGGGTAATACCCGGTCAGCAGATTGAAGAAGGTGGTCTTCCCGGCGCCGTTCGACCCGATGATGCCGGCCACCTCGTATTCGCACAGCGAATAATCGACCCGGTCAACTGCGGCCAGCGCCCCGAATCGCTTCGTGACCCCCCTGGCCTGGATGATTTCAGCGCGCGGGACCGTGCTCACCGCCGGCCCTCCCGGAAGTTCGTCGGACGCAGTCCCGGCAGGCCCTGGGAACGCCTGACAAGCCGGCGGCACTAGTAGCCCAGGGACTTCAGCGTCGGCATCACCGATTCACCGCCCACCGAGCCCATGACCGTGAAGAGATCCCACTCGTGTTTCTGCTCCTTGGGGCCTTTTCCCTTCACCAGGAAGGCGGCGTGCTTGTAGACCGCCGCATGGTCCTCGCGCCAGCTCGCGGGTCCCTTGACCGTATTGAACTGGCCCTTGCTTGCCATCAGGGCCGCTGACACCTTTTGCGGATCGAATGACTTGGCGGCCTCGAAGCCCCTGAACATCTCCATGTAGGCGACATAGGCGATCGTCGCGTAGGCATCGGGCGGCCGATTGTACTTGCTGCGATACAAGTCGGTAAACGCACTGGCGCTCTTTACGACTTCCTTGTCGGGGAAGCCGGTGAGGTCATAGTAGAAATAATGCATCGAGTAGACGCCTTCCAGGGCCTCGGGCGGAAGACCTTTGGCGACCACGTTCGTGATGAAGGCATTGAAGATGGTCATCTCCTTGCCGAGCCCGGTCTGGTGCACCTGTTTCAGGAGCGCAACGGCATCGGCGGCGAATTGGGCCGAGATGAAAACGTCCGGTTTGGCCGCCCGCACTTTCTGCAGTATGGTCGTGTAGTCGCTGGTTCCCAGAGAAACCTCGTCATAGCCGACGATCGCGGCGCCCAGTTCCTTTGCGGCGGCCGTGGCGCCGTCACGCATGTCCCAGCCCCAGCTGTCGGCGCGCGCAAGAAAGAATATGCGCTTCTTGCCGAGCGTCTTGACCGCCGCCTGGCCCGCCATGTAGCCAACCGTCCAGGGGCTGTATGCGGTGGCGAAAGTGGACGGCGCGAGCTTGCCCTTCTGGAACGCCTCCTTGGCCATGACGCAGACGGGGAAATAGCTCATCGGCTCCTTGCTGACAATTGCGTTGATCGCGTACGCGAGCGGCGCCCAGGTCTGGCCACCCACGCCGCGGACACCTTCCGAGACCATGTAGCGATAGCGCCGGACGCCGACGTCCTGCTTGGCTTCATCGTCGGCGACGACGCCTTCAACTGTTACTTTTCCCCAGGGCATGTTGAGCCCGCCCCGCTTGTTGATGACGTCGACTGCCAGCAAAGCGCCGTCCCTCTGGGTTTCAGCCACCGCGGCGAACGTGCCCGTGAGTGGCAACAGAATCCCCACCTTGATCCTGTTGGGTTCGGCCGCCAGGGTGGCGCCATTCACAAAGAGACCGCCAAGAATCGAGAGTAAGACCAATAGCTTCTTCATCGTTGCCTCCGATTGACTGAATAGCGGGGACATTCTTACCGCTAATCCGGGACAACTAGTTGATGTAGATCAACAAAGAATGCGGGATAATCCGCATTCCTTGCCGGGATGGCGGAATTGGTAGACGCACGGGACTCAAAATCCCGCGGTGGCAACACCATGAGAGTTCGATTCTCTCTCCCGGCACCAACAAGGCAACGATGAATGCGGAATCAAACCCGCGTTCATTCAGTTTTCAGCGCAGCGTCACCTCGACGTTGTCGATGAGCCGCGTGCGGCCCAGCCGCGCCGCGGCGACGACGACCAGGTCGCGGTCAAGCTCCGTGGGTTGCCGCAAATCCGCTTGCCGGCGCACGGCGATGTAATCGGGCTGCCAGCCGTTGCGCGCAAGCTCCGCCATCGCTTGCTGGTCGACACGCTGAAAATCCCGCACCCCGTTCCCGATATCATCCCGCGCCTTCTTCAGCACGCCGTACAACCGCGGCGCCTCCTTGCGTTCCGCCGGCGACAGGTAGTTATTGCGCGATGACAACGCCAGGCCGTCCTGGGCGCGCACGGTCTCGGCGGGGATGATCTCGATGGGCAGCGCGAACTGCGTCACCATGTCCCGCAGCACGAGGTATTGCTGGTAATCCTTCTTGCCGAAGATCGCCGAGTGCGGCATCACCAGGTTGAACAGCTTCAGCACCACGGTCGCCACCCCGCGGAAATGCCCCGGCCGGTGCGCGCCTTCCAGAATGTACTGCAGGTCCGAGGGCTCGACCACGAAAGTCTGGCGCTCCGGATATATCTCCTTGTCGTCCGGGACGAACAGGACATCCACCCCTGCCGCTTTCAGGCGCGCGCTGTCGGCTTCCAGGGTGCGCGGGTAGCGATCAAAGTCCTCGCGCGGTCCAAACTGCAGGCGATTCACGAATATGCTGACCACGGTGCAGGCCGCGCGCGGCTTGGCGATGTCGATCAACTGAATGTGCCCGTCGTGCAGGTTGCCCATGGTGGGCACGAACACGTTGTTGGGCTCGCGCTCCAGGCGCTCCCGGAGCGCGGCAGCAGAATAAATTATGTCCATGCGTGAAGCAGGATAGAGAAATCAGGATTGAGGATTGAGCAAACCCCGGCCGCCTGGCACTACCCGAGCCGCTCTTCCCTCGATCCTCAATCCTCGATCCTCAATCCTAGAATGAGTGCTCCGGACCGGGGAAAGTCCTGGCCTTCACTTCCTTGACGTAGAGCTCGACCGCGCCCTGTATCGAGCCCGCGGGGCGCATGAAGTTCTTGACGAATTTCGCCTTCTTGCCCGGATAGACGTCGAGCATGTCGTGCAGCACCAACACCTGCCCCGAGCAATCCGCGCCGGCTCCGATGCCGATGGTGGGTATGGTGATCGCGGCGGTAACGTCGCACGCGAGCGTCGCGGGTATCGCTTCGAGCACAATCATGCCGGCCCCCGCCTGCTCCAGTTGCTTCGCCTCCTTGAGCAGGCGCTGGCCTTCGCTCTCGCCCTTGCCCTGGACGCGATAGCCACCCAGCTGGTGCACCGATTGCGGCGTCAGCCCGAGGTGTCCGCATACCGGGATGCCGCGGTCGGTGAGAAATTCGATGGTCTCGACCATCGGCCGCCCGCCCTCGATCTTCACCATCTGGGCGCCGGCGGCCATCAGCCCGGCGGCGTTGCGCAGTGTTTCCTGCGGCGATACCTGAAAACTGCCGAACGGCATGTCGGCGACGATGAAGGCGCGCTTCGAGCCGCGCGCGACGCAATCGGTGTGATAAACCATGTCGCGCAGGGTGACAGGGAGCGTGGACTCGTGCCCCTGCAGGACGTTGCCGAGGGAATCGCCGATGAGCAGCGAGTCCACGCCCGCCGCCTCCAGCACCGCGGCAAAGCTCGCGTCGTAGCAGGTCAGCATCGCGATCCTGTTGCCCTCCTGCGCCATCTTCTGCAGCGTCGTCAGAGTAATACGCATGTTGTCAGCCTTTGGCCACAGAGAACACGGGAAGCACGGTACCGCGATACGGGATGCGGGATGTGGCAATTCGGGTCAAGGCGTTATCCCGCGATTCGCATCTCGTATCAGTGTATCCAAGCGGGTCAATTTCCCATGCTGAAGAACTCGCGCGGACCGCGCATGGCGGCCACGCGCTGCAACAATAAGGCAAAATCGCCCGGCTGATCAACAAAATTGAGATTGTCGGAATTCACGATCAGCACCGGCGAGGCGTCGTACTGGTAGAAGAACCGCGCGTAGGTCTCCGCCAGCCGCGACAGGTAATCGTCGGGGATGCTGCGCTCGTAGGGCACGCCGCGGCGGCGTACCCGCTCGATCAGCGTCTCGGGCGAGGCCTGCAGGTAGATCACGAGATCAGGCACCGGCGCCTGCGGCTTCAGCTGCGCGTAGACCTGGCGATAGAGCGCGAACTCGTCGTCGTTCAGGGTAAGGCGGGCAAACAGCAGGTCCTTGTCGAGCATGAAGTCGGCTATGGTCAGGCCGGCGAAGAGGTCCGGCTGCTTGAGCGCGCGCAACTGGCTGGCGCGCTGGAACAGGAAAAAAAGCTGCGTCGGCAGCGCGTAGCGCGCGCGGTCCTGGTAGAAGCCGGGGAGAAACGGGTTCGCGTCCGGATCTTCCAGCAGCGCTTCCCCGCCCGTGCTCCGGCCCAGCAGGCGGGCGAGGCTGGTCTTGCCCGCGCCGATCGGTCCCTCGATCACCACGTAGCGATACTTTTCCGGGAGTTTCGCGCTCATTTCATGGCTCAACTTCCCTGAGTGATGAGTGATGGGTGACGGGTGAAGGGTAAATCAAGATCAGTCCTATCGCATTACCCATTACACATTACCCAATACTTATTACCCATTACCAGCCGCAGCGAGCTTGACGAGGCCTGAGGCGTCAAGCTTCGCGGCAAGGTCGGCGATGCGCCCTGTACCCGGCACCACGGCATCTGGCGCAATTTCAGCGAGCGGCGCGAGCACAAACACCCGCTCCAGCATCCGCGGGTGGGGAATCGTGAGCCCGGGTTCCTGGACCATGCTATCCCCATAGAGAACAATGTCCAGATCAAGCGTGCGCGGCGCGTTGGGATAGTCTCGCACCCGGCCGTGGTCGCGTTCGATCTCGAGCAGCCGGTCGAGCAGCGCGCGCGGACCGATGCGGGTTTCGATTCGCGCCACCGCGTTCACGAACTCCGGCTGCGCAAGCCCCCCCTCGGGCGGGTTGCGGTAGAAAGCAGACTGGCGCACGAGCCTGGTGTCCGGCAACTTGTCCAGCGCGCGCAGCGCCGAGCGAATCTGCCCCGCCGGATCGCCAAGGTTGCTCCCCAGTGCGATGAACGCGGTGACCGGTGACCGGTGACCGGTGACCGGTGTCGAACCCTTCCGCCTTCCGCCTTCCGCCTTCATCCTTCGGCCTTCATCCTTCAGCCCGCAGGGCCGGCGTCCCCGCCCTGGGCCGGCCCGCCGCCGGGCCCGCGCGGCTTCCGCCGCCGGCGGCGCCGGCGTCCCCGCGGCTCGGTGTCGCTCACCAGCATCTGGCTGCGCGCGGTCTCGCCCGCGTGCTGGAATCGCTCCCACCACTCGCCAAGCAGGGAATCGGCGTCGCCGCTTTGCGAGCGCAGCAGGAGGAAGTCGTAGCCGGCTCGAAAGCGCGGGTGCTCGAGCAGCCGGTACGGCCGCTTGCCGGAGCGCTGGGAAAGACGCGGTTGCATCGCCCAGATCTCCCGCATGTCGGCGCCGTGGCGGTGCGGAATCGGCAGCTTGCCCGCCTGGGCTCCCATCACGTGGTCCATCGCCTGGTACAAGGCCGGGATCGGCGGCATGCCCTTCGCTTCCAGCACCTTCCACTCCGCCTGCACCTCGGGCCACAGCAGCGCAGCGAACAGAAAGCCCGGCGAGACCGACTTGCCGGCGCGAACACGCTCGTCCGTGCTGGCCAGCGCGGCCATCACGAAGCGCTCCCCTGCCGCCCTGCCCATGGCCGCATCGAGCAGCGGCAGCACACCGTGATGGAGACCCTCCTTGCGCAGTTGCTTGACGGCTTCGGCCGCGTGGCCGGAAAGCAGCAGTTTCAACATCTCATCGAGCAGGCGCGACGGCGGCACGTGCGCGAGCAGCCCCGCGAGGCGGTGGATCGGGCGGCGGGTCGCCGCGTCGATCTCGATCCCGCGGCTCGCCGCGAACCGCACCGCCCGCAGCATGCGTATCGGATCCTCACGGTAACGCTGCTCGGGATCCCCGATCAGGCGCAGCCGCCGCTTCTTCAGGTCGGCGACGCCGCCGTGATAGTCCCAGACCTCCTGCGTGGCCGGGTCGTAGAACAGCGCATTGAGGGTAAAATCGCGGCGCGTGGCGTCCTGCACCTGGGAACCGAACACGTTGTCGCGCAGTATCCGGCCGTGTTCGTCCGCCTTGCCGTCGTCGGTTTCCTCCGGCTGGTGGGCGCCGCGGAAGGTGGACACCTCCACCGTTTCCGGGCCGCACATCACGTGCACCAGGCGGAACCGGCGCCCGATGATCCGCGAGCGGCGGAAATTTTCCCGCACTTGCTCGGGCGTGGCATCGGTCGCGATATCGAAATCCTTGGGCTTGCGGCCGAGTATCAGGTCACGCACCGCGCCCCCGACCACGAAAGCGGCAAACCCGTTGCGCTGGAGCGTCTGTATCGTGCGCAACGCGCACGAGCTGATCAAGTTGCGGTCGATGCCGTGCGCGCCGGCCGGGATGATCTTCGGCCGCAGCGGGCCGAACAGCCTGCCGGAAAACATCGTGCCCAGAAATTTGGTGATCACCGGATCCCCGTGTTGAGTGCCTGGCGTTGAATCGTCGGTGTCATGCGGATCGGGGCGCCAAGGTGACTTTCGCAGTTGCGGCCGGACACTCGAAATTCGTCACTCAACATTCTTCAGCCAGGCTGATGATAGGCCAGCCGTTGCGCCCGGCGTGCGCCCGCAACGATTCGTCCGGGTCCACCGCGACGGGATGGCTGACGCGTGCGAGCAACGGCAGATCGTTGGCGGAATCGCTATAGAACCACGATTCGGCGAACGAGGCGAGCGTGGCGGCACGCCCCGCCAGCCAGGCCTCCAGCCGCGCCACCTTGCCTTCCCGAAAGCACGGGATGCCGCTGACGCCGCCGGTGAACTCGCCGTCCCGTTCCTCGGGCTCGGTCGCGATCAGGTTCGGGATCCCGAACTCGCGCGCAATCGGCGCGGCGATGAAACTGTTGGTGGCGGTGATTACGACGCTCAGGTCGCCCCGGTGGCGCTCAACCAGCGCGCGCGCCGCGCCGCGGATCAGCGGCCGGACTTTGCGCTGCATGAATTCGCCATGCCAGGCGCCGAGCTGCGCCCGCGGGTGGCGCGACAGCGGCATCAGCTGGAAATCGAGGAAATTGCGGATGTCCAGCGTGCCCGCCCGGTACTGGTCGTAAAATTGCTGGTTGCGCGCCTCGTACACTTCGCGGTCGAGCACGTTCTGCTCGATCAGGAACTGCGCCCACTCGAAATCGCTGTCGCCAGCGAGAAGCGTGTTGTCGAGGTCGAACAAGACGAGCCGGTTGCCCAATACTAAATCCTCGATCCGGTATCCTGCCGCTCGGCCGAGTGCAGCAACTCGCGCGCGAGCGGCACGGTAACGGGGCGCCGGGTTTCGAGCGAGTAGCGGTCGAGCGCTTCCAGCGTCGCCAGCAGCGACGGCAGGTCCCGCTGCGCCCGCCTCAGAAGGTAGTCGCAGACCTCGGGCGGCAGCCGGAAACCACGGTTTGCGGCATGATCGGCCAGCGCCTGCGCCTTGCTTTCGTCGGTGAGTCCGTGCACCTGATAGACGAGGCCCGAGGCAAGGCGCGTTACCAGGTCTGCGCGCAGCGGCAGCTGCACTGGAGGCGCTGCAGCGCTTGCCACCAGGGCGCCGTTGTTCTCGCGCAGGGCATTGTAGAGATCGAACGCGGAGATCTGCCCCTCGTCGTCGAGCCGCTCCACGTCGTCAATGGCGACGCAATCCAGGCGCGCCAGGCCGTCCTCGAAGCGGGTATCGCTGCGGCACGCGATGTAGACTGCGGCCGCCCCCGCACGCTGCAGTTCCGCCACAAGGGCCTTCAACAGGTGGCTGCGACCGCTGCCCTGCCGTCCCCAGATATAGAGAAAACGTTCGCGCGGCTGGCGCGCCGCGAGCTGCCTCAGGTTGCCAAGCAATTCGCCGTTGCGGCTCACGATGAAGTTGTCGAGCGTGGGCTGCGGCGGGTTGGCAAAATCGAGCGCGAGCTGCTTCATGATGGGCGTGAATCGAAACGAAGTGGGGCTATTTACGGTAAAATTTCAGCCTGCCGCAGAAGCAAGGAAGGTGCGGAAGGCATTTCAGTGCCGAGTGCCAAGGACTGGGCGTTATCTTAGCTTAATTTGCGGCACCCCCTTCTCCCTTTCGCGCGCTCCAACCCGAACCCGAGGCATGCCAGTTGACTAAGTCCAAGCGGCCGGAACGGCTCACCTACCGCGACGCCGGCGTGGATATCGACGCCGGCGACCGGCTGGTGGAGAACATCAAGCCATTTGCCAGGAAAACCCTGCGTAAGGGCGTGCTCGCCGGCATCGGCGGCTTCGGCGCCCTGTTCCAGATCGCGCGCGACCGCTACCGCGAGCCGGTGCTGGTTTCCGGCACCGACGGCGTCGGCACCAAGCTGAAGCTCGCCTTCGAGCTGGACCGCCACGCCACCATCGGCGTCGACCTGGTGGCCATGAGCGTCAACGACATCCTCACCCTCGGCGCCGAGCCGCTGTTCTTCCTGGATTACTACGCGTGCGGCAGGCTCGACGTGGCTACCGCCACCGCGGTCGTCAAGGGCATCGCCGCCGGCTGCAAGCAGGCCGGCTGCGCGCTGATCGGCGGCGAGACCGCCGAGATGCCGGGCATGTACCCGGCGGGCGAGTACGATCTGGCGGGCTTCGCCGTGGGCATCGTCGAGAAAAGCCGCATCATCGACGGCTCGAAAATCGCCGCGGGCGACGTCCTGCTGGGGCTGGCGTCGAGCGGAGCGCACGCCAACGGCTATTCGCTGATCCGCAAGCTGATCGCCGTGAAGGGCGTGAACCTGTCGGCAAGGCTCAACGGCCGCGCGTTGAGCACGGCAATATTGGAGCCGACGCGCATCTATGTGAAGCCGGTGCTGAAACTGATCGGCTCCGTCCCCGTCAAAGGCCTGGCGCACATCACCGGCGGCGGGCTGGTCGAGAACGTGCCGCGCGTATTGCCCGGGCACCTGGCAGCGCGCATCGAGCGCGCGGCGTGGACCCTGCCGCCGCTGTTCCAGTGGCTGAAGTACGAAGGCAACATTGCCGACGCCGAGCTCTACCGGGTCTTCAACTGCGGCATCGGCATGGTGGTGGTGGTGAGCGAGGTCGACGCCCCCAGGGCGATGAGCGTCCTGAAAGCGGCCGGCGAAACCGTATTGCCCATCGGCCGCGTCGTGCGCCGCGGCAGGAACGGCCCGCAAGTGGTCATGGTCTGACGTGGGATGAGGGACGAGGGGAAAGTGTCGAGGAATGAGTGTCGAGGGACGAGAACGTAATTGGGTGTATTCCCATCGAGACTCTTCACTCGGCACGCGACACTCGACATTCGACACTGAATTTACATGGCCGAAAAAGCTATTGTCATTCTCATATCCGGGCGCGGCAGCAACATGGAAGCGCTGCTTGCCGCGCAGTTGCCGGCGCGCGTCACGGCGGTCATCAGCAACAATCCCCACGCGCGTGGCCTCCGCATCGCGCGGGATCGAGGAATCGCGGTCGCCGCGGTGGACGATCGTGCGTTTGCCGACCGCGCCGCGTTCGAAGCGGCGCTGGCGACGGAAATCGACCGCCACCACCCCGATCTCGTCGTGCTTGCTGGCTTCATGCGCATACTCACGCCATCATTCGTCGAGCGCTACCGCGGACGCATCATGAACATCCATCCTTCCCTGTTGCCGGCGTTTCCGGGCCTGCATACGCACCGGCGGGCGCTCGAGGCCGGCGTGCGTATCCACGGCTGCACGGTGCACTTCGTCACGTCCGACCTCGACAACGGTCCGGTCATCGTGCAGGCTGCGGTTGCGGTGCAACCCGGCGACACCGAGGAGCAGCTCGCCGCCCGCGTGCTCGCGCAGGAGCATCGTATCTACCCGCAGGCGATACGCTGGTTCTGCGAAGGCCGGATCGAGCTCGGCCGCAATGGCGCGGTCACGGTGGACGGCGTCCCGGCCGTGCCGCTGCCCGAGGCGCGCTGAGGAAACTGCCATGGACGCAAAACTCGCGCTGTGCCAGGCAGCGATGATGCTGGCGCTGGCCGGCGCCTGCGGCGCCGCCGAAACCACGGCCCCGCTGTCGGCCGCCGCACGCTATGACGTGTTCAGAAACGGTTGGCGGGTCGCGGTGGTGAGCGAGACCTTCGAGGCGAAGGACGGCGCCTACCGCATCGTCAGCGAGAGCCGCGCCGTCGGGCTGCTGGCGCTGGTCGAAAAGCACACGCTCCGATTCGTGAGCAGTGGCGTGCTGACGCCCTCGGGGCTGCGCCCACAGCACTTCGAAGGCAAGCGCAGCGACGCCGACTCGCGGCAGGTGCGGGCCGATTTCGACTGGCAGACCGGACAGCTGACGATCGTGCACGACGGCCGCACCGAGACATTCGCGCTGCCGGTCGCCACGCAGGACCGGATTTCCTCGATGTACCAGTTCATGTTCCTTTCCCGCGAAGGGCTACAGCGGCTCGAGTTCCCCATGACCAACGGCCGCAAGCTCGATCACTACGTCTACACGGTCCAGCCCGGCGGCGACCTCGACACTCGGCTCGGGCGCATGGCCACGCTGCACCTCGTCAAGCAGCATCGGGCCGACGAGAACGTCGCCGAGATCTGGCTCGCCCCGCAGTACCGCTTCCTGCCGGTGAAACTGCTGATCCAGGAGGAAGACGGCACGCGCTACGAGCAGGTCATCACCAGCCTCGAACTCAGGGAGCGCTGAGTCGTGACTACTCGCGGCCGCATCGCCATCACGATCCTCCTCTCCATCACGCTCCACGCGCTGGTGTTTTCAGTTGACTGGTTGCCGCTGCCACAGGAGCCAATCGAACCGCTGCTATTCGAGGCGCGCTTTGCCCCGCTGCAGGAACTCAAGCCCGCGCCTCCGCGTCCGCAGGTGCGCGCACCGCGCCCGGTCGCGCCGGCACCCACGCCGGACGTGGCGGCTTTCGCAACGGCGGGCGTGCTCGCCCTCCCCGAGCCAGTACCCGATGCGGCGCCCGCTGAAGAAGTGGCAGACGAGCCCGCCGAAGTGGTGGCCGAGCCCGCCGCGCCGGAGCCGCCGCAGCAACTTGCGCTCGCCGCAGAAACCGACGCGACGGCCGCCGCGCACAGCCTGCCGCGCAGGGGCCGCATTTCGTTCACGTTGCTCTATGGCGAAGAGCGGACCTTCGTCGGAACGGCGGTGCAATCGTGGGAGGCAGGCACCAACACCTACGTGATTGCAAGTGAGGCCGAAACCGGCGGCCTCATCGATCTATTCCAGCCGCAGCGCATGCGCTACGTCAGCCAGGGCAGGATAACACCGCAGGGCCTGCGGCCCGAGTCGTTCGCGTCGAGCCGCACGCGGCGCGGCCGCAGCGAGGCAGCGCAGGCGCGCTTCGATTGGGATGCCGGCAATCTCAGCTACGGCGGCACGAGCGATTCCAAAAGCGCTGCGCTGCCCGCAGGCGCGCAGGATTTCGTGAGCTTCATCTTCCAGTTCGTCCTGGTACCGCCCGTCCCCGGGCGCTACCGGATTCCGATCACCACCGGCACCCGCTTCGAGGTGTACGACATCGTCGTCTCCGGCGAGGAGCGAATCGAGACGCCGCTCGGCACCCTCAGGACATTGTCGATAAAGCAGATACCGCACGAGGGCGAAGTAAGCATAGAGATCTCGCTGGCGGCGGAGTATCGCTATCTGCCGGTCAGGATCCGCCACTACGACCGGGAAGGAAACTATGCCGGCGATCAGCTGGCGAACGAGATCCGCATCAGCGAGGAATGACGGGGAAATGGGAAACGGGGAATAGGAAATAGTGGACAACGCGCACGCGGATCGTCTTCTCCATTCCCCATTCCCTATTCCCCATTCCCCGGTTCCTGATGCCCATCACCCGCACCCAGCTCGAAGCAGCCGCCGAAGCGCTCGCGCTCGCGCTGAAGTTCGAACGGCCGGCCGACGCCGTGCTGCACGCGTTCTTCCGCACGCAG
>Ga0208185_1000513_pt1 | contig 16614 bp, 13 predicted proteins | sample EasRivMeERMLT700_FD_187532 | JGI IMG/M metagenome (GOLD analysis project Ga0208185, IMG submission 187532) | Soil microbial communities from meander-bound floodplain in the East River, Colorado, USA - East River MetaG ERMLT700 (SPAdes) (version 2) | ecosystem: Environmental > Terrestrial > Soil... | reverse complement strand
CATGTCGGAGCGCAAGTTCTTCCCCGGCTACGTGCTGGTCGAGATGGAGATGAACGACGACACCTGGCACCTGGTGAAGAACACCAACAAGGTGACCGGATTCGTCGGCGGCACCGCCACCAAGCCCGCCCCGATCCCCGAGAAGGAGGTCGAGGCAATCATGCAGCAGATGCGCGAGGGCGTGGAGAAGCCCAAGCCCAAGGTGCTGTTCGAGGTCGGCGAGATGGTGCGCGTCAAGGACGGCCCGTTCACCGACTTCCAGGGCACCGTGGAGGACGTCAACTACGAAAAGAGCCGGCTGCGCGTCGCGGTGACGATTTTCGGGCGCTCGACGCCGGTGGAGCTGGAGTTCGGTCAAGTGGAGAAAGCATAAATGGCGAAGAAAGTAGTGGGGCTCATAAAGCTCCAGGTCCCGGCGGGCAAGGCGAACCCGTCGCCGCCGATCGGCCCGGCGCTGGGCCAGCGCGGCCTCAACATCATGGAATTCTGCAAGGCGTTCAACGCCCAGACGCAGAAGGTGGAGCCGGGCCTACCGCTGCCGGTGGTGATCACCGCCTACGCCGACAAGAGCTTCAGCTTCATCATCAAGACCCCGCCGACCTCCGTGCTGATCAAGAAGGCGGCGGGAATCGAGTCGGGCAGCCCGCGGCCGCATACCGACAAGGTCGGCAAGATCACGCGCAAGCAGGTCGAGGAGATCGCGAAAGCGAAGATGCCCGATCTGAACGCGGCCGATCTCGAGGCGGCGATGCGCATCGTCGCGGGCAGCGCGCGCTCGATGGGCGTGATCGTGGAGGGCATGTAATGCCGCACATTTCCAAGCGCAGGAAAGCCGTGGTTTCCAAGGTGGACCGCAACAAGACCTATCCCGCCGTGGAGGCGCTCAAGCTGGTCAAGGAGACCGCCACCGCGAAGTTCGACGAGGCGATCGATGTCGCCGTCAACCTTGGTATCGACGCCAAGAAAGGCGACCAGACCGTGCGCGGCTCGGTGGTCCTGCCCGCCGGCACCGGAAAGAACGTGCGCGTGGCGGTGTTCGCCCCCGGAGACAAAGCGGCAGCCGCGAAAGCGGCCGGAGCCGATCTCGTCGGCATGGAAGACCTCGCCGAGCAGGTGAAGGCGGGCAAGATGGACTTCGACGTGGTGATCGCGGCGCCCGAGGCCATGCGGGTCGTCGGCGGCCTGGGCCAGATCCTCGGGCCGCGCGGCCTGATGCCGAACCCGAAGGTCGGCACGGTGACGCCCGACGTCGCCGGGGCGGTGAAGAACGCCAAGGCCGGCCAGGTGCAGTTCCGCGCCGACAAGACCGGCATCGTGCAATGCACGATCGGCCGCGCTTCGTTCACGCCCGAGCAGCTGAGAGACAACCTTGCCGCGCTGGTCGACGCCCTCAACAAGGCGAAGCCGGCGGCGACGAAGGGAATTTTTCTGAAGAAGCTTTCGGTGTCGAGCACGATGGGAGTCGGGGTGAAGGTCGACCCCGCATCGCTCTCGGCACAGCAATGACTTTGGCAGTCGTTGTCGTCAAAGACCGTAGGCGCCCGACGAGCGGAAAACGCCAAGGGCTTAATCGCGCAGTTCCCTACGCAGACGGCGTTCCTGATTCCGGGTCCGCCGTATCAAAGAAGGAGGTAGACCTTGGGTCTTAGTCTGGAGCAGAAGCAGGCGACGGTCTCGGAAGTGCAGACCAAGCTCGTCGGCGCGCAGTCGGTCATCGTCGCGGAGTATCGCGGCCTGAACGTCGAGCGCGTGACGCAGCTCAGGTCGAAGGCACGCAAGTCCGGCGTCTACCTGCGGGTGCTCAAGAACACTCTTGCGCGCAGAGCGATCAAGGGGACGCCGTTCGAGAAGCTGTCCGACCAGATGGTCGGGCCGCTGATGTACGGCATCTCGCAGGATCCGGTCGCCGGCGCGAAGGTGCTCTCCGAGTTCGCAAGAGAGAACGAGCTTTTCGTCATCAAGGCCGGCGCGATGCCGAACGCCATCATGTCCGCGCAGGACATCAAGGCGCTCGCGCAGCTGCCGAGCCGCGAACAGCTCCTCGCCAGGCTGCTCGGCACCCTGCAGGCCCCCATGGCAAAGCTGGTGCGCACGCTGAACGAGGTCCCGGCGCGATTCGTCCGGACGCTCGCCGCGGTGCGCGACGCCAAATCAGGAACTTAACTTTTCGGAGAACGAAGCGATGGAACGAGCGCAGATTCTGGAAGAGATTTCGAAGATGACCGTCCTGGAGCTCTCGCAGCTCATCAAGGACATGGAAGAGAAGTTCGGCGTGTCGGCGGCTGCCGCGGTCGCGGTGGCGGGGCCGGCCGCTGGCGGGGCTGCAGCCGCGCCCGCTGAAGAACAGACCGAGTTCACCGTGATGCTGACCGCGGTGGGCGACAACAAGGTGAACGTCATCAAGGCGGTGCGCGAAGTCACGAGCCTCGGCCTGAAGGAGGCCAAGGACCTGGTCGACGGCGCGCCCAAGCCGGTGAAGGAAGGCGTCTCGAAAGCCGACGCCGATGCGGTCCTGAAGAAGCTCATCGACGCTGGCGCAAAGGCTGAAATCAAGTAGTGGAACTTGTGACCCCGGGAAGAGGTCTTACGACCCTCCCGGGGGTTTTGCATTCATAGGAGTTTGAATGACCTATTCCCTGACCGAGCGTAAACGCATCCGCAAGAGCTTCGCGAAGCGCGCCATCGTGCAGAAGGTGCCGTTTCTCATCGCGACCCAGCTCGAGTCCTACACCGGGTTCCTCCAGGCGCACGTCGCCCCGGAGAGCCGGAAAAACGAAGGGCTGCAGGCGGCGTTCACCTCGATCTTCCCGATCGTCAGCCATTCGGGGAACGCGAAGCTCGAGTTCGTCAGCTATTCGCTCGGCGAGCCGCCGTTCGACGTCAAGGAATGCCAGCAGCGTGGCCTCACCTACGCCAGCCCGCTGCGCGCCAAGGTGCGCCTGGTCATCCTGGACAAGGAGGCGCCCAAGCCGACGACCAAGGAAGTGAAGGAGCAGGAGGTCTACATGGGCGAGATCCCGCTCATGACCACTACCGGCTCGTTCATCATCAACGGCACCGAGCGCGTGATCGTCAGCCAGCTGCACCGCTCGCCGGGGGTTTTCTTCGAGCATGATCGGGGGAAAACCCATTCTTCGGGAAAATTGCTGTTTTCTGCGCGCGTCATCCCCTATCGCGGCTCGTGGCTCGATTTCGAGTTCGACCCGAAGGACATCGTGTTCTTCCGCGTCGACCGGCGCCGCAAGATGCCGGTGACGATCCTCCTGAAAGCCCTCGGCTACACGCCCGAGAGGATTCTGGAGGAGTTCTTCGACTTCGACGCCTTCCACGTCAAGCCGGCCGGCGCCGAGTTCGAGGTGGTACCCGAGCGCCTGCGCGGCGAGGTCGCGCGCTTCGACATCAACGACAAGTCGGGCAAGACCGTCGTCGCCAAGGACAAGCGCATCACCGTGAAGCACATCCGCGACATGGAAGCGGCCGGGATCAAGCGCATCAGCGCGCCCGACGAGTTCCTCCTCGGCCGCACGCTGGCGCACAACGTGGTCGCCGCCGACACCGGCGAGATCATCGCCAACGCCAACGACGAGATCACCGAGACCCTGCTCGCCAAGCTGCGCGAGGCGAAGGTCGGCAAGGTGCAGACGCTCTTCACCAACGACCTCGACCAGGGCCCCTATGTCTCGCAGACCCTGCGCGCCGACGAAACCGCCGACATGCAGGCGGCGCGCGTCGCGATCTACCGCATGATGCGCCCCGGCGAGCCGCCGACGGAAGACGCGGTTGAGGCCCTCTTCAACGGCCTGTTCTTCGCCGAGGAGCGCTACGACCTGTCCGCGGTCGGCCGCATGAAGTTCAACCGCCGCATCGGCGCGCCCGCCGAGACCAGCTGGCAGCTGCGCTTCAAGGGCATCGCGCTCTCCAAGGAGGCCGACGCCGACCTGCGCGCGTACTTCAAGCAGGTGCCCGAGCTCTCGCTCGGGAAGGCGAGCCTCGAGGGCATCGCCGCCGAAGCCGACGCTCAAGGCCTGGTCGACAAGATGTTCCAGGATCTCAAGTCGAAGGGCGTCGACCGCAACAAGCTCGAGCTGCGCATCGAGCCGCGCCTGACGCTGAGCCCCAAGGACATCGTCGAAGTGATCCGCATCCTCGTCGAGCTGCGCAACGGCCGCGGCGAGATCGACGACATCGATCACCTGGGGAACCGCCGCGTGCGCTCGGTGGGCGAGCTCGCCGAGAACCAGTTCAGAGCGGGTCTCGTCAGGGTGGAACGCGCCGTGAAGGAGCGGTTGTCGCAGGCGGAGTCGGAAAACCTGATGCCGCACGACCTGATCAACGCCAAGCCGATTTCGGCGGCGATCAAGGAGTTTTTCGGCTCGAGCCAGCTGTCGCAGTTCATGGACCAGACCAACCCGCTGTCCGAGATCACGCATAAGCGCCGCGTGTCGGCGCTGGGGCCGGGCGGACTGACCCGTGAAAGGGCCGGGTTCGAGGTGCGCGACGTGCACCCGACGCATTACGGCCGGGTGTGCCCGATCGAGACCCCGGAAGGGCCGAACATCGGCCTGATCAACTCACTCGCGCTCTACGCCCGCACCAACAAGTACGGCTTCCTCGAGACGCCGTATCGCAAGGTGAAGGACAGCAAGGTCACCAACGAGATCAATTTCCTGTCGGCGATCGAGGAAGGCAACTACGTCATCGCGCAGGCCAACGCGTCGATCGACAAGGCGGGCAAGCTGGTCGACACGCTGGTGTCGTGCCGCTTCAAGAACGAGTTCGAGCTGAAGTCGCCCGAGGAAGTGCAGTACATGGACGTGGCGCCCTCCCAAATTGTGTCGGTGGCTGCCTCGCTGATCCCGTTCCTCGAGCACGACGACGCCAACCGCGCGCTGATGGGCTCCAACATGCAGCGCCAGGCGGTTCCCTGCCTGCGGCCGGAGAAGCCGCTCGTCGGCACCGGGGTCGAGCGCACCGCGGCGATCGACTCGGGCACCTGCGTCATCGCGCTGCGCGGCGGGATCGTCGACTACGTCGATGCCAACCGCGTCGTCGTCAGAGTGAACGACGACGAGACCGTCGCCGGCGACGTCGGCGTCGACATCTACAAGCTCACCAAGTACACGCGCTCGAACCAGAACACGAACATCAACCAGCGCCCGATCGTGAAGCAGGGCGAGCGCATCTCGAAGGCCGACGTGGTCGCCGACGGTGCGTCGACCGACCTCGGCGAGCTGGCGCTCGGCCAGAACATGCTGGTCGCGTTCATGCCGTGGAATGGGTTCAACTTCGAGGACTCCATCCTCATTTCTGAACGCGTGGTCGGGGACGACCGGTTCACCTCGATTCACATCGAAGAACTGACGGTGGTCGCGCGGGATACCAAGCTCGGGCCCGAGGAGATCACGCGCGATATCTCGAACCTCTCGGAGGCGCAGCTCGCGCGCCTCGACGAATCGGGCATCGTCTACATCGGCGCCGAGGTCGAGGCGGGCGACGTGCTGGTCGGCAAGGTGACGCCCAAGGGCGAGACCCAGCTCACGCCGGAAGAGAAGCTGCTGCGCGCCATCTTCGGCGAGAAGGCCAGCGACGTGAAGGACACCAGCCTGCGCGTGCCCTCGGGCATCAGCGGCACGGTGATCGACGTCCAGGTGTTCACTCGCGAAGGCATCGAGCGCGACAAGCGCAGTCAGGCGATCATCGAGGACGAGCTCAAGCGCTACAAGACCGACCTCGCCGACCAGATGCGCATCGTGGAAAGCGACACCTTCGAGCGCCTCGAGCGCCTGCTCACCAACAAGACCGCCAACGGCGGCCCGAAGCGCCTCGCCAAGGGCACCAAGGTGACCAAGGACTACCTGGACTCGGTCGAGCGCTACGACTGGTTCGACATCCGCCTCTCGAACGAGGAAGCCGCGGCGCAGGTGGAAGGCCTCAAGGACTCGCTCGCGCAGAAGCGGCGCGAGTTCGACGCCATGTTCGAGGCGAAGAAGAAGAAGCTCACCCAGGGCGATGAGCTGCCCCCGGGCGTGCTGAAGATGGTCAAGGTGTACGTGGCGGTGAAGCGCCGCCTGCAGCCGGGCGACAAGATGGCCGGCCGGCACGGCAACAAGGGCGTCATTTCCAAGATCACCCCGGTCGAGGACATGCCGCACATGGCCGACGGCACCCCGGTCGACATCGTGCTGAATCCGCTCGGCGTGCCCTCGCGCATGAACGTGGGCCAGATCCTCGAGACCCACCTCGGCTGGGCGGCGAAGGGCCTGGGCCTGAGAATCGGCGAGCTCCTGAAGCAGCAGCAGAAAATCGTCGAACTGCGAAAAACCGTAGAGCGCATCTACAGCGGCAAGGAGGAAGACATCTCCAAGCTGACCGACGAGGAGATCGTCGCGCTCGCGCACAACCTGAAGGAAGGCGTGCCGTTCGCGACGCCGGTGTTCGACGGCGCGGCCGAGAGCGAAATCAACGCCATGCTCGAGATGGCCGGGCTGCCGCAGTCGGGGCAGGTGCAGTTGTTCGACGGCCGCACCGGCGAGGCGTTCGACCGCAACGTCACGGTCGGCTACATGCACATGCTGAAGCTGCACCACTTGGTCGACGACAAGATGCACGCGCGCTCGACCGGGCCGTACTCGCTCGTCACGCAGCAGCCGCTCGGCGGCAAGGCGCAGTTCGGCGGCCAGCGCTTCGGCGAGATGGAGGTGTGGGCGCTGGAGGCCTACGGCGCCGCCTACACCCTGCAGGAAATGCTCACGGTCAAATCCGACGACATCACCGGCCGCACCAAGGTGTACGAGAACATCGTCAAGGGCGACCACAAGATCGACGCGGGCATGCCCGAGTCGTTCAACGTGCTGGTGAAAGAGATCCGCTCCCTTGGCATCGACATCGATCTGGAGAGGTACTGATGAAAGCGCTTCTAGAGCTCTTCAAGCAGGTCCAGCAGGACGAGGAGTTCGATGCGATCAAGATCGGGCTTGCCTCGCCCGAGAAGATCCGCTCCTGGTCCTACGGCGAGGTGAAGAAGCCGGAGACCATCAACTACCGCACCTTCAAGCCCGAGCGCGACGGGCTGTTCTGCGCCAAGATTTTCGGGCCGATCAAGGACTACGAGTGCCTTTGCGGCAAGTACAAGCGCCTCAAGCACCGCGGGGTCATTTGTGAAAAATGCGGCGTCGAAGTGACGCTGGCGAAGGTCCGTCGGGAAAGGATGGGGCATATCGAGCTCGCGAGCCCGGTGGCGCACATCTGGTTCCTGAAGTCCCTTCCTTCGCGTTTGGGTCTGGTGCTCGACATGACGCTGCGCGACATCGAGCGCGTGCTGTACTTCGAGGCCTATGTCGTCACCGATCCGGGCCTCACGCCCCTCAAGCGCACGCAGCTCCTCACCGAGGACGACTACCTCGCGAAGGTGGAGGAGTTCGGCGACGACTTCTCGGCAGCGATGGGCGCCGAAGGCATCCGCTCGCTGCTGCGCTCGCTCGACCTGAACAAGTCGATCGGCGAGCTGCACAAGGAACTGGAAGCCACCAGCTCGGACGCGAAGATCAAGAAGTTCGCCAAGCGCCTGAAGGTGCTCGAGGGCTTCAAGAACTCCAACATCAAGCCCGACTGGATGATCATGGAGGTGCTGCCGGTGCTGCCGCCCGAGCTGCGGCCGCTGGTGCCGCTGGATGGCGGCCGGTTTGCCACTTCCGACCTGAACGATCTCTACCGGCGCGTCATCAACCGGAACAATAGACTAAAAAGATTATTGGAATTAAAGGCGCCGGAAATCATCGTCCGTAACGAGAAGCGCATGCTGCAGGAGGCGGTCGACTCGCTGCTCGACAACGGCCGCCGCGGCAAGGCGATGACCGGCGCCAACAAGCGGCCGCTCAAGTCGCTCGCCGACATGATCAAGGGCAAGGGCGGCCGCTTCCGCCAGAACCTGCTCGGCAAGCGCGTCGACTACTCCGGCCGCTCGGTGATCGTGGTCGGCCCGCAGCTGAAGCTTCACCAGTGCGGCCTGCCGAAGAAGATGGCCCTCGAGCTGTTCAAGCCCTTCATTTTTAACAAGCTTGAACTCCTCGGGTTGGCCACCACGATTAAAGCGGCAAAACGGCTCGTCGAGCAGGAAGTCGCCGAGGTGTGGGACATCCTCGAAGAGGTGATCCGCGAGCACCCGGTGCTGCTCAACCGCGCGCCGACCCTGCACCGCCTCGGCATCCAGGCGTTCGAGCCGGTGCTGATCGAGGGCAAGGCGATCCAGCTCCACCCGCTGGTGTGCGCCGCGTTCAACGCCGACTTCGACGGCGACCAGATGGCGGTGCACATCCCGCTCTCTCTCGAAGCGCAGATGGAGGCGCGCACGCTGATGCTCGCCTCGAACAACGTGCTTTCGCCCGCGAACGGCGAGCCGATCATCGTGCCGTCGCAGGACATCGTGCTCGGCCTGTACTACGCCACGCGAGAAAGGATCAATGCAAAAGGCGAGGGCATGAGCTTTTCGGATTTGGCCGAGGTGCACCGCGCCTACGACTCGCGCCAGATCGAGCTGAACGCGCGCATCTGGGTGCGCATCAAGGAAAAGGAGCTGTCCGAGTCCGGCGACCTGACCGAGAAGATCACGCGCTACGAAACGACGGTCGGCCGGGCGCTGCTGTCCGAGATCCTGCCGGTCGGGCTGTCGTTCGAGCTGCTCAACAAGCCGCTCAAGAAGAAGGAGATCTCGAAGCTCATCAACATCGGCTTCCGCCTGTGCGGGCTGCGCGAGACGGTGATCTTCGCCGACAAGCTGATGCAGGCGGGCTTCACCATCGCGACGCGCGCGGGCATCTCTTTCGGCGTGCACGACATGACCATCCCGCCGCAGAAGCAGGAGCTGATCAAGCAGGCCGAGACCGAGGTGAAGGAGATCGAGAACCAGTACACCTCGGGCCTGGTGACCGCCGGCGAGCGCTACAACAAGGTGGTCGACATCTGGTCGCGCTGCGGCGACCAGGTCGGCAAGGTGATGATGGAGCAGCTCGGCTCGGAAGAGGTCGAGAACCGCCACGGCAAGAAGGTGAAGCAGGAGGCGTTCAACTCGATCTACATGATGGCGGACTCGGGCGCGCGCGGCTCGGCGGCCCAGATCCGGCAGCTGGCCGGGATGCGCGGCCTGATGGCCAAGCCCGACGGCTCGATCATCGAGACCCCGATCACCGCGAACTTCCGCGAAGGCCTGAACGTGCTGCAGTACTTCATCTCCACCCACGGCGCCCGGAAAGGTCTCGCCGACACCGCGCTCAAAACCGCGAACTCGGGCTACCTCACACGCCGCCTGGTGGACGTAACGCAGGACCTGGTGGTGACCGAGGAAGACTGCGAGACGCAGAACGGCGTCTCGATGAAGGCGCTGGTCGAGGGCGGCGAGGTGGTCGAGGCGCTAAGAGAGCGCATCCTCGGCCGCGTGCTGGCGATCGATCTGGTGCACCCGGAGACGCAGGACGTGCTGTTCGCCGCCGGAACCCTGATCGACGAGGACGGCGTGGATACGATCGACAGCCTCGGCATCGACGAGGTCAAGGTCAGGACCGCGCTTTCCTGCGATACGCGCTGGGGCGTGTGCTCGAAGTGCTACGGGCGCGATCTCGGCCGCGGCTCACCGGTGAACGTGGGCGAGGCGATCGGCGTGATCGCCGCGCAGTCGATCGGCGAGCCCGGCACGCAGCTCACGATGCGGACCTTCCACATCGGCGGCGCCGCATCGCGGACCGCGGTGCAGAGCCATGTCGAGGCGAAGTCCTCCGGCACGGTGCGCTTCACGTCGACCATGCGCTATGTCAGTAACGCCAAGGGCGACAAGGTGGTGATCAGCCGCTCGGGCGAAGTCACCATCGTCGACGACAACGGCCGCGAGCGCGAGCGCCACAAGGTGTCGTACGGCGCGCTGCTCGCCGTCGCCGACGGCGACACGGTGCGCGCGGGCAAGCAGCTCGCCAACTGGGACCCGCACCACCGGCCGATCATCACCGAGTACGCCGGCACGGTGAAATTCGAGCACGTCGAGGAAGGATCGACCGTCGCCAAGCAGATCGACGACGTCACCGGTCTGTCGACCCTCGTGGTGATCGACGCCAAGCGCCGCACGACCGCGACTAGCAAGGGCCAGCGGCCGTCGGTAAAGCTGATCAACGAGGCGGGCGACGAGGTGCGCATCGCGGGCACCGACCACGCCGTGAACATCAGCTTCCCGGTGGGCGCGGTGATCGCCGTGCGCGACGGCCAGCAGGTGCAGGTGGGCGAAGTGCTCGCCCGCATCCCGCAGGAAGTCTCGAAGACGCGCGACATCACCGGCGGCCTGCCGCGGGTGGCGGAGCTGTTCGAGGCGCGCTCGCCGAAGGACGCGGGCATGCTGGCGGAAGTCACCGGCACGGTGAGCTTCGGCAAGGACACCAAGGGCAAGCAGCGCCTGGTGATCACCGACCTCGACAAGCAGGAGCACGAGTACCTGATCGCCAAGGACAAGCACCTGCTGGTGCACGACGGCCAGGTGGTGAACAAGGGCGAGATGATCGTCGACGGGCCGGTGGATCCGCACGATCTGCTGCGCCTGCTCGGCATCGAGGAGCTCGCGCGCTACATCATCGACGAGGTGCAGGACGTCTACCGCCTGCAGGGCGTGAAGATCAACGACAAGCACATCGAGGTGATCGTGCGCCAGATGCTGCGCCGCGTGGAGATCACCGACCCGGGCGAGACCACGTTCATCACCGGCGAGCAGGCCGAGCGCGCCGAGGTGTTCGAGGAGAACGAGAAGACCGAGAAGGCCGGCAAGAAACCCGCGGTCTACGCCAACATGCTGCTTGGCATCACCAAGGCCTCGCTCTCCACCGACTCGTTCATCTCGGCGGCCTCCTTCCAGGAGACCACGCGCGTGCTGACCGAGGCGGCGATCATGGGCAAGCGCGACGGCCTGCGCGGGCTCAAGGAGAACGTCATCGTCGGCCGCCTGATCCCGGCGGGAACCGGCCTTGCGTATCACATGATCCGCAAGGCGCAGGCCGCCGAGCCCGTGCTGGCGGAGCTGCCGGTGAGCGCGCCCGAGGCGCCGCCCGCCGCGGAAACCACCGCGACCGCTGGCGGCGGCACCTGAGGGGCTGTCCGTGTCGAGAAAAAGGGCGCTTCGGCGCCCTTTTTCATTAGGACGCTTTACTCATGGGATTGACATCCCTGGCAGGCGCCTTTAGCGTCGTCGCAAGCCTTTCAAAAGGTGCTCTGGGGAGGAGATCATCATGCGCTCGTTGCTTGCCAGGCCTTGGCTGCTCTCGATCGTTTTCGTACTGGCGCTGCTTGCGCCGGATCATGCGTCTGCGGACGGCTTCGCCCGCCATCGGCCGATCGTCGTGTTCGGCGACAGCCTGTCGGATCCGGGCAACGCGTTCGCGGCGAATGGCGGGCAAACCGTCGCGCCGCCCGACTATGGAATGTCCGGGGTCGATTCGCAGGGAATCCCGGAGGTCATCGCGCTCATTCCCGAGGCTCCCTACTCGACGCGCCATTTCAGCAACGGCGCGACCTGGATCGAGGTTCTCGCCGGCACCATCGGCCTCGGCTCGAGCGTGAAGCCGGCGCTCGCCGGCTCGGACCGCCGGGCATCCAACTATGCGGTCGGCGGCGCGACCGCGGCCGACGTCGGCGCGAGCCCGTTCCACCTCAGCGTCCAGGTGGACTTCTTCCTGCGCGACGTCAGGAACGATGCTCCCTCCGGCTCGCTCTACGTCGTCGCCATCGGCGGCAACGACATCCGCGCCGCCATGGCCGCTGCCCTGGCGGGCCAGGACCCCGCAGTCGTCATCGGTGCAGCGTTGGCTTCAGTCGCGACCAACATCGGGAAGCTGCACCATGCAGGCGCGCGCAAGTTCCTGGTCTGGAACGCTCCCGATCTCGGCCGTACTCCCGCGCTGCAGCGCCTGAATGCGCTCGTGGCGCCGGGAATCGCCGGCCTCGCCACCGCCCTGAGCGCGGGGTATAGCCAGAATCTCGCGGGCGTTCTGCAGGGGCTCGAAGCGCTGCCGGGCATCGAAATCGTGCAGTTCAATGCGTTCGCCCTGCTCGCGGACATCCAGGCCAACCCGGCGAGGTTCGGCCTGCGCGACGCGACCACCGCGTGCATCCAGCCCAACGTGCCGATGTTCGGCTTCCCCAGCGCGCCGCCATTCCGGTGCGCGCAGCCGGACCGGCACTTCTTCTGGGACGGGATTCACCCGACACGTGCCGGTCACGTGGTGATCGCATTCCTGGTCGGCAAGACGTTGGTGGTGGAGGCATTGCGAGACGACTAGCGGCACAGACAGTTCTTTCTCGTACCATGAGAAGGGCGCCCTCGGGCGCCCTTCTCATTTGAGCTCTCCCATGACACCGAATATCCAGAAGATCGAGACCCTGGTGCGCCAACTGCTGATCGAGCTGGGCGAGGATCCGGAACGCGAAGGGCTGCAGAAGACCCCGCTGCGCGTGGCGCAGGCCCTCAGCTTTCTCACCCACGGCTACCGCACCGACCTCGCGCGGGTCGTCAACAACGCGCTCTTCACGCAGGACACGAGCAGCATGGTGATCGTCAAGGACATCGAGATGTACAGCTTGTGCGAGCACCACATGCTGCCCTTCTTTGGCCGCTGCCACATCGGCTACATCCCGAACGGGAAGGTGTTCGGCGTGAGCAAGCTCGCGCGCCTGGTCGACATGCACGCGCGGCGCCTGCAGCTGCAGGAGCGCCTGACCGAGGACATCTCGCGCGAGGTCATGAGCTCCATCGATGCCAAGGGCGTCGGCGTGATGATCGAGGCGCGCCACCTGTGCATGATGATGCGCGGCGTGGAGAAGCAGAATTCCACCATGGTCACGTCGTCGGTGCTGGGCGTTTTCCGCGACCACCTTGCCACGCGCGAGGAATTCCTGAGCCTGGTGGCGAGGAGGACGACATAGCCCTTCGCGAGTGCTATGCGCTCAGCGGGCTCCTTCTGTGGTCGGTGTCGGCGCATGCCGAGCTGCGGCCCGAATGGGAATTCGGGCTGGGGGCGAGCGCATTCACGCTGCCCGACTATCGCGGCTCGGACGAGAGCCGCGGCTACGTGCTTCCGTTCCCCTACGTGATCTATCGCGGCGAGCGCTTCCGCGTCGACCGCCAGGGCGTGCGGGGCATCTTCTTCGAGTCCGAGCGCGTCGAGCTCAACCTCAGCGTCAACGCGACGCCGCCGGTGGACAGCGATGACAACCGGGCGCGCGAGGGCATGCCGGCCCTCGACCCGACGCTCGAGATCGGGCCGCGCCTGGACATCACGCTCGCGCGCGACCGGGCGCGGGACTGGTCGTTCGAGCTGCGCTTGCCGCTACGCGCGGCGATCGCGACCGACCTCTCGCACACCCAGCACATCGGATGGGTGGCGTATCCGCATCTGCATCTCTTCACGCGGCCGGTGCTCGCCGGGGTGAAGTGGAACCTCGGATTGCAGGCCGGGCCGCTCTACGCCACGAGCAAGTACCACGACTATTTCTATGCCGTCGATCCCGAGTTCGCCACCGCCGGGCGCCCCGCGTACGAAGCGCCCGGTGGCTATTCGGGCGCGCTCGCGCTGCTATCGCTCACGCGGCGCTTTCCCCGCTTCTGGGTCGGCGCCTTCGCACGCTATGACACGCTTAAAGGCGCCGCCTTCGAGTCGAGTCCTCTGGTGCGGCGGGATTACGCGGTGATGGCGGGCTTCGCCATCGCCTGGGTGTTCACGGAGTCCGCCAGGAAAGTCGAAGTCGACGTCGACGAATGACGTAGTGCGAACCCCGACACGCCCTTGGCGGGTCGCGGCACGGCGCTTGCTACTCCTCCCTATCGGCTCACGGAGAGCTCGGAGGTAGGTATGGAAAGGCTGCAGCAGTGGCGCCGGAAGCAGGAAGGCAAGCTGGGTTACATCCTGCTGTGGGCACTCGGCGTGCCCATTCCGGTCCTGTTCGTCATCTTTCTGCTGCGCGGCTGCACCTGAGCGCGGGCATCGCAGTTCACTTTTTTTCACAACCGGAGGCAATGACATGAGCAAGTTTGTGATCGCATTTGGCATCGTCCTCGCGGCGGCCATAACGGGTTGCGCCAGCAACGATCGTCCCTCGGGCGAAACGGTCGGCACCGTCGGCGGCGCGGTCGCGGGCGGCGTGATCGGCTCGGCAGTGACTGGCGGCAGCACCGTTGGCACGATCGGCGGCGCCGTCGTCGGCGGCGTGGTCGGCAACGAGGTCGGCGAGCGCTACGACGAGCGAAAGAAGTAGGCGCAGGCCTCAGTCACAAAAGGGCGCCCTCGGGCGCCCTTTTTATTGGTCCTCACTATAATCGGGCCTATGGGAGTCAAAGAATTCGAAGTCACAGCGACGGTCGAACGCGCCATACGGATCGATCTCGCCGCGGCGTTCCGTCTCGCGGTGCGCCTCGACCTCCACGAGGGCGTTTGCAACCACTTGAGTGTCATGCTGCCCGCTGGCAAGCGGTTTCTGCTCAACCGTTACGGGCTGCACTGGAGCGAGGTCACTGCGTCGAATCTGCTCATGCTCGACGCCGACGGCAACGTGCTCGAAGGCGAAGGCGAGTTCGAGAAGACCGCGTTCTACATCCATTCGCGCATCCATCTCGCCAACCCGCGCGCGACCTGCGTGCTGCATACGCACATGCCGTACGCCACCGCCCTCACGCTTCTCGGGCGCGGCAGGCTGGAGATGGTGGAGCAGAACGCGCTGCGCTTCCACGGCGACATCGCGTACGACGACGTCTATAACGGGCTCGTTGTCGATAACGCCGAAGGCGATCGCCTGGCGCGGACGCTCGGCGGCAAGCGCGTCATGTTCCTCGCCAACCATGGCGTCATCGTCGTCGGCCCCTCGGTGGCAGAGGCCTTCGATGCCATGTATTACCTCGAGCGCGCTTGCCGGCTGCAGGTCCTCGCGCGCTCGATGGGTGGAAAGTTCCGTGCAGTGCGCCCGGAGGTCGTCGAACAAACATACAAGCTCATCCTGGCGGATGCGCCGAAGTACGCCGGCGCGCATTTCGAGGCGCTCAAGCGCATCCTGGACCGCGAGGAGCCCGGTTATTCCCGTTGAAGTGGCAGTCGAGCTGCGAGCGGCACGCCCCGAGGATGTGCCGGCGATCCACTCCATTTACGCGCACCACGTGCTCCACGGCCTTGCCTCGTTCGAGGAAGAGCCCCCGAGCGTGGAAGAACTCGGCCGCCGCTTCCGCGACATCACCCAGCGCGGTCTGCCTTACCTGGTCGCCGAGTACGGCCTGGAGCTGGCAGGCTACGGCTATTGCGCGCCCTATCGCGCGCGAAGCGCCTACCGCTACGCCCTCGAGGACTCGGTCTACGTGCGCCACGACATGACCGGGCGCGGCGTCGGCAGGCGGCTGCTCGACGAGCTCATCCGGCGCTGCGAGGGGCTCGGCTACCGCCAGATCATCGCCGTGATCGGCGATAGCGCGAACGCCGCCTCGATCGGCGTGCACGCGGCGTGCGGGTTCCTGCGGGTCGGCACGCTGCGCTCCGTCGGCTTCAAGTTCGGCCGCTGGGTCGACAGCGTGTACATGCAACGGCCCTTGGGGCCGGGGGACGCTACGCGACCGTAATTCGGGGTCAGGGCCACGAATCGTTTTCACGTACGCAAAAACGATTCGTGGCCCTGACCCCGAATTACGCAGTGAGGACGATCTTGCCCTTTACCTGCCGCGCGGCCATCAGCTTCAGGGCCTCGGCCGCCTTTTCCAGCGGCAAGGTCTGCGACACGTGCGGCTTCAGCTTCCCGTCGGCGTACCAGCGGGCGAGCTGCCGCACGCTGTCGGCGAAGCGCGCGGGCTCGCGGCGCGCGAAATCGCCCCAGAACACGCCCACCACCGCGGCGCCTTTCAGCAGCGCGAGGTTGAGCGGCAGCTTCGGGATCTCGCCGGCGGCGAAGCCGACCACGAGGTGGCGGCCGCGCCAGGCGATCGAGCGGAACGCCGGCTCGGAGTAGGGGCCGCCGACCGGGTCGTAGATCACGTCGGCGCCGCGGCCTTCGGTCAGGGCCTTGAGCCGCTCGCGCAGGTCCTCGGCCGCATAGTTGATCGTGGCATCGGCGCCATGGCTGCGGCACACCGCGAGCTTGTCCTCGCTCGAGGCGCAGGCGATGACGCGCGCGCCGAGAACCTTGCCGATCTCGACCGCGGCGAGGCCGACGCCGCCGGAGGCGCCGAGCACGAGCAGCGTCTCGCCGGCGGCGAGCGCGGCGCGGTCGCGCAGCGCGTGGTCCGTGGTAGCGTAGGTGAGCAGGAACGCCGCTCCGGTGACGAAGTCCATCCGGTCGGGAAGCGGCATGAGCCGCGCCGCCTCGGTCTTGACCTCTTCGGCGAAGGCGCCGTAGGTGGTGAAGGCGATCACTTTGTCGCCTGGCCGGACGTTCTGCACGCCCGCGCCGACTTCCTTCACCACGCCGGCGAGCTCGCTGCCGGGCGAGAAAGGCAGCGGCGGCTTGAACTGGTACTTGTTCTGGATGATGAGCACGTCGGGAAAGTTGACGCTCGCCGCCTTCATCGATACCACCACCTCGCCCGGCCCGGCGCGTGGCGAGGCAATGTCCTCGACG
>Ga0208185_1000511_pt1 | contig 16730 bp, 27 predicted proteins | sample EasRivMeERMLT700_FD_187532 | JGI IMG/M metagenome (GOLD analysis project Ga0208185, IMG submission 187532) | Soil microbial communities from meander-bound floodplain in the East River, Colorado, USA - East River MetaG ERMLT700 (SPAdes) (version 2) | ecosystem: Environmental > Terrestrial > Soil... | reverse complement strand
CAGGCGGGGTAAGATAGCCTGCACGTTCACTTTCTTTGGGAGTTCGTCTAATCGGCAGGACGATGGATTTTGGTTCCGTCTGTGGAGGTTCGAATCCTCTGCTCCCAGCGTGAAAACAGTCTCTATACCAGTGGAGGAGCTAGAGAACCTCAAGGTCAAGAACCGGCAGCAGGCTCGCGAGATTACTCTTCTCGCAGAGACCTTGGCTCGGAAGAACTTGGACCTTGACGCTCTGCACTTCGTCTGGTGTGATGGTGGTTGCACCAGTGGGGTTCATCGCTTCTCAGACATCAGGCTAACTGAAGAGATGATCCTGCGGGCTGAGCGAAACACCAAGCGCCTCCGGTCGTGGTACAATACCGTGAAGTGGAGGCTGAAGAAGTATCCTACAATGAGCGAGTGGCATGACAAATATGCCAAGCGCGCTGCATCGAGAACAGACCTGCCCTTGTAGCTCATCGGAAGAGCAGCCGCCTTGTAAGCGGCTGGTAGTGGGTTCAATTCCTACCTGGGGCTCGTTGTGCGAGTTGACTGAGACGGAGAACGGAAGCGCACACCATGTCGGTGGTGTGTGGCCCTAGATCACGAGTGAGCACTCACGGTGTAAGTCAACAAGAAGCCGTGCGGTATGGAGCGACGCGGAACGGGATAGTGGTCGCCGGGTGGACCAGGGTTGAGGTCCACAACATAGAGATGACGAAGAAGCCACTGTGAGAGAAGAAGAGAAAACATGCCCAGAATCAAAAGAGCTAAGAACATCGCAAACCATGTAGCATTTGTTCTCGACGCTTCGACCTCTATGGAGCATCTTCGTCATAAGGTCATCGAAGTAGCAGACCGCCAAGTAGCAGCCCTGGCAAAGAATTCTCAGGAGTACAAGCAGGAGACCCGAGTTTCGATCTGGGTCTTTGCCGATCGAGGCACCGTCGAGTGTGTTGTCTGGGACATGGATGTGCTCCGTCTTCCGAGTATTGCCGAGTTCTACGACCCTTACGGCAACACCGCTCTGATCGACGCGGTGATTAAGAGTGTTGACGATCTCGGTACGGTCTCTCAGATCTACGGAGACCACTCATTCCTCATGTTCGTCGTGACGGACGGCGAGGAGAATAACAGCTTGGTCAGGGACCCGCAGACCCTCTCTAACAAGATCAAGGGTCTGGATGATAACTGGACCGTCGCTGCTCTGGTTCCTAACATTCGTGGCGTGGCTGAGGCTAAGCGCTTCGGTTTTCCGGCCGGAAACATCCAGATGTGGGATGCGACCTCGGAGAAGGGTCTCGAAGAGGCTCACGAGAACATCCTCCACGCACACACCTCCTACATGCAGGCTCGTGCGACTGGCATGCGGTCCACCAGCAACCTTTTCGACATGTCGTCGGCTGCGGTTAACAAGGCCACGATCAAGGCTGCCGGTTTAACACCTCTGGACCCGAGTGAGTACCTGCTGGTCCCGGTGATCTTCCGTGTTCCGTTCCGCGACGGTGACGACCGGATTGACAACTTCACCGCGAGCATGGGGCACCATTTTATCGTTGGTCGCGGGTTCTACCAATTGACCCTGAAGCCCGTCCAGGTGCAGGCTCAGAAGGACATCGCGGTTGTCGAGAAGAAGAGCGGCAAGGTCTACACCGGCAAGAACGCTCGGGCTTTGCTCGGGCTGCCGGACATGACTGTCACGCTGCGGGCTGGGCAGAACCCGGATTACGACATCTTCATCCAGTCGACCTCGCTTAACCGCAAGCTCTTGCTTGGTTCGAGGTACTTGTACCTCACGCCGAATGTCACCTATGCCAAGGGACAGCCGGCGACGCTGGTTAAGGCTGCTCCAAGACCGCACGTGGCCAAGATGCCTCCGGTGTCGAGGTCGGTTCCGGTTGTCGCTACTTCTAAGAAGGCTCGACTCGACTTGACTGCACCTGTGTACCCGAAGGCCGGGAAGGCTCTTTGGGCTGGTATCGCTTGCCCTGCTTGTCCTGCTGGGGTCAACAAGAGGTGCCAGAACGACAACGGTTCTCCCATGGAGAAGCCGCACGCACAGCGCAAGGTTTGACACATGGGTTGCGATGATGTCCCAGACGGGTTACTTCCGAAGACCTGGAGAGACCCGACGATGGCGGATGTCGAGGCTCTTCAAGAGCGGATAGTCCAACTGGAAAGACAGATGGACGTTCTGCGTAGTTCTCCGTTGTCTCCGGTGCGCTCCTTGTTCGTGAGAGAGCCACCACCGATCCAAAGACCGTTCCCGGAAGGAAACAGAGCTTGAAGTCTGAAGACGAAGAGTCCGCGCCACGCAACTCCAATGGCGCGGACAAGAACAAGGCCAGGAAAAAGAAGAGCACCTCGCACAACCATATCGGACCGAACGTGAGAGCTTTTCGCGCTGGTGTGGCCTTCTGCCCTGTGTGTGATGCGGAGAGAGGTCTTCGCCTGACCGACAGGGAGCGAGACTCTGAGAGAACCGTCAAGGAGACTGTGAGGTCTTCTAGGGACTTCAGCAGAAATCGTCGCTAGAGTCCTTGACGTAGCTGTAGCTCTTGCTAGGCTGTGGGCAGGAACATCCGATACGGAGGAAACAGCTTTGGCTATCTACAGCTTCTTCTTGAAGATCCACTTGAACAGGTTCTCCGACCTAGCCTTTGTGGTGAGTGACCATGTAGTCATCATCGAGCCGTTTTCGGTGGGAGACGACAATACGGTCGAGGTCCACATCAAGGGTGAATCGGAGATCACCAGAAGACTGGATAGGTCTCTCCAGAAGATCAAGGACATCCTGGCGTCTGCTCCGGTCTTGGAGTGGTCCGAATGAGTGACCAGGAGACTGTGGGAAAGGTCCACCTCATTGACGCCTGGGTGGGCTCGAAGGAGTGGGTCCATGCCGTCCAGGAGAGTATTCTGGAGCATCGGTCGACCTGCTTCGGTTGCGGACGCCCGATCACCTTTAGGCTGGACTTCTTCTACATGCGTGGCGCCATGGGCATCATCATGCTTCACGACGAGTGCTTCACACCGTACGGCAGAGGCAAGAAGTCCACGCTCAAGGCCAGGGACATCAAGTCAAGTAGCGAAGGCGAGCTTCCGCCTGGTGAGTGGTTGACGCTTGCTGAGGCTGCTAACTTCATCGGGATCAGTTACACTGCGCTCTACCAGAGGATGTGGTCGAGGCCAGGGGGATTCCAGTCCAGTGCTCTTCGAGCCGAAAAGCGCAATGAGCAGTGGTTCGTGTCCCGAGAGTCCGTGGAGGCCATGGGCAAGGGGAAGCTCACGCCTGGAAGGAAGCTAGACGCGAGGACCAAGGGTCGGATGTGGCGTTCTGATGTCACTGAGCCGATCGATAGGATTTCTTCGGCTGAAGCTGCTAGAAGGATAGGTGTGTCTCGAACCTGGGTGCTCAGCAGGAGAGAGAAGTTTGACGCCGTTAAGATAGACGGGGAGTGGCGTCTCTCTGCCAAGTTTGTTGAGGACTACATCAGGGACGAGGAGCATGGATGACACATCTTCTTGGTAGAAGGTGAGATACGATCGAGCAGGCCATATGTCGGGAGAGGACCGAAGAAGAACAGAGGGGTGTCGAGATGTGTACTGTGGTCAGGGCGCTCCTTGGGGCCGGTGTCAGAGAGATACACCTCGACCCAAATCACAAACCCTTTGATCTTGATTAGGGCGGGTTGGGGTGATAGCTCAGCGGGTCAGAGCGGCACTCTTATAAGGTGTTGGTCGTGGGTTCAAGTCCCACTCGCCCCACAATCGTGATAGTGTTGACGGCAGAAAAGTCGTATGTATAATCGAGTCCTCAGCGCAGGACAGATCGAATGGAGATCATGCTTATGAGTTTCTCTCCTGTCAAGAATGTCAGAATTAAGTCTCTGACGCCAGGAGCATCGGTACAGCTTCGCTTCGGAAAAGCTGCGGTCAAGTCTCAGGACGATGTGGTCGCCCAGGCCAAGTTGATCCGCCACTACGACGAGGGCGAGAAGTCCCTCGTGGTGTTCGAGGAGACTAACGCTGATGGTGTCAAGACCGAGACCACCATCTCGCGGTTCCCAGGTGCTCCATGGAGGTCAGGGACTCAGTACGTCTCTCTAGTAGGCGTGGACGAGTCCACCTTCACCATCATCAAGGCTGCAAGTCCGATTCAGACCGACGCGATTGGCGAGGCGGTCAAGTTCATCACGGCCGAGTTCGAGGATGTGTACGGCGCGGAGCAGTTGATCGCCTTGCTGAGCCAGATCAAGGACGGCAAGCGCGTCAACACCGAGATCAAGGCTCTGGCCAATCGTCTCGCGGTCAAACTGGTGGACGAACTGTCCAACCTGCCGGCCAAGAGTCAGTAGCCGAACATCTTCCGTTGGCACGGATGATGAAGGGGCGAGGGTGTTGACCACCTCTCGCCCCTTCTGCTATTGTAGAGCCAACACAGGGAAGCTCCGATACGGGAGAATCAAGGGTGAATGGGAGGAAGCCATGACGAAGACTGTCGCCCTCCCTGACCGGGTGCGCGCCGCGATCGAGTTGCGTCGTAGTGGCGCTGCGGGCAAGCACGGCGATCGACGAACCAAGAGGAACAGGGATCGTTCAAGTAAGCGTAGGAACGCCATCGCAGAGTCAAAGGCGGCATGATGCGCTACTTCACCGATCCTGAATCTGGGTACTTGGTTCCTGTTCCAGCCTGTATCGACGTTGTGACCGGGGAAATAGTTCAGAGGTTTGAGCCAAGGTCCAGTGAGATCCTCATGGAGGGGCAGGTCGTCAAGCGCAGTGACTACCCGAAGCTTTTCGAGATCTTGAGCAAAAGTGAGATTGTTAGTCAGCAGGACGGAGACAGTTTCGTCCTACCCGACCTTCGTGGTCGGCTCATCACGAGGAGCGAGACATGACCGCGTTGGAAGAGGCCGAGGCGGCTCTGGCCACCTTCAAGGCGTCGATGGATGAGGGGCATCCTTGGGTGCCTGGGGGACTCTTCATTAGTAACCCTGGGTTGGATCAGCATGTCCTGGCGGCTTTTCATGAGTTCGTTCGTGTTCGCCGGGTTGCCGAGCAGGCCAAGCCGGCGAAGAGGGTTAGTCTTTCTGGGGAGTAGTAGCCATGAAGGGTATGCTGGGCTGGTCGACTCGTTCGGCTAAGCGCCACGTTTGCCGATACGGCTGCTGCATTTGCCACGAGAAGGATGGCGAGACGCCAACCAAGATTCACCGTCAGCGCGAGAAGCGCGTTTGGAAGAAACAGGAGAGGTTAGATGGATGACAACCCGTTCGCCGAGGAGCGATGGCAGGCTGACCTGGCCCACACCATCAGCGAGCATGAGCTTGACCAGCTTGCTGGAGTCGATGCCGACGAACTAGCCGAGTTTATGGCTCTCGTGGCTGGCTCGATGGTGAGGTTGATCGTGAGGCGTGATCGTGGGATGCCTGAGGCCCTGCACGCTGAGGAGAGAGCCGAGCTTGCTGCCCTGCGCAAGGCCAACAAGCTTCAGGCCACGGTCATCGCACAGAGGGAGCGGGACATTTCTGATCTGAACATCAGGTTGGCTGACCTTCAGAGGTTGCGGGACTACGAGCGAGATTAGGTGTTGTGCTTTTGCAGATCTTTCTGCTAAAGTAGGTTCAACACCGAGGAAGCCCCGATACGGGAGGTTCAAGATGACTCAGGCCACGCTCTCTACCGCACACGACCAGTGGCACCGCATGTTCGGCAAGTACCAGACCTGCCCCTTCGACTGTGGCGCTAACGAGATTGTTGCAGAGATCTTCGAGTCCGACGCTCTGGACCTTGCAGCCGGTGCTCACGGCATTCGTTGTGGCTCCTGCAAGGAGCGCCACGCCTCGGTCGTTGTCGTGAAGTTCTGCCACGAGGTTAAGCGCGACGCTGAGCGGTTCGAGCGCAATGAGGCCGAGTTCGCAGCCGTTATCGCGGCTGCTGGAGAGTGCGAGCACGGGCTGTCGAAGGCTCTGTGCGCCGGTCCTGGTCACTACCCATCAGATTGCTGACCCTTATGCGAGTTTCTGATGTGCGGGCCTGGTGCGCTACATGTCGACAGCGCATCAGGTGGAATACCGCTTGCCGAGCGTGGGAGCCAACCGGAGTTGACCGGAAGACGATTCGCCAGGCGCGGCGTTGCACTCTCCCAGGCCACCAGCCCACTGTGATCCGTCCGCCCAAACAGCGAGAGAAGAGTTAGTGGGGTGTTCGGTGTTCGGTCATTGCCGAACACCGAACACTTGACGTTCTGCTTTTCTAGATGATACAGGGAGGTTCCGATGTTTAGAGGCAAGCCGATGGCTGCTGTTGAGGTCAAGCGAGGTTGGGTTCTGGCCATCGATGGTGAAGACCGAACGGTGCGCGACTACAGGCTCCGCGCTCCCAGAGAAGACGAGATCGAGCGGCGTATGAGCATCTGGTTCACTGACGGCCATCAGATCTCCGGCGATGAGGGTCAGACTGTCTACGTGGTCAGCGAGGGTGCTTGACACTCTGCTTTTCCAAATGCTACTGTCTACTCATCACCAGGACGACCCGATACGGGAGGTAGCCATGACCACCACCACGAAGACCAGTACCGGACCGAAAGCTCTGCCGTGGAGCCGGTACTCCGAGGACGTTGACCGTCAGATCGCTGCTGGTGTTGCTCGCGAGGCTGCTCGTGGCTTTCGCACCACCACCGTGAATGGCACCCCGTCTTACCGTGATGCTGGTAGTAGTGAGTGCTACACCGTTGGTTACGGCGGCGAGCGCCATTATCAGACCCGTCCGGCCACCCCAGTCAAGATGGCTACCGACCCGCAGAAGTCGTACCTGCGTGACCTGGTTGTTAAGGTGGGGCGTCTTCCGGGCCACGTCGCGCTGGACCTGGACACCGAGATCGATGCCATGACCAGCCGGCAAGCGAGTGCTGCGATTGACCGGTGCCTGGCCACCATCAAGGCCGCACCCGTTGTTTCTGCACCGGCTCAGACTCCTCCTGCTACCCCCGCTCGCGCTCGGCTGAACTTCGCCGAGATCTTGGACGGTAACTACGCCATCGACGAGGGCGACGACCTGATCAAGTTCTACCGGGTCAGCACCAGCAAGAGCGGTTTCAAGAACGTTCAGGTCCGGGCCAGCGACGCGCTCTACATGCAGTACGGCAAGGCTGGTATCGCCATCTTGCACCGCATCGTGACGGCTGGCTTGGCCGAGAGCCAGATGCTCTTCTCCACGAAGATGGACGCTTGCTGGATGTGCGGCCGGTCGCTCACCGACAAGGAGAGCCGCGCTCGGGGGATGGGTCCGGACTGCGCGTCGAAGTGAGAAAGTCTCACAGTGGGGGTCAGGATAGTTGACCATCCTGGCCTCCACCGGTAGGCTCATCTAGAACGGATTGCCGATGGAGGCGTGATAGCAAATGACTGATCTGGTCCCAATTCGTAAGGGTAAGTCGACCCAGGTGTCGCTCGCTGACCTTCAGGACCGACTGGACGCTCGCAATCAAATTGCAGAAGCCCGCACTAGCTCTTCGACTCGCAAGGCAAGGGTCGAAGAGGCCAAGCGGGCTTTCAAGCTTGACCCGCTAAAGACCATGGTTCAGATTCAGGATCTAGCCTGTGGTCTGGCCGATGTCTTTGACGCCGAGGTCAGCTTGGATTCGGTTCCCCTCAGTCGGAGTGACATTGAGAAACTGTCCAACGAGTATTTCCACTTGGACAGGCTTAAGTCACAGATCGAGGCCCTGGAGACTCGCTACCGGGCTTTGATCTTCGCTCACCTGGACGAGGTAGGGCCGAAGGTTCCTGGTCGCCCTCCGGCTCAGGTGCCGGGCAAGGTTGAAGCTGAGGGTCCTGGACCGCACTATATCTTCGAGCGTCGTGGTGGAAATCGAGCCAATCCAGATTTGAACACCGATTCTCTCCGTGGCGCGCTGCCGCCCGAGATCGCTACCCAGGTCTACCTGACGATGCATCACGCTGCCGTGGATGCCTGGGACGAGCAGGTTTTCGACGAGGGTCGTTTTGGCGAGTTGGTGGACGCCGGCCTTATCGACCTGGATGTGGTGGCCGAGCACCTGACCCCAGGACCGTGGCGTACGCCGTCCTTCTACAAGATCTTTGTGGATGGCGGTGAAGGATGACAGTTGAGCCAATGTACTCGATCTCCGAGGTCAGTAAGATCCTTGAGAAGTCGGTGTACTGGCTCCGTTGGAAGGAAGGCAAGATGATCGAAGAGGGGACTTTCGTCAGACCTGATGGAGTCCCTCTTCGCATTGCTCGGTCGTTGTCTTCTGCTGGGATGGTTGAGCCGTACTCTCGGCGGAAGTACACGATCAAAGATATCGAGGACATGGCTGAGTTGTTCTTTAGTGGCGGCGTGTACAAGCCTGGTAAGTACGCCAGAGTCATGGAGAAGATCAGTCTATACAAGCACAGCGGGGAAGATGATTAGTGATGATGGAGGATTCTCTTCATGGTGTTGGAGAAGGCATCGAGCTAGCTCTTCCGGGAGACACGATCAGGAGGAGGCACATCGCCACGAGGGCGAGCAACCGTCGAAGGATTGTTGTTCTGGTGGTGGGAGACGTTGAGTTCGATGGCTATTCCATCGGCCTCGACAGTCACTCGCTTCAGATTCTTGAGCTTCCCTCTGGGGAGGTTTCTAGCGTCGCGCTGGAGTACATTGTGGCTATCTCTGATGGTAAGATGTTCAGTGAGTTGACCAGGGAGCAGAAGGACGTTGTGGATCGTCGCACGGCCTCGTTCCGAAAGACTTCCCAAACCTGGCTGGTCAAGAATTGGCCCAACGTCTACGACCGCAGAGATGATGACGGCACGCACCATCCGAATCGTCAGAGGGTCAGTGGAAGACCAGTTCGTCCTGGAGTTGGGCCTGGCATTGGATATGGCCAAGTGACCATAAAAGGTGTTGAGAACTCTAACCCAGTAGGAGGGTCGAACAGCGATGCCGATTCGCAAGTACGGAACTGAACCTGCCCGCACAGAGGTCAGGGAAGAAGACAACGATCCGGAGACTCTGAACGCCCTGAAGACGCAGGCAGCTTTCGAGTCCTCTCCGGTGTCTGCCGAGGTGGATGAGTTTCTTGCAAACCCTGAGACGGGCAGAGTCTGGGATCGTCGCCAGTGAGTTCGAGCTTCACATGGGTCGCGGCTGGCTGACATCAGAGAATGCGCTTGTAAGGCGCGTTAACAGGAATGATGCCAACGGCTACTACAAGGCCCTGGGGCTGTCTCCGGGTGCGACCAGGGAGGATATTAAGGCTGCCTACCGAAGACTAATGAAGAGGCTTCACCCCGATCTCAACGGTGATGAAGAACTGTTCAGGTTTGTGGCTGATATCGCCAGCGTCCTTCTTGATGAGGAGGAAAAGAGTGTCTATGACTCTGTTGGTGAGAATGCCATTTACCTTGGTAACATGGAACGTGAGGAGTTAGCTCGCTCTGGCCTTCTCAATGACGGGCTTCTTCGCGGAAATGAGTCGGAACACGGACAGCATTGGGCCTGTCTGACCAACCCTGGTTCCCCTCCTGGGGAAGACACTGACGCTTGGATAGACTTTTGCTGGCAGGTTGCCTCGGTGGTTGGATATCGTGGTAAGATACGGGTCGCTGTTATCGAGGGTGGCCGACACTGGCCTTGTGGCTCGTCTCAGCCATGGGGCCTTCTTGCTACTGGTGGCTACACCTTCGTGGTTTTCCAGAGGGGCGTTGAGCCCAACAGATTGCACGCGCTCTGCGCAATGATTGATCTGCAAAAGCACTTGCTAAGTCAAATCCGACAACAACGGACTCCGGTCCAAGACAGAGAGAGAATGTCGTGGTTGTAGGTGGTATGAAGGGACTCGCTGGAGTCCACAAGAGAGCTGAAGAGCTTGCTTCGCAGAGGCAGTCTTTTGGACTGCGCAAGTTCACCCCCGAGTTCCGTTGGGATGGCAATAAGCCGGCCGCTGAGAACGCTATCAGCCTTCGCATCTTGGGTGACGACATCATTGTTCCTACCCAGATGCATCGTGGAGTTCCCCTCCCTGAGAACAAGTTCTTCTTCGGTGTTTGTCGTCGCGCCTATCCGATCTCGGCCGACTACTGCCACGTCTGTGACGTGCTCTTCAAGGAGTTCGACGGAGACGCCAAGCAGAAGCGACGTAACGGCCTGACCCAGACCGACGTGGCGGTCGCGCTCGCGGTCGAGATGGAAGCCGTGCTGGAGGGTCCTCGAAAGATCTTCGCTGGCTGGAAGCCAAAGCTCGTCGAGTTCCAGATCCCCGAGTTGACGGACAGCGAGAAGAAAGGCGAGGCCACGGTTGAGGAGAAGGAGTACCGAGCCCTGCTGAGTGGGCTTGGTGAACCCGGCAAGAAGGCCAACATTCCGAACATTCAGATGATGGTTGGAACCCTCTCGGGACAGCAGGGGCTCTTCGACTACGCCACTCGCCGGAAGTCGATCTCCGACCGGGTGTTCGAGATCAGTCGGCACGGCAACAAGCTGGAGACTAAGTGGGACTGGAACCACGAAGGTCCCGATGAGCAGCCAGATCCGGCTCCACTGCTGGAGGAGTACCTCTCTAAGTATCCGTTCGAGCTTCCCGAGGAATGGGTGATCCGCAACTCGGCCGAGGACCGGTACAACTACTTCTTCAAGCTCGGTCCCGCCGCTGGCGAGGGTGAGGTAGCAGCCTCCGCTGTCGCCAAGGATGAGGAAGTGGAGCCCGTTTCTGATAGTCGCGCTGCTCTCATGAGGCGCTTGCAGGGTAAGGGCAGCAGCACCGAATAACTGAACTGACGAGAGACGGGTGCGATCCGGGTGACCACAGATCCATTCGTCGGACTTCACGTCCACTCGGAGTACAGCTTCCTGGACGGTCGCCAGACCGTTCCGACGATGGTGGCCAGGGCAGTAGAGCTTGACCAGACTGCCCTGGCCATTAACGACCATGGGGACTGTGGCGGACATGTGGAGTTCGAGAAGGAGTGCAAGAAGCAAGGTATCAAGGCCATCTTCGGTATGGAGGGCTATCTAGTCCACGATGTTGTTGAGCGGGAGAGAAATAAGGACAGGTCTACGGGGCATATAACACTCCTGGCTAAGACCCAGGTCGGGCTCAAGAACATATGGAAGCTAAGCACGACCGGCTATAAGAACTTCTACCAGAAGCCTGTGTGCGACTGGAACGACTTCCGGAGATTCAGCCAAGATGTGATTGCGACAGATGGATGTCTCATGTCTTGGATGGCTAAGGCCATCAAGGAGGACAACAACGAGGAGATCGAGCGCCTCATCCAGCTATATCTGGACACCTTTGGTGACAACTTTTTCATGGAGCTTCATACCTGGCAGATACCGCCAGACCCATGGGGCAATCCGTTGAGCGAAAAGGCTCTGGGCCTTAACGCTGACATGATGAAGATGAACCAGAGGAAGGTGGAGATCGCCACCCAGTATGGAATACGCCTGATCGTGGTGAACGATGCCCACTACGACAGGAAGGAAGAAGCCAGAAATCACCAACTGATCTGGCAGATGTCCACCAATCAGGACCAGTCAGAGCAGAAGGAACTTGCTGTTGGTCATATGATGGACTCTGTGGATGTCGTCAAGTACATGCTCAACCACGGCATTTCACAAGAGATCACGGTTGAGGCTATTCTCAACACCAAACTCATCGCCGAATCGTGCGATGACGTGACGACGGGGATCTTCGATAACCGTGTGCACATCCCGCTGCTGACCGGTAGCGAGCAGGGTGACGTGGAGTTGTTCCGGGTGCAGTCGGCTGATGGCTATGAGCGCAAGTACGTGCAGACCGGGAAGGACACTCCTGACACCAGAAAGCGGAAAGATTACGAGGACGATCAGATAGTCAGTAAGGGTTTCGCTGGCTACACTGCTATCGTGGCGGACTACACCAAGTTCGCCAAAGGTGGTCCTATCCCAGCTACCGTTCTTGGTGCGAATGGGGTGCCTTCGCCATTCACGGATAAAGAGCCGTGGCTGGTCGGGCCGACTCGTGGATCTGGTGGTGGTTCGATCGAGAACTATTGTATGGACATCACCGAGGCCGACCCGATGCTTTATGGTATCCCGTTCGAGCGGTATATCGACCCAGGTAGGAAATCTTTCCCAGACATTGATCTGGACTTCCCGCAGAGCAAGCGCCCTGAGGTGAAGAGCTATCTCCAGTGGAAGTATGGCCATGGGTGCGTGGCTTCCATCTGCACGTTCAGCAAGATCGGGTTCAAGCAGGCGGTGCGGGACCTTGGCCGCGCGATGGGGATTCCCTACCCGGACTGCGACAAGATCTCCAAGCTGATGGAGCAGGTCGAGAAGGCCCTGAAGGATGACGAGCTTGATCCGGAGACCGGTGAGGTTATTGAACTCACCTGGCAGGATGTCATGGCAGAGAAGGCCACAGAGCTACTTCCGTGGGTGGAGAAGTATCCAGCCTTCTTCAAGCATATGCAGGAGCTTGTGGGAATTAAGAGGCAGCACAGTGTTCACGCCTCTGGCATTCTGATCTCCCCTGTTGACCTGTTCGAGGAACTACCTCTTCGGGTTAGCAAGAAGACCGGCGAGATGGTCACCCAGTTCGACATGTACGCGGTCGAGGAGCTTGGCTTCATCAAATTCGACATCCTGGGGATCAGGCACTTGGACACCATCATGACGACTGACAAGTTCGTTCACGGCGTCCATGACCCTCGTCGGTTTTATGATATGAGTCTGGAGGATTTGTCGGACGCGGTGACCGCAGCGTTGATCGCTTCGGGTGAGACCCTGGGCATCTTCACCCTGGAGACTCCGGGCATGACTGGAGTGGCCAAGCGGATGCTGCCGGCGAGCGAGCGGGATGTGTCGCATCTGACCTCCCTGAACCGGCCTGGGGTTATCAAGTCCGGTGGCGTGGAGCGCTTTCTGAGGCGCCGTGCTGGCCGGGAGAGATCCAAGACCCCACACCCCATGGTAGACGAGATCTGCAAGGACACCTACGGGGTGTTCGTCTATCAGGATCAGGTGCTCAAGGCTGTGCAGGTGTGTGCGGGCTATTCGTTCACCGAGTCGGACAAGTTCCGCAAGATCCTGGGCAAGAAGAAGATGGACCAGATGCGTGCAGAGAAGAGCGTTTTCCTCTCTCGGTGCCTGGCCAATGAGGAGTTCGTCGAGCGATCGATCTACTACCCGGCAGCAGAAGCCGCCCACATGATCTGGGAGGAAATCGAGCCGGCCGGCACCTACGCCTTTAACTTGGCCCATGCCCTCGGGTACGGCCTGCTTTCGTGGTGGTCGGCGTATCAGAAGGCCAACCACTACTTCGAGGACGCAGCCTCGTTGATGATTACCGACAAGGGGAGGGTGCCCGAGTACCTCCGGGAGGCCCGTGTCCGAGGTATTAGCATCTTGCCTCCGAATATCAACAAGAGCCTCAAGAAGTTTGCCCCGGTCGACGGCTCGTTGTTGTTCGGGCTCGACTCTATTGACAAGGTGGGGGACGTGGTGGTGGACACCATCCTTCTGCACCGTGCTGCTGATGGAGAGTTCGCCTCGCTGGAAGACTTCTTTCAGCGTGTCCCTGGCAGCAAGGTCAACAAAGGTCATGTTGTTAATCTCATCAGCATCGGGGCCTTTGACGACATGATCGTAGAGGACATCCAGCGCATGGGGCTGGCTGCCCGCAACAATTTGCTTCGAGAGTTTTTTGATCTGAGGGTCAGGAAGGACAAGACCCTCGCGAGGAAAGACGTGATTGTCAAGCACGACTATAGCACTATGTTGTCTGTCGCTGCGCTTGAGTTCTCCTTGGTGAAGACGTACATCACTAATGACCCTGATGACAGGTATGCGGACATGATTGCTGATGTCTGCGTGAAGAGTATGGGTGATGTGCAGATGTTTGAGAGGGGAATGGACCTCTATATTGGCGGGAAGATCGATCGCGTCAAGGTGCACAAATCAACCAAGCCAGGTCGTAACCTCGGAAGGTCGATGGCGTTCCTCGACATCTCATGGCGAGGTAGTGAGTTCAACGTAGTCTGCTTCTTCGACGCCTTCGAACTGTGGGGACAGTTCTTCGACGTGGAGGCACCAGTCATCGCCAAGGTGGAGAAGACAGACAAGAACAGTCTTTCGCTGGTTGATGTGATTCGCCTTGACTGGCTTCTCGATGGAAAGGAGCAGTAATGGGCGATCACCGTTTGGTCAGCATCAGACTGAAAGATGCTGGAAACATTCGTTCTGCTGAGGCTCCCAGGATATCTGCACTCATGTTTGCCTTGGCTGATCGGGCTGAAGCCATGGAGAAGTTGGGGGTGGACCCTCTCAGAGAATCTAACTGGGGGATGGTTTTCGCTCATGCTGTTGTTCTTGCTGATATGGCCATTGCGCTTGCACATGCACACACCGAGGAGAAGACAGATGGCCTTGTCTAGGTCTGCCACCGACATCATGAAGGACATCAAGAAGAAGTACGGGGATCACGCCATCTCCTTGGCCTCGGACATTCGCCAGTTTGACATCATCCCCTCAGGCAGCTTGTGTCTTGACTACATCACCGATATTGGTGGACTACCCAGCAACCGGGTTGTCGAGTTTGCGGGCGAGCCAGGATCAGGCAAGAGCACACTGGCACTTCATGCGGTCAACAATGCCCTGAACATGTTCCCCGATCGATTCGGGGTGTATTTCGACTTGGAGCAGAAGCTCACTAAGCCTTGGGCAGCCAACTTCATCGACGACATGGATCGACTGTTGGTGCTCAACGCGGATCACATCGAGCAGGCCACTGATATGTTCAAGCAGTTCGCCACTTCAGGTGAGGTTAGTATTTGCGTGCTCGATTCGATCGGCGGTGCCCCCACTAAGCGGACCGTTGACAAGTCGGCCGAGATCGCCAGCTTCGGTGGCAACTCGATCGGCGTGGGAGAGTTTGCTCGCAACGTGTCCACCCTCGGTGGCAAGTACCGCATCCTTACCATCGGCATCAATCAGATTCGTCAGGACATGGAGGGTTTTCGTCGACTGATGACCCCTGGCGGCGTGGCCTGGAAGCACGCCTGCTCGCTGCGGGTCCAGTTCAAGCGTGGTCCGGACAAGTACATCGAGAAGCGCTCGAACGGCGAGGAGATCCAGGTCGGTTACGACGTGATCGTGAAGACGGTCAAGTCTGGCGTTGGCACACCATTCAAGGCCACCAAGTACCGCTTTTACAGTGAGCGCAGCCAGTCGGGCGCGTTCGGTGTGGACCGGGTGGACGAGGTGGTCCGGATGTCCCGGCTGGCCGAGGTCGTCGAGAAGCGTGGTGGCTGGTATTACCACGCCAGCCTGCCGGATGGCGGCAAGATCCAGGGAGAGCCCAATCTGCTCGACTACGCCGTGCGGATGCCGCCCTTCGTGGACGAGCTTGAACAGCAGGTCAGGGTCAAGATGGCCAAGGGTGAGGCCATCGTCGGGTCGAGCATCACGTTCGACGAGGAGTACGCCGAGCAGGAGGACAACGGGTACCTGTCTCGCAAGCTGAAGGAAGCCGAGGAGTTAGCCGGTGATCTGTAAGCCGTGCAGGAGCGAGAGGCACGAGGAGTGCCCCAGCAAGGCCGCTCAAGACCCAAATAAGCCAAGCATGGCTCTGGGTCCTCACAACGAGAGTATTCAATTGACTGGCTTGTGTCCATGTCAGCACAAGGTGGCGAAGTGACCAAGGGTAATCCAGCTTGGGAGAAGTTCGAGCACGATGTTCAGGACCTGCTGAACCTTCGCTCGACTCCAGGCTCGGGTAACCAGTGGCACGACGTGAGCGATGGCAGGAGCAGGCCGAAAGACCCTTACAAGCTCATGGTGGACTGCAAGTACACTCAGCGGAGCACTTTCAGCCTGTCTGGGGCAGTCCTCAACGACTGGTGGGACAAGGCCACTGGGGCTGGATACCACTTCGCTCTGCCAGTTCACCTGGACGGCACCAATGTCGGACGACAGAAGCGATGGGTTGCTGTCCCGCTAGATGACTACGCTGAGCTTGTGGACGCCATCAGGATTCTGAATGGTCCCAAGAGATGCGGTGTCAAAGCCAATGTTCATCAAGTCTATCCGTGCTGTCGCAGGCTTGGTCACTTCGGCCATCATGACAATGGTGAGATGGAGTGGTCAGCGTAGTGACTGTAATTAAGGGACAACTGTTCAGAAGACTGGCCGATGAAGAGCTAGTCATCCCTCATCTTGAGCGTGCTTTGTTCTCTGACAAGTGGCCAGAGTCTTATAACATCAAGGTTGACACCGCAGAACACAAACAACCTCCTCTTGGTGAGATTAGGTGGTTCTACCCGAGCGTTCATTGTTTGATGGACCCGAGGCGCTTGTATTACGAGATCCATCCTGACTATTGGCCTGTGCTGCCCAAGGAAAAGTTCACGATGTCCTCCATCATGTCCATGACGATGGGGACGGCTGCGCACTCGATTGTTCAGACCCAACTTCAGATGGCCGGCAAGATTGCTAGCGAAGAAGATATAGAAGTTCGGTTCAGGAATGAAGAGCGGCGCTGCCGGGGCCGGCTTGACTGGGTGCTGACTAGGACCAACGGGGCCAGGATTCCTGTCGAGATGAAGACACAAAATTCTCGGGCGTTCGGTCAGACTAAGGAGATACTGCCGTCCTGGGAGTGTCAGCTACAGGTCACCATGGATGGCCTGGGCTACGAAGAGGGCGTGTTGTTCGTCGTGGAGATGGGCTATCCCTGGCAGATGAGGGAGTTCAGGGTTCGC
>Ga0208185_1000510_pt1 | contig 16751 bp, 10 predicted proteins | sample EasRivMeERMLT700_FD_187532 | JGI IMG/M metagenome (GOLD analysis project Ga0208185, IMG submission 187532) | Soil microbial communities from meander-bound floodplain in the East River, Colorado, USA - East River MetaG ERMLT700 (SPAdes) (version 2) | ecosystem: Environmental > Terrestrial > Soil... | reverse complement strand
GACAGCGAGCCGGCAGCGTTCCCTTCGTAATAGAAGTAGGACGCGTCAGCCTCGTTGAGGAAGATCTGCATGGGAACGCCAAGCTCCCTGCAGTAATTCAGCACGCCGGTGTGCGAGTAGGGGATGCGCCACGGGCCGACGTTCACGTGCAGACCTTCATCGAAGGTGCAGACCTGACGCTCGCCGCTTAGCTCGGTGTGTTCTGAGCCGCGGCGCACGGTCCACGCCATCCCACCGACGCGCTCGCGAGCCTCGAGGATGCGAAAGTCGTATCCAAGTTTGCCGAGCTCGTACCCGACGACGAGACCGGAGACGCCGGCACCGAGGACCAGCACTTTGGCTCTCGCCGGCCGGCCGGTGAGCGCTGGACGAACGCCGGCCTGCCCGGCCATCAAGTCCAGCGACGTCATCGCGGTCATGATGAGCGACGAGCCGCCGACGGCGCCGAGTTGCTCGAGGAACCGGCGTCTCGTCACGACAGGAATGGAAGCCGTCGATCGCCTTTTCGCCATGTTGATGACCCGCTGGGCCGGCTTGTCACTGTATGTCGGTCGTCAGTACATAGGGCAGGAATAGAGTGTCGTAGTCCCACGCAGCGTAGTCGGCGACCGTCACGCGATACTTCCGGCCAGCAACTACGGTCAACCTACCGGTGATGGGCGGTTTGTCGGCTTGCGAAGACAAGGTGTCGGCAAGCCACAGTTCGAGCCTGCCCTGCGTTGGCCGCCAACTTACCCGCGCCACCAGTGTCCCATCTGAGGGGGCGGTCAGTTCGAAAACGTTCCTGGTACCGTGAACCTCCAGCGTACCCGTGACTTCTTCGCCCACGGAGATCGCTCGGACGGCGACCGAGGTGCTCGTTCCCGCTGGGACCGAGGGGACCGACGGGCTCGTTGGCAGTTGACTGCTGTTTGAACCGCAAGCCGCGGCGAGAACCAGAAAGCCGAGCAGAGCCGCTTGATGCTTCATCCGTCCTGCCTTCATCACCTCGCCCAACCATCGCGGGCAATCGGCGCCCGCGAAGAATTATATGGGGGGCTGAGGGCGAAATGTACGCCCTGTCACCGCCGCGATGTTGAAGAAGAAGGTTCCAGTGACGGTCGTAACACGGTCTGACGGGGCAGATCTGATACTGAAGTCTGCTCAGGTCGAAGTTGAAAAGGTGACCACCGGATCAAAGGTCGTGAAATGTCTTTTCGCCAGTTGCGCCGGGACGGAGGACAAAGCCAGCACCTCGGTGCAACTCACGAAAGGGGACGCGGTGGTGTGGTCGTACTCGGTCAATAAAGGCCGTGGGGCAAAGAACCGTCAATCGATGGCGGAAGCGATCGCCGAGCACTTGAAGAACGACCATTTTGAAAAAGAAGTAGAGACGCAGGATCCGGGATCCGGGATCGAACGTTTTTGATCCCTGACCCCTAACCCCTAACCCCTAACCCCTTATTTCGTCCCCTATCTACTGCGGACGACAGGAATACTGCTGCGGCCGTCCTCCGTTCTCGATCGCGCGGCCGGACGCATCGACGGGGTTGTGGCCGTACGGACAGGGATACAGCACATATCCCCCCTTCTGCCGCACCTCGGTCTGCGAGTAACCCGTGTTCGTCGTTCCCCCGGCGGCAATGTTGGCCCCGCTCCCCACTCGATCGTTGTTGACGAAGAACCACATCAGATGAATCGCCTGGTTGCACGTGTTCCTGAACCCCAGCCAGTTGTAGCGGTTGGGATCCAAGAAGGCCTGTGGACAATTCGCAAACGGGGTCGGCGACACTCCGGAGAATCCTCCCCCTGGAGTACCACCGCCGCCCGGATTACCACCGCCGCCCGGATTACCACCGCCGCCCGGGTTACCACCGCCACCGCCTGCGGGCGGAAGGTCTCCGCCGCCTCCACTGCCCGTACCATTACAACGCGATTGTGCGGTGAGCTTGATGGTGGTGCAGCCGGCAACGACGTCGCCGATGCCGAACCATTGCAAGCTGCTCTGGCCTGTCAGGGGGTTGCGCTCGACGCAGCTCGCTGAGTACGAGAATTGCGATCCGACGGGCAGATTGGCTGTGACGCTGCCGGCCGCGCCACAGGACGGGGTTGAGTTGGGATAGTAGCTCGTGATCGTGCCGACAACGTTGTTGACCTTCACGTCGATCCGTCCAAGGTCCTGATCCATCCAGAACGTCAGCCGACCAGTACCCGTACCCGGAGACGGCGTTCCATCTCCTGGCGGCGTGCCTCCGCCTCCCGGGGGGTTCGCAGGTGTATCTGAACCGCCGGAATTTTTCACCATGACTACCGCGAAGCGGTCGCCGTCGTACGTCCACCACTGTTTCAGGTTCACCGGGCGCGCGCCATGCTGCTGCAGCGCGGTCGAGACGGCATTCGCATCGACGCCGACGTACCACCACCATGCGGGATTGCCGCCGGGCACCCTCTGCATGAGCACGTTGAACGTGCCGCTGCCCGTCGGCTCGATCTCGACGACCATGGCCCCGTTCGCCCGGGAGATGCTGTCGATCTGATCGGCCGCAATGCCGATGTACCACCACCACGCACGCGCGTGGGCCCCGGTGTTGCGGATGTAGGTGGCGCTGAAGTACGACGTCTGGCCGATCTTGTACTGGTCGAGATCGATGAGACGATCTTCGGGATGCTCGGTGAGATGGGTCTGGATTCCGGCGGCGGAGGTATTGAACTGCCACGACCACAGCGCCGAATCCTGGTCCACGTTCGCGATCATGATGGCGACGAATTTCGCGGTACCGCTCCCGTCATCATAGGGCTCGACGTCAACGAGGCGCGCGTTGTTGTTTCGTAACGCCGTGCCTACCTGGTTGTCCGTGACGCCGGCATACCACCACCAACCCTTGCCGTACTCTCCCGCGTTTCGCGTGAATACCGCGTCCATGCGCAAGGGCGCCCCCGAGGTCACCTCCACGTCGATGATCCGGTAGCCCTGGCTCACCAGGTCGCCGACGACGGCGGTGCTGACGTCGTAGTACCAGGCATATTGAGTAGGCGCCGATCGCTCACGATCATCGAGCTGCTGCGCGAACGCGTGTGACCCGCCGCCAAGCAGCAACATGGCGAGCAATCCACAGATGGCGTGCGTTTCGTGTCCGAGTCGCCGGATACGGCCCCGGAAGGCGAGGCATAGCCAGGGCAGCCCGGAAACGGGCATGAATGAATGTTTTCGCATGGCAATCGTGGATACAGTCGGTCGGCGCATCGTGTACTCCGTAAGCTCGCGTGTCACAGTTGGCTGGTCGGGCACGACCCCATCTGTAGGAGTATTCGTGGCGCGGGGGAAAATCCCGCATGCGACGCGCCCCGTAGACGCGGCGCGTGGGCACGATGGAGGCGAGGAGGGTAGCCACGGAGTCACGGAGACACGGAGAAATCGTTTGAAAATAATCTCCGTGCCTCTGTGTCTCCGTGGCCCGTCGAACTGAAAATCGCTTTAGGGCAGGGTCTGCGAATTCCCACACGCGGCGCACACGAACTCGCCGGCACTGCGCCAGATCCGCGAACCCGTGGCGGTACCCAGGGCGGCAGGAATCACGAACAGAAGAACCGCATTCAGCGCGATCAGCCACCAAAAGAGGGGCTTCCGCGTCGGCAGCAGCGATTGCCTGGCGACGACAGCGCGCCGATCATCGAGCGCGGATATCTCCCGCTGAAGCTGCTCGCTTTCGGCCGTCCGCCTGGACGCGGTCAGCCGTTGGTCGAGCAATGACCGATGGCGCGCCATCGTGGCGACTTCGCGGTCCACGGATCTGAGCGTCAAGAACATGAACCCCACCATGGGTGTCAGCACCAGCACGGCCAGCATGGCAAGAATGCTGAGGAAGGTGAGGGGCTGCCCGATCAGGGGGGCGACGGAGGGCGCTGCGAGGAAATATGTGCCTTTGGGAATGTTTGCCGCCGCCTGTGCAAGACGGCCGACCGACGCGACGCTGACAAACAGCAGGATGGCGTAATAGGCGTTGTCGAGTCGCCCCAATCCGAATCGATGGTCGTGGCGGTCGCCCAGGTCGGGCTCCAGCCTGACGCCGCGGGGTTCGGTCCCGACCAACGCCCGACTCAGAAGTGTGAAGAAGAACAGGATTTTGGCCGCCACCACGACGAGAAACGCCGTAAAGACGATCTGGTGCGAGAGCGCGAGGAAGAGGAATAGCTTGAAGAGGGCAGGATCCGGTCGCTGAAATCGTCCCGACCGGTTGTGCACCGCCGCGACGACGACGTCACAGCCTGGACAGAGATTTCGGACCGTCTCCAGATTGCCGATCTTGCCCGAGGCGATGAGATCGGTATAGCGCGTGCCCACAAAACCAGCCGCGAGGTCTGCCTGAACCCAGCCGAACGCATTGCTGTCCCGCCATGCCAGCTCGGGGACGAGCACGAAGCAAGTGGACACGGCCACGGCCAGCGGAGTAATCGCCCGAAACCACCGGCGATTGCTCTGCGCAATCCGCTCCATCGCCGGCACCCCATCTGGCGGACCTACCGTCCTGAGCGTCGGGGTGCGCGCCAACCCCACATGCGCCGCGTGCAGAAACCCGAACCCTGCGAGAAACACGAGCGACGTCCCAACGACGTACCAGAGGGCCGCGTTCGGCTCGACGGCGTACCCGTACAGCATCTCGAATCGACCGGCGCCCTCAACCGGAATCCACAGCACACGAATGCACGCCGCACCGGTGAGGATGCTTAGGGCGAGCGACACACATCCCCAGGCGAGGGAAGCAGCCGCTAGCGGCAGGGCAAGACGGTGCCGACGCAGCCACCGCCGCGCCGGGCGCGGCCATTCGGACAGGAACGGATTCTCATCGGCCGAATCCTCGACCCGCAATGCCTGGAAGTCGGCCAGCAGATCCTCGATCGACGCGTATCGCGCTTCCGGCTCTTTTCGTAGCGCTCTCTCGACCACGCGCCGGTACGCCTCCGGCAAGTCCACAGCGGCACAGGGGTCCTTGGACATCGTGTTCGAGAGTGTCTCGGCGTCGGAGCGCCCGGCGAATGGGTGGACCCCGGTGAGCAGTTCGAATATCACGACGCCGAGGCTGAAGATGTCAGCTCGGCGATCGGCGGCTGCTCCAGCGAGGATCTCGGGTGCGATGTAGCCGGGTGTGCCGGCAATGCCGCCATCTGCCTGATCCACGAGGCCAGCCAGCCCGAAATCCACGACCTTAATCCGATAGCCGCCGGCCGTCAGAAGAATGTTCTCGGGCTTGACGTCGCCATGCACGTACTCTCGCGCGTGCGCCTCCCGCAGCGCGTCGGCGACTTGAGTGATGATCGATTCGACCGTGTCGTCGGAGGGTCGCCCATCCCCCTCGTGTCGACGCTGCAGCCAGTCTCGGAGGGTCGCCCCCTCGACGTACTCCATGACGATGCAGGGAACACCCCCGGAGAAGTCGGCGTCATAGACCGCGACGATGTGTCCGCCCTGCAGGCGTGACATCCGCGCCGCTTCGCGCGACAGTGCGGCGCGCCGCGCGCTGTTGATGCTGTGAAGGACCTTGACAGCCACGAGCCGGCGCAGGGGTATTTGGATCGCCTTGTAAACTTCGCCCGTCCCCCCTTTGCCGATCCTGCAGAGGAGCAGGCAATCGCGGATTACGGTTCCCGGCTCATACAATTGGTCCGAATGCTGCCCCTCCTCCGGCAGCATGGCGTTGTGCAGCAATGAACGCACTCGCGCCTCGAGCTCGGCACTTCCGCCGCAGGCAGCTCGAACGAAGGCGTCGCGTTTGGCGGCAGGGAGGTCGAAGGCGGCGCCCGCCAGCTCCTGCGTCCAAAACTCCAGTTCAGACGGGGAGAACTCGTGTCCGCTCCAAAGGGGTGGCAGGGGAGTAACTTCGCTCACCGTTCGAGAGCCGCTCCGCCGCCTGCGTCAGGATGCGCGAAAAGCTCGCGCAGGCGCGCCAGTCCGAGCTGGCAATCCCGTCGCGCCGTATCATCGGTCGTCCCGAGCTCAGCGGCGATCTCCCGATAGTTCATGCCTCCAAAGAGGAACAGCTCCAGCGCTGCGCTCCGGCGCTTGCCGTAATCGGCGCTCGTTTGCTCGATCTGTTTCAGGCCTTCATCGATCGCCAGCAACGTGTCGAGGTCACGCTCCGACCAGTCCGTCAAAGGCCCGCCGTCGGCGGACGCGAACGACCGCGGCTCGAAACTCCCGTCATCGAGTGACACCGTCTGCAGTTTGCGTCGTCTCGCGTAATCGGCCAGCGTAAACCGCATCATCCTCGAAGCAAGCGCCAGGAAGTGCTCGCGGCTCGCGGGGAATTCCGAGGCGGGATTGTTGAGCATCTGAATGAGCTTCAGGACCACCTCGTTGACCAGGGCGGTTGTCTGGAGTGTGTGTCCAGGGGCCTGCTGCCGGAGACGATACGCCGACAGTTTCCTGAGCTCGTGGCCCACTGTCTCGATGAGCGCCTCGAATGCGGCACGCTCGCCGCCCCGGACCGCGGAGAGCAGCCGGCGAATCGTGTCCTCGTAGTCCTTCATCGTTCGTTGACCGTGGCCGCGCGCCGCCGAGCCTGATACCAATTGCGGGTGTGCGGAATCGGGCCCCAGTTTAGCGAATCCTGTTAGGGGAGCCTAGGCGTGCAAATTGGCGGAGGCGGCTGGTTTTTCGGGGCGGCAATCGTGGCGGCCGTCATCTTCGGCGGATGCCAGGATGGAGGCGGTGTGTCCCGCCCCATCCGCCCGGCTGCTGCCGCGTCGTCTCCGGCGACCGATGCGTGGAGGCTGGCCATGGCGTCGCACGTCATCGGCGCTGACGAGGATCGCGACGGTCTGGACGACGGGGTGGAGGACGCGCTCGCCGAGAGTTTCGCCCCTGTCGTTTACCACGGACCCCTTGAGACCAGCTTCCCCGTGGCCGTGGACTGGTGGCTTGCCCGAACCCACCTGTCCGTGAGGTCGGGACGCGGTTTGCCCGATCGCCGCGTCACGGACGGCCCTCTCAGCCAGTCCTCGCTCGTCAATGTGTCGACGATCGCGTCCGGAGACGTCGGACGCCTTACGTCCGACGGAACACGCAGCCGCCTCAAATCGACGTCGTTCTTCCTCGAAGACGTCGGCGTTGAGTTTCGGCGCGGCCAGCTCGACACACGGGGGTGGGTTACCTACGTCCACAGCTACGGGAACCGCCGTGGCGGAGTGACGCTGCAGTATTGGCGGGCGTACGCATGGAACGGTGCGCGCGTCGGGCCCATTGATTTGGGGCATGGCGGCGACTGGGAGGGAATCGCCGTGCACTTGAACTCACGGCTCTTGCCGGAGAGGGTGACGTATCTGGAACACAGCGGGATAGTCGACCAGACAAATCACGTCCGTTGGGAAGGCGGCCACCCCGTGATCTGGTCTGAAGAGGGAGGCCATTCGAGTTATCCGACGGGTCCGCCCGAAGGACCGGCGCGCAGCGTTCGCCAGGAGACCTGGACGGCCGGCCGTGTCGTGTGGTTCGACGGAGTCGAACGCGGGAAATCGGGCGGTCTCCTGAACGTCGGTGAGAAAACGAGCCCGCGGAACGGTCAGGTGTTCATCACGTACTCGGGCCTGTGGGGATCAATCGGCCGTCTGTTCATCACATCGGGCTATTGGGGCCCGGCGTTCAACGAGACTGGTGCGCAATGCTCCGACGGAACGGAGGCGTACGGGCGGGGACTACGGTACCGCGTGGGGCTCGCGTCCTGTCATCGCGTTCTCATCGCAGCGTGGTGCGATGAAATGGACAGTGCCGCACTCAACCCGGAAGTGGAGTGTTACTCGTCGCGCGACGTGCCTTGATACCGACCGTCACGCGGGCGCCAAGCCGGGTCGGTCTCGCCCCAGATTGCTCAAAACGAATAGCGATACTCGAACCTGAAGATGTTGTCGTACCAGTCCTGGTCGGTGAGCGCATGCCCGTAACCCGCGTAGACGGAGCCCTGACCGAATATGGCGCGCGCGCCAATTTTCAAGTTGACGATATTCGTGCCGCTCGCGTCGGAACCCTCTGCCGAGGTTTGATTGCCGTCCCGCACGCGCCAACCCACCAGCTCAATGACGGGAGCGACCTGCACGCGGTCGGTTTCGTACACGGTGAAGCTCGGGCCAATGCCGTAGAAGAGGACAGTACCTGCAAACTTGCCGTCGGCGTGGGTCGGGACCGGGGCCGCGCCTCCGATCGGCAGCCAGACGCCGACCTCCGATTCGAGCGTGACGATGTTGGATAGTTGCTGCTGGTAGAGCACTGCCGGCTCGACGCTGGCGTGATCCGTGCCGAGACCCTTCGCCGCATCGCCGGTCGGCAGGTAGAGCTGCACTTTGGCCGTGAGCGCCGCAACGTCCGAGTCGACCGCTCCCAACTTGACGCCGAGACGCACGTCTCCGAATCCGGTCTGGTTGGGGAAGCTTCCGCCCGTGCCTGGAATGAACGACTGCGGCAGGAGCCATCGAATTGGAATCTGCCCGAAGATCGATACACGCGGATCGACCGCGAACTCACCCTCCAGAAACAGCTGCCGGAAGTTCACATCGTTGGCGGCTCCCGGGCGCGGGCCTGGCGCGTCTGGATCGAAGGCGGGATCGTTCGCGGGAAGACCACTGTAGCACCCGCACTTCGCATAGAAGAACTCTGCCCGATCGGGAACGGTGTCGTGGGACGCCGTGTCGAATCTCAGACGCACCTTCGACTCGATCGTCGCGTCCTCGATGTACCCAACCATGCTGCCGCGTCGTCGCCTGGTCGGAACTGGGCGCGGTGCCGCAGGTGTCTGCTGCAGCAACGGACTGCCCGACGGCGCAGCCGCCTTGAGCTCCTGCATCTCCACGCGAGGGCTCGCAACCACGCCGGGGGTCGTCCCTTCGGGGCTCTGCTGACCGCTGGCCATGCCAGGCAGCAGGATCCCGACCACGCTCAATGCCAGCAGTGTTCTCATCGTTCTCTCCACAGCTTTGCTCATGTCGAATAGCCTCTCACGTTGTCACCTGGCGCCCGCCCTCTGTTCGAGCCCGGCCTGCAACGGCTGCAGTACGGTCCGCACATGGGTCGCTTGCTCGTCGCTCAACTCGGGAACGACACGGGCGATATTATCCAGCACACCTCGAGCCTCGGCGGCGGTGCCTGAAGTCGCAGCATGATCAACGAGCCCGAGGTAAAACTCTAACAGCTGTGACAGCAGACGGCCGCCCTCGGCACGATTCTCCATCGCGAGGGCGGCAACGTTCACCAGGAGGTCGCCCATACGCTGGTGAAACTCGGGAAACTGTCTGGCCTGCCCATCCCCTTCGACCCGCTGATACATCTCGAACGACTGTCGATAGAGAGCCAACGCCTCCGGAATCGAACGCCCCTGCGCGATTCGCCCGCGAAGATTCAGGTTATCGGCCCGTTCGATCCCAACCGAGGGCGCTGGGCGCGACAGACTCTCGATACCCTCCAGTGCTTGTCCACTGCGCCGCCAGGCCAGGTCGATTTCCCCCAGCTCGCGCAGCACGTCGGCGTCGTTGTTGTAGAACTGTACGAGCTCCATTGCGTACTCTCGATTGGCGGGGTCCTTGGCGGTCAAACCCTCGTGGATGCCGATGGCCCGCGAGTAGAGCTGTCTCGCGTCCGCGAGGCGACCGTCGCCGGCGGCGAGCAGGCTGGCGAGATTGTTATAGGCGCGACCCAGCTCCTGCGCCGCTGACGGGTTCGCGCCGCCGCCGGCCAACGACTCGAGCAGGCGAATCCCTTCGCGAAAATCGTTCTCGGCCAGCTGCGTTGTTGCACCGTCGCGGCCCTCATGATCGGCGTACAGAATCCCGCGGTTGTAGTACGTCCTCGCGAGATCCTGCTGGTGGACGGCCTCGGCAGGACGCGCGCGCCGCAGCTCCTCGTGCAGCCGCAGCGCGCTGTCGTAGGCCGCTTTGGCCTCGGCGTACCGGTCGCCGCCTCGCCGGAGCGACTCACCGAGCCAGTTGTAGGCGTTCGCCAGAGCCTGGCGATAGTCAATACGTCCCGGATACTCGCGCGCCAGCGCTTCGAACCGCTCGATCGCGCTGCGATAGTCGTCAGCTCCCAGCCCGCTCGCACCGAGCGCACGGTTGATGTTCCCCAGACGGAGATGGGCGAGCGCCATTTCAGCACGGATATCGGCGTTGGCTGGTGACTGCTTTATGAACTCCAGGTAGAACCCCTGAGCCTTCTCGAGCAGCTCGCGCCGAAACCCGACGATCGCCGGCACATCGACCCCAAGGAGTGACGGCTCGCGCTCGGCCACCACCAACGACTCGTCGACAGCCGCGCGCGCCAGGCGCAGGTTCTCCTCGGCCCTGAGGTTCTCGACGCGCGCTCGATCGTTTTCCCGTCGCGCCACGTAGGCCATCGTCGCGACGACGGCCAGCAACACCGCGAGCATCACGGCAACCCACTGCAGCTGTCGCCACTGTCGCAGCCGTTCGGCCCTCCGTTCGGCGGCGAGCCGATCCCGCTCGCTCTCGCTGCGGTCGAGAAATCGCATCGCGCGCGGGAAGGACTCGTCGTATCGTCGAGCCCACGCCTCGGTTGGCCGGCTCTCGCGCCGCCACTTCAGCCCCAGCTCGAGTTCGGGATCCCGCCACAGTCCTGCGGACCCTTCCTCGAACCAGGCGGCCGCCTTCGTCAGACGGAGGTACCGGACAGCCGACACGCGCTCGTTCTCGGCCCACCCTATCAGGCGAGTCCAGCAGCGCATGAGACTCTCGTGCGAAATGTCCACGATGACACGGGACGTGAGAGGGGTCGGAGCCGGCGGCATCAGGAATGATCGCCCCGGCCGTCGAAAGACCTCGATGACGTCGACGACTTCGGCCTCGGATGCTTCGGTGATCGCCGTGAGCTCCGCGATGGAACAGGGACGCCGGACGCCGCGCGGATCGGCCACGAGATCGGTCAGCGCCCGGAAGATCCGTTCCGCGATTAGTCGGGCGCGATCGGATCCGGTCTCGAGATACGCCTCTTCGGCGTGTCGAGACAGCGCGTCCCGCAGACTCCCCACCGCCTCATAGTCGGCCAGGTCGATCGGCCCTCTGGGCTCCGGCCGCCGCGCCCAGAGATCCCACGTTCGCATGAGCGCGTGCTGTAGTACCGGCAGCCGATCCTGGTCGTTGCCGACGTCATTCAGGAGTCGCTGCACGAGCCGAGGGGCGATCTCTCCGCCGGCCACGGCGACGGGACCCGTGATCGCCGACCGCAGCTCATCGCGCGTCAGGCGCGGGACGAGATACTGACTCGCATTGAACGCCTCGGGCAGACCCGGATACTCCATGCAGTCGCCGATGAAATCGGATCGCATGGTCAGGACCACGTAAATGGGAACATCGGTCTGGCCGCTGGCGTCGAGGAGCAGCTTGACGAAGGCGATGGCCTCGTCGCGGGCCCGCGGGTGCTGGCGGCTCCGTTCGAACCGGAACAGCTCCTCGAACTGGTCGACGACCACGAGGACGTTATCCCCGGGTGGGATTCTGGCCAGCTGCACCGCGTCGATGAGCCCTCGCGTTCCGCGGCGCAGCGCCGCATCGATGAGGACACACCCAAGCGTCCCCTCGGTCGTCCCGATCACGTCCGGCGGCGCGAGTGCGGTGGCGAGGTGACCGATCGGGTCTTCTCCGGGCCTGAAGATCGACACGCGCCAGCTCGATCCCGCCTTCGCCATCGAGCCGCCGTGAAGAGACGGGATCAGGCCGCATCGAATCAACGAAGACTTGCCGCAGCCAGACGTGCCGACGACCGACAGGAATCGATTGGATCGAAGCCGGCGCAGCAGCTCGTCGACCTCGTTCTCGCGACCAAAAAAGAGATGGTCCTCGTCCGGCTCGAAGGGACGAAGACCGGGGAAAGGGTTGATCAAAGTCACGCCCACGTCACCCCGGCGACCCTGCCACCCTGGCCTTCACGATCGCGACGAAAGGCGCGAGCGGCTCGGGAGTGCAGCCGTCGAATTGGGGGATCACGGTTGCGTAGTGCGTCTTGAAGTTCGCCTTTGTCGGTGTATGCGGCGGTATGAAGCAGATGGCGACGTCGGGCGGCGCCTTCGAGCGACCGTAGCCCGGGCTCTTCTGAATGTCGGTGAGCTTCCGCCGAAGCCACGCGTCGTTCGCGGCGCCGAACAGGATGAGCACGCCGTCGCAGGTTCGCAGGGAGTCTTCGTGAAACTCGCGGATGTCCTTCTCGTCGCCATCAAAGATCGGATGAACGATCTCGAAATCCTTGAACAGCAAGTCCGCCCATGCTGTTGCGGCCTGAGCGTCGCGCTGGTCGTAGATGAGATAGAGCAGCGCTGCACCGGTAACGGTCGGGGTCGCTCGCGGCGCCTTTGGTGCGGCCGCCAGCCGCGCGGTGATCGCGGTTTGCAGGTTTTCGAGCGTGTTTTCGATCAGGTCTGTGCCCTCGTGAGACCGCTGGTCCATGCGCACATCCTGGAGCACTTTTCGCTGCCGTTCGTCGCTCACACTCAGCCCGGGTGGAATCCAGAGCAGACGGGAAAACGCTCCCGCCGCCGCGCGCGCGGCAGCCAGATCGTTCTGAATCTCGAGCAACGACTCGTCGGCACCCTCGGGAACCAGCCCGTAGGTCTTTCCGAACATATGGATCGACATCCGGCACGACGCCAGCTCCTCACGTACCATCGCCGCGACCTCGGAGGCCGCCGTTGGCAACGTGCGCGCAGGGAGCACTGTGTAGCCATGCTGCTGCAGACCTCGCTTCACGGCGTCACGCTCGGCCCTCAAGTCGCTTGTGGTCTCGGCGAGGAAGATGGCGCCGGTGAGTTCAGGCTGCACGAATGACGCGGCGCGTTCTGCGTGGAGTAACTGCAGCAATCCAGATATGTCATGTGCGAGGTCGTCGAGCTTCATCCAGAAGTCGCGTTGTGCGTCGTCGCCGAACATCTCGGAGAGCTCGCGGATCCGGCCGGTCTCCGGATCCACTTTGAAGAACTCGTATCCGAGAAACGGCTGCAGCTCGGGTGGGTGCTGGTCGAGAGGGACCGGTGTCTTCAGCACCTTGAACAGCCGTGCCTTGTCGCTGACTTGCAGACTGCCGCTCTGCTCGGCCGCCTTGCAGAACTCGGTCAGCTCCCGCCGTCCCCATTTCGAGTTCACGTACGCGGGCGACAGGATGGACACAAGCGACGCGACGCTCCGGAGCCGCTCGATAAGAATGTCGGAGAAGATCTCGTTTCCATGCAGCTCCGGATCCCACCAGACCTGGGCCTCTCGACCAACGAGCTGCGCGACTCGAGTCTCGAGCGCGCGCTGGAAGTTCGCGACCCAGCCTTTTTGTCCTTCGCTCAACCCCTTGTTGTCCAAGTGGGCGTAACTGATGAACGCGTCTCCTTCGTAGTGCATGCCGTTTCTCGCAGAACAGGTCGCCGTATCTTAAGCCGATTCGTCCAGGCGGCCTCGTCACCGGCGTTGGTGCACGAATCCTGCGGCCGGAGAGGCCGGAGACCTGGATCCGGGCCAATCTTCTCGTGAGAGCGGAGCCGGCGACAAGACCACAGGGATGCAGTCGGGCACTCGTCGCCGAACCCTTTTTCGTCATGCTGATGGGGCTGAGGCGCTGTGAGGCGGCTCGCGTCCTATTCCTTGACACGACGGGGTTACAGGGATTGGATCATCATGAATGTGCTCGTGAGGGTCGGTCCAGCCAGGAGCGAGCGCAGACGGCAGTCAAGAGGGAAGATGTCGGTCGAACGCCTTGGCGGTCACGCGAGGGATCTCGCGAGCGCTATCACAGTCATCGCAGCGCTGCTGGTGACGGTTGGAGCCGCTCAGAGCGACACCTTCGCCGACGTGATGCGGCGAGCCCATGAGTACGTCGTGGTCTACGAGGACCACGAGCTCTCGAGTGTCATGGCAAGCGAGCACTACCAGCAACGGCTCGATCGCTTTGGAGAGTCGCAAATCGATCGCGTGCTGCGCTCCGACTACCTCATTGTCCAACTCCCGCCACAGGAGGACTGGTTTGCGCTGCGCGACGTGTACGAGGTTGACGGTATGCCGGTTAGCGATCGTGCGGACAGGTTCAGACAGCTGTTCGCGGGGCCACGCGCAGCCGTCTACGATCGCGCGATGGCGATGGCTGAAGAGAACGCACGCTTCAACCTGGGCGACGTCTACCGAACGATCAACGTGCCGACCTTCGCGCTACGGCTGCTGCGACCGAAGGACCGCGGCAGAATCCGCTATCAAAAAGCGGGCGAGGAGCAGATCGAAGGCACGCAAACCTGGGTCGTCAGCTATGAGGAAATCAGAGGCCCGACGTTCAGCGGGACGAGAACGGGGCGCGACCTTCCCGCACACGGCCGCTTTTGGATCGAACCGGACACGGGAGCCGTGGTTCGCTCAGAGATGATTCTCGGTGGAACACGACAGTTGCGCGACCGCGCAACCATCACCGTCACCTACGGTCTGGAGCCATCGCTCGGCTTCCGGGTGCCGGTCGAGATGCGTGAACGCTACGACCGCCCGGACCGCAAGAACGCAGAGGTCATCGTGGCAGTGGCGACCTATTCAGGCTTCCGACGCTTCGACCTGCGCACGCTTACGCAGCCCGATCCTCCGAGCGTCGAACCTGACTCCACGGCGACGCCCCCTGTTCCCTCGAAGTGAGGAAGTAAGGATGGGAACTTGGCGCGCTTACCTGCTGTGCACCCTGTCGTTGTTCTCCCCGATCGATGCGCGCGCTCAACTGCAGCAAGGAACGATTCACGGTACGGTTGTTGGTCCCGATGGCCGGTCGATTGACGGTGCCACCGTAACACTGCTTGACGGCCTGGGCAGTCCGCTGCAGTCCGTTGCGTCAGATGCGGGTCAGTTTCAATTCGTGAACGTGGCGCCCGGCACCTACTCCGTCCGCGCCGACGCGCCTCCCCTCCATGCATTCGTGCAGACACTGACAGTCGGTGGCGCGCTGGCCATTCATGTCGAACTGCACCTGTCCGCTGTTGCAGCCGAACAGGTCGTCGTGCGCGCTGAGCAGCTGGATCCCTCCTCGATCACGACTCGCGTGACCCTCGCGGGAGAGGCTGTCAGACGCGCTCCGGCGCGTATTCGCAGCAGGGCCCTGCAGGACGCGATCGCGACCACACCAGGGTGGGCGACCGAAGATAACGGGCTGCTTCATATGCGAGGCGTCGACGACGGATTCTTGTACGTCATCGACGGCGTGCCGGTGTACGAGCGGCTGGACGGACTGTTCGGCGTGGCGCCTGATCCGGCCATGATCGAATCCGTGAACGTTCTCATGGGCTACGTTCCGCCGGAGTTCGGATTCAAGTCGGGCGGTGTCATTGAGGTAAGGTCCACCGGCAGAGCCGCAGACACGTGGTTAGGAAACGTGGACTTTAGCGTCGGCAGTGACGATGCCCGCGATTTCTCGACCGTCGCGGGCGGACCGCTGAGCCGTGCAACTGCATTGACTCTTGGCGTCGCAGGTCTCGCATCATCGAGGTTTCTCGATCCGGTGCATCCCGACAATCTCCACAACAACGGTGGCACATCGAGCGGTGGCGGGCAGTTCGGATGGAATGTCTCTCCGTCGAGCACGCTCACAACGGTCGCTGGATTCGGTCGATCCGATTTCGATGTGCCCCACGGAGAAGCGCAAGAGGAGGCTGGACAGAATCAGCGGCAGCGACTCCGCAACCTGTGGCAGACCGTATCGTGGCAAGGCTCGTGGTCCGCGAACACGATCTCCCAGGTCGCCGGCTATCATCGGTTTGGATCATCGGCACTCCTCGGCAGTCCTCAGGACACGCCGCTGTTCACGCACGCGAATCGAGATCTGCGGCGGATGGGCATCCTGGGAAGTGTCACGCATCACCGAGGTCGTCATCTCGTGAAGCTTGGCGCCGAAGTGTCCCGTCTCTCGCTACGAGAGGACTTTTCATTTGAAGTCAGGGATCGAGACGCGGCCGAAGAAGCGGGTTTGAGCGACGAGGTGCTCCGCCACACCGTGGACCGGCCGTTCCGATTCCACGACGCGGCGAATCCAGCGCTGTATTCCTTGTACCTGCAAGACTCCGTTCGAGCGACCGATCGATTGACGCTCGATCTCGGGCTTCGTGCGGACTGGAGTCGACTGATGACCCGAGCTTCGCAACGGAGTCCGAGAGTCGGGGCGTCGTATAGATGGCCGTCAACCCAGACGATCGTGCGCGGCTCATTCGGTCGTTTTTTTCAGCCGCCGCAACCCGAAAACCTTCTTTTGGCATCGTCGGAACAGGCCAGGGGATTGTCGCCGTTTGCCGAAGAGACAAGAGGTGGAGCCGAGCTGTTTCCCGAGCGCCAGACGGCGGTCGAGCTCGCTGTCAATCAGGTGTTGGCCAGCAGCCTGCGCTTGGACGTCTCATACTGGCGGCGTCGTGTTCAGAACGTGGCGGATCCGAATGTCCTGCTGGGGACGACGATCATCGTTCCGAACACCGTTGCGAAGGGTCGTGCATCAGGTATCGATGTGCGCCTGGAAGTCCCGCGACAGCGCGGGTGGTCGGGGTATCTGAGCTACGCGAATTCGCGAGTCGTCCAGTTTGGTCCCATTACCGGGGGCCTGTTTCTCGAGGACCAGGTCATCGAGATAGGCACCGGGACACCGTTCACCCCCGACCACGACCAGCGGAACGTCGGCGCCTTTGGTGTGACATACGATTCGCAACGCAGCGGGTCATCGCTGGCGGTCACCGGGCGTTACGAGAGCGGTACCCCACTGGAAGTCGACGAGGACGAACTCGACGAGCTCCAGG
>Ga0208185_1000508_pt1 | contig 16792 bp, 15 predicted proteins | sample EasRivMeERMLT700_FD_187532 | JGI IMG/M metagenome (GOLD analysis project Ga0208185, IMG submission 187532) | Soil microbial communities from meander-bound floodplain in the East River, Colorado, USA - East River MetaG ERMLT700 (SPAdes) (version 2) | ecosystem: Environmental > Terrestrial > Soil... | reverse complement strand
GTGGTGTTCTTTCTTAGAAAAACGACATCCCGTGCTTCCACGGCTCCGCGCCGGCGTATCGGTCCGGCGACGCGCGGGACCGGAATTGCGACGCCGCTGCGGTTGATGGTGCTGCCGGGACGCTCGATGTCGATGCCTTCGAGCGCGGTGGCGAAGCGGTTCGAATAGCTCTCCCGGCGCATCTCGCCGTCGGTGATGATGTCGATGCCGGCGCGCTCCATGTCGCGGATGGCGAGCACGGTCGCGTCGTCCTGAGCCTCCTCCAGGTACGGCCCCGGAATGCGCCAGATCTCAGGCGCGCGCACCCGGGGGACTTTGGAGCCGAGCTGGGCGCGGTCGATCAGGCCACCCGGGCTGGGGGTAGCTCCCGACCACGGTCGTAGTAAGGGGATAGTCCAAAGGAACTAGCATGGTACAGCGACGGGCCTGATCCTTGCTCCGTCAGGCTTACCCCAACCCACGGAGGCCCCACAGATGAGACTTTCAGCTTTGGCTGTTGCCGTATCGCTGGCGCTCGGCGCCGGAATGCTTGCCGGCTGCGACAGGCAGGACGGCGACCGCGCCGTTTCCAAGACCCCCAGCTCGCCGTCCTCGAGCGCCTCTTCGTCCGCTGACGCGACGAAGAAGGACTCGGCCTCGGGTGGCACGAGCGGCAGCGCGAGCGGCTCGATGAGCAGCTCGCCGAGCGGCAGCGCTGCGAGCGGCAGCAGCTCGCCCAGCTCCTCGTCCTCGTCCAGCGCGGCGCAGGACCCGGCGAAAGAGAAGAAGCAGTAGTAGTTACAAGCGAAAGCCGTCCTTGCCCACGCGGGCAGGACGGCTTTTCTTTTCTGAATTGGTTCACCTCGTCGGGTCGCACCGGCCCGACACCCGGTCCGCGTCAGCCGATTTCCATGCTTTTGCGCAGTCCCGCGATCATGGAGCTTTCGAGCATGTGCTGGCGCGCGCGCTGAGGGTCGGCCGCGACGGCGACGAGCTCCTCCATGCGGCTCCGCTGCACCTGCGGATCGCGCTCCTCGAGGAGGCGCTTGTTGCGGATCGACATGGCCTGCACCTGCTCGATGGTCGTGGCGCGGCGCTGGCGCACGTAGACGTCGAGGAGGTCGTCCGGGGCCTCGCCGTGCCATACCTTGGCGAGCTTGTCGGCGAGGTTCACCGCGTCGTGGATGCCGCTGTTCAGCCCGAAGCCGCCGAGCGGGTTGTTGAGGTGCGCGGCGTCGCCGGCGAGCAGCACGCGCCCGAGGCGCCATTCGCTCGCCACGCGCTGGTGCACGCGGTAGATGCTCTGGTAACGAATCTCATAATCGGAATCGCCGGGCAAGAAGCCCTGCATTCGTTTCTGCACCGCTCCAGGATCGAGCAGCGCGTCATCCGGCAGGCCGGGGTCGCAAGGAAACGCAAGGCGCCACAGCCCCGGCGGCCCGGCGTCGGGCATCTTGAACACCGCCGCCCATTCCACCGGGTCGGCGACATAGGCGTTCATGGTGAAGCCGTGCCTGCCGAGGTCGTAGGGCGTGCTCACCACCAGGAACTGCTCGGGCCAGGTGAAGCCCTCGAATTCGACCGGCAGGAGCCTGCGGATGGTGCTGCGGCCGCCGTCGGCGCCGATCAGCCAGGAAGCCTCGAGCTTGCCCGGGATGCCCTCGGACTCGAACTTCACCAGCACCGAGCGCGCCTTGTGCTCGAAGCCGGTGATGCGATGGCCGAAGTGCACTTCGGCGGCCGTCACCTTCCTCAGGATGTCGAGCTGGATCGGCGTCAGGCGGTGCTGCTCGAGGTGCAGGCGATAGGGGTAGGGGGTGACGTCGGCGAGCAGCCCCAGGTCGAACTCCGCCACCAGGCCGTCGCGGCGGCTGCGGATCTGCCAGCGGCGCACCGGCAGCCCGTGCTCGTGCATGCGCGCGGTGATGCCGTAGGGCGCCATCATTTCCTGCGTCGGCGGGTGGAAGGTGCCGGCGCGCAGGTCGTGCGTCAGGCTGGGCTCGGCCTCGCACACCACGACGGTCACGCCCTTGCGCGCGAGCGCCAGCGCGCACATCAGCCCCGTGGGACCGGCACCCGCGATCACCACGGGAAGCTCTTGCGACATCGCTACAATTCTAGTGACTCCCAATGCGAATCTGCATTTTCGGCGCGGGCGCGGTCGGCGGGCATTTCGCCGCGAAGCTCGCCGCGAGCGGGCACGACGTGTCGGTCGTGGCGCGCGGCGCGCATCTGGAGGCGATGCGCAACAACGGGATAACGCTCGTGCACGGCAACGACATCATCCGCGGGCGCGTGCGCGCGGCCGCGCGCGCGGCCGAGCTGGGATTGCAAGATTTTGTTTTCGTCACCCTGAAAGCCAACCTGCTCGGTGCTTTCGCAGAGCAAGCTGCGGCGATCGTGGGCAGCGATACCGGCGTGGTGTTCGCCCAGAACGGCATTCCCTGGTGGTACGGGATCGGGCTAGCCGCCGAGCGACCGCGTCCGCCAGATCTGTCGCGGTTGGACCCGGATGCAAGGCTGAAAAAACTGCTGAACAAAAGCCAGATCATTGGCGGCGTCGTCTATTCCGCCAACGAGGTGCGCGAGCCCGGCGTGATCGTCAACAACGTTCCCGGGAACAACATGCTCGTCGTCGGGCAAGCCGATGATTCCAATTCCCACGCGATCGGCACGCTGCGCTCGTTACTTGATAAAGCGGACCTTTTTTCCCCGCCCACCAGCGACATCCGCCAGGTCGTGTGGGCGAAGCTGGTGCAGAACCTGAGCACCGCGGCTTTGTGCACGCTGACCGGGGCTACGGTGAAGGAGGTGCGCGAAGATCCGGGCCTGGGCGAGCTTGCGAAAGCGCTCGCGGCGGAAGCGAGGGCGATTGCCCGCGCGCACGGCATCGACGCGGAGAAGGCGCCCCAGCGCCCGAGCGGCGGCCAGTCCTCGGGCGCGATCAGCCACAAGCCGTCGCTCCTGCAGGACTACGAGCGCGGCCGGCCGATGGAGATCGACGCGCTGCTGGTCGCCGCGCTCGAGTTCGCGCGCGCGGCGAAGGTGCCGGCGCCGGCGCTGGAGACCATAGTGACGCTGGTTGTGTTCAAAGCCGCAGCCAAGGGGTTGTATGGCGACTAAAATGACCGAGGGATGGGGAGGCTCAAGGTAAAGACACCGATCGAAGCGCCGTCGCTGGAGGCAGCGCTCGAGCTGCTCGAGCGCCTGCCGGTGCCGATGTTCGTCAAGGCGCGCGACGGCCGCTATCTCGGCGTCAACGCGGCGTGGGAAGAGCTCTTCGGCGTCAAGCGCGAGCGCTTCCTCGGCAAGCTGGTGCGCGAGCTCTATCCGCAGAATCCCGAGATCGCGGAGAAGCACGCCCTCAAGGACCGCGAGCTCTGGGCGCATCCCGGCTCGCAGACCTACGACATCCCGATCATCACGCCGGACGGCCGAAGGCGCGAGACGGTCTACTACAAGTCGACTTTTCCGCCGGGCCCCGATCCCACCGGGCTGATCGGGGCGATCTTCGACGTCACCGCGCGCAGGCGCGCCGAAACCGCGCTGCGCGAAAGCGAGGAGCGCTTCCGCGCGGTGGTCGATTCGGCGAACGAGGGCATGCTGGTGTACGACCGCCGGCTCCTCATCGTTTCGGCGAACCGCGCCGCCGAGCGCATCCTGCGGCTGCCGGCGTCCGAGCTGATCGGCAAGCCCGGCTTCACCTCGCTCCTGCCCTGCATCGGCGAGAACGGCGCGCCCCTCGGCCCGGACGAGCGCCCGACGCGCGTCGCCGTGCACGCCGGACAGCCGCAGACCGACCGCGTCATCGGCATTAGACGGACCGAAGGCGGTCCCTCCGGCTCGGTCACCTGGGTTTCGGTGAATACCACGTTCCTGCGCCGGATGGACGAGACCGAGCACTACGGCCTGGTCTCCACGATCACCGACATCACCGCGCAGCACGACGCCGAGGCGCGCCTGCGCGAGAGCGAGGCCCGCTTCCGCAACACGTTCGAGCTCGCCGGCTCCGGGATGGCGCACATCGGGATGGATCGCCGCTTCATCCGCGTCAACCGGCGCCTGTGCGAGATCCTCGGCTACCCGGAGGCGGAGCTGCTCCAGCTCACCGGCCGGCAGATCTCGCACCCCGACGACCTCGACGTGATCAACGAGCAGCGCCCGCGCCTGTATTCGGGCGAGATCGACAGCGTGCGCCTCGAGAAGCGCTACCTGAAGAAGGACGGCTCGGTGGTGTGGGTCCGGTTCACCATGACGGTCGAGCGCGACGCGCAGGGCAGGCCGCTGTACGAGATCGGCGTGTACGACGACATCACCGCTCAGCGCGACGCCGAGGCGGCGCTGCGCGCGGCGCACGAGGAGCTCAAGCGCTCGAACGCCGAGCTCGAGCAGTTCGCCTACGTCGCGTCGCACGACCTGCAGGAGCCGCTGCGCATGGTGGCGAGCTACACCCAGCTCCTGTCGCGGCGCTACGACTCGAAGCTCGACAAGGACGCGCGCGAGTTCATGGCCTACATCGTCGACGGCGCGACGCGGATGAAGCAGCTGATCGAGGACCTGCTCGCCTACTCGCGCGTCGGCATCAAGGGCGCGGACTTCAAGCCGGTGGCGGCCAGCGACGCCTTGCGCCGGGCGCTGTTCAACCTGCGCGCCGGGATCGAGGAGGCAGGCGCGGCGGTGACCCACGATCCCCTGCCTGCGCTGCCCGCCGACGAGGTGCAGCTCGCGCAGCTCCTCCAGAACCTGATCGGCAACGCGCTCAAGTTCCGCTCAGCGTCGGTCCCCCGGATCCACGTGGGCGTTTTGGACAAAGAGCATGAATGGGAATTCGAGGTGCGCGACAATGGCATCGGCATCGAGCCGCAGTACTACGAGCGCATCTTCATGGTGTTCCAGCGTCTGCACAACAAGGGCGAGTACCCGGGGACCGGCATCGGCCTCGCCATCTGCAAGAAGGTCGTCGAGCGCCACGGCGGCCGCATCCGGGTCGAGTCGCGCCCCGCTCAGGGTCCGAGGCAGGGCTCGAGCTTCTACTTCACGCTGCCCAAGGGAAAGGGGAACGCCTCCAAGGGGGAATAGCCAAATGGTCGAGAGAAATGGTCCGATCGAGATCCTGCTGGTGGAGGACAACCCCGGCGACGTGCGCCTCACCCGCGAGGCGCTGAAGGAAGGCAAGGTCTACAGCAATCTCCACACGGTCAAGGACGGCGTCGAGGCGATGGAGTTCCTGCGGCGCCAGGGCCGGTTTGCGGGCGTGCCGCGCCCCGACATCATCCTGCTCGACCTCAACCTGCCGCGCAAGGACGGCCGCGAGGTGCTCGAGGAAATCAAGTCCGACCCGGCGCTCAAGCGCATTCCGGTGGTCGTGCTCACCACCTCCAAGGCCGAGGAGGACGTGCTGCGCACCTACAACCTCCACGCCAACTGCTACGTCACCAAGCCCGTCGACCTCGAGAAGTTCATGGTGGTGGTCAAGACGATCGACGTCTTCTGGCTCACCGTCGTCACGCTTCCTCCGAACGGCCATAGCTAACGGACCGCACCAGGTCCTCCTGATCGAGGACAACCCGGGCGACGCCCGGCTGATCCAGGAGATGATCCGCGAGGATCCGCACGCTCCCTTCCAGGTGCATTGCGCCGACCGCCTGTCGCGCGGCCTGGAGCACCTCGCCGGCGGCGAGACCGGGCTGGTGCTGCTCGATCTGTCCCTGCCGGACTCGATGGGGCTGGAGACCTTTTCGCGCGTGTACGCGCACTCGCCCGCCGTGCCGATCATCGTGCTCACCGGCAACGACGACCAGAACACCGCGCTCTCGGCGGTGAAGGGCGGGGCGCAGGACTACCTGGTCAAGGGGCGCCTCGACCGCGAGCTGCTGCTGCGCGCGATGCACTACTCGATCGAGCGCAAGCGCTACCAGGTGCAGCTCGAGCACCAGGCGAACTACGACGCGCTCACCGGGCTGCCGAACCGCAACCTGCTGCACGACCGCCTGCGCCAGGCGGTGTACTCGCAGCGCCAGAGCCGCGCCATCGCCGTGGTGTTCATGGACCTCGATCACTTCAAGTTCGTCAACGATTCGCTCGGCCATTCGACCGGGGACCTGCTGCTGAAGGCGATGGGCGAGCGGCTGCGCACCGTGCTGCGCGAGGGCGACACCGTCGGGCGCGTCGGCGGCGACGAGTTCGTGCTGATCCTGAACGACCAGTCGAACGAGGAGATCATCTACCGCGCGATGCAGCGCATCGCCGCCAAGGTGAGCGAGCCCATCACCATCGAAGGCAAGGAGCTCTACGTCACGTGCAGCGCCGGCATCAGCCTGTACCCGCAGGACGGGCGCGACGTGGACACGCTGCTCAAGAACGCCGACGCCGCGATGTACCGCGCCAAGGACCACGGCCGCTCGAACTTCCAGTTCTATACCTCGGAGATGAACGAGCGCGTGAGCGAGCGCCTCGCGCTCGAAAATGCCTTGCGCCGCTCGCTCGAGCGCAACGAGCTCGCGCTGCACTACCAGCAGAAGGTGAACCTGCAGACCGGCGAGATCGTCGGCGCCGAGGCGCTGGTGCGCTGGCTGCACCCGGAGTGGGGCCTGGTGCGCCCGGCGCGCTTCATCCCGCTCGCCGAGGAGACGGGGCTGATCGTGAGCATCGGCGAATGGGTGCTGCGCGAGGCCTGCCGCCAGAGCCGCGCCTGGCTCGACGCCGGCCTCGACCCGGGAGTGGTGTCGGTGAACCTCTCGGTGCGCCAGTTCCGCCAGGAAGGCCTGGTGCGCGCCGTGTCGCGCATCCTCGAGGAGACCGCGCTCGATCCGGCGCAGCTCGAGATGGAGCTCACCGAGAGCATGGTCATGGGCAACGTCGACGCCGCGATCGCGGTCCTGCAGGGGCTGAAGCAGCTCGGCGTGACGCTCTCGGTCGACGACTTCGGCACCGGGTATTCCAGCCTCTCTTACCTCAAGGATCTGCCGATCGACACGCTCAAGATCGACCGCTCGTTCGTGCGCGACATCGGCGGCGGCGCCGAGCTCGACGAAGGCGTGCTCGCGCAGGCGATCATCTCGCTCGGCCACGCGCTGCACCTGAGAGTGATCGCCGAGGGGGTCGAGACCGACGCCCAGGTGCGCTTCCTGCGCCGCCACGGCTGCGACGAGGTGCAGGGGTTCTTCTACGGCGAGCCGGTGCCGCCCGAGGCGCACGGCAAGCTGCTGGAGAAGGCCCGGCGCCGCGCCAAGAAGTAGGAATTAAGGCACGGAATACCCTATTCCTACATGGGTATAATCGCGGCCCATGAGCGAACGCGATACCGCCAAGGCGCAGCTGGTCCACAAGATCGGCGAGATCATCCGCCATAACGGCTTTACCCAGGTGCAGGCGGCGAAGATCCTCGGCCTCACGCAGCCGAAGCTGTCGGGCATCCTGCGCGGACAGTTTCGCGGGGTTTCCGAGCGCAAGCTGATCGACTGCCTGACGAGCCTCGGCCAGGATGTCGAGATCGTCGTCAGGGGTGGTCCCGGCCGGCGCGCCGGCGGCAAACTCACCGTGGTGTTCGCTTCCCCCGAGTGAGCGAAAACGAGAAAAAAGGCCCGATCATCCTCGCGGTCGACGACTCGGAGGACATGCTGGCGCTCGTCGCGAAGGCGCTGGGCGAGGAATACCGGGTGATGACCGCGGCCGACCCGGGGAGCGCGATCGAGAAGGCCTTCGGCGAGCCGCGCCCCGACCTGATCCTGCTCGACATCGACATGCCCGACATCGACGGCTTCGAGGTGTGCCGCGCGCTCAAGGACGAGCCGGCCACGAGCGCGATTCCGGTCATCTTCCTCACCGGCAGGAGCGAAGCGCAGGCGCAGGTCGAAGGCCTCGCGCTCGGCGCGGTGGACTACATCTCCAAGACCGGTACCAACGCCACCATCCTGAAGAGCCGCGTCGGCATGCACCTCGCGCTCGTCAACCAGCGCGCCGAGCTCGAGCGCCTGGTGCTGGAGCGCACCGAGCAGCTCGAGCGCACGCGCGTAGAGATGATCAAGCGCCTGGCACGCGTGCTCGAGGTCCACGAGAGCCAGGCGGTCGGCAACCGCGTGATGCGCCTCGGGCACTACGTCAAGTTGATCGCGCAGGCCTCGGGCGCCCTGCCTGACATGGCGGAGATGATGCAGAAGGCGGCTCCGCTGCACGACATCGGCAAGCTCGGCGTGCCGGCCGAGATCCTGCGCAAGCGCGAAAAGCTCTCGGCGCCGGACTGGGAGCGCATCAAGCGCCATCCCGAGATCGGCGCCGAGATCATCGGCGAGCACACCGATCCGCTGCTCAGGCTCGCGCGCCAGCTCGCGCTCACGCACCACGAAAATTACGACGGCAGCGGCTATCCGAAGGGGCTCAAGGGCGAAGTCATCCCCTGGGGCGGACGCGTGATGGCGATCGTCGACGCCTTCGAGGCCATGACGAGCACGCAGTTCCACCGTGACGCGCTTCCCATAGAGCGCGCCGCAGGCGAGATCGAGCGCGCCTCGGGCAGCAAGTACGACCCGAAGCTGGTCGAGGCGTTCAAGAAGGCGCTGCCGGTGATGCAGAAGGTGCGCGAGACCTACTCCGACCAGCTCGGCGACCTGATCAACCTCGATTTCGCGCCCAAGGTTGCCGCCAAGCCTGCGCCTCCTGCCCCGGCGCCCAGGTCGGCGGCGCCGCCCCCCGCGGCAAGACCGAAAATGAGCGCCGCCGAGCTGGCCAAGGCGGCAGCCGCCAAGAAAAAATGAGCAAGATCTTCGACAAATTGAAAGGCGCGGAGCGCGAGCGCATGGAGCGCGAGAAGAGCGGCGAGGAAGTGGCGCAGGCGCGCGCCGGCGAGGAGCGTCGCGGGCTGGATCTCGCGCGCGAGCGCCAGGCCGCCGAAGTGGAGCTGCGGCGCCTCGCCCACGCACGCGCCGAGGCCGAGGCCAAGGCGGCGCGCCTGGTGACCGAGCGCGAGCGCGCCGAAGCGGCGGCCGCGGCCGAAGCGCGCCAGCGCGAGGAAGCCGAGAAGAAGGCGGCGGCGCTCGCCGAGGGCCGCAAGAAAAAGGAGGAGGAGGCGGCCCAGCATGCCAAGGCGCGCGCCGAGTCCGAGGCGCAGGCCGCGGCAGCGATGAAGGAGCGCGCTTCCAACGAAGAGCAGGCGCGACGCGCGGCGCGCGAGCGTGTGCACGGCGAGGCGAAGGCGCTCGAAGCCGCGCGCGAGCGCAAGACCGCGGAGGACAAGCAGAAGCGCGAGGCCGAGACGCGAGTCGCCGCCGAGCTGGAGGCGGGGCGCCTGGCGCAGGAGCGCATCGAGACCGAGCGCGCGGCGTCCGCGCAGGCGCAAGGGCGCATCGCGGCGGAGACGCGCGCCGGCGCCCTTGCCGAGGAACGCCGGCGCGTGGATAGCGCCGCGGCCGAGCTGGCCCGCGCGCGCGCCGAGGCCGAAGAGCAGGCGCGTGTCGCCGCCGAGGAAAGGATCGCCGCCGAGCGCAACGCCACCGCGGCGGTGCGCGAGCGCGAAGCGCAGGACGCGCATGCCGCGAGGCGCGCGCAGGCGCGCGCCGATGCCGAGGCTGCGGCCCTGCAATCCGCCGCGGAGCGCCAGGAGGCAGAGGAACGTGCTCTTGAAGAGGCAAAAGCAAGAACAGAAGCGGCCAATCGCGCCACCCAGCTCGCCGAGGAGCGGCGCGCGCTCGAGCAGGCGGCCGACGCCAAGGCGCGCGAGCGCGTCGAGGTCGAGACGCAGGCGCTGGAGGCGGCGAAGCGCGAGGCGAGCGCGGAGGAGGCGGCGCACCAGCAAGCCAACGCGCGAACTGAAACCGAGACCGAGGCCGCGCGCCTTGCGCGCGAGCGCGAGATCGCCGACGGGGAGCTCAAGCGCATCGCGCGCGAGCGCCTCACCGCCGAGGCCGACGCCGCGCAGGCGGCGCGCGAGGCGGAAGAGGCCAAGGCACGGTCGCTCGCGGAGGCGGGCGAGCGCACCGCCGCGGAGCAGGCGCTCGCGGCCGCGGCGCTCGAGCGCCACGAGGCGGACGCGGCCCTGAGCGAGCGTTCGAAAGCGCTGTTGAATGCGGAAGCCATCGCGCTCCAGGCGGCTCGCGAGCGCGAGCAGTCCGAGACCGCCGCGCGCAAGGCCGCGGAGGAGCGCTCGCAGGCGGAAGCCGACGCCGCGCGCCTCGCGCGCGAGCGCGAAAAGGCCGAGGCGCAGGCCGAGGCCGCGCTCGCTGCGCGCATCGAGGCCGAAGACCGGCGCCGCGCCGCGGCGGAGGAGCTGGCCGCCGCCGAGGCCGCCGCCGCCGCCGAGCTGCAGGGCCGGATCGCCGCCGAGCGCGCGCTCGAGGCCGAAGCGCGCAGGGCGGGCGACGCGGAAAAGCAGGCGAGCGACGCGGCCGCGCAGCGCGCGTCGCTCGACGCGGAGCTGCGCCGCGGGGCGCAAGCGCGGGCCGAGGCGGACGCGGCAGCGGCGCGCCGGGCCGCGGAGCGCGAGCACGCCGAGGCGAAAGCGGCTTCCGACCATGAGATGCGCCTCGAGGCGGAGCGCAGGAGCGAGCGGACTTCGCTCGAAAAGGCGGAAGCCGAGTCGCGCGCGACCGCCACGCTCCAGGCGCGCATTGCCGCCGAGGAGGCGCTCACCCGCAAGCAGGTGGAAGCGGAGGCGGCAGCGAGCCAGGCCGAGGAGGCGGCACGCGCGAGAGCCGAGCATGAGGAAGAGCTCGCGCTTGCCCTCGCCGCGCGTGCACAGGCCGATGCCGCCACGGCGAAAGCCAAGGCGGCGCGGCTGCGCGCCGACGAGAAGGCGCTCGCCGTTCTACAGAAAAAACTGGAGATGGAAAGAAAGGTCGAGCTCGCCGCGAGCCGGCGCGCCGAGGTGGAATCCGCCGCGGCCGACCTGCTGCGCGCCGGCATCGCCGCCGAGGAGGCGGTGGAGAAGCAGCATGTCCGCACCGGCGAGGCAATCGAACGGGTCGAGACCTTGAAGCAGGAGCGCGTCGCGCTCAAGCAAAGACTCGCGCAATTGCGGCCGCGGCGCCTGCCGCTGGTGGCCGCCGGGCTGGCGATCGCCGTCACCGCCGCGGCGACGTTCCTTTTCGTCGTGACGCGGGAGCCGCCGGTGCAGGAGACGCGGGTGGGCGAGCCGCTCAAGCTCAAGCTGGAATTCGCCTTTCCCGCGGTGCAGCGCTAGTTGGATCGGGACCACCCGAGTAGGTCCTCCCGGGCTGCGCTGACGCTCGCCGCGCTGGGCATCGTGTTCGGCGACATCGGCACCAGCCCGCTGTACGCGGTCAAGGAAACCTTCGCGCCCGGTCACGGCATCGCGCTCGAAGCCGCCAGCATCCTCGGCGGCCTGTCGACCATGTTCTGGGCGCTGATGATCGTGGTGTCGCTCAAGTACGTGGTGCTCATCATGCGCGCCGACAACCGCGGCGAGGGCGGCATCATGGCGCTGATCGCGCTCGCGACGAAGGCAATCAGGGATCAGCCGCATTGGCGCCCCCCGCTGCTCCTGATCGGCATTTTTGGCGCGTCGCTGTTCTACGGCGACGCCGTGCTGACCCCGGCGATCTCGGTGCTCTCGGCGGTCGAGGGGCTCGAAATCGGCACCAAGGCATTCAAGCCCTATGTCGTGCCGATCGCGGTCGGGGTTCTGGTGGCGCTCTTCGCGCTGCAGGCGCGCGGCACCGCCGCCGTCGGCAAGCTGTTCGGCCCGGTGACGATGCTCTGGTTCCTCGCCATCGGGGCCGCCGGGATCTACGGCATCGTGCGCGAGCCGGCGATCCTCGCCGCGCTCAACCCGCTGCACGCGCTGCGCTTCCTGACTTCGCACGGCGTGGCGTCGTTCATCGTGCTCGCCTCGGTGGTGCTGGCGGTGACCGGGGCGGAAGCGCTCTACGCCGACATGGGCCACTTCGGCCGGGGGCCGGTGCGCATCGCCTGGTTCAGCCTGGTCGGGCCGGCGCTGGTGCTCAACTATTTCGGCCAGGGGGCGCTGCTGATGGTCGATCCCAAGGCAGTGGAGAACCCGTTCTTCCTCCTGCTGCCGGGCTGGGCGCTCTACCCGATGGTGGCGCTCGCCACGGCCGCCACGGTGATCGCATCGCAGGCGGTAATTTCCGGTGCGTACTCCATGACGAAGCAGGCGGTGCAGCTCGGCTTCCTGCCGCGCATGACGATCGTGCAGACCTCGGCGCGCGAGATCGGACAGATCTACATCCCGAGCCTCAACTGGTTTCTGTGCGCGGTGGTGGTCGCGGCGGTGATCGGCTTCGGCTCCTCCTCGCGCCTCGCCGGCGCCTACGGCGTCGCGGTCACCGGCACCATGCTGGTCGACACGCTGCTCACGTTCTTCGTCATCCGCTTCGGCTGGCGCTATCCGCTGTGGCTGTGCATCTCCGCCACCGGCTTTTTCCTGGTCATCGACGTTTCGTTCTTCGCGTCCACCCTCACCAAGGTCGACGACGGCGGCTGGTTTCCGCTCGCGATCGGGGCCGCGATGTTCGTGGTGATGAGCACCTGGCGGCGCGGGCGCGAGATCATGTTCCAGCGGCTGAACGCCACCTCGGTGCCGCTCGAGCCGTTCCTCAAGAGCCTGTTCGCCGCGCCGCCGCAGCGCGTTCCCGGCACCGCGATCTTCCTCACCGCCACGCCCGACGTGACGCCGCACGCCCTGCTCCACAACCTGAACCACAACAAGGTGCTGCACGAGCGCATCGTGTTCCTCACGGTCGAGACGCGCGACGTGCCCTGGGTGCAGTTCGACGAGCGCGTGGTGACCGAGCGCCTCGGCAACGGCTGCTGGCGCGTGCGCGTGCGCTATGGCTTCATGAACCGGCCCGACGTGACGCGCGCTCTCGAGCTGTGCGGCATGCTCGGCGTGGAGTTCGAGCCGATGCAGACCTCGTTCTTCCTGTCGCGCGAGAAGATCGTGCCCGCCGCGGGCGGCATCTCCCCCATGGCGCGCTGGCGCGAGCACATGTTCGCGGCGATGGCGCGCAACGCCGGCAACATCACCGACTACTTCAACATCCCGAGCAATCGGGTGGTCGAGCTGGGGACGAGAGTCGAGATCTGAAAAAGGGGTCAGGACCCTTTTTCTCGTAGCTGCGCGTAGCTCGCCGGAAAAAGGGTCCTGACCCCTTTTCAGTCGTCGGCGAGCAGCCGGTAGCCCAGCGCTACGGGTTCATGAACCGGCCCGAGGTGGTGCAGGCCCTGGAGCAGTGCAGCGGGTTCGGCCTGGACGTCGACCTCATGGAAACGTCGTTCTTCCTCTCGAGAGAGAAGATCGTGCCGGTGGCCTCGTGGCGCGACCGCCTGTTCGCGGCGATGGCGCGCAACGCCGGCAACATCACCGACTACTTCAACATCCCGACGAACCGCGTGGTCGAGCTCGGCACGAGAGTCGAGATCTAGCAGCTACAGCCAGCCGGCCTGCCTGAAGCGATAGAAGAGGAAGGCGTCGATGGCCGCGATCACGCCCATCACCAGCGGATAGCCGAACGTCCACTTCAGCTCCGGCATGTGCGCGAAGTTCATGCCGTAGACCCCGACGATCATGGTCGGCACCGCCACCAGCGCGGCGTAGGCGGCGAGCCGTCGCACGATCTCGCCCTGGCCGGTGGCGACCATCGCGAGCGCCACCTGGATCGCGGTGCCGACGGTCTCGCGCGCGGCGTCGATCGACTGGTTGACGCGCACCAGGTGGTCGTGGACGTCGCGGAAGTACTCGCCGAGGCCGGCGGCAGCGGGCGGCACGCGGCCGCCGAAGAGTCTGCCCGCGCTCTCGAGTAGCGGGCCGGCGGCGTGCTTGATGACCGTGAGCCGCTGCTTCACGTAGTAGAGCGACTCGATGTTCTCGCGCGGCGAGGCGCCGGGAGTAAACAGGCGCTCCTCGATGGCTTCGAGCTCCACCTCGATCGCGTCGAGCAGCGGGAAGTAGCGGTCGACCACGGCGTCCATCAGCGCGTAGAGCACGTAGCCCGGGCCGTGGCGCAGGAGCTCGGGCTCGCGCTCGGCGCGCGCGCGCACTTCCTGGAAGCCGCGCTCGCTGCGCCTGCGCACCGACAGCACGTAGTTCCGCCCGACGAACACGCCCATCTCGCCGAGCTTGATCTCGTCGGTGGGCGCGAGCTCGACGGTATTCATCACCACGAACAGCGCGTCGCCGTACTCCTCGACCTTGGGGCGCGCCACGCTCGGGTGGTCGTGGGTCGCGTCCTCGACCGCGAGGTCGTGCAGGTCGAACTGCTCCTGCATCGTGGCGAGCTCGGCCTGGGTCGGGTCGCGCAGCGCCACCCACACGAACGTGCCAGGCTGCGCGAGGTAGGTTTGGATCTCGCGCAGCTCGATGTCGGCGAGCTTGCGGCCTTCCTTATAGGCCGCGCTGTTGATGAGCATGCGAGCAAAAGGGGTCTGACCCCTTTTTCACTTCGCGCCGAGGCCCATGCGCTTGCCGGCGTCGGTGTAGACCTTCACCCGCTCCTTCATGAAGGCGTCCATCTTGTCGACGCCGACGTTGACCAGCTCGAAGCCGCTTTTCGCCGCTAGCTCCTTCATCTCGGGATCGGCGTTGAGCGCCGCAAAGAGGTCCGAGATGCGCTTGCGCTGCTCCGGGGTCGCGGACTTCGGCATGCCGACGCCGCGGAACGCGCCGTCGACCCAGTCCACGCCCAATTCCTTGAACGTCGGCGCGTCGGGCAGCAGCGGATGGCGCTTCTCCATCGCCACGGCGAGCGCCCGCACCTTGCCCTTGTTGTTGATGGCGAACGCGGTGTAGGACATGGCGCCGGAGACGTGGCCGCCGATCACCGCGGTGGTCATGTCGCCCGTGCCCTTGAACGGCACGTAGGTCGTCTGGAAGCCGAAGGTCGCGTTCAGCCGGACGTGCGCCGCGTGATTCGCGGAATTCAGCCCCGAGCCGCCGAGGCTGAGCTTTTCCGGCTGCGCCTTCGCCGCCGCGACGAAGTCCTGGAAGGTCTTGATCGGGCTCGCCTCCGTGACCACGAGAGCATCGGGCGTGTAGTGGTACCAGTAGACCGGGACCATCTCGTCGGTCTTGTACTGCACCTGCCCTTCCATCGGCTGCAGCACGATGTGCGGCAGGTTGATGCCGTAGATGTTCACGCCGTCGGCGGGCAGCGCGTTCGCCTGGGTCCACATCAGCGCGCCGCCGGCGCCGGGCTTGTACTGGATGATGGTCTCGATCGCCGGGCATTTCTTCTTCAGCACGAGCTGCTGGTGGCGCGCCGAGATGTCGGATTCGCCGCCGGCGGGGAAGGCCTGCCAGTACAGGAGCGACTTATCGGGGCAGGCCTGCGCAACGGCCAAAGCAGGCGCCAGCGCGGCCAGCAGGCATAACAGTCTCGCGGTCATCGGCTCTCCTCGTCGGAAAGCGCGGATGATACGCGAGGGGTGCTAGGCGGCGGTTACGTAGGCGAGCCCAGGTTCGAGAAACAGCTCGCGCGGCTCGAGCCGCTCGCGCGCGCGCCGGGAAAGGCGCGTGTCGACTATATGGTCGAAGCGGTATTCCATTCCCATGAACCGGACGCTGCCCCAGATCGGGTGCCCCATGTACTCCCCGATGGGCGCCGAATAGGTGCTGGGCTCGATCTGCAGCCTCGGCTACGCCGGCCCCTGAATTTTCGTGCGTGACTGCCAGCGCCGAGTTTAAGCTCGCGGCCATGCCTTCGATGATCGACCTGCGCTCGGATACCGTCACCCGCCCGTCGCCGGGAATGCGCAAGGCGATGATGGACGCCGAGCTCGGCGACGACGTCTTCGGCGACGATCCGACGGTCAACCGGCTGCAGGAGCGCTCGGCCGAAATCTTCGGCTTCGAATCCGCGCTGCTGTTTCCGTCGGGGACGCAGTCCAACCTCGCCGCGCTGATGAGCCATTGCCAGCGCGGCGACGAGGTGATCCTCGGCATGGAGGCGCACAGCTACCGCTACGAGGCGGGCGGCCTGTCGGTGCTCGGCTCGATCCAGCCGCAGGCGATCCCGAACCGCCCCGACGGCACCCTCGACCTCGCCGAGGTCGAGGCGGCGATCAAGCCCGACGACCCGCATTTCGCGCGCACGCGCCTGCTGGCGCTGGAGAACACGATCACCGGCCGTGCCTTGCCACGAAAATACTTGCAGGAGGCGATCGAGCTGGCGAAACGGAAGAATCTTTCAATCCACCTCGACGGCGCTCGCGTCTTCAACGCGGCCACGCAGCTCAAGATAAAAGTGAAGGACCTGTGTGCCGGCTTCGATTCGGTGTCTTCCTGTCTTTCAAAAGGCCTGGGCGCGCCGGCCGGCACGGTGCTTTTGGGAACCAAGCCTTTTATCGAAAGGTCCAGGAGAGCGAGAAAAATCCTCGGCGGCGGGATGCGGCAAGCCGGCGTGATCGCGGCCGCCGGGCTCTATGCGCTGGAAAACAACGTCGAACGCCTGGCGCAGGATCACGCAAACGCCGAAAAGCTGGCGCGCGGCCTGCGCGAGCTGAAGCTCGAGGTGCAGCACAACACCAACATGGTGCTGGTGAAGATCGATCCAGCGACCGCGCAAAAGCTGGGCGAGCGACTCCTCCAGTCCCAGATTCTCGTCCTGCCACGCGCGCCGATGCGCCTCGTGACGCACCTCGATGTCGACGCCGCGGGAATCGACCGCGCGGTCGCGGCGTTCCGGAGCTTCTTCGTTAGATGAGGAAAATGGGGGTCTGTTCCCATTTATCCCTCTTTTATCCTTCTATCGCGGCGGGGTCTCTTCGAAGGCGAGGCGCAGGCGGGCGAGCGCCTTGTGCACCGCCTGCAGCTGCTGATCGGGGATGCCGTTGCCGCGCAGGC
>Ga0208185_1000504_pt1 | contig 16964 bp, 13 predicted proteins | sample EasRivMeERMLT700_FD_187532 | JGI IMG/M metagenome (GOLD analysis project Ga0208185, IMG submission 187532) | Soil microbial communities from meander-bound floodplain in the East River, Colorado, USA - East River MetaG ERMLT700 (SPAdes) (version 2) | ecosystem: Environmental > Terrestrial > Soil... | reverse complement strand
ATCCTCCTCGATCTCGCGACCAGTCCGCTCGTCGAAGCGCCGGTAGGTGGAGTGATCGAAGCGCGATTGCCGGCCGCGTCGCGGGTAACCGTACGGCGTGTCGTCGCGCCGCACCCACGCTCGGATATCGTCGATTCGGGACTCGCCGACATTCTTGAGCGAGATTCTCCAGGTGCCGAAAGGAGCTACCTGGACATTCGGATCGTGGGTAGCCGTGGCGACGACCGAGATCAGAATCATGCCCCGGTGACCGGTGAGGCTTGCGTTGACATACGTCATCTGGCACAGAACCTGACCGTTTGGCGCCCATTCCCAAGACGGATCGCCTTCCTTGAGCGGCAACGGGCTTTCGGGGCCTCCTGGTGGCGTAAGTTTCACTTCCACAGCCGGTTTCGGCCCGCTACCCGACCACGGCGGGAGCCATATCTCCACATGGCTCGGGGTCGCGTCGTCCGGGAGGATGCGCCACTTCAAGCGCTTCTCGTCTCCCTTCCGCAGGTTGAGCTGGGCATGGCCGCGCTGTAGTCGGAAGTTGCCCGACGGCAGGACGACGGCAAGAGGCGCATTCACGGCTTCGCGCGCCTGGATGTACGCATCGATGGCGACCTCGAAGTCCGAGCTGCCGTCGTGCGGGCCGGCGGTATTGCCGTAGCTGAGGTTGACGACCACCGGCGTCGTACCGGCGCGCGCGAGGATATAGAAAATTGCGTCATTGACGTAACTGAAGAGCGTGCCGCCGGAGGTATCCGCTGTGACCGCTCCCGGTAGTTGCACGCACATGATAGGGCGCTCGGTAGGCGCGCTGGCGCGTGGATGGCCGACCGCGATGTCCATCACGTGCGTACCGTGCGCGCTGCGCCATGCAATCGGCTTATGACCCGGCTGCGCGAAGCTCAGGTGCCCCATGCGCTGGTAGAACTGGTCCTCGTCGAGCAGGCCGGTGCGCGAGCAAAGCGCGATATTCGTATCGATTCCGTCGAGCAGAGACGTGTCGCCTTTTTGCGATTCGAGCCCGTAGCCGAAACCGGGAGGAGGGTAGAGGGGTCCGTCCTGGTTCCAGACATACTCGACGCGTGTGGTTCCGTCAGCCAGGCGAAATCGCTCGTTCGCAAAGGCGAGGCCATCGTCGATGATCGCGGTGATCACCTTCCGGGGTAGTTGGACCGGCGGCGGCTGGACCGGCGTCGGCTTCTTCCGTTTCAGAAAGGGAAAGACCTGCCGCAGCGATTCGATCAGGCGGTCGAGGGCCTGCCGCCGTTTCCCTGCGCCGCCGCCCGGCGGGACGCGCTTGGGTGGCGGGTTCCAGGCCGGGCGTGCAGCGCGCGGCAGCCCGAGGCTCACGCGCCATACGATCTTGCTCAGCGGCGAGTCCTTCTCCCTGAGCTCATCGAAGAATTCATTCGTGACCGACGCAGTGCAGAACTGGTTTTCCAAAAGCCCCAGCGGGGGCGCAGCATAGATGTCCGGAATCCGCAGCCAATCGCCCCAGCGTTTGTCTGCGAGTTGCTTGGCGGTGAACGGATCTCGCACCCGTATGAACACTGGAAAGCGCTTTTCCCTGTTCGCGGTCCCGAAGAGATAGGTGAAGTCCGTCGCTTCGGCCCAGAGGAAGTACGGGTCGATGTGTACGTCTGTGTCCGATCGGACCTTGCTCTGGCGCCACGACTCCGGCATGGAGATGCCTCCTGGGTATGCGATTCGCGCTACGTGAACAGCTGCTCACCCGCCGCAAGGTCCCACAGCCATTTGAGGGCATCAGACCCCGTCGCGGTAGGGGTAGGCGTGCTCATCGGGACCACGAATCCCGGCAGCGCCGCCGGCATGCCGTCGTTTGCAAGGCTCACTGCGCTTGTATCGAAGAGAAGCGTCCAGTCGAAGTCGGCGCTGTGTCCGTACAGATCGCCAAGGAAACTCCAGGCGCGGTACATCGGGGCGGGTGTTGCCGCCGGCACGTTCGTACACCGAAGAACGAAGTAGCGCCCGAGCGTCAAGCCCAGGACCTGCCCGGCGGCACTGTCGACCGGAAAATGCACTCCTGCGACAGTGCGGTTGATCGCGACCCGACTCGCCTGGCGCATCAGCTGCTCGCACCAGCGATGGTCGTTCGCGCTATCGACGGTGCGGCGCAGGCGCCACAGGATGTACGCGACCATGAAGGCCTCGGTTGCATGGCCGCTTGGCAAGGCGCCGTGGCCGGGAGTTAGGATCATGGGTTGGATCTGAGGCGAATAGTCGATCGGTCTCCGGCAAGCGAGCCCGTGCTTGACTCGCATCTCCACGAAATTGGCGAAGCGCAGCGCGACATCGAGCAATTCGAGGGTGTGTCGCGTCCGGTCGGGGTGCAGGCTGAAGATCGAGCTCCAGAACGCGATCGGCGGCCCCAGCTGAGCCAGGATCTCGGATGCCCGATCCTCGCGCAGATCCGCGTAGTTTTCGACCAGCTCCAGCTGCTTCTCGAAGATGGCTTCGGTAGGCCGGACGAAATTGGCTAGATTGCGCAACGCGATCGTCGGCGGCGATCCCGGCGCCGTTTCGAGGTGCCAGAGCGTGACCGACTGGGTGTCGAGGTTGGGGTCAGTCGAGGTCGAGGAATGCGGCTGCTTGGCCAAGTGCAGATGGGAAAGAAGCTCGAAATCAAAAATCGCTGCCCGAACCCAGGGCTCCCAGCGCTTCAGATCGGCTGCGTTGTCCAGCCCCAGTCTTGGGCTGATCGAAATCGCTGATTGCCAGGTGCCGACGATGCCGTCGCGATGCTTGACGAGCGCATCGCTGACCAGCGGCGTGCCGTAGCCGCCATACCATCGCGCTACTCCGGCACCCCCTGCGCCCCCGGCCCCGCCCGCGCCTCCCGCGCCCCCCGCACCTCCGGCGCCGCCTGCGCCTCCCGCACCGCCCGCGCCGCCCAGTAGTCCGGCGCCGCCCGCTCCGCCTTCCGGATCGATGTCGCTCATAGCGTCCTCCCTTATGGACCTTTGGTTGACTTACTTTCCTTGTGGCACCCCCGCATCACCCAGCGCTTTGGCCCAAGTTTTCCCGGTTTCATAGTCCGCCGCGGGGTGCACTCTCAGATAGCCGCTCACCGTCAAGCTAGCCTCCACTCTCATCAGCTCGGCGGCGGTCTTGCGCGCATCTTCGCGGTGACCGCCTAACCACTGCGCGATGGTCAGCGCGCGCAGCGTGGAAGCGTGAGTGCGATTCGCGCGCAAGGAACGTTGTGCAAGGTCGATAGCGCGGTCATAGCGGCCGGCCGCCAACGCAGCCGTGGCGGCGAGCGAGTCGTAGAAGTAGCGCTGAGGATCGAGCGGGGAGAGCCGCAGCGCATGCTGGCTGTCCTTGAGGGCCAAGCGGCCTTCGCCGCGGAACGCGTGCAGGCACCCTTTGAGCAGGTAGGCGAGCGAATCGTTCGGGTTGACGCTCAGCGCAAGCTCGTATCGGCTCATGGCGGTGTCGAGCTGCTTGAGCAGGTTGGTGTGCACGAAGCCATCGATCGCCAGCGCGAGCGAACAGTGCGGGTCGGCATCCAGCGCCCGCTTGGTGCAGTCCAGCGCGAGCTGCGCATCATCCTTCGCTTCGTGCGCCCACCCTTGCCAGACGCGCAGCACGTGCCACTTCGCGAGCCAGGCTTGCGGGATCGCTTGCCGCGGGGCGCGATCGATCAGGGTCTTGAGCATTTCATGCGCGCGCTGAAAGTCGCGGGGCGACAAGCGGTGCATGAGGGTGATCGCGCCCATGAGGAGGGTGTAGCCCTCCAGGGTCGGCAGCGGCCGGGATTGCGCGCGCTGGAGCTCGCGCGCCACGATGGCGGTCGCGGACCCGACGACGAGGCGCTCGATCAGCTCGTCATCCCCGCTCACAATGCCCTTGATGTCACCCTTGATGTCCTCGGCCCATACGACGTGTCCCGTCTTCGCGTCCGCGAGCTCCGCTACCAGCGCGATCTCATTGCGCGCTACGCGGTATCCGCCGGACAGGACGTAGCCCGCGTTCAGATGCGCGCTCACTTCGCCGACGCTCGCGTCCCGACCTCGGAAGGCCGTGGTCGACAATCGCGAAATTACATTCATGTCGGTGGTGCGGGAAAGTGCCGAAATCACCTCATCGGCGAGAACTTCTCCCACCACCTGGTGCCTGGGGTCGCTGCTGCGGGCGGTAAACGGGATTACGGCGATCGTCGGACGCAGCTCGGCTGCGCCTAGAGCGGGCTCGATCACCGGCCGCGACCCGGGCGGGCCGACGCGGTAGGCGCGGACGGGGTGCTGCAGCTGCTTGAGGTAGCACTCGCCGAGATCCTCGATGTCCGCATCGAGGATCGGAGTGAGCTGGTCGCGTACTCCGGAGGACACCACGATCTCGCCCGGGCCGGCAATGGCCATGAGACGCGTGGCGAGACTTCCACCGGGCACGGACGAGTCCGCATCGTCGGTCATCAAGGCGCCCACCTGCATGGCCATGCGCACGAGCGTCTGTCGCTCGGCGGGCACGCCCACATTGACGCCCTGGCACGCACGCTGGATATCAAATGCGGCCTTCACCGCGGTGGGAACGCGCGAGAAATCGAGCAGCATTCCGTGGCTCAGCGTCTTCACGACCGCTCCGCCGTGCTGCGGCAAAACGCTCGCCTCGATCTGGTCGGCGAGGTTGCGCCACCGTGCCGCGGCTTGCCCGTTCCTCGGCTGGGAATGCTCCGGCTCAACCACGTCCACGATCAGCACCGTCCTGGTCTCGCGGTCAGCGCCGGGATCCCGCAGCAACTCGCCCGGAATCGCGGCGCGGCGTTCTGCGTCGGATGCGCGCGCGCTGCCGCCCAGTGCCTCGCGCTGCACGCGAAAGAGATGGACCCGGCGGCTGATGTTCTTCAGTTCCTGCATCCCGAGGTCGGTAAATTTCACCGGCAGCTTGTTCAGCAGGTAATCGCGTACCGCGGCCGTGACGATGATTTCGCCGGGGGCGGCGAGCTGATGGGCGCGGGCGGCGATGTTGACGCCGTCGCCGATCAGGCGGTCGTCGTCGACGATGACATCCTCGACGTTGATTCCGATGCGGAGAGTGAGGCTCACGCCGGAAGTTTTTTGCACCGGAGCGTAAGTTGCGTGCTGCACGTCGAGCGCCCAGCTCACCGCCGCGACCGCGCTTGGAAACTCGACCAGCACCGAATCGCCCGCGATTTCGAGCAGGCGGCCGCTGTGCTCGCGGATCTTAGGTTCCAACAGGTCGGCGCGCAGCGCCTTCCAGGCTCGCAAGGTCTCAGCGTCGTTTTTTTCGATCAGGCGTGACCAGCCGGCCACGTCTGCGAACGCGACGGCCGCGAGGCGCCTTGTTATGTCTGCCACTAGCTCGTTTCCCGGGGAATCGCAAATAGTACCGTTGGAACCAACGGTAATGGACCGGGGCGAAGAAATCCGCGCTTATCCGGCCGTCCGATTCCTGGGGCGACGGCTATGCAGGTTGCGGCATCTTGCTGGTGTATGCGCGTCGGAGAAGCCAGGACGCGATAGTGAGGTTGAGCAGGTTCCACGCTATTCCGTTCACGAACGCAGCACGGTAGGAGCCCGTCATGTCGAAGATCGCTCCCGACACCCAGCCGCCGAGCGCCATGCCGAACAGCGTCGCCATCAGCACGATCCCGGTGCGTACGCCCGCCTCGCGAGGCGGGAAGTATTCGCGCACGATGATCGCGTAGGACGGCACGATGCCCCCCTGGAACAGTCCGAACATCGCCGCGACGACGTAGAGCGAGACCAGCCCGTCGAAGGGGAGGAAAAGAAGAAGCGCGACGCCTTGCAGGAAGGAGCCGAGGAGCAGGGTGCGCAGCCCGCCGATGCGGTCGCAGATCCAGCCCGAGACGAGGCGGCTGACGACGCCGAAGGCGAGCATGATCGACAGCATCTCTGCGCCGCGCGCCGCGCCGTAGCCGAGGTCGCCGCAGTACGCGACGATGTGGACCTGGGGCATCGACATCGCCACGCAGCACGCCACGCCCGCGATGACGAGGAGCACCATCAGCGCGTTCGGCGACAGGCCGAGTGGACGTTCCCCGAAAGACCTCGCCTGGATCGCCTGACCTGAACTGTCCAATGCTGGCGGCCGCCGGCGCAATGCCAGCGCAAGCAGCAGCATGGCGGCGGTGCAGAAGATTCCGAGGCCCACGTACGTTGCCCGCCAGCCGACGGTGTCGAAGGAATACTGCAGGATCGGCGGCCAGACGGCGCCGGCGAGGTAGTTACCGCTCGCGCAGATCGCGACGGCGATGCCGCGCCGGCGGTTGAACCACAGGGAAGTGTCCGCGACGAGCGGAGCGAACGTGGCCGAGCAGCCGAGGAAGCCGATCAACAGCCCGTGCGCCAGGCTGAGCTGCAGGAGACTTCCCGCCGTGCCCGCGAGGACGAAGCCGGCGCCGAGGCCGAGCGCGCCGATCACGACCGGGACCACCACGCCGAAGCGGTCGGCCAAGCGGCCCATCAGGATGCCGCCGATGCCGAAGCCGAGCATGGTGAGCGTGTAGGGCAGGGAGGCGTCGCCGCGCGTGGCGGAGAACTCCGCCTGCACCGGCGCGAGCGCGACCGCCATCGCGTACATGCCCGCGCCGCCGATGGTCATGAGCGCGAGCGCGGCCGCGAGGCGCAGCCAGGCGTAGCGCGATTCAGGCTCGCTCTTCATCGGTTCATAGTATCGTCGCGCTTTCCATTCGAGGAGCACTATTTCATGGCCGCGAAGCAGCCACCGTCGACCATCGCGCAGGTGCGCGATGTCTTCACCAAGCTGGGCGAGATCAGCGACAAGGTCGTGTTCGGCGACGTCTGGGAGCGCAAGCAGCTCTCGAAGCGGGATCGCAGTTTGATCACGGTTGCGGCGCTAACTGCGCTCTATCGCCCCGATCAATTGCGCGGCCACCTGCACCGGGCATTCGACAACGGCGTCACCAAGGAGGAAATCATCGAGGTGATCACGCACCTGTCGTTCTATGCCGGCTGGCCCAACGGCGGCACGGCCGCGCTGATCGCCAAGGAAGTGTTCAAGGAACGCGGCGTATGAAGGTCGGCTTCATCGGCCTCGGCGCAATGGGCCGGCCGATCGCCGCGAGCCTGCAGCGCGCCGGCCACGCGCTCCAGGTCTACGATCTGCGCCGCGTCGAAGGCTTCGCGGATTGGAAAGACTCCCCGGGGAAAGCCGCGGAAGGATGCGAGGTCCTTTTCACGTCGCTGCCGGGACCGGCGGAGGTCGAAGCCGTCGCCGCGCAGATCAAATCCCCTGTAGTGTGGTTCGACCTGAGCACGAATTCGCCGAAGGTTATCCGCAAGCTTCACGCCGAGTTACAAGAGAAACGGATCGAGCTTCTCGATGCTCCGGTGAGCGGCGGACCGAAAGGCGCGCAGTCCGGCAAGCTGGCGATCTGGGTCGGCGGCGAGCAGGCGGTGTTCGAGAAGTTCAAGCAAGTGCTCCAGGCAATCGGAGACCAGGTCCTGTACGTCGGGCCGATCGGCGCCGGCACGGTGGCGAAGCTGGCGCACAACGCCGCTAGCTTCACGATCCAGGCGGCGCTCGCCGAGGTGTTCACGCTCGGGGTCAAGGCGGGCGTCGAGCCGCTGGCGCTGCTGCGCGCGCTGCGCCAGGGCGCGACCGGCCGCAAGCGCACCTTCGACCGGCTGGCGGAGCATTTCCTTCCGGGCGTCTACGATCCGCCCGCGTTCACCGTGCGGCTTGCCCACAAGGACGTGGCTCTCGCATTGGAACTTGCGAAAGAATGCGGGGTACCCATGCGAGTCGGCCGGATCGCTTTCGAGGAGCTCGACGAAGCGATGAAGCGCGGCTGGGGCGAGCGCGACTGCCGTGTAGCGATGACGCTACAGGAGGAACGCGCCGAAGTTAACGTCCACGTGTCGCGCGAACGATTGGAAGGTTTGACCGACTAATTCGGATATGGGTCGCGGCCGGCTGGTGATCGCCGTAATCATCGCGCTGATAGCGATCATCACCTATTTCAGCAGCACGAGCGAGAACCCGCTCACCGGCGAGAAGCAGCGCGTCGCCATGACGCCCGAGCAGGAGATTGCCCTGGGCTACAAGAGCGCGCCGCAGATGGCCGAGCAGATGGGCGGCCTCTCGCAGAACGAGAAGGCGAGGGCGCGGGTGAAGCAGGTGGGCGACAAGCTGGTCGCCGAGAGCTTTGCGGCGAAAAGCCCCTACAAGTTCAGCTTCCACGTCCTCGCCGACCCGCGCACGGTCAACGCCTTCGCCCTTCCCGGCGGCCCGATCTTCATCACCGAGGGCCTGCTGCGGCTCCTCAAGTCCGAGGCCGAGCTCGCCGGCGTGCTCGGCCACGAGATCGGCCACGTGATCGCGCGCCATTCGTCCGAGCGGCTCGCCAAGCAGCAGCTCACCCAGGGGTTGCTCGGCGCGCTGGTGGTGGGCAGCGGCGACTACACCACCGCGCAGATCGGCCAGGTCGTCGGCAGCATGATCAACATGAGCTACGGCCGCGACGACGAGCTCGAGTCCGACGCCCTCGGCATCCGCATCATGGCCGAGGCGCGCTACGACCCGCGCGCCATGATCCGCGTGATGGAGGTGCTCGCCAAGGCGTCGGGCGGCGGCTCACGCCAGCCCGAGTTCATGTCGACCCATCCCGCGCCGGAGAATCGCGCCGAGCGGATCAAGCAGGAGATCGCCAAGCGCTTTCCGGACGGGGTGCCTGAAGGCCTGAAGCGATAATGATAAACTGCAGTCTGGCAACTTTGAAAGGAGGTGATCCAGTGAGAGACCATCAAGGCAGGACCGGCGGGCCCAACTCCGGATCAACCAGCAACGGCATCAGGAGCGACGCCAGCAACTAAGCCGGCTCTCGCCTTAGCAAACGCCCCGAGCGCGCAAGCGCTCGGGGCGTTTCATTTCTAGAAGCGGATTGGTAATTCCTTCAGGCCGCGAAGCGTCGACGACTCGCGCCATTGCGGCGTTTCGGTGGCGAGCGCGAGCCGCGGCATGCGGCGAAGCAGCGTGCCGAGCGCGATCTGCGCCTCGAGGCGCGCGAGCGGCGCGCCCAGGCAGAAGTGGATGCCGAAGCCGAACGCGATGTGGTCCTTGTCGCGCCGCGCGAGGTCAAGGCGGTCCGGCTCGGGGAAACGCTCCGGGTCGCGGTTGGCGGCGCCGATGGCGGCGACGACCAGGGCATGCCGGGGAATGGTCTTTCCCCCCAGCTCTAATTCAGTTTTGGTGACCCGAGCCGTACGCTGCACCGGGCTGTCGTAGCGCAGCAGCTCCTCCACCGCGCCGGGCAGCAGGCCAGGATCCGCTCGCAGCATGTCCAGTTGGTCGGGATGCTGGAGGAGGGCGAGGAGGCCGTTCCCGATCAGGTTCACCGTCGTCTCGTGGCCGGCGATGAAAATCAGCACGCAGGTGGCGAGAAGCTCGTCCTCGCTCAGCTTGTCGCCCTGCTCCTCGGCCGCGATCAGCAGGCTCAACAAATCTGCACGGGGATTTCGCCGGCGCTCGGGAAGCAGCCCGCGGAAATATTCGCCCAGCGCATGGCGCGCGGCGCGTCCGCGCCTGACGATCTCGCGGTCCGAGGGCAGCCCGAGCGCGTCCAGGCTGAGCGTGATGTCCGCCGACCATCGCCGCATCGAGTCGTGGTCGCAGTCGGGCACCCCGAGCATCTCGCAAATCACCGTGACCGGGAGCGGGTAGGCGAGGTCCGAGATCACGTCCATGGCGCGCGCGTCCTCGACGCGACCCAGCAGCCGGTCGACGATTTCCTGGATGTGCGGGCGCATGCCCTGCACCACGCGGCTGGTGAAAGCCTTGCTGACGAGCGAGCGCAGGCGCGTGTGCGCCGGCGGGTCCCGGAATACCATCGGGCGCGGCACCCGTTCCGAGTCTTCGCCGTACACCGCGCTCACCATCGGTCCGAAGTCTTCGCGCCCGAAGCGCGCATCGCGCAGCACCGTGACGACGTCGGGGTAGCGCGTGACGACCCAGAATCCAGACTCGGTCCGGTGCACCGGATCCTGGAGCCGCAGCCGGTGGTAGAAGGGATAGGGATTGGAGTGAAACTCCGGCAGGGCAGGGTCGAACAGCGCCTGACCCGGGACTGACCCAGATCCATTCCTGAGTGCTGCTTCGGCTTTCTCTTCCCAGAACCGCATCTCCAGCTCGCGCAGCAGATCGCGCGCCTGCGTGAGCTGCTCGAGCGCCTGGGCGCGCTTGCCGGCTTTGTCGTAGAGCAAGCCGAGGTGCAGATGGCCGCGGGCCAGGACCGGGCGCAGCCCCAGCTCGGCGGCGATGCTGATCGCCTTGCGGTACGAGGACTCGGCTTTGGCGAAATTCGGCGCGTCGCCGGCCGCGTGGATATCCCCCAGCACGCGGAGAATCTCGGGCTCGCTGAAGCGCTGGCGATGATGCCGCAGCAGCGCGAGGCCGCGCTCGGCGGACTCGAGCGCCTCGGCGCGGTGGCCTGCGGCAAGCCGGCCCTCGCTCAGGTTCGTAGCCTCGAGCGCGTCGAACGGCACGATGTGCATGGCAGACGACTGCGCGCTCGAGCGCTCGAGGAGCTCGAGGCCTTCCTCGACGCGGCCGCTGCGGACGTAGGCGAGGCCGAGGTTCGGTGCCGTATAGCGGTAGAGCGGCCCGAAATTTCCGCGCCGGCACAGGTCCAGCGCGCGCTCGAGCAGCGGGATGGCCTGGGCGAACTCGCCCTGCATCTGATGGCGCTGGCCGGCGCCGGAATACGTGGTGGCCAGGCTGTACGGATGTTTCGCGGCCTCGGCGACGCGGATGCTTTCCCGGGCGACCGCCTTTGCGACGCCGAACTCGCCGACGCAGGCGAGGCACCAGGCCATCCACGAGCGCGACGTCACCGACTGCAGCGCGGCCATGCCGAAGCGCTTCGGTGAGGGCGCAGTGGTGCGCAGCTCGAGGTTCCTTTCGAAGCTCGCGATGGCCTGCCGGTAGTGGCCCAGGCTCACATAAGCTTCGCCCACGCGGTGATTGGACACCGCCTCGAGCGCGCCGTCCTCGAGCTCCTCGGCGATCGCCAGCGCGCGCTGGCCGCACTCGAGCGCGCGGTCCGGGTCGCCGATGCACCAGTACCAGGTCGCCATCGATGCCGACACGCGCCCCTGGCGGGCGCGATCGCCCAGCCGGTCGGCGAGCTTTTCCGCGTCGCGCAGGACTTCCACGATGCGCGAGAACTGGCCGAGCGGGATCAGGGCGCTGTGCAGGTCGAAGCGCAGGTCGATGCCTTGCGCGATGGTTTCGGCGCTCTCGGGGAGATGGCTTAATGCGAACAGCGCCTGCTCGACGCAGGCGACCGCTTCGCCCGACGCGCTGCGCGCCGTCGCCTTGAGGCCCTCCTCGTGGAGGTAGGAGATCGCCTTCGTCCACAGCTCGCCTCGCAGCGCGTGGTAGGCGAGCCGGTCGATCTGATCGCTCAAGCCCGAGCCGGACCTGGATTCGAGCGCGTCGACGATGCGCCCGTGCAGCTCCCGGCGGGTCTCGTGCAGCAGCGCGTTATAGGCGACTTCCTGCGTGAGCGCGTGCTTGAACGCGTACTCGAGCTCCGGAAACAGGCTCGTCTCGTAGAGGAATTCGGCCGCCTGCAGGCGCGCCAGCAGCCCGCGCAGGGTGTCCTCGTCGTGCTCGCTGATCGCCTGCAGCAGCGAGAACGGCACGCTGCGGCCGATCACGGCGGCCGACTGCAGCAGCCATTTCTCGTCGGCCGAGAGACGGTCGATCCGCGCGGCGAGGACGGCCTGCACGGTCGGCGGCACCTGCGCCGTCTTCAGGTCCTTGACCAGGCGGTACGATTCCCGGTCGCGCGCGATAACGCCGGTCTCGATCAGCGCCCGCACGCCCTCCTCGAGGAAGAACGGATTGCCGCCGGTGCGCTCGATGAGCATCTCGGCCACGGGCTTGATGGTCGGCTGGTCCCCGAGCAGCGTTCGCAGCAGCTCTCCGGCGCCGGCGGCGCTGAGCGGGTCGATGCGCAGCTGCGAGTGGTAGCCCTTGCCTCCCCACTTGTGCCGGTACTCCGGGCGGTAGGTCGCGAGGACGAGCACCGGCAGCGCCGGAATGCTCTCGACCAGGCCGTCGAGCAGCGCCTCGCTTTCGGCATCGAAGGCGTGCACGTCCTCGAACACCACGAGGAGCGGCTGCGCCTCGCTCTGGCGCAGCAGCAGGCGCCTGAGCGCGTCGAACGTCTGCCGGCGGCGCTGCGACGGATTGAGCTCGTCCCACTCCGCGTCGTCGACGGGAACGTCGAGCAGCGCGAGAAGCGCGGGCAGGGTGGGCTCGAGGACGCGGTCGAGGCTGCGCACCGCTTCGCCGACCTTGCGGCGGATCTGGGCGTGGTCGTCGCGGCTGTCGATCTTGAAGTACTCGCGCAGCAGCAGGATCACCGGAAGGTAGGACGTGGCGGGGCCGTAGGAATTAGGCCCGGTCTTGAGGACCAGCCAGTCCCGCGCGTCGGCCGAGGCTACGAACTCGTGCACCAGGCGCGACTTGCCCACGCCGGGCTCTCCCACGATGGACACGGCCTGACCGTGCCCCGCCCGTGCAAGCCCGATCGCCGAGCGCAGCCGCGCCATGGCGCTCTCGCGTCCCGTGAATCGCGTGAGGCCGCGCGCCAGCGCCGCCTGCAGGCGCGTGCGGACCGGGCCGGCGCCGGTGACTTCGTAGACCTCCACCGGCGACGCGAGTCCCTTGACCGGCACCGGCCCGATCGGCCTCGCCTCCACGTAGCCTTCGGCCGCGAGCAGGCCCTCGGCCGTAATGAGGATTTGCCCGGGCGCGGCGATCTGCTCCATGCGCGCCGCGAGGTGCGTGGTCTGGCCGACCGCGCTGTAGTCCATGCGCAGGTCGCTGCCGACCGAGCGCACCACCACCTCGCCCGAGTTCAGGCCGACGCGCACGCGCACGTCGACCCCGTGCCGGCGCTGCACGTTGTCGGCGTACTCGCCGATCGCTTCCTGGATGCGCAGCGCCGCGTAGCAGGCGCGCACCGCGTGGTCTTCGTGCGCGAGCGGCGCGCCGAACAGCGCCATGATGCCGTCGCCCAGCACCTGGTTCACCGTGCCTTCGTAGCGATGGACCGCCTCCATCATGTGCTTGAGCATCGGGTCGAGGATGTTGTGCGCCTCCTCGGGATCGCGCTGCGCGAGCAGCTCCATCGAGCCCTTCATGTCGGCGAACAGAACGCTGATCTGCTTGCGCTCGCCGACGACGGCGTGGCGCGAGCGCAGGATCTTCTCGGCGAGGTGCTTGGGGGTGTAGCTCTGGGGGGAGGGCGCGGCGGTCAGCCCGGCGCCGCAGGCCGGACAGAACTTCGCGTCGGCCGGTGTCTCGCTATGGCACCGAAAGCACTTCATCTGCGGCAATGCTACATTCTCGCCCCAATTAAGAACGATAAATGCTGCCTTCGACCACGGCGGAATCCGCCGATGAGCCGTCCGTCCTCCTGAAGCTCCGGCGTCGACTGGCCGGCGTCGCGATCGCGCCGTTCGACGTCGAGCTACCCGGCGGCGCGGTGCACCGGATCGGCGCCGGCGCGCCCGCGTTCAGCCTGCACCTGCGCACCGCGAGAGCGATGCACGCGCTGGAATCTCTCGACGAAACTGCGATCTGCGAAGCCTACATAGACAAAGAGATAAATTTACAGGGCAGCTTCCTTGCCGCGCTCGACCTGCGCAGGGTCGCGTCGGACTGGCATCCGCTGCACTCGCTCTGGCGGTTCGTACGGCCGTTCCTCTTCGGAAGCGTGCGCACCGACAAAGACTGGGTGGCGAGGCACTACGACTACGGCAACGATTTCTATTTCGCTTTCCTCGACCGGCGCTTCAGGCTCTATTCGCAAGCGCTCTATCACACCGACGACGAGCCGCTCGAGAAAGCCGCGGAGAACAAGCTCGAGTACGTGATGCGCGCATGCCGCCTCGCGCCAGGCTCGCGCGTGCTCGATGTCGGCGGCGGGTGGGGATCGTTCGCCGGCTACGCCGCGCCGCGCGGCGTGAAGGTCACCGCGCTCACGATCTCGCGGCAGCAATACGAATTCCTGCGGCGACTCAGGGTGGACGTGGTCTACGAGAGCATTTTCGCCTACGCGTCGAGCCGTCCGTACGACGCCATCGTCCTGCTCGGCGTGATGGAGCACCTGCCCGACTACAAGCGCCTGTTCGCCCAGTTCGCCCGCCTGCTGAAAACCAGCGGGCGCCTCTACATGGATTTCGCGGCCAACCGCAGGAAATTCAACGTCAGCTCGTTCACCTACCGCTACGTATTCCCGGGCTCACACACGCCGGTCGTGATGCCCGACCTGCTCGCGGCCGCCAACGGCACCCCGTTCGAGGCCATCGCCGTGCACAACGACCGCCACAGCTATTTCCTCACCCTGCAGCAATGGGCGCGGAACCTCGAGGCGGCGCACGACGAGCTCGCGCGGCCCTACGGCGAGCGCACCTATCGGCTGTTCCAGCTCTACCTGTGGGGCTGCGCGCACCAGTTCCGGCGCGACGGCGCGCTCGAAAGCTACCGCGTCGTCTTTCAGAAAGCACAAGGCTCGCCCTCGACCGAGATCGGCCTGGCGCTCTAGCGTCTACTTGTGGAGTTCGGTGAGGTAGCTGACCGTGTGCTCGGCAGCCGCGGCGGACTGTCCCAGCGCCAGGATGCCCGACTTGTCGAGCGCCAGCTCCTGCTCGTGGATTCGCACTTCGCCCTGGCCCGCGGCGGTCACGAACGTGCCGTTGCTGCTGTGGTCGCGCAGGATAAAGACGGCGCCCTTTCGCGCGATCGTGCAATGCTGCCTCGAAACCGCGGCGTCATCGACGTTCAAGTCGCATTGCGGATCCCGGCCTAGCGCCATCGTGTCGCCCTCCCGGCGGCGGAACAGCGCCTTGCCGCGGAAGGTGACGCGCAGGACGGCGCGCGCGCCAGATGCGCTGCGGGCCGATACGATCTGGCCCACGGCGTCCTTCCACACGAGCTCGCCCAGCAGCAGCTCGCCCTTCTTTCCCTGCACCCGCATATGCCGGATGGGGCGCACCAGCCCCTGGAGGGCCGGCGCGAGACCGGATGCGGTGTCGTGGGAGGTCAGGATCTGGCCGCCCCTCGCCTGATCGGCAAGCTGCAGCGCGAGATTGACCGTGTCGCCGAAGATATCGTCGTTGCGCTGCCCGACCGGGCCGGCGTGGAATCCGATGCGCACCTCGAGCTTCGCCTGCTCCGGCGGCAGCGCCTGCGCGTACACATGCATTCGCGCCGCCGCGGCAGCGGCCGCATCCGGCGTGGAAAAGAGCGCGAGCACGCCGTTGGCGTGCGTGTGCAATACGCGGCCGCCGCTCAACTCGGCGGCCTGGGCGAGGACCTCCAGGTAGCGCGACGCGGGCTGCTGCGGGGTCCCGACCTCCGCGCAGAGCACCGTGGTCTGCCGGGTTGCGGCCGGCGGGGCGATTTTCTCTAGCTCGCTGCCACCCATCTTGCCACCGCCGGCCGCCCGGTCTTATTATGCATATGCAATAGAGTATGCAAAATGCGAGAAAATGTCAAAGACCGCGAGCTGGCTGAGGCGCGCCGCGCGCTAGCGGCGCTTGGCGAGCGCGTGCAAACCACCCGCGTCGCCGCCGACACCCGAATTCACCAGAGCCAGGTGTCGCGGCTCTTCCGCGGCCAGTTCAAGCGCGTTTCGTCGAACGTGCGGAGGCTGCTCGCCTACGCAGCCGATCCGAAGGGTCAGGCCGGCGCCGAGCCGGCGCAGACCGCCAAGGAGGCAGTCGTGCGCGCCGCTCTGAGCACCTGGGATTCGACGCCCGAAGGGGCGCGGGCGCTGGTACGACTCCTCAAGTCGGTCCGCGCGATCCGCGAAGTACAGCCCCGCGCGCCGCGGCGCCGGCGCTGATTGATTTCCCTTCGAACCCTGGCGCTGCTAGGGGTCCTAGCCGTACCTGGGTTGGCCCTCGCGGACTTCTCCGGCCGCGTGGTCGCGGTTCAGGACGGCGACACGCTCACTGTCCTGGCAGGCTCAAAGCAAACGCGCGTCCGGCTTGACAGCATCGATGCGCCGGAAATGAGCCAGGCTTTCGGCAAGCCCTCCAAGGATTCGCTGGCTGAGCTTTGCATGTCACGACCTGCCTTCGTACGTGAGCACGGAAAAGACCGGAACGGACGAACCATCGGGCGCGTAACCTGCGCCGGTGTCGACGCCAATGCCGAGCAAGTCCGGCGCGGCATGGCGTGGGTGTTTGATCGCTACGTGACCGACTACAGCCTATATGCGCAACAGGATGCTGCCCGGCTATCGCGCCGCGGCTTGTGGTCGGTGACCGATCCGATTGCGCCATGGGAATGGCGCCGGATGCGCCGCAGCCCGGATCTGGCCGGCGCTGGCAGCGGCGCCAAGTAGAGGTGTGCCGTAACGCACAGGCGTGTAAGGAAATCTTGAATTGCAATCTTCTGCTGCTGGCGCACGATGCTGCGAACCAGCCATGCACAAGAAGAAGCAGGACATTCTGCAGCAGGCCGTTAAGCTATTCGGAAGGCACGAGCTCGCCAAGCGTCTTGGCGTGCCGGAAACATTGCTTGAAGAATGGATTCGCGGCGACGTCACCATGCCAGACGGGCAGCTGCTTCCTCTCGCCGCTATCCTCGACAATCTTTCCAAGTCGAAGAAGTAGACCAGGCAGCCGTCCCACTTTCCTAGGGCGGCGCTGGTGCGCTTTACGACGGGGTGCTGAGCACCAGCATCGCGAGCAGCGCGAACACTGCCAGCGTGGCGGCGCTGTAGAACAACGCGTCGATGAGGTCCGAGCGGGTCATGCGATCGCGCTAATCCTTGGTGATGCGCTCGGTGCGCTCCTGCTGGTAGGCGCGCGTGGCGGCTTGAGCGCGCCCTTCGGGACTCTCGGCGTACCCTCGCTGGCGTTTGGCGATTTCGCGCCGGGCATGCCAGCGATCAGGGATGATAATCAGCAGCATCAGCGAGAACA
>Ga0208185_1000500_pt1 | contig 17015 bp, 29 predicted proteins | sample EasRivMeERMLT700_FD_187532 | JGI IMG/M metagenome (GOLD analysis project Ga0208185, IMG submission 187532) | Soil microbial communities from meander-bound floodplain in the East River, Colorado, USA - East River MetaG ERMLT700 (SPAdes) (version 2) | ecosystem: Environmental > Terrestrial > Soil... | reverse complement strand
CGGGATGCCATGTGATGGCTGGCGACTCGATCACTCGACTCGCCCGCGACCACACCTACCAAGCTGCCAACAACAGCAGCTTCTACATCGACGCTGAGGCTGCCCGTGGGCCCAACAACGTCGGTGTCGACAACAACCGCACCACCAACGAGGTCATCGACCTGCTCACCCCGTACATCGACGTCGGTGAGTGGCTGATCGTCCAAGAGGATGGGGGCAACGAGACGACCGAGACCTATCGGGCGTTCGTCGACCGGACAGTGGCTGCGCTGCCCGACGACCGCTGCCTGGCGTGGATGACCCCGTACAACACGGCCTACGTCGAGCGTGACGCTGCCTTCACCGCTGAGATCAGGGCTGGCATCCAAGCCCAACCGTGCTACGCCATCATCGAGTGGGCCGAGGTTGTCTCCGTCAACCCCACCGCCTACCTCGCTGATGGTCTGCACCCCAACCCCGCGGGAGCGGTGCTGTTCGCCAGCCTCGTCGCTCTCGTCGTCCCACAGGAGTAGCCCATGAAGATCCCTGACAACGCCCCGCCCATGCTGCGGGGCATCATCAACGCGCTCAGCGCCGAGACCGACGCCCAGATGCGTGCCCTTGGTGCGCCCGAAGGGACGACCGTCGACAGCGCCATGCCTGAGAACACGTTCTCCTGGGTGATGGAGCACATGGTCGAGCATCTCGGTACCGACCCGGAGCTTTGGCGTGCCTTCGTCTGCGGGTTGAGCATGACTCAGGCCCTTCTCGAAGGGGTGTTCGACGCCATGTTCGCTGATCGTGAGACCAGCGACATGGAAGATATCCCTGATGAGGAACGCCTCCAGGCGGCCAACCATTGCCTCTACGTCCACAACTTCATCGGATTTGTCGATGCTATCGGCCACCAGTACCACCGCTTCCTGCGGCTCAACGAAGAAGGCATCGACCCCGTTCAAGACATCCTCGGTGGTGTCTGCATCACCATCGAAACCGAACCCAACACCCCCTAAGCATCCGTGCTTAGAGAAAGGCATACATGAGCGACGAACTGCATTTGGACAAGGACCTGCCTGCGCTGCTGCAGGTGTCATTCCTCGAACTGATCGAGAAGGCCGAGGAAGAACTTGGCGACGTCCCGCTCAGGGAACCCGACGTCGACTTGCTCAACCAGATCTTCACGATCATGGTCGAGACACTCGAAGACGATCCCGAGCGCTGGACCGACACCCAATTCGGTACCAGTCTGGCATCGACCTTGTTCGCCACCCTCCTCGGTGAGGGGATGAAGGTGTTGGAGATCGAAGACATGGATGATCTCACCCTCCCGCAGGCCAAGGCGTTGGTCAACTACTTCCTGCGCTACGGTTCCATCATCGGGATGGTCTCGTCGGTGATGGCGTCGTACATCAACAAGATGGGCGGGAACCAGGGCCTCGAAGAGGATGCCGATGAACTGGCGGGCTTCCTGGCCAAGGCCAAGGCCATGACGGGGGACTCATGAAGCGCCTCGTCTTCATGTCCCTCGCGGTGATTGGCCTCGCCATCATCGCCCTCACCGCCGCTACTGCACGCCAGATGCAGGCCTGCGGCGATCAGCCATGCCCGACACCGACCACCACCACGGAGACAACATCGACATCACCCTCGACCTCTACGACGACGGCACCCTCTACGTCTACAACCCCGACGACATCCCCGACTTCGACAACCTCACCGGAGACGACCGTCGTGCCGCCCTCTACCGTGTTCGTGCCGCCATCGACGCCGAACTCGGTGACGATCCCTGCTCCCGTCATCACGACGACGACGGCACCATGGAGACTGGTGGCGACCAGATGAGGGAGCCACTCATCAAGCGAACGGGTTTCTGGGGCGACCTCGCCAACATGCTGTGCTTGCGACCGGTGCATCGAGGCAAGGCCCCGACGTGTCCGCATTGCGGGCGCCCCTACAACCTGCTGGGGAAGTGAACGGGACCAAGGTCCACGGCGAGCGCTACTTCGTCGAGACATGCAAGCGAGAACGCACCACAGCGACCATCGACCGGAAAGGCAGACAGATCCCTCTGCTGTGGGCGACTACGGTGCTCGACCGCGAGACCAAGATCACCTACTGGGTGCGCTTCTACCCTGACGCCGACTCGGCAAGGCGAGGCCACCCCAGAGTCATCAAAGCACTGCGAGAAGGAGGCGACGACTACCTGAAACCTTTCAAGCGAAACAACAGTCGACCTACCTAAAGGGGGGATGGTCGACAGCCCATACAAGCACAAGAAGCCCGGCTCCCAGAGGGAGTCGGGCTTCTTTGCATTCCAGGAGAGGTAATGCGATCAATCACAGTTGATAAGAAGACCTTGTTGGAGAAATTGGAAGCCAACAGGGCGAAGCATGCCGACAAGCATGCCCGAGCGATGGAGAGGTACCAGGAGAAGGTGACCGAGTGGTTCCAGACGAACCTCAACAGGATCACGGCCGGTGAGTTCCGGGAGATCCAACGGTCCTGTCCTTGGCCCGTGCCCCAGGATCACACCGACGACTACCAGCGCGTCATCGACATGCTGGCCTGGGATCTGGGCAACACATACGAACTGACGGAGCAGGATTACGAGTGCTACGTCAACGATGGATGGGGTTGGGCAAGGGAGTTCGCTGCCACCAACTCTGCCTACATGGTGGAGTAGTGAACGGGAGTAATCTCCCGCCCATCCTAATGACAGTCGACCTGCGACTCATTGGGATGGGCAAGACACCGAAGGGGAACTCTTACCTCCAATTCGCAACGCCAGGCACGGGCGAGGGCAAGGTGGAAGTCATCATCTACGTCTCGACCGAGACACCGGGTGGCTTCCTCTTCGGCTACTCGCTGTGGGACATCGAAGCCCACGCCATCGTTTCGTACCACGGGCCCCACGGCGATCCGGACAAGGACCACCTTGGCCAGATCGATGGGGTCTGAGATGACCGATGGCTGCCTTGACAACCCAGGCAATCGTCGCGACCACCGTTGCCCCTACTACGACCACGACATCTTCTCTTGCGACAAGCAGGAGTGCCGCTATCACGACCCTTGGGCGCCCGCCCGAACCAGCAACAACCAACGTGACGAGGAAATCGACACGTGATCCAAGATCCCCCCGGCCATACGGTCGGGGGCCCTCGCCTAAGCACCAGTGCTTAGGGGCACGTTCCAGGAGGAACAAGCAATGGCAACCATGACCAACCAGAAGGCGAAGACCCAGGACGCGTTGAAGAAGGCTGCGCTGCAGCAGTTGGCCGTCATCGGTGGGGCGATGACGAACGACGACCAGATCACCTTCGAGGGGCGCAAGTACGTGTTCCCCGAGCAGTACCAGGGCGACCTGGTCGGGCTCCTGCGTGACGTCACCCGTTACGTCGAGGGCCAGGAGGAACGGATCGTCGTCGACCGCGTCTTCGACTACCGTCCCAACGACGGGGCCTACGCCACGATGATGTGCTTGAAGGAGTTCTTCGGGTACGCCCTCTCGGTCCCCATCAATACCTTCTTCGGCAAGCAGCCCCCGGAGGAACAGACCATCGACATCGGCTTCTTCGAGGGCACGATGCGCACCGTCACGGTGCCGTGGGGCTGTCTGGCCCTGCCCGGCATCAAGGACGCCAAGCTGTACACGAAGGTGCAGCGGGACCCCGCCAAGGGCATGCTGTTCCGCCTGGCAGCCGAGTGCCGCCGGGCTGACAAGCCGATCGTCGACGGGTTCTTCCAGGTGGTCGCTGACTACATGGCCAGCAACTCCATCTACCGCGGGCACGCCGTCCACGGGAACATGGAGTTCTTCGACACCGACAAGATCCGCCCGGAGAAGTTCGTGTTCACGGACGACGTCTGGGCGCAGGCCGAGACGAACATCCTGTCCCCGCTCTGCCACAGCGACGTGCTGCGGGCCAACGGGCTGTCGTTGAAGCGTGTCGTCCTGCTCGAAGGTCCGTTCGGTTCGGGCAAGTCGGGCCTCGGTCGCTCGGCGGCCAAGGTGGCGGTCGAGAACGGCCGCACGGCCATCATCGCCCGTCCCGGCTCGGACAACCCCTTCGAGGTCTTGCAGACCGCGGTGCTGTACCAGCCCGCCCTGGTGTTCATCGAGGATGTCGACACGTTCTCGATGCAGCAGGACCCGCAGTACGTCACCAAGCTGCTGGACGCCTTCGACGGCTTCTCCAACAAGGAGTTGGAGATCACGTTGGTGCTCACCACCAACCACGTCGACCGCATCCACAAGGGCATGCTGCGGCCGGGACGCCTCGACGCCGTCATCCACATCGGAGAGATGGACCGTCAGGGTGTCGAGAGGCTGACCCACATCGTCCTCGACGGTCAGTTGGAGGACAACATCGACTTCGACAAGGTCTACGAGGCGACGCTGGGCTTCATGCCTGCCTTCGTCAAGGAGGCCTTGGAGCGGGCGCTGCGCTACACGATCGCTCGGACCGGCACTCCCGGCCCGGTGTCGACCGACGACCTGATCCACACCTGCAACAGCCTCCGGGCCCAGCAGGCGTTGCAGGACGCGGCGCAGGACACCCATGAGAAGCTGCCCCCGTTGGAGCAGATGTTCGGTGAGATCGTCGAGGAGCGGTCGGCCGCGGTCACGCCCGACATGCTCGAACAGGTCGTCGACAACCGCGTCGTCGCCCGGATGGACACGTCGACCATCTTCGACCGCGACGGCCAGCCCAAGTACTCGATCCGGGTCAACCAGGAGTAGACCCGCCAAGGCCGATCCCCAGGCTCTGGACGCTCAGAGCCTGGGGATCACCCCAGGAAGGAGAAAGATGAGTTGGTGGAAGGATGAACTTGGTGGCGGAGAGGCGCCACGCAACCTCGGTGACTTCGTCAGATCGATCCAGGACAAGCTGGATCGGGGCGAGATCACCGCCAAGGAGGCCCTCGACGCAGCGTTGTTCGCCCGCGAGGCGAAGGACGATGCGGTGGATGTGACCATCCCGGTCAACGCCGTGCTCTACGCCACGGGCTACGGCTACTTGGTCGACAAGGTCATGAGGTTCGGCCTATCTCGGCACCAGAGCGACGTCATGTTCGACGGGGAGGTCCCGGGCGGGCTCGTAGCGGCTGGTGGGTTTGGGTTCCTGCTGCACACGCAAGGCGGCCACACCCCTGATCTCACCGATGATGAGACGAAAGCCATCATCACGGCGTTCTTCGCAGTGCTGCATGGCATGGGCATGGATGTCGAGCAGGTCGGTCCGGGCCAGGTCGTGATGAATGGCCTCAACGCCTACGGCAAGCGAGTGGTCAACGAGGACGACGGAACCCCGCCCGTCGATATCGACAAGGAGGTCGAGAAGTTCAGCCGGGAACTCGACAAGGAACTATTCACCCAGTACCCACCGGGCGACATGCGTCGGTGGATCAAGCCAAAGGAGTAAACATTACGCCAACGAGCCCCAGCCCGTCGGCGTGTAACAACCATCGTCTAAGCATGCGTGCTTAGGCCAACCTCTTTCGGGCGGCTGCTGCCGCGTGCTCCTGGTGGCGGCCGCCCGAAAGTGACACCTATCGACCTGAGAGGAAATCGACATGGCATTCTGGAACAAGAAGGATCAACTGCGCTGCATCCACTGCGACAAGCGCATCGAGCCCGACGAGGGCCAGGTCGTCCTTGACCTGTTCATCGCTTCGGCACAGACGGTGATGACTTCGCTCGGCAAGCAGACGAAGAACGTCAAGTTCACCGGGATCATCGGCCCCAAGGGCGAGTTGAAGGACTACCCGCCGCTCTGCACAACCTGCATCCATGAGAAGGCCCTCATGGACAAGTTCCGGGTCGCTCTGCGAGCCCAGATCGAGGCCCAGATGGAGGGTGGCTCGGGGGTCATCGGGCTGTGAGCGACGAACAGCCCACCATGATGACCGGTCAGTTCGATCTCGAAGATTGGCACTTCGAGAAGTTCGAGCCAGGGAGCGATAGCGAGCCTCGCGAGGTTCACATCGTGGCAACCAACGGAACGCAGACGCGCCGCTGGACAGTGCCACTGTTTCATCCAAACATCTTCGGGCTTGACGTGGAAGACGCTGAAAGCGTCAACGCCAAGGTCGAGGAAGCAATCAAGGAGTTGGGACTCGAATGACCGAAATCAGAGTCGCCTACCCGATCGACGTCAGCGCCGTTCGGGACAAGGGGATGGCCTCACTGGTGGTGCTAGCGGCCAGCCTCGGCTGGAACGTCATGCACAAGAACAACCAGCCGGTCGTCATCACCGCCCGTGATGGCATCCAGGACCGCATCCCCACCAACACGTCGATCCGGGCGTCGGTCTTCCAGACCACCCTCTCGAAGATCATCGCCCACGCTGGCAAAGACCACAAGCCGACCATCGACCTGATCGACGACATCATCAAGCGGCACAAGCCAAGCGTCGACCAAGCGCGGCTGCTGAGGCTCGCTGTCGGTGAGACCCCTCAGCAACACCGGGACAGGGTTGCGGCCCATGAGTCACCCGCTGTGGAGAAGCGGGAACCGGAACCCCATCTGACGCAGAAGCCGTCGCTGGCATCCCTGCTGCCCGAGTTGGGGGACCCCCCGATGCGGCCAGCGACCGTCGTCACAACCAATGATCTGGCGCCACCGGAGAAGGAGCCACTGGTCTCCATCGTCTCGGAGAAGCCTTACCAGGCCCACGGCAAGGAAGGGGCCACCTATACGTCCGGAGCCACCATCGAGAAGCTGTGGTCAGACGGCAGCCGTAGCTACGCCTGCAACGTCTGCGGGGCAGCATTCAGCACCCCGAAGGGCGTCGGAGCTCACCGTCAGGTTCACATCCGCAAGGGCGAGGCCACGGCCAACTACCGGGACTTCGCCAAGCACCAGACCGGCTTCGATCCCGAATGGGTCGTCACACCGCACGCCGCCAGGTTGGCTGCTGAGATCGACGCAGCGTTGAAGGCGCTCGGCCGTGATGCATCTGGCCGAGACCTGGCGTCGTGGATCTACCAGCAGCGGCCTGACAAGCCGCCGGTGGAAGATCCGGCCAACCTGACGTCGGACGAGATCCTCGATCGGATCTCCAACCTGCTGGACCGGAGCCGGGCACGGCAACTGGAACAGCAGGTTGGGGAACTGGAACAGCAACTCATCAACGACCGCAAGGAACTGCTCGAACTACGTGACTGGCGTCGCGCTCTGCGCGAGTTGGTCGAGGAGGAAGGATGAACAAAGTCAAGTTGTGGATCGTCGTAGGGCTCGAAAGGCTCTGCGACATGACCCACTTCATCACCCACCATCGCCCGTGGCTGTGGTGGTTCAAGCACTGTCCATTCGCTGGTCTCTCGTTCCGACTCGATGAGCGGTGGGAGATCGACCACTGGAGGAAAGGATGAGCGCCTGCTGCCACCCGTGGCGGGCGCCCCGCGTTGACGTTCCTGGATCCCTCGACGTCAATCACGTCTGCTGCCTCTCGGCTGAACATGACCACGTCTGCTCCTGCGGGGCCACGCTCCCCGCAGAAGCAGCCCAAGGAGGAAGCATGAGGTGCATCTGCGGCCAGTATCCCGACGTATGCGCCCGCTACGGACATGCTGGCGGGTACGAGCCAGGCGAGAGACTTGATCCGCTGAACGAATCCGTCGAGCAACGACACATCAAGCATTACAGCAACTGCAACTGCCTCGGTGACTCGGCGGAGTGCTGCGTGCCGTCATGTCCATGTCATCAACAGATCTCCGGAGACACCGGAGCAACCGAAGGAGAACCCCAATGAGCACACGGACAGTTGACGCTGTCAACATCGGCCTCGACTACGTCGGCCACGACGACGATCCCTTGTGGATCGACGCCTACGTCCTCGAACTCGATGGCGACGCTGGCTCGTCGATCGAGTTCGAAGAGGAAGAGGCCCTCACCCGCTTCCTGCTGTGGATCCGGGCCAATCGCCCGGCCGCCTGGCAGAACGCGGTGGAGGGTGAAGCCCCCGAGCCCGATCCCGTCGTGGCCGGTGGTGGCACCGGAGCCGTCGACGAGCCCGACGTCGAGCCCGAGACCGAGCCGGTCACCGAGCCGGAGAAGGAGGACCAGACCGCGTGAGCGACCTGTACGCGGACCCGTTCCCCCCGGCGAGCCTCGACCCAGACGAGGTACCGGAGGGAATGGAAACCATTCTCAATCCGATCGGGGAAGGAGTTCAACAATTTCTGGAGCCACCCGTCGCGGCCCCACCGGTGGTACCGGTGGGGCCGATCAACGAGCCCCCCGAAGACGCAGAATGTTGGAACTGCGGCAACGACGAGGACCTCTCATTGAATGACAACGACGAGTGGGAGTGCAATGACTGCCACTGCAGCCACGAAGAAGTCACTCATTTCCTCATCGAATGGAGTGCGAACAGCTTCGACTGCATTGAAGGCAGTTACGAAGATGAATGCGATGCTGACCAAGCAGACGTCGTCAAGCGGGCGATCCGGGCCCTGAGGGACCGATACCCCTATGACTGGGAGTGGGTCAACAAGTACGGCTAAGCACTGGTGCTTAGAACCAACAAAGGAGAACATCATCATGAACACACTGCGCCGCCCATATCGACAGGACCGATGGCTTCTTGCCATCTTTGGTGCGGTCCTTACGGCTTGCGGCCTCGTCCTGCTCCTGGTGTCGTGCGATGACGACAGGGGCGCACGACAGGACCTGCCCAACTCCAGCCAGGAGTTGGTGACGGACGACGTCGACGTGTACCTGCACCCGGACAGGTTCCCCAACGTGACACATCGGTGCGACGACACGACGGGAATCTGGACAACCACCGACCGCAACGTGTGGATCGTCTACGGCGATCCGTTGTGCGGCGGCTCCAACCATCAGGTCGTCGTCCTGGACAACATCCCGGGTGGCGCCACCACCCCACTACAAGCAGCCCAGGAGGGCGATGGGTAGATGAGCGACCTGACCTTCTATCTCTCGATACCAGGCGCCATCGTGGGCTGGGCGACCATCATCAGGTCCAACTTCCCTCGATGGGTGTGGATCACGGCCTTCGTTAGCTGGGTAGCAGCAGCGGCGACGGCCACCAACATCCTGGTCAAGCTGCTGTTCTTCGCAGCAGCCTTGGCCTCCATCCCATACGCCATCAACCCTAACTGGCCTAAGGAGAATCAACATGGCCCGAACTGAACCCAAGCTCCTCGAACTGATCGAGAAGCCCAGACTCACAGGGAACCGGGTGACCAACCTGCCACCCAAGGTCAAGCAGGCTCGCCAGCTTGAGCAGATGCGCCGCGCCAGCAGGACCCGCTGGATGGTCCTGAAAGCGATGTCGCGTCTTTATCCCGAGGACTTCACGTCGTTGATGACGCAGGCCAACGCCTACGTCGCCAAGGAACGCGGTCCGCTGCCCGGAGACAAGTGACCCAGAAGCAGAAGGTGTGTCCCGGTTGCCACGGTGTGGTGACCGGGACACACAAGTTCACCTTCGAGGAATCGTGGAAGAACCACCTTGCCTCCTGTCCATCCCGAGCCCTCATCAAGGAGAAGGAATGAAGACCTACCAAACCGAAGACAAGACCGAATGGGGCGAAGGCCCGTGGCAAGACGAGCCCGACAAGGCGGTGTGGGTGGACGAGGCCACCAACCTCGACTGCATGATCCACCGCAACGGGGTCGGAGCCCTCTGTGGCTACGTCGGGGTCGGTCCTGACCACCCAGCCTACGGCAAGCACTACGACGACGTTGACGTTGACGTCCACGGCGGCCTGACCTACGCCAACACGTGCCGGGAGACGGCGACCGAGGACCACGGCATCTGCCATGTCCCCGAGCCGGGCCGTGAGCATGATATCTGGTGGCTCGGGTTCGACTGCAGCCACTCGGGAGACCTGTGTCCGGAGATGGAGCGCCGCATGTCGCCTTCTCTCGCTGAATGGCAGACCTACAAGACGTTCGGCTACGTGAAGGCGGAGGTCGAGCGGCTGGCCCAGCAACTGGAGGAGAAATGACTTGGGTCAACAACTGTTACTGCCCGGCCCACTTCGAGGAACGGACGGGCTATCCACCCCGCTTCGTTCTGACTGGCTGGGTGGATAAATGCCTGGTCGAGGGGTGCGAAGAGCCAGGCGACTGCCCCGTCAGGGAGGAAGAATGACAACAATCTGCGGCACCAGGCGTGATTCCTGCAACTGCAAGCTGCCCAACGGTCATGCAGACAGCCATGAGTGCTCGTGCGGCATTGGCTGGATGAACATGAAGACTATGAAGGACCCTGATCTTCCCGATCCCGATTGGCGAGGCATCGATACCACGATGGACACCCCCTGCGGCAACTGTGGAAAGTCACGTGGCCAACACTCCGCCGATTCCGGCTTCTGCCACCGCGATGCGAACAAGAAGTGGCTGGAGGATGGCCCCAAGTTCGCCCCGATCAGGAAGAAGTCAGAGCCCATCCCGATCCATGAGCACCCGCTCCCGGCTAACCCCCTCGATGACATCCCGGCTCCCGACAACACGGAGCTTCAACTGGCGATGGTCAAAGCCCTGCGGCTAGCCAGCAAGTATCAGGAGGAATCGTGACCGAGTGCATCAGGTTGCCGATGGCCTGCGCTTGTCAGGCCGAGCGGCGAGCGACACTCGACGCTCTCATCGACGGGCGCACAGCCACCCATCTACTCCATGAGTTGTATTGGGAGTACAGCTACCGGGTCACCCACATCGACGTCGACATGTGGATGGGCATCACCATCGAGCACTACGACGATGACAAGCCGAGGTACTACATCGAGTGTGATCGCTTGGAGGATGGGCTGGCTCGCCTAATCGAGCGGCTCGTCAGCGTTGGGGATGGCGTAAACCAGGGCGAGGGCGCCGATGAAGGCACCGGCGGCGATCAGCGCCTCCTGCAAGGAGATGGACCCGTCGTCGAGGGAAGTGACGAGGGAGGCGATGGCCGCTGACGTTGCTCCAAGCAGGGCCTTGATGTAGGTAGCTGGCTTGCTCAACACAACCAACAGGGTACGCAAGAGGCCCCCCGTCTGCCTGGATTCCAGGTAGGCGGGGGGCCTTTGCGCGTCTGGGGTTAATGGAGGGTGTTCGTTGTGAAGCCGAGATCCCCCCAGGTCCAGTGTCGGTTGACCTGACAGGCAGCCCAGGCGGTGTCCGGGTTAATCTGTGGCTCCAGCCAGGCGAAGGCGTTCGTGCATTGGGACAGCGGGTACGTCGCCCCGCCCGTGACGTAGGTGCTGCCTCCCACGTAGGTGACGGGGGCGCCACGCAGCTGGGCGCCCCACTGGTTCAACTCCCACGGGGAGCAAGCCGTCAGCACCAGGCAAGCCAGGACTGCGACCAGGATCTTCTTCATTAGCTTCCTTTCTACCGTGTCAACGCCACGATCACCGTGATGACGCCGCCGACGGCGAGGACCGCGGCGACCAGGTAGCCCCAAGCCTTCGTGATCCCGGACGTCTCACCGAGCGACCTGTCGAGCCGTGTCTTGATGTCGCGGATCTCGCGGTCCAACTGGGCCAGAAGGGTCTCAGCCTCACTGCGAGGCATGAACGTTGCCGCCTGATCCGACAGTTGCCCACGGAACTCGTTGACCGCCTCGAACCTCTTGGTCGCCGCTTCCTCCGCCTTGTCGACCGCCTTCTCGGCGGCCAACATCGCTGTCGCGACAGCACGTTCAGCGGCGGTCAGAGCGGTCTGCATCGCTGTCTGCTGTGCGACGAACGCCGCGTCGACCGCCTTCGTCTGCGTCTCGTACCGCTCCTGCAGCGTGCGGCGAAAGTCGTCGAGTTGACGTTGCAGGTGGATAGCGAGCGTGTCAACCGTCCAGGCGGATGGCCGCTCCTCGGTCTCCCCAGCAGGCATCAGAACACCACGATGAGCAGCAGCACGACTGCCGCGATCAGAGCTCCCAACAGGACGTACATCCACGGGGACATGAGGTTCCTCCTTCCTACGCTTCGGGGACGCTGGCGATCCAGTCATCCCAGCGACGATCGTTGAGCCAGTTGATAGCACCAGCGCCGACCAGGTTGAGTTCACCGAGGGTAGCGGCGCGCTTGACAGCAGTACCGTCCCACTTGATCTCGACCCGGTAGTGCCAGTGCTCCTGCCAGGTAGCGATGAACATGTTGGTGACTCCTGTCGTGGGGGTGGGGCCAGGTGGCGGTGGCGACGGTGGCTTCGGCTTGTGAGCCATCTGGTCGATGATCGGCAGCTGTGGCTTGATGCCAGCACCGGGACAGGGGGTAGCCGTCGTCCCCTTCTGATAGTGGCCGAACACTCCGAGGCGCCGACCATGCAGGTTCTCCAACCACTGATGCAACTCGATGGCGGTAGCCATCTGCGCATCGTTGGCTGGGTCCTGAGCAGGCACGAAGAACTGGACAGCCACGCTCTTGTCGTTGTAGCCAGCGGTCGCCGCCGACTTGATGTCGACGCCGCGGACCTCCCAGACCTCACCTTTCATGTCGATGCAGAAGTTGTAACCCAACGAGTAGTCACGGTTGCGGACGTAGTCAGCCTGCATCGCCCGCAGCTTGGCGATGGGCATGGCGAACGACCCGGCCGATCCACCACCGGGGTAGTGGTACAGGACATCCACGATCGTGGACATCGGGTACCGCGGCCCCGTCACGGGCATCGTGGCAAGCTGCCACTCCGTCCGATCATGGAAGACGAGGGTCACCGACCTTCCTTGTTGTACTTCTCGAAGTCGATCACTTCGACGGTGTCGTCGACCTCCGCCTTCTTCTCCTGGGCCTTGGCTTCGGCAGCCTCGGCCTTCTCTTCGTCGGTCTTCTTCGCAGTCATGGTGTGTACCTCCTGGTATCTAGCTTGTCAGGTGCCGGAGATGTCGTCGAGCAACTCGCTGACGCCGGTGTAGCGAGAGATCCGTTCGAGCATGTTCTTGTACCGCCGCATCTGCGTGTGGATCGCCTTGTTGTAGCGGTTCTGCTGCTGCGTCGTCAACGGTGTGGCGTTCGGCTGGTCCCGGGCGGCGACGACGTCGGGGTCGACGAAGAACGTCTCCATCTCGGTCAGCTTGGTGAGGATCGTCGCACCCAGCGTCAGCGTCGCTCGGTTGGCGAAGCGGGTCTGCGACGTCAACTCGTCGGGGGTAGCAGCCCGCAGCGCCCACTGCTGGACGGGCCGACCAGCGGTGATGATGTAGGTCGGACCCTCGACCCGCTGGTTGGCAGCAGGGATCGGCTGCTCCGTCTCCGTCACGATGAAGTAGCCGCACGACTCCTGCTCAGCCACGGTGCCGTTGATGAGGCCACCAGACGGGCTGATCCAGGCCTGGTCACTGATGCGGCGAGCCGACCCAGGGGGCATGGCGGGGACGCCGAGGATGACGCCGCCGACGACGTTGGCATAGATGGTCATGCTGGTTTGATCTCCACGTAGGCGTAGCCGGTGCCAGCGGTTCCAGTCCCGCCAGCATCGAGGTTGAACGATGTTGCACCGGCCGAGGCGTTGGCCCGGTAACCGGAGAGGCCGTCGACCACACCGGAGAAGTTGGTGGTGTTGGGGTCGAGCAGGTTCGAGGACGTCATGGTCCCCAACTCTTGGTAGTCGGAGGCGTGGACGAAGGTAGCCGAGCCCGCCACCGAGGCCGTGAAGTTGACGGTGAGGTTGTTGGTGGTGACGTTGCTGGCCGCCCCCGACACGCCGATCGGGCTGGCGTGCTGGCCGGTGACATGCCACACCATGCCGAGGATCCCGTCCTCAGAGGTCGAGTTCAGCGACACCGTCATCGACTGACCGGCCGTGATCGGCGCCGTCCACACCTTGTGCTGCACCACGCCTGCCGTGTCGCTGGCCCGCTGTGTCCAAGTGAAGGCGGTCCCCGAGTTGGTCGGGGTGTTCATCGTGCCGTTCCACTGGCAGTGCCCGAGCACCAGCAGGCCACCGCTGGTGGCGGTGAAGGACGCCGACGTGGTTGGCGACCCCGTCCCGGTCCAGGTGGCGACGGGGCTGGTGATGACGAGCCCACCCCCGCCGCCACCTGCGGCCGTCTTGCCGTGCAGGAGCAAGAGGCTCATCCGTACGCCTTGCCCAGCTGCGTGCCGAACCAGTTGGTCCCGGCGTCACGGGTAATGAACGAGTAGACCGAGGGCGTGGCGTAGGTGGGAGCAGCGGCGTCGCCCCAGTCCACGGAAGCGGGGAACACCGGAGTGAAGGCACCACGCAGGATCAGGACGAACACGCTGGCCTCGGTGGTAGGCGCCGGGTTCGAGAAGGTGAAGGTGCAGCCCGCATCCATCGTGCAGTCATGCACGCTGGCCAGCGACAAATCGAGCGTCTCAGTGGAGCCGGTGGCGGCGACCACGTTGACGTCGTATTCGACCTGACCCAGGTTGTGGAAGGTGCCACCGTTGACGATGGGGGACGTCAGCGTCTTGGCGGTCAGCGTCTCGGTGCCAGCGATGGTCGCCAGGTCAGCGTCGGTGACGGCGGTGTTGAACTGAGCGATGGTGCCGGTGATGCCGACGATCGTGGTCTGGTCACCGGAGTTGGTGCCGGTCAGCCCGAGGTCGGTCTTGACCTGGGCGACGGTGCGCGCCGCCCAGGCGCTGGCCTTGGCCTGGATGAAGCTGTCGGTCGTGGCAGTGAGGCCAGCGATCGTCGTCAGATCGGCATCCGACGCCTGCTTGCCATCGATCTGGGTCTGGATCGCTGACGTGACACCGCCCACGAAGTTCAGTTGGGCAGCGCTGGTCGTAACGGCATTCAGCTTGGTCAGGTCAGCAGCGGTGGCCGCCCCCACCGTGAAGGTGTTCAGGTCGAGGTTGCCACCGAGTTGCGGGGTGGTGTCCTGCACCACGTCGGTGATCCCACCACCACCGCCAGCAGCGTCGATGGTGGTAGCGGTAATCGTCAGGCCCGTGCCGGTGGCCAGCCACGTCATGGCACCAGCCGAGTCGTCCCAGAACAGGATGCGATCGGCGTTCGGATCGGTCAGCGAGGCCCCGGTGCCACCGTCAGCGAGGGAGACGTCGGTGCCAGCGGTGGTGTAGAAGTCAGCGTCGGTGTTGGCCGTGTTGAACTGTGCCGTCGTACCCGACACCGTGTTCGATCCGAGGGCGATCGTCTTGGTGGTCAGCGTGGCGGAGGCGCTGTTCTTGGTGGCGTCCGACGTGTTGTCGACGTTGCCGAGCCCGACGTCGCCCTTGACCAGAGCCAGCGTCGCCTTCAACTGAGCCGGGGTCCGTGACGCCCAGGCCGAAGCGACCGACTGGATCACGTTGTCAGTCGTCGCGGTCAGGCCAGCGATGGTGGTCAGGTCGGCGTCCACCGGCTGAGCTCCGAGTGTGGTCAGCATGTTGGCGGTCGACACGTCATCGAGCACCGTCTTGGCAGCGGCCGTCACGACAGCGGTGTCGAACATCCACGTGGCACCCGAGGCCGAGACGACGATGTCGCCCTTGTCCCCATCGGTGACGCCGCCGCCACCGGGGGGCGCCGTCCACGTCCCATCAGCCCGCAGGAAGTTGACGGTGCCACCACCCGAGGCAGGCGCCAGGCCCTTGGCCCCAGACGTGAAGGCGTCGAGCAACGTGGTCGCCTGGGTCCCGGTCAGGTCTTCGGGGTCGCCGGTCGCGGCGGTGATGCGCCCCTTGATCGTGGACGTGGGGACGTTGGCCAGCTTGGCGTTGGTCACCGCGTCGTTGATGATCGCTGCCGTCGAGACGTTGGTGATGGTGTTGGTGGACCCGTCGATCGACTTGTTGGTCAGCGTCTCGGTGCCAGCCAGCGTGGCCAGCGTGCCCGTCACACCAGGCAGCGTGATGGTGCCGTCGGCGGCGAGAGCCACCGGCGGGGTGACGAGCAGCGAGTTGCTGCCATTGTCGCTGGCCTCGAACAGGGTGAAGCGGTCAGCGAAGGTGGTGGTTCGCTGGGCGAAGCGCCCACCCCACACCCCCAGGTCGGAGTCGAACGCTTGGACGTCGGTACCGATGACGACCCCGAGGGCGGTGCGGGCAGCCGCAGCAGTGATGGCCCCGGTGCCACCACCGGCCACCGGCAGGGCAGCACCCGTGTACTCACCCAGGTCAACGACGACGTTGACTTCGTCCTCCGGGGACTCGGTGACATCGATGCCGTTGCCGAAGTCGATGGTGGTGACGGAGACGTCGACTGCGACACCGTCGTGCGACACGGTGAGAGGACTGCCTCCGCCACCACCACCCCCGCCGCCTTCCGCCGCGGCCTCTGCGATGGCGTCCTGGACGTTGGTCGAAGCGATGGTGCCGACCGGCGTGAAGGGGATGGCGGCAGCGTTCAGCTTCGACACCAGCATCTTCTTGGTCGTCGCCCCGTTCTGGACGACGATCAGATCGGTACCCGTAGCGGTGGTCTGCTCGGGCAGGGCGTCGATCTCAACGCGCGGCGCTGGCATCAGCTACTCCTTCTCATGCGGCGTTGTCTCCCCACAGCACCCACGTGTCGGTGGCGATCTTCATCAGGTGGATCATGCTGAACTGCGCCCGACACTTCGCCCCCGGCGTGGCCCGGATCGTCGTCCCGGCACCTGACACCGTCACCTGACCGGCTCCGAGTTGCAGGACATCGCAGCGCCTGCCGATGGGCCAGGCGACCGAAGCGTTCGTCGGGATCGTCAGCGTGCTGGCCGAGCCGTTGGTCATCGTGATCAGCTTGTTGACGTCGGTCAGCACCAGCACGTAAGCGGTGCCGACCTGAGCGTTGATGGCCTGCTCGATCTTGGCGTCCACCAGCGCCTTGTTGGTCAGCGTCTCCGTTCCGGTCAGCGTGGCCAGCGTGCTGTCGACGCCAGGCAGGACGACAGTGACATCAGCCCCCAGGGCGGGGGCGCCGAACAGCTTGGTGCGTTGCGTACTGCCAGCGCTCGTCGACTCCAGCAGGGCGATCGACGCCGCTTCCCCGAAGGTGGGTGGCACATAGGTGGCGATCAAGTCGACCAGGTCCGCGCTGAACGCCTGCACGTCAGTACCGATGACGAGGCCGAGCGTGGTCCGTTGGGCGGCAGCGCTGGCCCCGGCGATCACAGCGCGCCCAGCTGCGGTGCAGGGGA
>Ga0208185_1000498_pt1 | contig 17160 bp, 12 predicted proteins | sample EasRivMeERMLT700_FD_187532 | JGI IMG/M metagenome (GOLD analysis project Ga0208185, IMG submission 187532) | Soil microbial communities from meander-bound floodplain in the East River, Colorado, USA - East River MetaG ERMLT700 (SPAdes) (version 2) | ecosystem: Environmental > Terrestrial > Soil... | reverse complement strand
CGATTCGTGGAGGTTGCGCCCGAGTGGCGAGAGGTACTTGTCGTAACTGTTCATGAGGATTCCGATGGCCGGCTTAAGCCAGCCCCCACATACGTAGGGGCCGGCTTGAGCCGGCCCTCCAGGCCGCCGGCGAACTCGCGATACAGCCGCAGGTACGCGCCGATCGACGCCAGCCCGAGAAACTGAAAGACGATGCCGCGAAACACCCATGCGAGCAACTGCAGCGGCAGCACGGCGAGGCCGACGAACGGCACGAACGCGATCAGGCCGAGCGCCGCCGTGGCGAGCAACGAGACGCCAGTGGCGGCAACCACCAGCGCCAGGACGACCCCGAACACCGCGCTTACGCCACGCCGCCGCTGCCGCACGAACGCGCCGACACGCGGCCATGCCTTCGCGACGCTGCAGTCGTCTGCCGCAATCACGATCTGCATCAGAAGGTAGACGAGGTTGATCAGCGTAATCCAGCAGACGAAGGAGATGGTCATCGTCAGCGTGAGAAGGCCACCGACGCCATCCCGCAAGCCGGATTCGTAGGCGGCCACCAGATACAACCCGCCTGAGACCAGGTAAACCGCCATCAGTATGAGCCCGAGACGCGCGTAGCGCGGGAACAGCGCGCGAGCGGAGTCGATGTAGTACTCGACCGAAAACTTCGACGCCCGACGCACCAGGTCGAAATGAAGCGGCGGCTGCTCGATCGGCCCGGCCTCGCGCTCCGCCCGCACGAGGACCGCGACGGAACCCGCTTTGACCAGGAAGATGAAGAGCGACCCGCCCACCGCCACCACAGAGAGCGACGCGAGAAACGCGGTCAACACAGCCGGATGCGAGAGCAGCGACGTGATGACCGTGGCCGCCATCTCGCGCCACTCGAGGCTCATGAGCTCCGCGGGCGCCGTGCCGATCACCAACCCCACCAGGAACAGCCCTCCGATCACCGGCGTCGCGATCAGCAGCTTGAAGATCGAGTCGGCCGTCGCCTGGATCAGCGTCACTTGCCAGTTCGCGGCGGCGATGAGCGCGCCTCGCTTCAGTACCGGCTTCAACAGCAGCTCTGTAGACACGGATGATCAATGTTAAGCGAGACAAGCCACGGAGACACGGAAACAGAGATGGCGGAACCAGGCGGACCGGTTCGGAGAAGAGGAATCGGGACTGGAGGACAATGCATCTGTGGACCCTCCGCTGCGGCGTCTCGTTCGGCTCGCGCTGACGGGGCTCGTCTGCGTGCTGGCAGTCGTCGCCGTCGGCCGGATCGCTGAACGCATCGTCATGGGCCCGGACGAAGCGTCGGCCCGCCAGCGGATCGAGCGCGACGTGCGCGGCGCGTTTGACGTCATGTCGCGCGGCCTCCAGGCCATCGCGCGGAGCGTGGCCGATCCGGAGGCGCTGGTTGCCGCTGCCAGGAACGACGAGGGGGCGGCCAGAACGTTGTTCGTTGCGGCGCAGGGTGCGGCTGAGGCACGTACGAGCGACGTCGAGCTCGCCGTCACCGCGTATGAGACCGGCGGGCAACCCCTGGCGTGGGCAGGGCGGCCGTCAGAGCTCCCCAAGGACCGTCTCGAAGGCGATGAAGCCTGGTTCATCGCGCAGGGGGCGCTCGGCCTGCGACTCGTCTACACGATGCCGGTGAACGATGCCTCCGGCACGCGTGTCGGCACGATCGCCTCCGAGCAGTCGATTCGTCCGCCAAATACGACCGGCGCCGCAGCCCGCACCGATCAGTTTCAGTTCCCCGGTCAGCTCACTCCGGTGTCGCTCGAGCTCGCGTTCGAGGACGTACGCACGACCCCTGACCCCGATCGCATCGACGTCGTTGGCCCCAACGGCCGCCACCTGGTCACGGCAATCGTTACCCCGACCGACATCGCGCAGGCCCGCGGACGCTGGCGCCGCGCAGCCGCGTCGCTGGCAGAAATCACCGGCGCGATCTTCCTTTTGCTCCTATGCGGGCCGCTCCTCGACTGGCGGGACTCACGGAGGGATCTGGGATCATCCCCGATCCCCGATCCCCGATCCCTGCGTCGAACGTATCTAACCGCCGTCGTCGCGGCGGCAACGGCGATCATCGCGAGCAGGGTTCTCTTCCGCTTCGCCTCCCCGGCTGACTGGTCCGACGCCGAGATCTTTTCCGGCGCCGCGTACGCCTCGCCGTTGCTGCGACGGCTCCTGGCGTCCCCATTCGACTTTCTCGTCACCGCAGTATCGGCCGGCGGACTCATGGCACTGCTGTTCTTCGCGCTCGAGGCCTGGCGGCTGAACTGGCGGCACGCACGTCGCAGAGTCGACTCTTCGCTCGGCGCGATCCTGTTCTTCGCATCGCAGCTCGTCGCTGGTTTCGTCGTCGCCACGCTTCTGCTCGCCCATCGCGCGCTTCTCGCCGACACGATCGCCAATACGACGCTCGATTTGCTGCACTTTTCGCTGCATCCGTGGAATACCGCGCTCCTCGCCCTGCAGGTCGGCATCGTCATCTGGGACGCGACCACGCTTGTAGGCGCCGTGCTCATTCTACGAGCCGCGTACTTGTCGTGGCGCATCGCCCGAAGCAGCTGGCGGCTTCGCCTGGCCACGGCTGCCTGCTGGGTCCTGCCTCTCGTTGTTCTGATCTCGCGCGCGATGCCCCCTGCCGCGTATCGGCCGGTTTTTGTCGCGCTCGCGATGGCGGTCGTAATGGGCCTCTTCGCGACGCGCATCAAGGGACGCTACCGGCAGGGATCGCAGGCGTTCCGCCTGACACTTCTCACGATCGGTCTCGTGCTGCCGGCCCTTGCCTGGTACCCCACGGTGTTCCAGCTCGCACGGCAGGCAAAGATGCAGCTCGTTGAGACGCGCTACGGCCCGCAGGCGTTGAACCAGCGCCAGACGATCCAGATGCTGATGCAGCAAAGCCTTCAGCAGATCGATACGTTCCCGGGGCTGGCCGATCTCGTCTCGGTGCCGCCGGGCCCCGCAGGGTCGGAGGCCGTTACCGATCGCGCGTTCCAGGTCTGGCGTATCACCGGCCTCGCGGCATACCCGATCACGTCATCGGTGGAGCTCTTCGGCCCTGAAGGCCGTCTCGTCAGCCGCTTCGCGTTCAACCTGCCCGACGATCTCAGCACCGTCCCGACCTCCGAGGAACGCGTCTGCTCGTGGGACACGTTCGAAGAAGTGTCGCCGTTCTTCGCGGCGGAACGGCGAGTCCTCAGCGCCAGTCGAGCCGTGTGCGTCAACGATCCGACCGGCACGTCACACCTCGTCGGTTCGATCGTTGCGCACGCGATGCTTGATTACGCCAACCTCCCGTTCATCGCGTCGAAGAGCCCGTACGTGGAATTGCTGCGGCCGGTGGAGCCGCAACGCGAAGAAGGCGTGACGGGCGGCGATATCGAGTTCGCCGTGTACGGCTGGAGCCGCACGCCGCTCTACTCGTCCGCCGACACCGCGTGGGAAATGGACGACCAGGTCTTTGCGAGGCTCGTGGAGACCCGGAGCCCGATGTGGGCGCGGCTCGTGCGCGGCGATCAGCCGTACGACGTCTACCTCCTCAACGATCGCGGCGGCGTCTACGCGCTTGGATTCCCACAGGTCACGCTGCTCGGGCATCTGATGAATCTCGCCGAGCTGACCGTGCTCGCCGCCGCCAGCTATATCCTGCTGCTCGCGCTGACGGCGCTCTTCAACGCCGTCAGCCGTCGTGCAACCAGCGCGCGCGCGCTGCTGCGGGAAGTACGCGCCAGCTTCTACCGGAAGCTGTTCCTCGCCTTCGCTGCAGCCACGTTCTTTCCAGTCGTCGCGCTCGCGATCGTCACGACCAACTACGTCGGGGATCAGATGCGCGCGAACGTCGAGCAGGAGGCGGTCCGTACCGCCTCCGCCGCCCAGCGCGTCGTCGAAGATCTCGTCGCCCCTCGCGCGGCCCAGCAGGGCGTCGGGATCGACGACAACCTGATGGTGTGGGTGAGCAGGTTGATTGACCAGGACGTCAATATCTTCAGCGGCGCGAGGCTGCTCGCCACGAGCGAGCGCAACCTTTTCGCGTCAGGCGTGTTGCCCGTCCGAACGCCGGCCGACGTCTACAGCGCGCTGGAGCTCCGCCACGAAGCCACGACCGTGTCCCGCGAACAAATCGGCGCGCTCGACTTCCTCGTGGCCGGGACCCACATGGCCGCGCGGCAGCTCGATGCGATTCTTACGGTGCCACTTGCCTCGCGTGAAAAGGAAATCGAATCGCAGATCGACACGCTCGATCGGCGGGTGCTCCTGGCCGCGCTGCTGTTCATCCTGACGGGAGCGGGCATCGGCTATTCGATGGCCGAGCGAATCGCTGATCCGGTGAACCGCCTGGCGCGCGCCACACGCCGTATCGCGCGAGGAGAGCTGGACGCGCACGTCATCGCGACCTCGTCAGATGAACTTGGCAGGCTGGTCGAGGACTTCAATCGCATGGCGCGCGATCTTGCGAGTCAGCGCGAGGAGCTCGAACGGACGCATCGCCTGGAGGCCTGGGCCGAGATGGCTCGCCAGGTGGCGCACGAGATCAAGAATCCGTTGACGCCTATTCAGCTGAACGCCGAGCATCTCCGCCGCGTCAACGTGGACCGCGGCGGACCGCTCAGCCCGATTCTCGACCAGTCGGTCGCGACCATCCTCACGCAGGTAAAGCTGCTGCGACAGATCGCCTCGGAGTTTTCGAGCTTCGCCTCGTCGCCAACCGTGCAGGCGGCGCATGTCGACATTTCGCAACTTCTGCACGAGCTCGTCGAACCGTACCGCACGGCACTCGCAGGGCAGATCCAGTTCAATGTCGACGTGCCGCCGGACCTCCCGCCGGTGTACATCGATCGCACGCTCGTTGCCCGCGCCCTCACCAACATCATCGAGAACGCGCTGCACGCGCTGGGCTCGCACGGCACGCTCACGATCGTTGCGCGGCCTGATGTCGATTACGTTCGCATCCGCGTATCGGACACCGGCGCCGGGATGGACGCCGACGCGCTCGCGCGCGCCTTCGAACCGTACTTCTCCACGAAGGCCAGTGGTACCGGGCTTGGCCTGCCCATCGCGAAACGGAACGTCGAGTTGAGCGGTGGGACGATCTCGATCAGCAGCGAGCGAGAGCGAGGGACAACGGTCGAACTGCTGCTGCCGGTGGCCACGTAGACCACAAAGCACACTATGTTCTTTTGAGTTCCTTAGAGAGACCTTTGTGTCTTTCTGGCCAATTCGTCTTCGTGGCCTCCGTGCCCTCTTTGGCATGTCGCTCGAAAACAGGGCTTTAGTCTGATTCGAGCAGACCTTGCTTTTTGCGCGATTCGAAGATCCCCCGCAAATTTGCTGAGTCCATGTCGGCGCATTGTTTGCTTCGCGCGCCTCGCTTTTGCACCGCCTTCTGTCCTTATGTCGTGTGTTACCTCGTTGGAGCACCCGAGAAATCCAATCGTCACGCTTGTGCGTAGTAATGAGCGTGATCGCGGACCCGCGGACGTCCCGGTGTAGAGGTACTCACGCGGGACACTAACAAGAGCGAACGGAGAGAGCGTATGCGACGGCTGCTTCTCGGTGCTGTGTTCGTACTGGCGATTCCCGGCTTGGGGACCGCGGCGCCACTTTGCGCGGCAGGGACTCTCGCGAACTACATCGCGTTGGGTGCCGGAGGATGCAGCATCGGTAGTGTCACATTTTTCGATTTCTCGGCGGGGACTGTCCTGGCGTCCGCGACCCCTATCGCGGCAGCCGACATCGCAGTGAGCCCGTTGGCGATAGGCGTCGGACTTGACTTCGGGTTCAACGTCAACGCCCTGGCCGCTGATTTGTTCGACGTCCTGATTGGGTACAGCGTCGATGGAGGCCTGTTTGGCACTAACACCCTCTCGATGGCTGGTTCCTCGGTGACAGGGGACGCCGCCATCACAGCGATTGAGGACAAGTGCATCGGGGGGACCTACGCTGGAAGTGATCCTTCCACGGCTTGCTCTGGCACTGCGCTGTTTCCGGCACTGCTTGTGATCGACGTCGATGTCTTCGAACAGCTGTCGGACACGGCCACGTTTGCGCCCTCGTCGTTTTTCGATGTGTTCACCGAAGTCACCATTGACGGCGGCCTCTCGGGGAGCGCGACGCTCAATGGCACCGTGACGAACCAGTTCGGCGAGGCGACCGTTGCCGCGGTTCCCGAGCCGTCCGCGATTCTCCTGGTCGGTTCCGGTCTGTTCGGACTCTGGGCTCGGCGCCGCCGGCGCGTGCCGAACCAGTAGCAACACCCATACTGCTGCCACACATGGAGTCAGCAGCCACACAACGCAGTTGAATTAGGGGAGGAGACCCGTGCGTAAACTCATAGCCCCTCTGGCCATCATCGCGGCGGCGGCAGTCCTGTTGTCGCCGGTCGGATTTGCAGCCAATCATCGTGAGGCGCCGATCACGGCGCTGGACCACAAGGCAGATATCACCGACGTCTACGCCTTCAGGAGTTATGGGGGGGCCGGGGCTGGCACCCATGTCACGTTGATCCTGGGCGTTGATCCATTTCTCGACACCGCCAACGGACCCAACTGGTTCCCGTTCGATCCCGACATCCTCTACGAGATCAAGATCGACAACAACAACGACGCCGTCGAAGACATCACCTTCCAGTTCCGTTTCACCACGGAGCAGCGGTTGCCGAACCTGTTTCAGGTCTATGCGGGAGTTCCGGGTGGTGCCAACGCTCCGGCGAATTCTCCGGCGCCGGTTCCCCCGGGAACGCCGATCGTGCCACCGCGAATCACGTCGTTCTCGGACGCCGGTTTGGGCCAGCGACAGAGTTACTCGGTCACGATGTTGAAGGGCGGCGTGTCCACCCCGCTGACGAACATCGGGGGGGGCCCGTTGTATGCCGTGCCAGCAAATGTTGGACCGCGAACGATGGACTACAACGCGTTGTTCAACCAGGGGATTTACCAGACCGGAACCGGGATCAGTATGTTCGCCGGCACCACGGACGATGCCTTCTGGATCGATCTCGGCGGAGCGTTCGACACGCTCAATACGTCGAAGGCTCCTCCCGTCTTGAGCGCGGCGGAGGACGCCGCCTTAGTCAACCTGGCCTCCGATACGGTGTCGGGCTTCGCGGTGAACTCGATCGCGATCGAGGTGCCGATAGCATCGCTGACTCGAACCGGCCAGATCGAGCCGGCGAGCTCCACGGCCGCGACTATCGGCGTGTGGGCAACAACGTCGCGTCCGCGGACGACCGTGCGGCGCCCGCCGTTGCCGGCCGTCAGCAGCGGCACCTTCGCCCAGGTCCAGCGCATGGGCAACCCGCTCATCAACGAGTTGCTCGTCGGTACGGGATTCAAAGATCGCTTCAGCATGGACCTGCCGAAGAATGACAGCCAGTTCGCGAGCTTCTTCCTCGATCCTGCGCTGGCGCGCGTCGTCAACGCGCTGACCGCAGGCGCTGTCGCGATCCCAGCGCCGCCCCGTCTTGACCTGCTACCGGTAGTGACCTATGCGCCGCCGATCGCCGCCACCGGCACACCCGCGGGGCCAATTGCCGATCTGCTGAGGTTGAACACTGGCGTTCCGGCAACACCTCCCGGAAGCGCGAGTCGCCTCGGCTTGCTCGGGGGTGATGCGGCGGGCTTCCCGAACGGCCGACGCGTATTCGACGACGTGACCGATCTCGCGCTGCGGCTGGTGGTCGGGGGGGTTCTTGCGGCGCCATTCCCGGGTTTCAACGCGAATATCGGCGGCAGACTGGGTGATGGCGTGAACGTGAATGACGTGCCGTATCGAACCGAGTTCCCTTATCTGGGGAGTGCGTCGCCCGGTCGGACTCGTCGACACGTCGATCCAGGCGAAGCATTCTGCACACCGCTGTTCGGGGGCGGCGCGCCATGCTTGCCATAAACGATTCCGCAGTGCGTCGCGTGGGGAGTCATGAGATGACGATAGCCACTGTCCGTTATTTCACGTGCGTTACGTTGGTCGCGTGTTTAGAGGGCGCCGCAGCGCTCGCTCAAACAGCCTCCCCCGCCGAACAGAAGATTGCGGCAGCGGAGCGAGTGGTGGCGTCGAATCCCGCCAAGTACGAGGCGTACAACCAGCTCGCGCTGGCGCTGACGCGTCGAGCGCGCGAGACGTCCGACACGGTGTACTACGACCGCGCCGACGCGGCCATCGCACGATCGCTCGAGCTGTCGCCGGGCAATTTCGAAGCGCAGAAGGCGCGGGCATGGGTGCTTCTGGGGAAGCACGAGTTTCAGAAGGCGCTCGAACTTGCGCGAACGCTCAACAAGCAGATGCCCGATGATCTGCTCGTTTACGGATTCCTGACGGATGCGAACGTCGAGCTGGGCAACTACAAGGACGCCGAGGAGGCCTGCCAGTGGATGCTCGATTTGCGGCCTGGCAACATACCGGCCTTCACACGCGCAGCGTACTTGCGGGAGCTGTTCGGGGACATCGAGGGCGCGATCGAACTGATGACAGCGGCCTACCAGCGTACGGCGCCGCTGGAGGTTGAAGACCGCGCGTGGATCCTGTCGCAGTTGGGCCATCTTGAATCGATCGCCGGCCGTTCCGACAACGCGGAGCGACTGCTGCAGGAAGCTCTGGCGCTGTTCCCGAACTATCACTATGCCCTGGCGAATCTCGCCAAGGTTCGTTCAGCGCAGAAAAGACACGCGGAAGCGGCCGATCTCTTGAAGCGGCGGTACGACGCCGCCCCCCACGCAGAAAACCTGTACGCCTTCGCCGAGGAACTCGAACGATCTGGTCGCCAGGCCGAGGCCAAAGCCGCGTTTGCCGACTTCGAGGTGCGCGCGCTGCGAGAGTCCGAGATCTGGGACAACGCCAATCGCGAGTTGATCTTTTATTACGCGGACCATGCTCGGAAACCGGCAGAGGCGCTTCGTGTGGCCCGCTTGGAGGTCGCCCGGCGGCACGACGTATACACCCTCGACGCATATGCCTGGGCACTGCACCGCAATAACAAATCCCGCGAGGCCCGCGAGTACATGCAGCGCGCCCTCGCCGTCGGCGTCAAAGACCCCGCCGTCCTGTCGCGCGCCGCCATCATCATTGGAAAGCCGGCCGTGATAAAGACTGCGCAGAAATAAGCGCGCGGCTACGGTAACCACGAGCTCCACAAAGACGGTTTGGCCACAAAGAACACAAAAATCTCTAATTCGTCTTGGTGACCTTTGTGGCTAATTCGTCTTCGTGGCCTTCGTGGCTCTGCCGCCGCAGGCGCGACCAGGCCCACATCAAGGGCCCTGACGCCAGGTAGGTGTACGCAATCACGACGAGCATCACCTCGTGCGCGGTCATCAGCGCGAGGCCGAGGGCGAGCAGCGCCAGCACGGGATACGCGCGGCGCGTTTTCAGATCGATCGTCTTGAAGCTGTAGAAGCGGATGTTGCTCACCATCAACAGCCCGGGCACAATCACCAGCGCAAGCACCGGTAAAGCCGCTGCCGGGGACTCGAATCCCAGGGGGTGGAAGAAGATTGTGGACGCAGGCACGCCTGCGGCTGCCGGGCTCGGCAACCCGACGAAGAAACGCTTGTCCACTGTGCCTGCCTGAATATTGAATCGCGCAAGGCGAATCGCGGCGCCTGCGACGAACACAAATCCCGCCGCCCATCCGAGACGGCCAAGCGGCTGCAATCCCCACTGGAACGCCAGGATGGCCGGCGCGACGCCGAACGAAATGATGTCGGCGAGCGAGTCGAACTCCACGCCGAAGGCGCTGGTCGTTCCCGTCATCCGCGCGACGCGGCCGTCCAGCATGTCGATGATGATCGCGACCCCGATGAGGGGCGCCGCCTTTTCCAGCTCCCCTCGCATCGAGTAGACGATGCAGGCGTAGCCGCAGAACATGTTGGCGAGCGTGAGCGTACTCGGAAGCAGGTACACGCCGCGGCGGAACCGCTGCTGCGTTCTGCCACGACGCCGCCCGGGCTTCAGGACCCGGATGCGCGACTGCGCGCTCTCTTCGTCGTGTTCGCTCATGCCTTTGCCAATCTCGCAATCACGGTGACGCCGCCGACGACCTTGTCGTTGACCGTCACCGCAATCGCCGCGCTGACCGGAATGAAGATGTCCATCCGCGAGCCGAACTTCATGACCCCGAACCTGTCCCCTGCGTGCACGACGTCGCCTTCCTTGACGCGGCAGACGATGCGCCGCGCCAGCACGCCAACGATCTGACGCACGATGATCGGCTGCCCGTGATGGTCGACCGTGACCTCGGTGTACTCGTTTAGATCCCCAGCGTCCGCGCGGTAAGCCGGCAGGAAACGGCCAGGATGGTACTCCACTTTGGTGACCCGCCCGCCGATCGGCATCCGGTTGACGTGCACATCCATCGGCGACAGGAAAATGCTGATTTGCTGCCAGTTGCCAGCTGGACAGGCCTCGCCCGTCGGCACGCCCGCCACCATCACGCGGCCGTCCGCCGGTGAGATCACGGCGTCAGCGTCCTTGGTGATCGACCGTTCGGGGTCACGGAAGAAGAACAGGAAGAAGCACGTCAGGATGAGGACGAGCACGGCGCCGCCTCCTCCGAAGAACAACGCGGCGAGGATTGCCAGGATCAGCGATCCGCCGATGAACGGCCAGCCTGCCGGATCGATGCGCATCAGTTCCATCGTACAGAAAAACGGCCGGGGGATACCCCCGGCCGTTCTGAGCTGCGTGCGGCGGGCGTCTTGTGGGGCGGGCCTTTCTTGCCCGACACGCTTCAGCGGCGTCGGCGCGGCCCGGATGAACCTGCCAGAACTCTCTCGGTCTCAGGAGGCGCGGCTGTGCTGACGCGCGTACTCGCGGACGATGGATTCCATCTGGTCCTTCAGTGCGAGCTTCTTTTTTTTCAGTGTGACTTCTTCGACTTGTTCGGTTTCTGAAAGGTAGTGCTTTTCGATGAGCTGATGGAGGCGATCGTCTAACTGATGATGCTGCTCGGCAAGTTGGCGGAATTGCTGGTCGCTCTGCAGCAGGAAATTCTTCACTTCCTGCGCTTCTGCTGCGCTCATACGCCGCCCTCCTTTATCTCGAAGGCCTGTTTATGTGGTCGCTAAACAAAACCTAACACAAGCAAATACTGAATGTCGAATATTGGATTTTGGCGGACGGTTTTGAACTCGACCGACAGCCTCACCACGAACGCACGAAGGAATCGAAGATCACTTGGCTTGTGGGTCCTGGACGTTATCGCGCCACAGAATGAGAGCGTCTTCGACCGGATTGGTGTAGTAGTTCCGCCGCGTCCCCGCGACGTAGAACCCAAGGCGCTCGTACAGACGCAGCGCACCGGCGTTGCCCGAGCGCACTTCGAGCGTGGCTCGCCGCGCGCCGAGGCGTTCCGCTTCGATGAGCACGTGGTGCATCAGCGCCGTGCCGTAGCCCTGACCGCGGTATTGCGGACGCAGCGCGAGATTGTTGATGTGAATCTCGTCGAACACCAGCCAGAAGGCGCAGAACCCGGCCACCCGGCACTCGGGCGTGCGCACGACGTAGATGTGGCACACGGCGCGGTTCTGGAGCTCCCAGGCATACATCTCGCGCGTCCAGGGGCTGGTAAACGATTCGCGCTCGACTTGGAGGACGCCGTCGAGATCGCTTTCCCCGTCAAGCAGCTCGATCGTGAAGGCGGGAATCACATTCATGAAATGTGGAATTTCGAATGCTGAATACCGAATGACTCGTGTTCAATGCACAAATGAGCATTCAGCGTTGTTGATTCGGAATTCCGCATTTCGTTGCTTCAGATCAGTCAGCGTTCGTAATTCGCAATTCAGCATTTCGCTGCCTGGCCAACTCCGCATCGGACCGCCGCACGTAGAGCGGCCGAATCGCATGTGGTGGCGGAAGGTTGCCGTTTCTGTACTGGATCGTTGCAAGCATCGCAATGATTCCGGAGAGGAGCGGCGACGCCGGTTCGGCGATTCGGGCCGCATTACCCAGACGCGTGAGGATCATCTCGCGATAGGTCGCCGCTCCATCTCCGATAAACAGAATGTCGTTTGCGGCGAGAACCGCAGGCCCCTGATCGCCGTAGGGCGCCCCTTTACGGCGCGCCAGGGCGTCCAGAAGATCCGCCGGGTTTGCGACCACCGGTTCTGCAGCCACCCGACCGTCCTCGTACAACGCGGCATACACGTCGCCGCGCCACGCATCGATCCAGGTCGCAATTCGCGACCCGAGAAAAGCCGGCGACGCAACGGCCGACAGCGCGGTCAGCGCCGATATCCCGATGAGCGGCTTCTCCGCAGCAAACGCGAGTCCCTGCATCGTCGCAATGCCGATCCGCAATCCGGTAAACGATCCCGGGCCGGTGGCGACGGCAAATGCATCGACGTCGCGCAGTTCGGCGCCGGCAAGGGCGAGCACCGCCTCCAACGCGTCGGGTAACTGCAGGGCCAACTGCCTGGACGGGTCGAAGGCGTCCTCGCGCAGGACGACACCCTCGCGCGACAGCGCACAGCTTGCGGCGCGAGTCGTGGTGTCAAGCGCGAGGATCAACATGTCATCGGGGATAATACAACCCAGAACACAACCACGAAGCTCACGAAGGTTGTTTAAACCACGAAGACTCGAAGAACACGAAGCAAAAAGAATTCTTCGTCTCCTTCGCGCCCTTCGTGGTTGATTTGACTTCGCGACCTCCGTGGTTAAGACAGCCTCCATGTCCTCGCCATCCACAGCAACGCCGGCCATGCGCCAGTATCTCGATGCGAAGCGGCAGCACCGCGACGCGATCGTGTTCTTCCGCATGGGCGACTTCTACGAGATGTTCTACGAGGACGCGCTGGTGGCGGCGCGCGCGCTCGACCTCACGCTGACGTCGCGGTCCAAGGATGCCGGCGGCAACGGCATCCCGATGTGCGGCGTGCCGTTCCACGCGATGGACGGCTACCTCGCCAAGCTGGTGAGAAAGGGCTTCCGCGTCGCCATCTGCGAGCAGGTCGAAGATCCCAAGAAAGCAAAGGGGCTCGTGCGTCGCGAAGTCGTCCGCGTCGTCTCGCCGGGCACGCTGACGGACGCGAATTACCTCGACGCACGCGAGCCGGCGTTTCTGATGGCGATCGTTGTTGGCGGGCCTGACAAGGCCCGCCCTACCGACAACCAATTACCCGCGGCGCGGACCTTGCCTGCCGCGCCGAAGCTAGGCGAAGGCGGGTCAGGTCCGCGAACCGAGGACATCTTCGGCGTCGCGCTCCTCGATCTCTCGACGGGCGAATTCACGACTGCTGAATACCAGGGCCCGGATGGACTGCAGGCGCTCGCGGACGAGATCGCCGTCCTCCGGCCGCGTGAGATCATCCTGCCCGCCGAATCGGACGTCGCCGGGAAGCTGCCCGAGATCGCGCGCCTTCAGATTCCGGTCACGACCGCGAATGCATGGAGCTTCGAGCCCGAGGCGGCGCGTCGCTCGCTGCTCGATCAACTGAAGACACACGGCCTCGACGGCTTCGGTCTCGATGGGCGCGTCACGGCAGTCCAGGCCGCCGGTGGCCTTGTCGCCTACCTCCGCGATACGCAGAAAGCCGACCTCGCGCACGTGCGCGCCATCGGCTACAAGGCCGTCGCCGACTGCCTGGTCGTCGACCCGATCACGCTGAAGCATCTCGAAGTGGTGACCGGCAGCGAGGGAGGACCTCAAGGCTCGCTGCTCAACGAGATCGACCGCACGGTGACGTCGATGGGCGGCCGGATGCTGCGTGCCTGGCTGCTCCGCCCGCTGGTCGCGCTCGAGCGGATTCGCGATCGACTGGATTCGGTCGAGGAGCTCGCGTTCCGTTCCACCGATCGCGGCAGGTTCCGTGAGGTGCTGAAGACGGTCCACGACATGGAGCGGCTCGTCGCGCGCGCCGCGCTCGGTACCGCGGGCCCGCGAGACCTGGTTGCCCTCCGATCCTCAATCACGGTCATCCCGCGTCTCAAGCTGTTGCTGGACGAAGTACAGGCGCCGTTGCTCACGAGCCTTCTCGCGGAGCTCGACGATCTCACGGATGTCCGCGACCTCGTTGAACGGACGCTCATCGACGAGCCGCCCGCCTTCGCGCGCGACGGCGGCTTCACGCGTGATGGCATCGATCCGGAGCTCGACGACCTCAAGACCATCAGCCGCTCGGGACGCCAGGTGATCGCGGAGATGGAAGAACGGGAGCGCGCCCGCACCGGGATCGCGTCGCTCAAGGTCCGCTTCAACCGCGTGTTCGGCTACTACATCGAGATCACCAAGTCGCACCTCCACGCGGCGCCCGCCGACTACCAACGTAAGCAGACGATTGCCGGCGGCGAACGGTTCACGACACCAGCACTGAAGGAATACGAGGAGAAGGTCCTTGGCGCCGACGAGCGGATCCTCGAGCGCGAGCTGGAGATCTTCGAAACCCTGCGCAAGGCAATCGCCGCCGAAGCTCCGCGCGTCCAGGACACCGCGCGCGCGCTTGCCACGCTCGACGTGCTTGCCGGTCTCGCCGAGACCGCCGCGATTGCCAACTTCACCAAGCCTCACGTGCACGACGGCGATGACTTTCTCGCCACCGACGCGCGGCATCCGGTCGTCGAGCGCTTTGCGACCGACCCGTTCGTGCCGAACGACATCGATCTGAACGGCACAACGCGGCAGCTCGTGATTCTCACGGGCCCGAACATGGGCGGCAAGTCCACGTACCTGCGCCAGGCGGCGCTGCTTCCGCTCCTCGCGCAGATTGGATCGTTTGTCCCCGCGAAGGACGCGAAGATTCCGATCGTCGACCGCATCTTTGCCCGTGTTGGCGCGTCCGACAACATCGCGCGCGGCCACTCGACTTTCATGGTGGAGATGCAGGAGACCGCCAACATCCTGCACGCAGCCACCGCGCGCAGCCTCGTCGTGCTCGATGAGATCGGCCGCGGTACCTCGACCTTCGACGGGCTGAGCATCGCGTGGGCCGTGGCGGAGTATCTGGCGAGCAATCCGAAAGCGCGGCCGAAAACGCTCTTCGCCACCCACTATCACGAGCTCACTGACCTCGCCGACTCCCTCCCGGGCGTCGTCAATGCCCACGTCTCGGCGCGCGAATGGAAGGACGACATTATTTTTCTGCGGAAGATCGTCCCCGGCCGCTCGGACCGGAGCTACGGTATCCAGGTCGCGCGGCTGGCCGGGTTACCGGCCAGCGTCATCTCCCGCGCACGCGAGATTCTCGGCGGCCTCGAAAGCGACGAACTCTCACGCGGCGGCCGCCCCACGCTCTCCGGAGCAGCGAGCGACCCCCAATCTCCTCAGCTCGCCTTGTTCGCGCGCCCAGCCGACTCGCCGACGGCTGTAGAGGCGGACCTTCAGGTCCGCCTGGCAAGGCGCGACAATCAAGTGATGACGCGCCTCAAGGCTATCGATGTGGACGAAACCACCCCGCGTCAGGCGCTGGAATTACTCGCCGAACTGAAAAAGCTGGTCGAGGAATGAACCGTTGGTTTTTCGGATGTCGGCCTTGGGATTTGGGTTTTGGGTTTTGGGTTTTGGGATTTGCCCTCTCTGGCTGCTCAGAACCCCGGGCAGCAGCGCCACCCGGCGCAATCATTGTCGGCGTTCGAGCCGCCCCCAACAACCTTGACCCGCGGTTTGCCAACGACGAGACATCGCAGCGCGTCGGGCAGCTTATCTTCAGCTCGCTGATGGACATCGGCGACGACCTTCGCGTCAAGCCGACGCTGGCCGAGCGGCTCGATAATCCCGATCCGCTCACCTACATCGTGACGCTTCGCCGCGGCGTGACGTTTCATGACGGCCACGAGCTCACCTCGAAGGACGTCGTCTACAACTACAGCCAGTATCTGGACCCCGCGTTCATCTCCCCCTTCAAGGGCGCCTTCAAGGTCCTGCAGTCGGTGCGGGCGCTGGACGACTACCGAGTCGAATTCACGCTGAAGGAGCCGTTCGGCGCCTTTCCGATACAGCTCGTGACGCCGCCGCTTGTCCCGGCCGGCGCGGCGCCGGACTTCGGCACCCATCCGATCGGCACCGGCCCGTACAAGTTCGTCCGCTACGACGTCGACGATAAAGTCGTGCTCGAGCCCTTCAAGGAGTATTTCGGCGGCGCTCCCGTCAACAGCGGACTGATCCTGAAGGTCGTTCCCGACGACACCATGCGCGGCCTCGAGCTCCGGAAGGGATCGATCGACCTCGTGATCAACGACCTGCCGCCGGACATGGTGTACGAGTTCGAGAAGGAGCAACGCTTCACGATCGCGAAGGCGCCCGGTCTCGACTTTTCGTATCTCGGGTTCAACATGCGCGACCCGCGCCTCGCGGACAAGCGCGTCCGCCACGCGATCGGGTACGCGGTCAATCAGCACGCGATCGTCGACTACCTGCGTCGCGGCATGGCCCGGCCGGCTGTCGGCCTGATCCCATCACAGGCCTGGGCATTCGAGCCCGACGTGCGGCGATTCAACTACGATCCCACGCGCGCCAAGCAGTTGCTGGATGAGGCCGGTTATCGCGACCCCGACGGCGACGGCCCGCTTCCGCGCCTGCGGCTGTCGTTGAAGATCTCAACGGTCGAGGAGACGCGCCTGCAGTCGACGGTCATCCAGGAAGACCTGCGCCGTGTCGGCATCGACCTCGACGTCCAGTCGTACGAGTTCGCGACCTTCTACGCCGACGTGATCAAAGGGAACTTCCAGATCTTTTCGCTGCAATGGGTGGGAGGAGCACTGGTGGATCCCGATATCCTGCGGCGTGTCTTTCATTCGACGCAGACTCCGCCAGCCGGATTCAACCGCGGCCACTACAGCAACCCCGAGGTCGATCGCCTGATCGATCTCGCGAGCAGCGTCGCGAATGAATCAGCACGGAAGAAGTACTACGGCGAGGCGCAGAAGCTGATTGCGGAGGATGCGCCGTACATCGCCATCTGGAACCGTACGAACGTCGCCGTCGCGCAGCGCAGCCTGTCCGGGCTTCACTTAGACACGGTCGGGAATTTCGAATCACTGAAGGACGTCGCCAAACATTAACCACGTCAAGACGAACCACGAAGACTACGAAGGATCGAAGTCACGAAAACTGTGAGGTTCGCATACATCCTTTCACTTGGATTAGGATGCTGCGCTCCTCATGGCTGACGACGTCCTGACATCGGGCCAGCGGCAGCGCCTCGCCTGGATTCGTTTGTACGAGCGAGTCCTAGATGC
>Ga0208185_1000494_pt1 | contig 17397 bp, 13 predicted proteins | sample EasRivMeERMLT700_FD_187532 | JGI IMG/M metagenome (GOLD analysis project Ga0208185, IMG submission 187532) | Soil microbial communities from meander-bound floodplain in the East River, Colorado, USA - East River MetaG ERMLT700 (SPAdes) (version 2) | ecosystem: Environmental > Terrestrial > Soil... | reverse complement strand
ATGCTGAAGGACGCCATCGGTCGCATTCGCGACGTGCGCAGCGGGCCCGACGGGCTGCTCTACCTGCTGACCGACGAGGCGCGCGGAATGCTGGTGCGCCTCGAGCCGGCCGGCTGACACTCAACGACAGGAGGACATCACATGCGAAGACGCCCCGCTTCCGGCCGCGCGCACCCCGCGCGCCGCCAGGCCGTGCTGAGGAAGACCGCTCCACGGTTCAAGGTCCGCTACAGCTGTCCGCCCGATTTCTACGACCCGAAGTCCTACAGCCACGTGGTCGAGGTGGAGGGCGGACGCCTGCTGTTTGTGTCGGGACAGGTTCCCGTGAACGCGCAGCGGCAGCTCGCAGGCCGGGATTTCCGCGAGCAGGTCGAGAAGGTCTACGACAACCTGGAAACGGTGCTCAAGTCCGTCGGCGCCGGCTTCGAGAATGTGCTGAAGACCACCAATTATCTGACCAACCTCTCGCAGGCCAAGGTGTTCCGCGAGGTGCGCGATGCACGCTTCGCGCATGTGAAGACCCGCCCCGCCAGCACCACTATCGTCATCACATCGCTGGTCGAGCCCGAGTTCCTCCTCGAGATCGAGGTCATCGCCGCGGTGCCGGCGCGTTAGGCACTGCGCAAGGGACCAGGCTCAGGCCGCGACGCGGCGCGGCTCCTCGAGCAGCCCGGGATCGGGCTTTTCCTCGGCAACGGGGGGCGCCACGGCGGCCCGCACCGTCTCCACCAGGGAGCCCAGGTCTTCGAGCGGCGGCAGCTCCTCCAACGAGCTCAGGTTGAGATCGTCGAGGAACGCCCGGGTGGTTGCGAACAGTTCGGGACGGCCGGGCACCTCCTTGTGCCCCACGATGTCGATCCAGCCGCGCACCTCCAGCGCCTTGATGATGTTGGGCGACACTACCACGCCGCGAATCTCCTCGATGTCGCCGCGCGTGCACGGCTGGCGATAAGCGATGATCGCGAGCGTCTCGAGCACCGCGCGCGAGTAGCGCGGCGGCTTCTGGGGATTCAAGCGCTCGATGAACTTCTGGATCTCGGGCCGCGCGCGGAAGCGCCAGCCGGAGGCGACCTGTGTCAGCTCGACACCGCGTCCCTGCCAGTCCCGGCGCAGGTCCTCGAGCACCCGGCGCAGTGTGTCGCTCGAGGGCTCCTCATCGAAGAGCTTCTTCAGTTCCGAAAGCGGAAGCGGTTCCTGGCTCACCAGAAGCACGGCTTCGACGATGGCTTTCATCTGCAGGGGATCGTGGGCGGGCATGTCCATTTCTCTTTCCTGTCATTCCACGGCCACGAGGTGGCCGGTCTTCAGTCTCACGTGGATGGGCGCATAGGCGGAGTGCTGGGTAACCTCGATCAGGCTCTCGCGCGCGAGCTCGAGCACCGCCAGCAGCGTCACGATCAGCACCGCGACGCCCTGCCGCGGATCGAAAAGCTCGCCGAACTCGACGAAGCGCGACTCGTGCAGGCGTCGCAGAATGCGGCTCATGTGCTCGCGCACCGAAAGCTGCTCGCGCGTAATGCGGTGATGGCGGTTCAACGCCGCGCGCGCGAGCAGCGCCATCCACACCGTGCGCAGGTCCTCGGCGCGGACTTCCGGCAGCTGCTCGGCGACGGCCTGGTCGAACAGCACCTGCACCATCGAGAAATCGCGCCCCGACTGCGGCAACTCGTTCAGGCGCTGCGCCGCGAGCTTCATCTGCTCGTACTCGAGCAGCCGTCGCACCAGCTCCGCCCGTGGATCCTCCTCGAGCGCGCCCGTGGCCGGCCGCGGCAGCAGCATCCGCGACTTAATCTCGATCAGCAGCGCCGCCATCAGCAGGTACTCGGCGGTGAGCTCGAGCGAATGGCTGCGCATGAGCTCGACATAATCGAGGTACTGGGTGGTCAACCGCGCCATCGGGATTTCGAGCACGTTGATGTTTTCCCGGCGGATCAGGTAGAGCAGCAGGTCGAGCGGCCCCTCGAACTGCTCGAGGACCACCTCCAGCGCGTCAGGCGGGATGTAGAGGTCGTACGGCACCTCGAGCACGGGCTCGCCATACACCTTGGCGATCGGAGTGATTGCGGCGGCTTCAGCCATGTGCATGACTTCCGCGCGCGCCGGGGCGGGTGCGGGTCGGAATCTGCGGAATCGCGGGGGAGACGTTGCCTGCCGGCTGGCGGAAGCCGCCGGTGACTGCAACCAGGTCAGAGGCCAGAAGGCTACCGCCCGGCAAAGGCGATGCTGGCATCCGCGTATTCTACATGTATTTCAACGCAAACCCCAGATTTCCGGGCGCGCGTTGAACGGCTGCCAGAACTCGCGCATGCCGAATCCAGCGATTGGAACGTCCGTTCGAACGCGCGCAGTTAAAGCGGCCCGACAGGGTCCGCATTTAACTGTAGTTCAATCCCATCACCTCCTTCACTTCGCGCAGCGTCTCCTGCGCCTGCTTGCGCGCCTTTTCGCAGCCATCGGCGATGATCGAGCGCACCAGCGTCGGATCGTCCAGGTAGCGCTGGGCGCGCTCGCGCATCGGCTTCTGCTCTTCGAGGACCGCGTCGATCACGGGCTGCTTGCATTCGAGGCAGCCGATCTTCGCGCCGCGACAGCCCTCCTGCACCCATTGCTTGCGCTTGTCGTCCGAGTAGACGAGGTGAAACTGCCAGACCGGGCATTTCTCGGGCGTGCCGGGGTCGGTGCGCTTCACCCGCGCCGGATCGGTGGGCATGGTGCGGATCTTCCGGGCGATCGTCTCGCCGTCCTCGCGCAGGCCGATGGTGTTGTCGTAGGACTTGGACATCTTCTGTCCGTCCAGTCCCGGCATCTTCGAAGCCTCGGTGAGCAGCGCCTGCGGCTCGGACAAAATCACCTTGCCGCCGCCCTCGATGAAGCCAAACAGCCGCTCGCGATCGCCCATCGGCAGGTTCTGCGCTTCCTCCACCAGCTCGCGCGCCGCGGCAAGGGCGTCCGCGTCGCCCTTCTCCATGAACCGCGTGCGCAGCTGGCGATAGAGCCGGGCGCGCCTCGCGCCGAGCTTCTTGATCGCAGCCTCCGCCTTCTGCTCGAATCCCTCCTCGCGACCGAACACATGATTGAAGCGGCGCGCGATCTCGCGCGTGAACTCGACATGCGGCACCTGGTCTTCACCCACCGGAACGAGGTTGGCGCGGTAGATCAGGATATCGGCGCTCTGCAGCAACGGGTAGCCGAGGAACCCGTAGGTCGCGAGGTCGCGGTCGACCAGCTTCTCCTGCTGGTCCTTGAAGGTCGGAATGCGCTCGAGCCAGCCGAGCGGCGTCACCATCGAAAGCAGCAGGTGAAGCTCGGCGTGCTCCGGCACCCGCGACTGGATGAACAGCGTCGCCTGGGCGGGATCGACGCCCGAGGCGAGCCAGTCGATCACCATCTCCCAGACGTTCTGCTCGATGACTTCGGGGGTGTCGTAGTGCGTGGTCAAGGCGTGCCAGTCGGCGACGAAGTACAGGCACTCGTACTCGTGCTGCAGCTTCACCCAGTTCTTGAGCACGCCATGGTAATGCCCCAGATGCAGCACCCCGGTCGGACGCATGCCTGACAGTACGCGGTTTACGAACATCGTCGCCGGCCTCCTCGAATCTAGATGATGCTCGTCAGCTTGACGAGGTCGCCCATCGAGAGGCCGAACATTCCCGCGACGACCGCCATCAGCGCGCCGATCGCCGGCCACAGCAGGGCGCCGAGCACGCCGGTCAGGAGCAGCACGATGAGGATCAGGAAACCGTAGGGCTCGATGCGTGCGACGCGCCAGGCGAGACGGTGCGGGAGCAGGCTCACCAGGATGCGACCGCCGTCGAGCGGCGGCAGCGGCACGAGGTTCAGCACCATGATAATGATGTTGAAGAACACGCCCGCGGCGCCCATCAGCGCCAGCGGCAGGGCGAAATGATTTCCCGGCATCGAGAGGCCGATCTTGAGCAATAGCGCCCAGAACAACGCCATCGCGAAGTTGCTCAGCGGGCCGGCGGCTGCGACCCACAGCATGTCGCGCTTGGGATGGCGCAGGTTGGCAAAGTTGACGGGCACGGGCTTCGCCCAGCCGAAGATGATGCCTCCGCCGAAGAGCTTGGTGAGCGCGAGCAGGATGAGCGGCAGCGCAACGGTGCCGAAGGGGTCGATATGGCGTAACGGATTGAGGCTCACGCGTCCTTCCACCGTGGCGGTCATGTCGCCGAAATGCCGGGCGACGTAGCCATGCGCCGCTTCGTGAAGGGTGATCGCGAAGATCACGGGAAGCGCGTAAATCGCAATGACCTGGACGAGGTGCAACTCCACTGGAAATGGGACGCCCGGTACGCTGCGGGGTCCGCGCTCCGCGGCGACGGCTGGCTCAGGCGACCGCCTGGCGCAGGCGGCTCTGGGCAGGAACGTGCTGAGCGAGGAACTGCATCTGGTCCACCAGGATACGGCGGTTGGTGAGGATCAGATACTCCGCGCGGTTCGGCACGTACGGCAGGTAGATCAGCTCCATGCCGGCCTGCTCCGGCGTATGGTTGCCCTTGCGCTCGTTGCAGGCGCGGCACGCCGTGACCGAGTTCATCCAGCTGTCCTTGCCTCTCTGCGAGAACGGCGTGACGTGGTCGCGCGTAAGCTTGGAGATCGGGAACATGCCGCCGCAGTAGGCGCAGATCTGGCGGTCACGGTGGAAGAGCTCGCGGTTGTTCAACGGCGGCACCTGGCTGAACGACTTCATCGCCATCGCCTTGCCCTTGATCGCGATGATGCTGGACGCCGTAATGCTCGAGCGCCGGCCGGTCAGGCGGTTCATGCCGCCGTAGACAGTGAATGCCTGCGCCCCCATCGCCCAGGCGACCTGGTCCTTGGAATAGTAGTAGCAGGCGTGCTGCCAGCTGATCCAGCGGTGCGGCACGCCGTGCGTGTCGAGCGTGAGGATCAGCGGATAGCCCCCCTGCTGGACGGATTGCAACTCCAATGCGATGTTCATGCGCTGCGTGCGTTCGTTGGCACTGGTAATGGGTGCAGGTGGAAATTTACCAGAAACCGCCTCGTAGTGCGACGCGGTGCAGCAAGGTATAATTACGCCCCGTGAGCACCGTACCTATCGAGCGCCGTCACCGGCCGTTGTGACCTTGCATCAAGCCGGAACCACTCATTCCCAGCAGGACGCTCCGAGCACTTCCAAGCCGTCCTTTTCCGCTCTCGGTCTGATCCCCGAATTGCTGCGCGCCGTCGCCGACCAGGGCTACGACGAGCCGACCCCAATCCAGCTCAAGGCGATCCCGCCCATCCTGCAGCGCCGCGACGTGATGGGCGCCGCGCAGACCGGAACCGGCAAGACGGCAGGGTTCACGCTGCCGCTCCTCCAGCTGCTCGCGCCGCAGGCCAATACGAGCCTGTCCCCGGCGCGCCATCCGCTGCGGGTGCTCATCCTGACGCCGACCCGCGAGCTCGCGGCGCAGGTGGAGGAAAGCGTGCGCACCTACAGCCGCCACCTCCCGCTGCGCTCGACGGTGGTGTTCGGCGGCGTGGACATCGGTCCGCAGATGAAGGCGCTGCATGCCGGCGTCGAGATCGTGGTTGCGACGCCCGGACGGCTGCTTGACCATCTGCACCAGAAGAGCATCAACCTGTCGCGCGTCGAGTTTCTGGTGCTCGACGAGGCCGACCGCATGCTCGATATGGGCTTCATACCCGACATCAAGCGGATCCTGGCGGTGCTGCCCAGGCAACGGCAGAACCTGCTGTTCTCCGCTACGTTCCCGGACGAGGTGCGCAGGCTCGCCAAGGAGCTGCTGCACGCGCCGGTGACGGTGGAAGTCGCGCCGCGCAACGCACCCGCGGACCTCGTTACACATCAGGTCTATCCTGTCCCCCTCCTGCGCAAGCGCGCACTGCTGGTCCACCTCATCCGGTCCCGCGACATGAGGCAGGTATTGGTGTTCGTGCGCATGAAGCGCGACGCGAACCGCCTCGCCCGGCAGTTGAAGCAGGACGGGGTGGCCGCGAAGGAAATCCACAGCGACCGCACCCAGGCTGAGCGCATGCAGGCGCTCGATGAATTCAAGCAGGGCCAGGTTCCGGTGCTGGTCGCGACCGACATCGCGGCGCGCGGACTCGACATCGAGGAGCTGCCGTTCGTCATCAATTTCGAGCTTCCGCACACCGCGGAGGACTACGTGCATCGCATCGGCCGCACCGGGCGCGCGGGGCTGCCGGGTGAAGCGATTTCCCTGGTCAGCCCCGACGAGATGAAGTATCTGGAGGACATCGAGCGACTGCTCAAGCGCAAGCTGCCGCGCGCGGCCGCACCCGAGTCCCTCGCCGAATCGCGCCATCCCGCGCGCCCGCGTGAGAGGCGTCACGAGCGCAGTGCGCCGCATCACTCACCTCGCCCGCAACCCGAGCCCAAGGCGCAGCAGCCCGCGAAGCCGCAGCCCGCCGCACGGCCCGCGCCACACGGGTTCGACTACTCCAAACCCTACGAGCCCGCGCCGACCCGGCCAGGACAACAGGGCCCGGCCACCGCACCGCCAACACACAGAAAGCACCACCGTCCTGCTGCCGCCTTGCTGGGCGGCGGACCCGTCAGGCGCGAGCCCCACAAGTAGCACGTCGTTCCCGCGAAGGCGGGAATCCAGTCAGCAATGAATACCGTCACCCCGGGGCAACTGAAATCCCTGCTGCACGGCACAGGCGAAATCGCGCTGCTCGACGTGCGCGAAGCGGGACAGTTCGGCGAGTCCCACCTGCTGTTTGCGACGCCGTTGCCCTACAGCCGGCTCGAGCTGGGCACGGTCGCGCTCGTGCCACGAAATTCAACGCAGGTCGTCGTGTGCGACGACGGCGTTCCGGGCGTGGCGCGTCGCGCTGCGGATCGGCTGCGTGCCCTGGGCTACGCCGACGTCTCCGTGCTCGACGGCGGCACCCGGGCCTGGGCCGCGGCTGGTTACAGCGTCTTCGCCGGGGTCAACGTCCCGAGCAAGGTCTTTGGCGAGCTCGTCGAGCACGCCTGTCATACCCCGCGCGTCACCGTGCAGGAGCTCGCGCGCATGCAGGCCGCCGGTGAGGATATCGTCGTGCTCGACGGGCGCCCCCTGACCGAGTACGAGAAGATGAACATACCGGGCGGCATCTGCTGCCCCAACGCCGAGCTGCCCTACCGCGCCGCGAGCATCGTGCGCAGCCCGAGCACCCGCATCGTGGTGAATTGCGCCGGCCGCACGCGCAGCATCATCGGCGCTCAGACGCTGATCAACTTCGGCGTTCGGAATCCCGTCGTCGCGCTCGAGAACGGCACGCAAGGCTGGGTGCTGGCGGGTCTCGAGTTGGAGCACGGCGCGAAGCGCAAGTACCCGGTCACCATCGACGCGGCGAGCCTGCCCGCGCTGCAGGCGGCGGCTGGAAAACTCATGGAGCGGTTCAAGATCAGGAGCGTCTCCGCCTCCGAGGTGCAGGCGTGGCTCCAGGGCGCGGGCCGCACCACCTACCTGTGCGATGTGCGCACTCCGGAGGAGTTCGCCAAGGGCTCGATTCCCGGCTCGGTCCACGCTCCCGGGGGCCAGTTGATCCAGGCTACCGATCAATGGGTCGGCGTGCGAAATGCGCGCATCGTGCTGATCGACGGCGGCGAAATCGTACGGGCCCCGGTTGTGGCGAGCTGGTTGAAGCAGCTGGGCTGCGATGTCTGTGTGCTCGAGGACGGCGCGGCATCCGGGCTCCGCGGGCCACTGCCACCCCGGCCCGTCCTGCCCGATCTCCCGCGGATATCGCCTGCTGAATTGAAGGATGCGGTCGCAGCGGGCCGCTGCGCCGTGTTTGACCTCGGCCTAAGCATGCGCTTTCGCACGTCCCATGTCCCGGGCAGCCGCTGGAGCATACGTCCCCGCCTGGCCGCGGATGCCGCGCGCGTCAGGGGACCGGTCGCGCTGGTCGCGGAGGAAGCTGACGTCGCGCGGCTCGCCGCAACCGAGCTTCTGGATGCCGGAATGAAGGACGTGAGGCTGCTCGACGGCGGGCTCGCGGCGTGGACGCGCGCAGGCTACGCGATCGAATCCACGCCTTCGGTACCGGCCGACGCCGAGTGCATCGACTATCTATTCTTCGTGCACGACCGGCACGCCGGGAACCGCGAGGCGATGAGGCAGTACCTCGCCTGGGAAACCGGCCTCATTGCGCAGCTCGACGCGCAGGAGCGCGCCGCCTTCAGAATCGGCGCGCCCGCCTAGTTCACCTGAAGCTTCAAGTCGCGCACGACCTTGCCCCACGTGTCGTACTCGACCTTGAGGTATTCGCCGAAGGCCTTGGGATCCTTCATCACGATGTCGGTGCCGGCCCGCTGGAACGCCGTACGCACCTCCGCCGTCTGCAGCTGCCTCGTCAGCTCCGCCTGTATGCGCTTGATGGCGGCCGCCGGGGTCGCGCGGGGCGCGAGAAAACCCGTCCACAGCGAGGTGTCGTAACCCGGCAGGGTTTCCGCGATGGCGGGAATGTCCGGCAGCTCCGGCGAGCGCTTGGCGGTCGTCACCGCGATGATCCGCAGCTGCCCCGCCTGGTGATGCTGGATGATGCTCGAGAGCCCGAGGCACCCGATCTTGATCTGGCCGCCCAGCAGCTCGCCGCGCACAGGCCCGCTGCCCTTGTAAGGGACGTGCACGACGTCGATGCCCGCCATGCTCGCAAAGAGCGCCTGGAAAAGATGCATCGCACCGCCCTGGCCCGAGGACGCATAGTTGTGCTTGCCCGGCTCCTTCTTCGCCAGCGCAATCAGATCCTTCACCGACTTGACTGCAAGGGAGGGATGCACCACGAGCCCGTAGGGCTGGCTGGCGATCTGCATGATCGGTGTGAAATCATTCAGGGCGTGGAACGGCACATTCTTGTAGAGGTGAGGAAAAATGGCGTGCGGGGAGCCCGTGCCCAGCAACGTGTAGCCGTCGGCATTTGCCTTCGCCACGATGTCCGTGCCGATCATGCCGCCCGCTCCGGTCCGGTTGTCGATGACGACCTGCTGGCCGAGGCCCTCCGGCATTCTCGTCGCCACGATGCGCACCAGCACATCGGTGGATCCGCCGGCGCCAAACGGGATGATCATGCGCACCGGCTTGTTCGGGTACGGCTGCGCCGCCCACGCCCACGACACCGCCGCCATGACCAGCGCACCTGCGCACACCAGTCTGAGATACGTCGCCTTGACCATCGGTATCCTCCTCGCATTGTCGAGCCGAAATCGGCTGAATCATACCATCGCATGCGGGAGCCCCGGAATGCCGGCTGGTTGGAGCGCGTACCCGAAACGGGTCGCGTGCTACCATCGTCGCGCGGGTGATTGATGCTCGCGATTCGCGGCATTTCCAAATCCTACGGCGGCACACGGTCGCGCGAAGTGCTGCGCAGCGTGTCCCTTGATGTCCAGCGCGGTGAGTACGTTGCCATTGTTGGCGAATCCGGGGTCGGCAAATCGACTCTCCTCAATCTGATCGCCGGGCTCGATCCGCCGGACACGGGCAGCATCGTGCTCGAGGGCACGGACCTTCTTGCGCTGGATGATGCCGCGCGTACATTGCTGCGCCGGGCAAGCATCGGCTTCGTTTTTCAGGCGTTTCACCTGCTGCCGCACCTCACGGTGGCGCAGAACGTGGCGCTGCCCCTTGCGTTGAATGGCGTGGAGGCCGCGCAGGCCCGCACTCGCCTCGCTGAAATGCTCGCCGCGGTGGGACTCGCCGCCGCGGCCGATGCCTACCCCCGCGAGCTCTCCGGCGGCGAGATGCAGCGGGTCGCCATTGCACGCGCCCTGGTGCACCGGCCGCTGCTGCTGCTCGCCGACGAGCCCACGGGCAACCTCGACGCGGATACCGCGAAGCAGGTGTTGGCACTGCTGCGCAAGCAGGTCAAGCACCAGTCCGGCGCGGGCATCCTGGTTACCCACTCGGCACTCGCGGCGGCGAGCACCGACCGCGTGCTGACACTCACCGCGGATGGATTGCGTCCCGCGGTAAGCGCGTGACGCATGACGCACCCGCGCGGCCGGCTCCTCCTCCTCCACGCGCTCGTACTCGGGCCGCTGCGCGAGCACCCCGGCCGCGTGGCGCTGGCGGTTGCCGCCATCGCGCTCGGCGTCGCGCTGGGCGTCGCGGTCCACCTCGTCAATTCCAGCGCGCTCAACGAGTTCGAGATCGCGGCACGGCACCTTGCCGGCGAGGCCGACCTGGTGGTGCGCGGTCCGCGTGCGGGCTTCGACGAGGCATGGTACCCACGGCTCGCCCGGCTGCCTCAAGTCGAAGCGGCCAACCCGGCAATCGAGCTCGAGGTGCCGCTCTCCGGCCGGCCGGACAGCCTGCGCGTCTTGGGTTTTGATCCATTGCGAGCGGCACAGGTGCAGCCGTCGCTGCTGCCTGAGCGCTCGAGCATGACGCTGGATCTCTTCGATGCAGACGCGATCCTGCTGAGCCCGTCCGCGGCGGAGTGGCTTGGGCTGAAGCCCGGCGACCCGCTCGACCTTCAGGTCGGCACCCATGCAATCAGACTCAAGGTCGCGGGCCTCCTGCCACAAGGTGCCTACCGCCAACGGCTGGGTGTCATGGACGTGTCCGCAGCGCAATGGCGTCTGGCGCAGCTCGGACGACTGAACCGCGTGGACCTGCGCGTAAAACCTGGCACCGATGTCACCGCGTTTCGGCGCGAGCTGCAGGCTCTGCTCCCCGCCGGAGTGCAGGTGATGACGCCCGAGCACGAGAGCTTACGGGGCGCGAGCCTCACGCGCGCCTACCGCCTCAACCTCGACATGCTGGCGCTGGTCGCCTTGTTCACGGGGGCATTCCTCGTGTTCTCCTCGCAGGTGCTGGCGCTGCTACGCCGCCGCACCCAGCTCGCGCTGTTGCGTACGCTGGGCGTCACTCGCGGCACGCTCGTCGGCCTGCTGCTCGCGGAAGGCGCCGCGATCGGCGCGGTCGGCGCAATCCTCGGCACGCTCGCGGGCTACGCGCTCGCGCGCTACGCTCTGGCGCTGGTCGGCGCCGATCTCGGGGCCGGGTATTTTCGAAGCACCGTCACGGAACTCCGGGTCGAGCCCGGCACGCTCGCATTCTTCGCCGCGCTCGGCGTGCTGTTCGCGATGCTGGGGGCGGCGGCGCCGAGCTGGGAAGCCGCCCGGCGTCCTCCCGCACGCGCGCTACGAGCAGGCGACGAGGAGGAAGCTCTCAAGACATTGCGCACGCTCTGGTGGGGCATCGCCGCGATCGCGGGAGGACTGCTGCTCGCGCTCGCGCCCGCCATCAACGGCCTCCCGGTCGCCGGCTACGTTGCGATCGGACTGATCCTGCTGGGCTCCGTGCTGGTGATGCCGCGTGTCGCCGAAGTCTGCCTCGCGCGCCTGCCCCTGCCCCGGCGCGCGGCACCGGCGCTCGCCATCGCGCAGTTGAAGGCGACACCGCGGCAGGCCGCGATCAGTGTCGCCGCCATCGTCATCAGCTTCAGCCTGATGGTGTCCATGCTGATCATGGTGAGTTCGTTTCGCTCGTCCCTGGAGTCCTGGCTGGAACGGATGCTGCCCGCCGACCTCTACCTGCGGCCCGCGCGGCTCGGCGAAACTGCGTTTTTCACGCCGGATGAGCAATCCCGCATCGCTGCCACGCCCGGCATCGAGCGCGCGGCGTTCGTCCGTACCCAGAACCTGCTGCTCGCGGAAGAGCGCCCGCCGGTCACGCTCCTCGCCGGGCCGGTCGAGGCCGGCGACCCGGGGCGGATTCTGCCCCTTACCAGCCCCCCTTATGCCGCACGTCCCGATGACCCGCCGCCGGTCTGGGTATCGGAAGTTGCCGCGGACTTCTACAAGCTGCGTGTGGGGCAGCGCGTGGAACTCCCGATCGGCGGCACGCTTCGGTCCTACACCGTCGCCGGCATCTGGCGCGACTACGCGCGCCAGAACGGCGCCATCGCGATCAATCGAGAGCTCTACACCGATCTGACCGGCGATCGTCTCGTCAACGACGTCGCGCTGTGGCTCCAGGGCAATGCCTCCGTCGCCGAGGTGCAGCGGGCCCTGCGCGACCGCCTGCCCGATGCGGCGGGCTTCGAGATTGCCACGACGCGCGAACTGCGCGAGTTGTCGCTGCGGACGTTTGACCGCACTTTCGCAATTACCTACGCCCTGGAAATCGCCGCAGTACTGATCGGGCTCTTTGGCGTGAGCGTGTCCTTCAGCGCCCAAGCGCTCGCCCGACGCCGCGAGTTCGGCGTGCTGCGGCACGTGGGCATGACGCGGCGGGAGATCGGTGCCATGCTGGGCTGCGAGGGCGCGGTGGTGGCGGCCCTGGGCTGCGCCATGGGACTGGCGATCGGCTGGCTCGTGGGCTTCATCCTCACCCATGTCGTCAACCGCCAGTCCTTCCACTGGAGCATGGAGATCCACGTGCCCATTGCGCCGCTGGCCGCTCTTGCGCTGCTCATCGTCGCTGCCGCAATCGCGACCGCGGTGTGGAGCGGGCGCGCGGCGATGGGCGAGGACGTCGTGCGCGCGGTGCGCGAAGATTGGTAACATTGGGGGCCACGGCTGCGCTGCGTACGCGCTGGCCCGTCCGGTCGGGAAGAAGCCGGACGCGGTGTAGCGCCCGGTAGTAGGAGGATGGCTTGCCGTCGCTGAACGAAAGGTACTTCAAGTCCCTGACCCAGGTACCGGTCGCATCGCTCGTTCTGGCAGCCGGGCTGGTCATCTCTGCGGTCGCCTGGCAACGCACCGCATCGCAGGTTGAACAGGCGGCATATGCGAAGTTCAACGCCGTCGTCGCCGACTCGCGCGCGACGCTCCAGGCGCAGTTGAGAAGCTACTTCGATGTGATGTACGGCCTGCAGGGGCTGTTCCTGGTCACGCCGCACGTCACTCGCCATGCTTTCAGGGGCTACGTCGCCAATCTCGGACTGACCCATCGGTCCGCCGGATTGCGCGCGATCAGCTACAGCCAGCATGTGCCTGCGGCGGCCAAGGACACCTTCGTAAAACGCATCCGGGGTGACTCCAGCCTGGGTCCGGGGCGGTTCGCGAAGTTTGACGTGAAGCCTCCTGGCGACCGTCCCGAGTACGTCGTCCTGGTCTATAGCGAACCGTTCGAAGACAACGAGCCAGTACTGGGGCTCGATCTGATCGCGGACACGATGCGCGGCGCGGCCATTCATCGCGCTCGCGACTCGGGATCCATGAGCGCATCCGGACGCGTCCTGTTGGTGTCTATACCTCTCGAGGGTGTCTGGGGTGTCAGTCTGCGCCTGGCGGTGTACCGCCCCGGCACGCCCATCGACACCGCTGGACAACGACACCGCGCCTTCATGGGTGTCGTCAGCGCCGTATTTCTCGTGCGCGACATGGTAAGCGACATCGTTTGGCAGGATCCGGCAAAGCCATTGCAGCTGCGCGTGATCGACACCGGGGACCGGGATGCACCTCAGAATGCTAGCGCCCCAGAAGCGTTGTTGTTCGACAGCGCGCCGCGGCGCGAGGCGGCCGATTCATTCACGGGAACGGTGCACCTGGAAGTCGCCGAGCGCGTATGGCAATTGCAGTTTGCTGCGCCGAAGCATTATTTCCTCGCCACGGGCGACAGGCTCGTGCCCTGGCTCGTGTTGGTGGGAGGCGTGACCATCAGCCTGCTGCTGTTCGGCCTGGTGCGGGCGCTCGCGACGTCGGGCCAGTACGCCGAGGCGCGCCGTGTTGCCCAGGAACTGATAGAAGCGCTGCCCGTGCCGATCTACTTCAAGGGCACCGACGGGCGCTACCTCGGCGTCAACAAGGCATGGGAGGCGTACTTCCGCATACCCCGGGGGACCTTCATCGGCAAGACCGTTCACGACCTTTACCCGCACGACCAGGACGCGGCCGACCGGCTTCATGCCAGCGACGAAGTGTTATGGAAGCGGCCCGGGACGCAGACCTATGAGACCACTATTACGACCGCCGACGGCATGCGCCACGACGCCATCTACTACAAGGCGACCTACACGGGCGCCGGCGGCGGGGTCGCCGGGCTGATTGGCACCATCGTCGACATCACCGAACGCAAGCAGGCCGAGAAGCGTCGCGCCATGGAACACGCCGTCACGCGCGTGCTGGCGGGATCGCAAACGCTGGCCGAGGCGATTCCCAGGATCATCGAGACCATCTGCGAGACGCTGCACTGGAACTGCGGGGCGCGGTGGGCGCCGGACAAGGATGCCGGCGTGCTGCGGTGCTACGAGTGGTGGGGCGTCGACAGTCCCGAGATCCAGGAATTCCTGGCCGAGAACGCGAAACGCACGCTGGATACGGCGATTCCCGGCGATCAAGGGCTGGTGCGGCGCACCTACAGCACCGGCAAGCCAGTGTGGATCGCCGACCTGTCGCGGGTCGAAGGCCTCCGGCGCGCCAACCTGGTCGCGAAGGCCGATCTGCACGGCGCGTTCTGCTTTCCCCTGCTGCTCGGCAACGAGGTGCTCGGCGTGATGGAGTTCTTCCACCGCGACGTGCGTGAGCCCGACGAGTTGCTCATCATCGCCGCGCAATCGATCGGCAGCCAGATCGGGCAGTACATGGTGCGCAAGCAGGCCGAGGAAGCCCTGCAGTTCGTCGCCAAGCACGATGCGCTCACCACCCTGCCCAATCGCATCAAGTTTCAGGACCGGCTGGAGCTCGCCGTCGCGAATGCGAAGCGCAACCAACGCCGGCTCGCTGTCATGTTCATCGACATGGACCGCTTCAAGGTCATCAACGACACACTGGGGCACGAAGCAGGAGACCTCTTGCTGCGCGAGGTGGCGCACCGGCTCTCCGATGCGCTGCGATCCAACGATACCGTGGCGCGCCTCGGGGGCGACGAATTCGTCGTGCTGATCGAGGACGTGTCCGACCCCGTTAACCTCGGCACCATCGCGCAGAAGCTGATCGACGCGCTTGGGAAGGGCTTCATGCTGTTCGGGCAGGAGTACCACGTTACGGCCAGCATCGGCATCAGCACCTACCCGGACGACGCCGGCGACATCCAGTCCCTGCTCCGGAACGCGGACATCGCGATGTACCGGGCCAAGGAGCAGGGCCGCAATGCCTTCCAGTTCTACTCGGCACAGATGAACGTCCATTCCGTCGAGCGACTGGCCCTCGAATCGAGCCTGCGCCGGGCGCTCGAGCGCCACGAGCTGGTGCTGCATTACCAGCCCCGGATCGAGATCCCCGGCGGCCGTATTACGGGCGTCGAGGCACTCGTGCGCTGGCAGCACCCCGAGATGGGGCTCGTACCCCCGGCGAAATTCATCCCCCTTGCCGAGGAGACCGGGCTCATTACGTCGATCGGCGAGTGGGCTCTCGCCGCCGCGTGCGCGCAGCACAAGGCCTGGGAACGGGAAGGGTTGGGCTGGCTGCGGGTGGCGGTCAACCTCTCCCCACGCCAGTTTCTGCAGGGCGATCTTGCGAAGACCGTTGCCCGCGTTCTCGCCGAGACCGGCTGCAACGCGACGAGCCTGGAACTGGAGATCACCGAGGGCATGGTGATGCGCGATCCGGAAAGCGCCGTCGCCCTGCTCCAGCGGCTGAAGGACATGGGCATCCACATCGCCATGGATGATTTCGGCACCGGCTATTCCTCGCTCGCCTACCTCAAGCGCTTCCCGATCGACAGCCTCAAGATCGATCGCTCCTTCGTCATGGACGTCCCCAACGACCCCGACGACGTTGCGATCAACGTGGCGGTCATCGCGATGGCCCACAGCCTCGGCCTGAAAGTCGTCGCCGAGGGCGTCGAAACCCGCGAGCAACTCGACTTCCTGCGCAAGCAGGGCTGCGACGAGATGCAGGGCTACTTTTTCAGCAAGCCGCTGCCCGTGGATCAGGTCACCACCCTGCTCCTGCAGGGACGCAGGGCGTCCGTCTCGGCGAATTGAGGGGGCTACGACCATGCCGAACCGACGCCATGCGCTGGCCTGGTTGACAGGGCTGCTGATTGCGCCCGATGCCCTGGCACAAGCCGCAGGTTCCTCGCCACGCGCCGCTCCTCGCTCGTCACCTGTCACGCCCTTTGCTCCTGTGGTGCCGGGCTATCGGATGCGCTTCCCGCACGATGAGGGCAGTCATCCCGAGTTTCGACTGGAGTGGTGGTATGTCACGGGGTGGCTCGACGAGGCGACCCGCCCACTCGGCTTCCAGATCACGTTCTTTCGCGCGCGACCCGACCTGAAACACGACAATCCGAGCGCGTTCGCGCCCCGCCAGATCATGATCGCGCACGCCGCGCTGTCCGACCCGGTGCACGGCAGGCTCACACATGCCCAGCGGGCGGCGCGCGAAGGGTTTGCGCTCGCCGGAGCCGATACCGGCCGCACGCGGGTCTGGATCGACGATTGGCGGCTGCAGCAGGAAGGCCGGACCTACCGGGCCTCGATTTCTGCGGGCGATTTTTCGTTCGACCTCGCGCTGGACGCGGTCCAGCCCCACCTGCTGCAGGGAGAAAACGGGTTCAGCCGTAAAGGACCCACGCCGGAGTCAGCCAGCTATTACTACAGCATCCCCCACCTTAATGTGAGCGGGTTGCTGAACCGCAACGGCAAGCCGCAGCGGATTACCGGCAGCGCCTGGCTCGACCATGAGTGGTCCTCGCAGTACATGGAGCAGGATGCCGTCGGCTGGGACTGGATCGGCATCAACCTCTCCGGCGGCGGCGCCTTCATGGCGTTCCGTATGCGCGATAAGCAGGGCGGCTCATTGTGGGCGGGCGGTGCGCTGCGCCGCGCGGACGGCTCGCTGCGGGTATTCGCGCCGGCGGACGTCACCTTCGTTCCGGGCCGCGAGTGGCGTTCGGCAAGGACTGGCGCGAGCTACCCGGTAACATGGGCGGTCCGGGCGGGAGACCTCGAGCTCGCGATCGAGCCGCTGTTCGACGACCAGGAGCACGACACCCGTGCCTCCAGCGGCACGATTTACTGGGAAGGGGCGGTGCGCGCACTGCGCGACGGGAAGCCGGTTGGCCAGGGTTACCTCGAGCTCACCGGCTACTGGCGCCGGTTGAATCTATAGTTACTGTAGCCGCCAAGTGACGGAGGAGATCATGAAATCCATCGCCCGCCTCGCATCGCTCGTGATTGGACTCTTCGTAGCGACCACGCCAGCGTTGATCAACCAGGCGCACGCGCAGACCGCGCGCATCGAGATTCACGCGCTGCGCACGACGACGCTGACCGACCAGCAGTTCCTGAACGGGGTCAAGGAAGGCCAGCCCGCGACGATCGCCGCGGAGCTGCGCCTGCCGCGGCGCACGACCGACCGCATGCCCGCGGTCGTGTTGCTGCACGGCTCGGGCGGACTGTCCGGGTCGCACGAGCGCTGGGCCCAGGAATTCATCGGGATGGGAATCGCGGTCCTGCTCGTGGACAGCTTCACGGGCCGGGGCATCGTCTCGACGAGCGCCG
>Ga0208185_1000492_pt1 | contig 17414 bp, 12 predicted proteins | sample EasRivMeERMLT700_FD_187532 | JGI IMG/M metagenome (GOLD analysis project Ga0208185, IMG submission 187532) | Soil microbial communities from meander-bound floodplain in the East River, Colorado, USA - East River MetaG ERMLT700 (SPAdes) (version 2) | ecosystem: Environmental > Terrestrial > Soil... | reverse complement strand
ACGACTCGGGCCTGCGCTGCCCCGAAATAGCGCAGCGTCGCGGCGGCCGCAGCGCCCGGCGTGTTCCGCGCCGGGGCGGCGGGCTGCGCCAGGTCGAAATGGAAATTGCAGTCCGCGTCGGGCTGCGCGTGTAGGACGAACCCGCCCGCGAGCCGCGAGATGATGCGTGCCGCGAGCTCCATGTCGAGCGTGCGCTCGGCCTCGGGGTACGCCGCGGCCATCATCGGCAGCCGCAGGAACTCCTGGCGGGCGTTGGTGTGCAGTGCGTCGCCTTCGTAGGCCTTGGCCAGTTCCGCAACTGCGCGTTCCTTCTCGGCCAGGCTGAAGAAGTGTGCCAGGTCCTGCCAGATACGCGGCCTGACCGGCAGGTAGCGCAGCAGCAGGGCCTTGCCTTCGCAGGTGAGCGCACGCAGGGCGCGCACGAGGATCAGGGCGCGCTCCCGATGCGTTGCCTCTCCCGGCTTGGCCTCGCGGCCAAGCTCTTCGAGGCAGACGCGGTAGGCGGCGGAGACATGCTCCCAGAAATCGACCATCGCCTGCCAAAGCTGGCGCCGCTGGAATTCGTTGAGCTTGTCGTTGCGCAGGAACTCTGCGAGCGCGGCGGCCTCGTGCTTCTGCCCGGTTTCGTCGAGGAGCTTCAGGACGCCGATGCGGTCGGCAAGGGGAAACGCGGGAGTCGCGGCGACTGTTTCGAGTGAGGAGGTGATCTCCTCAAGCGCCTTGCCGTGGTCGGGCGGCAGGTCGGAAAGGAGCTTCGCCGCCGCCTCGACGTTGTACATCGGGTGGTCGGCCTTCTTGCCGATATCGCTCAGCCACTTGAGCATGGCACGCTTTTCCTGCGGCGCGTTGCGAACCGCAACTCGCGGCGGCGTGAATCAGATCATACGCCTACCCGTTGATTATCCGTGGTTTCCCGGTCGGGCGGGAGGAATTTCCGCACCCGCCCGCGCGGGCGTAGCGCGGCACGCGTGACCGAATCCTCGGGATTCAATACTTGGATCGGATTCAGCAGCGACCGGTCACTGGTCACCGATCACTGTTTCTTGGGCATGTAGAGATCGGTAATCGACCCTTCCGCGATCTCCGCCGCGAAGAAGACCGTTTCGGAAAGCGTCGGATGCGGATGCACCGTGAGCCCGATATCGGTCGCATCCGCCCCCATCTCGAGCGCGAGCACGGTCTCCGAGATCAGCTCGCCGGCGTTGACGCCAACGATCGCCGCGCCGAGCAGCCGGTGCGTGCCCTTGTCGAACAGGAGCTTGGTCAGGCCCTCGTCGCGGTCCATGCTGAGCGCGCGTCCGCTCGCCGCCCAGGGAAACGAGGCCTTCTCGTAGGCGGCGCCGCGCGCAGCGAGCTGCGCCTCGGTCTCGCCCATCCAGGCGATCTCCGGATCGGTATAGGCAACCGAGGGAATCGTGCGCGCATCGAAGAACGCCTTGTGGCCGGCGATCGCCTCCGCCGCGGTCTTGCCCTCGTGCGACGCCTTGTGCGCGAGCATGGGCTCGCCGCAGATGTCGCCGATCGCGTGGATGTGCGGCACGTTGGTGCGGAGCTGCCGGTCCACCGGGATGAATCCGCGCTCGGTGACGTTGACCCCCGCCGCCTGGGCGTTGATGTCCTTTCCGTTGGGGCGGCGTCCGACCGCCATCAGGACGGCATCGAACAGCTCCGGCGGGGGCGCGTTCGCGCCCTCGCAGGTCACCTTGAGGCCGTTGCCCTGCGGCTCGATCTTCGCCACCTTGGTCTTGAGCAGGATCTTCTCGTAGCGCTTTTCGATCCGCTTCGCGAGCGGCCGCACGACATCCTTGTCCGCGCCCGGGATGAGGGAGTCCATCAGCTCGACGACGCTGATCCTCGCGCCCAGCGCGTCGTACACCGTCGCCATCTCGAGACCGATGATGCCGCCGCCGATGACGAGCAGGCGCTTCGGCACTTCCGCGATCTCGAGCGCACTGGTGGAATCGATCATGCGCCGGTCGTCGTAGGGAAATCCGGGGATGCGGGCGATGGAGGAGCCGGCGGCGATGATGCAGGAATCGAACGAGATGGTCCGGGCGCCCTCCGCGGTCTCCACGCGCAGCGTGTGCGGCGAGGCGAACTGCCCCTTGCCCTGCACGACCTGCACCTTGCGCTGTTTCGCCAGCCCGGTAAGGCCCTTGGTGAGCTTGCTGACGACACCCGCCTTCCAGGCGCGCAGCCTCGCGATGTCGATCTTCGGCTTGCCGAACTCGATGCCTGCGTGCGCGACCTCCGCGGCTTCCGTCAGCACCCGGGCGACGTGCAGCAGTGCCTTCGACGGGATGCAGCCGACGTTCAGGCACACGCCGCCGAGCGTCGGAAAGCGCTCGACCAGCACGACTTTCTTGCCGAGATCGGCGGCGCGGAACGCCGCGGTGTAGCCCCCGGGCCCGGCGCCCAGCACGAGCACCTCGGCGTGGATGTCGCCTTTGGGGCCGGCGTAGGGTGGCGCAGGGGTTGCGCCGGGAGGGGGCGTTGCGGGTCTTGTTTCCGCAGGTGACTTCGCGGCGGGCGGCGGCGTGGGTGCCTTCGCAGAGGGCGCGGGAGCCGCGGCGGTGTCCTGTGCTTCGAGCATCAGGATTACCGAGCCCTCGGATACCTTGTCGCCGGTCTTGACCCGGATGTCCTTCACCACGCCGGCCTGCGGCGCGGGAACGTCCATCGTCGCCTTGTCGGATTCCAGCGTGATGAGGGAGTCTTCCTTGCGGACGGCATCGCCCGGCTTCACCAGCACCTCGATCACCGGCACGTTCTTGAAGTCGCCGATGTCGGGAACCCGGATCTCGACGAGGTTGCTCATTTCCTGATCTGGCCGGTGCCGAGGACCACCCACTTGAGCGAAGTGAGCCCTTCGAGCCCGACAGGGCCGCGCGCGTGGAGCTTGTCGGTGGAAATGCCGACTTCCGCGCCGAGCCCGTACTCGTAGCCGTCCGCGAAGCGGGTGGAAGCATTGACCATCACCGAGCTCGAGTCGACCTCGCGCAGGAAGCGCCGCGCGCGCGCCTTGTCCTCGGTGACGATGGCGTCGGTATGCTGCGAGCCGTAATTCGCGATGTGCTCCATCGCCTCGTCGAGGTCCTTCACCACGCGCACCGCGAGGATGGCGTCGAGGTATTCGGTGTACCAGTCGTCCTCGGTCGCGGGCTTCATCCCCCGCACGATTGCGCGCGCCTCCTCGTCACCGCGCAGCTCGATGCCCTTGCGGATGTAGATGCGGCAGAGCGGCGGCAGCACTTTCTGCGCGATGCCGCGCGCGACCAGCAGCGTTTCCATGGTGTTGCAGGTCCCGAGCCGCTGAGTCTTGGCGTTGTCGGCGATGCGGATCGCCTGCTTGATATCCGCCCGGTCGTCGATGTAGGTGTGGCACACGCCGTGCAGGTGCTTGATCATGGGGATGCGGGACTCGCGCATCAACCGCTCGATCAGGCTCTTGCCCCCGCGCGGCACGATCACGTCCACGTAATCGCGCATCGCGATGAGCTCGCCCACGGCGGCGCGGTCGGTCGTTTCGACCACCTGCACGACGTCCTCGGGCAAGCCGGCGCCGCGGAGTCCCGCGTGCACGCAGGCGGCGATTGCCTGGTTGGACTGGATCGCTTCCGAGCCGCCGCGCAGGATCGCCGCGTTGCCGGACTTCACGCACAGCCCCGCCGCGTCGGCCGTCACGTTGGGGCGCGACTCGTAGATGATGGCGACGACCCCCAGGGGCACGCGCATTTTTCCGACCCGTATGCCGGAGGGGCGGCGCTTGATCGCGGTCATGCGCCCGATCGGATCGGGCAGCGCGGCGATCTGCCGCAGGCCGTCCGCCATCGCCGCGATTCCCTTCGGCGTGAGCGTCAAGCGGTCGATCATCGCCGAGTCGAGCTTGCCCTTCCTCGCCTCCTCGACGTCGCGCGCGTTGGCCTCGAGCAGGCGGCGGGCGTCGCGCTCGATCGCTGCCGCCATCTCCTTCAGCGCGCGGTTCTTGGTCGCGGTGTCGGCCCTGGCGATGTCGCGCGCCGCCGCGCGCGCGCGCCGGCCGACGCCGTGTATGTAGGTCTGGACATCCATGGGGCGCGCCGCCGGCAGGCGGAGCGGCTCAGAATAAAGCGGGCTGGTTCCGTTCCGCCGCCCGTGCGGCAGCCGCCATCTTACCCTGTTTCGGAAACGACTTGGCCGGTGCGCCCGCGGCAAAGCGCAAGGCGAGCTGGAGGAGCTCGTCCCACATGTCGCCGCGGATCAGGCCCTTCACCATGCGGTCGGTTCTTGCCGCGTGCGTGAGTGCCGCCTCGACCTGCTCTCTGCTGAAGCGGCGGCAATTCTGCTGCATGAGCGCCTGGCGCGAGCTGCCCCACACCCGGGCCTCGCGCCACAGCTGTGGCGGCGTCCGGCCCGCAGCCAGGCCGTCAAGCACGCGGCCGATCGCGCGGATTTCCTCCGCGATTGCCCACAGCACGAGCGGCGGCGCCACACCCTCGCCCCTCAGTCCGTCCATCATGCGCACGAGGCGCTGCACGTCGCCCTCGAGCATCGCTTCGCCGAGCTTGAAGACGTCGTAGCGCGTGACGTCAAGCACCGCGCCGAGCGCCTGCTCGTAGCTGACGCTTCCGGCCGGGTAGAGCAGCGCAAGCTTCTGCACTTCCTGGTGCGCTGCCAGCAGGTTGCCCTCGACGCGGTCGGCGATGAATTCCAGGGTTTCCGGGGCTGCTTCCTGGTTCTGCTCCCGCAGCCGGCCGGAAAGCCACGCGGGCAGCGCCTTGCGTGCAATCGGTTTCGCCTCGACCATGACGCCGGCGCGATCGAGCGCGTCGAACCAGCCCGATTTCTGCGCGCGCCAGTCGATCCCGGGCAGGATCACCAGCGTGACGGTCTCGGGAGGCAACCCTTCGCAATAGCGCTGCAGGGCTTCGGAGCCGTCGGTTCCCGGCTTGCCGGTGGGGACGCGCAACTCGAGAATGCGACGTGCGGCGAAGAGCGACTGTGAGTTGCCGGCGAAGGCGAGCTCGCTCCACCGGAAGCCCGAGTCGGCAGTGATGACCTGCCGCTCGGAGTAGCCCTCGGCGCGGGCCCGGGCGCGGACCCGGTCGGACGCTTCGAGCGCGAGCAGCGTCTCGTCGCCGTACACGGTGTAGAGGGCCTTCAGCTCGCGGGCGAGGTGTTGCGGCAGCTGCTCGGTCGTTATTCGCATTGATTAACCGCCCTGCATTTTCGCGGCCTGCAGGCGCCGCACGAGCTGGCTCACGGCATCGCTGCGCATGTCGCGGTAGAGCAATGCTTCCTCGGACTCCTTGGACAGGGCCTGGTCATCCTTGTAGGCATAGTCGCGGCGAAGCACGATCTCGCTCGCCGGTATGTGCTCGCGATTCTTGCTGTCGGTCAGGCGGAACGATACGCGATAGCGCAGCTGATACTCGCTCACCCGGCCGCCGCCGGTCAGGGAGAGGATCTGCTTTTCCTGCAGCTCGGTCATGATCTGCAGGATGACTTCGGCCTGCTCCGGCCGGTCGGCGATTCGGGTGCCCGTTCCCGTGAGCACGGCCTGCTTCAACTGGGTGGCGAGCAGGGAGGCAGGCGCAGCCTGAACGAAGATCGAGCTGAATGGCAGGGACGCGGTGCCGCGGAGCTGGAAACCGCAGGCGGACAGCAGCAGTGCCACCGACGTGAAGGCAATGAGCGATGAGCGATGCGCGCGGGACATCGGTCAGATCACGACGTTGACCAGCCGCCCGGGCACCACGACGACCTTCTTGATCGCCTGGCCGCTGACGTGCCTCTGCACCGCGGGGTCGGCGAGCACGATGGTCTCGATCGCCTTCGAGTCGGCGTCGCGCGGCACGCGCACGTCACCGCGTTTCCTGCCATTCACCTGCACCACGAGCTCGATCTCGTCCTCGATCAGCGCCGCGGGATCGTGCTCAGGCCACTCGGCATCGAGAATGTCCGTGCCGAATCCCAGTTCGGGCCAGAGATAGTGCGAGATGTGGGGCGTGATGGGGGCGAGCAGGCGCAGCAGCATCGACAGCCCTTCTCTGGAGACGTTGTGATCCACGCCGGCCAGCCGATCCAGCGCGTTCAGGATCTTCATCGCGGCCGAGGCCACGGTGTTGAACTGGTGCCGCCCGATGTCGTAGTTCGCCTGCTTGAGCACGGAATGGATCTCCAGGCGCGCTGCCTTCGCCAGGTCGGGGGCGATGCTTGGGCCGCCGCCGCTCGCGAATCTCGTACCGTAACTCCATAGCCGGCGCAGGAAGCGCGCCGCGCCCTCCACACCGGCGTCGCTCCACATCAGCGTGTCCTCGGGGGGCGAGGTGAACATCATGAAGAAGCGCGCGGTGTCGGCGCCATAGCGGTCGATCAGCTCCTGGGGATCGACGCCGTTGTTCTTCGACTTCGACATGGTGCCGATGCCGCCGAACTCGACGGGCGCGCCGTCGGCCTTGAGGACGGCGCTGCGGTTTCCCGAGTCGTCCTGCTTCACCTCGACCTCGGCGGGATTGTAGTAGGCGGTGCGCCCCCCGTCCGTCCTGCGAAAGTAGATCTCGTTCAGCACCATGCCCTGGGTGAGAAGATTGCTGAACGGCTCCTCGAACGCGAGCAAGCCCAGGTCGCGCATGACCCGGGTCCAGAAGCGCGAGTACAGGAGGTGCAGGATGGCGTGCTCGATGCCGCCCACGTACTGGTCCACCGGCAGCCAGTACGCGACGCGCTCATCGGCCATGGCCCGCTTGCTGTCCGGGCAAGCGAAGCGGATGTAGTACCAGGACGAATCCACGAACGTATCCATGGTGTCCGTCTCGCGCTGAGCCGGCTGGCCGCATTTCGGGCAGGTCGTGTTGACGAAGTCGGGGCGCTTCGCCAGGGGATTGCCGGTGCCGTCCGGCACGCAGTCCTCGGGCAGCACCACCGGCAGGTCCTTGTCCGGCACCGGCACGTCGCCGCAGCCGCCGCAATGAATGATCGGGATGGGGCATCCCCAGTAGCGCTGGCGCGAGATGCCCCAGTCGCGCAGGCGCCACAGCACCTGCTTGTCGCCCAGGCCCTTCGCCTTCAGATCGGCCGCGATCGCGTCCACCGCCTGCGCGTAGTCGAGCCCGTTGTACTTTCCCGAGTTGAAGCACACGCCGTACTCCACATACGCCTGCTTGAGAGGCAGATCGGGCTCGCGATCCTGCGGCCGGATCACCGAGCGGATGGGCAGCCCGTACTGGGTGGCGAACTCGAAGTCGCGCTGGTCGTGCCCCGGCACACCCATCACCGCGCCTTCGCCGTAGGCCATCAGCACGTAATTGCCGACCCACACCGGCACCGGCTGCCCGGTGAGGGGATGCGTGACCGAGATCCCGGTCGGCATGCCCTTCTTCTCGATCGTCGCGAGGTCCGCTTCCATCACGCTGCCGCGCTTGCATTCCTCGATGAAGGCGGCGAGCTTGGGGTTGTCGCGGGCGGCGCGCGTGGCGAGCGGGTGTTCCGCCGCCAGCGCGGCAAAGGTGACGCCAATGATGGTGTCGGCGCGGGTGGTGAAGACCCACAGCAGGCCTTTATCAGGCGCAAGTGCCTCGGATGACCCACCCTCACCCCCGGCCCCTCTCGATCCCTCACCCCCTCCCCTCTCCCGAGCGGAGAGGGGAGGCTCGAGATTCCCTTCTCCTTTTGGGAGAAGGGCATGGGATGAGGGCTGGAGCGAGGAGAGATTCGCGCCGCCGGCCTTGCCGCCGGAAATATCGTATGGAAAGCCGAAGCGCACCCCGTAGCTTTTCCCGATCCAGTTCGCCTGCATGGTCTTGACGCGCTCGGGCCAGCCGGGAAGCGTGTCGAGCGCAGCGAGCAGCTCCTCCGCGTAGCGCGTAATCGCCATGTAGTACATCGGGATCTCGCGCTTCTCGACCACCGCTCCGGTGCGCCAGCCGCGCCCGTCGATCACCTGCTCGTTGGCGAGCACGGTGCGGTCCACCGGGTCCCAGTTCACGACGCCGGTCTTCTTGTAGACGAGGCCCCGTTCGAGCATCCTGAGAAAGAGCCACTGATTCCAGCGGTAGTAGTCCGGCTGGCAGGTAGCGAGCTCGCGCGACCAGTCGATGGCGAAGCCGAGCGACTTCAGCTGCCGCTTCATGTAGGCGATGTTGTCGTACGTCCACTTTGCCGGCGGCACGCCGTTCGCCATCGCCGCATTCTCGGCGGGAAGCCCGAACGCGTCCCAGCCCATCGGCTGCAGGACGTTGCGACCCTTCATCCGGTGGTAACGCGTGAGCACGTCGCCGATGGTGTAATTGCGCACGTGCCCCATGTGGAGCTTGCCGGAGGGGTAGGGGAACATCGAGAGGCAGTAGTACTTCGGCTTGCCGGGCGTTTCGCGGACCCGGAAGGCGCCACTCGCGTCCCAGTACTGCTGGGTCTCGCGCTCGATGTCGCGCGGAACGTATTTCTGCTGCATGTGATTAAATGCACAATTATAGCCACATCCGGCGCCGCGACCGGGGCGTATAGGAAGGTTGCGAACGCTTCCACGGAGAGTTCCATGCGCTTCCTCCTCATCGCGACAATGCTTCTTAGCCTGGCTTCGGCCACTGCTGCTGCTTCGACGCTCACGGTCGAAGGCGTGGTGAGCCCGGCATGGGTGGAGCGCGGCGGCGCGCGCATGCCGCTCGCGGTCGGGATGCAGTTGAGCGACCGCGACCGGGTCGTGACCGGCGGCGCGCGCCGCGGCGGCCGCCACTTCGTGACCGCCAGCGTATCCGTCGACCAGAAATCGGCGCTTGCCGCCTACCATGCGCTGCGGGCGGCGGGCTATCCCGCGGTGGTGCGGCCGGTGAAAAGTGACGACGGCACCCTCTCATATCCCGTGCGCGTACCGAATCTTGGGACGCCGCAGGACGCAGCTGTAACCGCCGCGAAGCTGAAGGCGCTTGGCATGCCCGACGCGACCGTCGGCAGATAGCGACTCACATATAATCGGGGCAGAACTTCGCCCCGATCATGTCCCCCGAGTTCCTTTCCGGCCTCAATGAGCGGCAGCTCGAGGCGGTCACGCTGCCCCACCAGTCGGCGCTGATCCTTGCCGGCGCCGGCAGCGGCAAGACGCGCGTGCTCACCACGCGCGTCGCGTGGCTGATCGCGACCGGGCAGGTGAGCCCGAGCGGGTTGATCGCGGTGACCTTCACCAACAAGGCGGCGAAGGAGATGCTGACGCGCATCTCGGCGATGCTGCCGGTCAACACCCGCGGCATGTGGGTCGGCACCTTTCACGGCCTGTGCAACCGGCTGCTGCGCGCGCACCACCGCGAGGCGGGGTTGCCGCAGCTCTTCCAGATTCTCGATACGCAGGACCAGCTCTCGCTCATCAAGCGGCTGCTGAAGAATCTCGACGTAAACGAGGACCGCTATCCGCCCCGGCAGGTCCAGTGGTTCATCTCGGCCAACAAGGAGGAGGGCCTGCGCGCGCGGGAGGTCGAGTCGCACGACGAGTTCAGCCGGCGCATGAAAGAGCTCTACGCCGCGTACGACGAGCAGTGCAACCGGGAGGGGGTCGTCGACTTCGCAGAGCTGCTGCTGCGCTGCTACGAGCTGTTGGCGGGCAACGCGACCCTGCGTGAGCATTACCGGGCGCGCTTCCGGCACATCCTGGTGGACGAGTTCCAGGATACCAATCGCCTGCAGTATCGCTGGCTCAAGCTGCTCGCCACGGGCGGCGGCAATGCGATCTTCGCGGTTGGCGACGACGATCAGAGCATCTACGCCTTCAGAGGTGCCTCCGCGGCCAACATGCAGGACCTGCAGAAGGACTTTGCGATCGAGCGCGTGATCAAGCTTGAGCAGAACTACCGCTCGCACGGCCACATTCTCGACGCCGCCAACGCGCTCATCGGCCACAACCGCCGCCGGCTCGGCAAGAACCTCTGGACTGCCGAGGCGAAGGGCGAACCGCTGCGGGTGTTCGAGGCGGCAACCGACCTCGAGGAGGCGGCGTCCATCGTGGACGAAGTGCGGTCCCTGCGAGCCGAGGGCGTTGCGCTCCTCCATATTGCGGTGCTCTATCGCTCCAACGCGCAATCGCGGGTGCTCGAGCACGCGCTTTTCACCGCGGGTATGCCGTACCGCGTCTATGGGGGCCTGCGCTTCTTCGAGCGCCAGGAAGTGAAGCACGCCCTCGCCTATTTGCGGCTGGTGGCGAATCCCGACGACGACGGAGCGGCTGCCCGCGTCATCAACTTTCCGGCCCGCGGCATCGGCAATCGCAGCGTCGAGCAGCTGCAGGATGCGGCAAAGGCGGGTGGCACGAGCCTGTGGGCGGCCGCAAAAGCGAGGGCGGAGGGCGGAGGGCGGAGGGCGGAGGACTCGTCCGTCAAGGGCATTCCCGGATTCGTGGCGCTGATCGAGAAGATGCGGGATACGGCAAAGGACCTTCCCCTGCCGCAAGCGATCGAGCACGTCATCGAGGCGAGCGGGCTCGCGGCGCACTACCGTGCTGAGAAGGAGGGTGCCGACCGCCTCGAGAACCTCTCGGAGCTCATGAATGCCGCGGCGACCTTCGTTGCCGAGCGCAACGTGCAGCCGGCGGGTGAGGCGGCAGGCATGGACGAGCCCGACGAACTGACGGCGTTTCTCGCCCATGCCGCGCTGGAGGCAGGCGAGCACCAGGCGGACGCGGGCGCCGACGCGCTGCAGTTGATGACGGTGCACTCCGCGAAGGGGCTCGAGTTTCACAGCGTGTTCGTGAGCGGCCTGGAGGAGGGGCTGTTCCCGCACGAGAACAGCCTCACCGAAGCCGATGGCATCGAGGAGGAGCGGCGGCTCATGTACGTCGCGCTGACCCGCGCCCGCCGCAGGCTGTATCTATCGTTCGCGCAAAGCCGCCTGCTGCACGGCCAGACGCGCTACGGCATTGCCTCGCGCTTTTTCCATGAGATTCCCGAGGCGCTCATGCGCCGCGTTGGAGCAGGATTCAGGATTCAGGATTCAGGATCCAGGATACGTGCGACGCGAAGCGCGGGCTACCCGTCACCGGTCACCGGTCACGGGCCACCGGTCACGGAGTCTCCGTGGCGGGTCGGGCAGAGCGTAGTGCACCCCACCTTTGGCGCCGGCGTCATCGTCGGCGCGGAGGGACGGGGACTAGATGCACGCGTGCAGGTCAACTTCAGGAGCGGCGGGCTGAAGTGGCTGATGCTCGAGTACGCGAAGCTCCTGCCCGCTTGAGGGCGAGCTACCTGAAGATGTCCCGGTAGCTCGTGTAGACCGAACAGATCAGCACCGGGATCGAGGCCACCAGCAGCGCCACCACCAGCAGTCCGCCGGCTGCGCCCAGCGCCGCCGGCAGCGACAGGATCACCCATACCATCAGCACCGCGACACCGTAGACCAGGAACGGCACCGTGTTGCTCACGCACGCGGTGAACGAGAGCTTCATCGCGGCCACCGGCGCCAGCCCGTTGAATACGACGAGGAGCGGCGCGAACCAGATCACCATGAGGAGCGGCAGGTAGACGGCGGCGCCGACGGCCAGGGCGAGCGACATGCTGCGCGCCGCCGCCCGGAGCGTCTCGATATCGGTTCCCGGCTTCGTGAGCACGACAGGCAGCGTCGAGCCGCCGGCCACCACCAGCACGATGCCCACCACGACCACGGTGCCGACCAGGTAGACGCCGCCGACGGTCACCAGCGGCGCGGCGTGTTGCCGGAACCCTGCGAAGAGGTGCCCGATCTCCAGCGGCTTGCCGCTCTCGAGCGCGCGGCACCCGATCATCAGCCCCGCAAACAGCGCCGGTGACAACAGGTTGAACAGGAGCGGACCGAGCACCGGGATGACCAGGGACACCGCCCACATCAACCCGAGCGCGATCGTCAGTGCGAGCCAGATGACGGGGGTCTTCCTGAAGAGCCAGAAACCCTCGAAGAGCCACTGCCAGCCCCTGGCCGGTGCGACGACTCGTGCTTCCACGCGTGCCCCCGTCATGCCATTGCGCCCGTGAGCGGCGGCAGCCGCTCGCCGCGCGCGATGTGCGCCGCCAGTATCCTGCGGAAATGCCCCGGATCCTTGGCGTGGGTCAGCACGCCCGGCCGCGGCAGGTAGAAATCGTAGAGGCGCGATACCCAGAAGCGCAGCGCCCCGGCGCGCAGCATCGCCGGCCACGCGGCCCGCTCGGCGGCCGTGAAGGGGCGCACCCGTCCGTAGGCCTCCAGCAGCGCCGCGACGCGGGGGTCATCGAGACCGCCGCCCTCGAGCATGCACCAGTCATTGACGGTGATCGCGACGTCGTAGAGCAACGCGCCGGTGCAGGCGAAATAGAAATCGATCACGCCCGAAATGCGCCCGTCTTCGAACAGCACGTTGTCCCGGAAGAGATCGGCGTGAATGGCCCCGCGCGGCATCCCCCGCAGGCGCTGACGCGCCTGGTATCGAACCTCCGCGCGCAGCAGCGCCGCGTCCTCCGCGGCGAGGAAGCGCGCGATCCTGGGCATGACCGAGGTCCACCATTTCGCCCCGCGCGGGTTGTCCATCCGTCCCGGGAAGGAGGCGCCGGCGACGTGAATATTGGCGAGCATCGCGCCCGCCTGGGCGCATTGCCTGGCGGTCGGGGCGGGGACGTCCTTGCCTGGAAGAAAGCTCACCAGTGCCGCCGGCTTGCCGTTCAGGCGCCCGAGCAGCCGGCCCGCGCGGCTCGCGATCGGGTTGGGACACGGGATGCCATGGCCCGACAGGTGGGACATCAGCCGCAGGTAGAACGGCAGCTCCCGCGCGGTCAACTTCTCGAACAGCGTCAGGACGAACCGGCCCTGGGTGGTCGCCACGAAGTAGTTGGTGTTCTCGATCCCGGCCGGTATGCCCTCGAGACCGGAGAGGGTGCCGACGGAGTAGTTCTTGAGCCAGGCGCCGAGCTGCTCGCGGGTGACGGTGGTGAATACCGACATTCAGAACTGGAAGATCACCCACATCGGCGGCCGCAGGCCGCTGTCGTAGTTGTCGTAGCGCGTGAAGGTGCCGTCGCCCCGGTTGTCGACCAGGTAATAGGGCCGGCCGCTGGTGGGCGTGATCTTGATCATGTAGAGCTTGCCGCCGATGCGGTACTCCTCGACGGTGTCGGTGCCGCGCTTGAGGATGGTCACCTGCGGCTCGAGCGCCGGGTCGAGCTCATAGCCGGGCGGCGGAGGCGGCGGCGCCGGCAGCGGCTGCAGCTCGGGCGGCTTCGCCTGCTGGGCCGCGACCGGAACCGCCGCCGCGAGCAGCAGTGCAACGATGAATGAGCGCATGGACATATTCTGACATAATCGGCGCACCGCCCGCTCTGTACTGAAATTCATGAAGACGCTGTTGCTGGTCGACGGCTCGTCCTACCTCTATCGCGCGTACCACGCGTTGCAGCGCGCCGACCTGCGCAACCGCAAGGGCGAGCCGACGGGCGCCATCTACGGCGTGCTCAACATGCTGCGCCGGCTGCTCAAGGACGCTCCGGCCGATTACGCTGCCTGCGTGTTCGATGCGAAGGGCAAGACGTTCCGCGACGACCTGTACCCCGATTACAAGGCGAACCGCCCGCCCATGCCCGAGGACCTGGCCGCGCAGCTCGCGCCGCTCAAGGAGGCGATCGATGCCCTCGGCTGGCCGCGGCTCGAAATCGAAGGCGTGGAAGCTGACGATGTGATCGGAACGCTGGCACGGAGGGCCGAGCGTGACGGCATGAAAGTGGTCATTGCCAGCGGTGACAAGGACCTCGCGCAGCTCGTGAATCCCGCCGTTACGATCGAAAACGCCGATCCCGGAACCGGCAAGCGCGAGATACTCGACGAGTCCGGCGTCGAGAGCAAATTCGGCGTCAGGCCCGAGCGCATGCTCGACTACCTGACGCTCGTCGGCGACAGCGTGGACAACGTTCCGGGCGTGGAAAAAGTCGGTCCGAAGACGGCGGTCAAGTGGCTCGCGCAGTACGGCACGCTCGACAGCGTGGTGCAGCACGCGTCCGAGATTCCCGGCGTGGTGGGGGAGAACCTGCGCAAGAGCCTCGACTGGCTGCCGAAGGCGCGCGCGCTCCTCAGCATCAAGTGCGATGTCGACCTGCCGGTCAAGCCGGGTGATCTGGCGCTGCGGCCGCGCGACACCGCGAGACTCGCCGAGCTTTTCGAGCGCTTCGACTTCAAATCCTGGCTCAAGGAGCTTCAGGATCGTGGATCGAGGATCGAGGATCGAGCAGACCTCCAGCCTCCTGTCGCACCGGTCCAATCCCCAATCCGCAATCCTCAATCCTCTGCGGGGCGGCAGTACGAGACTGTCTTGACCGAGCAGCAGCTAAACCGCTGGCTATCGAAAATTTCCGCCGCCCCGCTCGTGGCGCTCGACACGGAGACCACGAGCCTCGATCCCATGAAAGCGGAACTGGTGGGGCTGTCGTTCGCGGTCGAAGCGGGCGCCGCGGCGTATGTTCCGCTTGCGCATCGCTACGCCGGCGCGCCGCAGCAGCTCGAGCGCGCGGCGGTCCTCGCGCGGCTCAAGCCGTGGCTGGAGGATGCCCGGCGCCCGAAGCTCGGCCAGAACGCCAAGTACGACACGCATGTTCTTGCCAATCTGGACATCCGGCTCTCGGGTGTCGCGCACGACACGCTGCTTGAGTCCTACGTGCTGGAAAGCCACCAACCCCACGACATGGACAGCCTTGCGGAGCGCCATCTGGGGTTGAAGACCATCACCTACGACGAGGTCACGGGCAAGGGCGCGGCGCGCATCGGCTTCGAGCAGGTCACGGTGGAGCGCGCCACCGAGTACTCGGCTGAGGACGCCGACGTGACGCTGCGGCTGCACCAGGCGCTCTACCCGCAGGTGCAGACCCAGGAGAAGCTCGAGCGCATCTACCGCGAGGTGGAGATGCCGCTCACCGCGGTGCTATTTAAGATGGAACGCAACGGCGTGCTCCTCGACATCGCACTGCTCAAGGAGCTCTCGCGCGAGTTCGGCGAGAAGATGGCGGCGATCGAGGCCGAGGCGCACGCGCAGGCCGGGCAGCCCTTCAACATCAACTCGCCGCGGCAGATCCAGGAGATCCTGTTCGAGAAGCAGGGGCTGAAACCCGTCAAGAAAACTCCCTCGGGCCAGCCTTCGACCGACGAGGAGTCGCTCGAGGAGCTTGCGCTCGATCATCCGCTGCCGAAGCTGATCCTCGACTACCGCACGCTCGCAAAATTGAAGTCTACCTACACGGACAAGCTGCCGGAGTCGATCCATCCGAAGACGGGGCGCGTGCATACCAACTACGGCCAGGCGGTCGCGGTGACGGGCCGGCTTGCGAGCAACGACCCCAATCTTCAGAACATTCCGATCCGCACCGCGGAGGGGCGCCGCATACGGGAGGCGTTCATCGCGCCGCACGGCAGCAAGATCGTTTCCGCTGACTATTCCCAGATCGAGCTACGGATCATGGCGCACATCTCGCAGGACGCGAGCCTGCTCGCGGCGTTTGCCGCCGGGGAGGACATCCACACCGCGACGGCGGCCGAGATCTTCGGCCTGAGCCCGAAGGCCGTGGACGCGGAGCAGCGGCGCTACGCCAAAGTCATCAACTTCGGCCTGATCTACGGCATGTCGGCGTTCGGCCTGGCACGCCAGTTGGGGCTCGAGCGCGCGGCGGCGCAACAGTATATGGACCGCTATTTCACGCGCTATCCAGGCGTCGCGGACTACATGAAGCGCACGCGCGAGGCCGCGCGCGAGCGGGGCTTCGTCGAGACCGTCTTCGGACGCCGGCTATGGCTGCCGGAAATCAAGGGCTCGAATCCGGCACGGCGCCAGGGCGCGGAGCGCGCGGCGATCAACGCGCCGATGCAGGGCACGGCGGCCGATCTCATCAAGATGGCGATGATCGCGGTGGACCGCTGGCTCGCGGGGGAGCGCCTCGCCTCGAAGCTCATCATGCAGGTGCACGACGAGTTGGTCCTCGAGGTGCCCGAGGGGGAGCTCAATCGCGTCAAGCGCGAACTGCCAGCGCTCATGAGTGGCGTCGCGAAGCTCGCCGTGCCGCTGGTGGTGGACGTCGGCGCCGGCCCGAACTGGGACAAGGCGCACTGACCTCAGCGGATCGCGCCGAAGACCTTCCGCACGATGCTGCTGGTGGCCCCGACCGGGTCCCGCCTGAACGCCTTCTCCTGCTCGCCGATCATGAAGTAGAGGCCGTCGACCGCCTTCTGGGTGACGTAGCGCTCGATGCTCGCCTCGTCTTCCTTCATCAGGCCCAGCGCCGCGCCCTGCTCGGCAAGCGAGTTGAACTGTTGCGCCAGGCCGACGCGGTCGGTCGCTCTTTTGACGATCGGGAGAAAACGCTGGGTGAGCTGCGTCCGGGTGGCGCGCCGGAAGTAGTCGGTGGCGGCGGTGTCGCCCCCGGAGAGAATTCCCTTCGCGTCCTGCACCGACATCTTCCGCACCGCGTCCGTAAGCAGTTGCTTCGCTTCCGGTACAGCGGCCTCCGCGGCGCGGTTCATCGTGAGGACGAGCTCGTTGGCATCCCGTCTCATGCCGAACGTGCGCAGGCCCCTCTCGACCCGCTGCAGGGACGGTGGCAGCGGAATCTTGACCTTGGGATTTCCGAAGTAGCCGTTCTCCACCCCGAGCCTGGCGACCGCGGCGAGGGAGCCGTCAGTCAGCGCCTGCCGCACGCCCCGTAGCGCTTCGGCGTCCGTGATGTCGTCAAGCCCCGCGGTGGCAGGGCTGCTGATTGCCAGCGCTGCGATGCAGCTCAGCAAACGCCTCATCTGAACTGCCGCGTCAGGCGACTCCGGCCTCTTGTGCCTGCCGGTCGGCGTGGTAGCTCGAACGCACCAGCGGCCCGCATGCCGCGTGAACGAAGCCCATCGCCTGCGCCTGGCGCGCGAACGCGTCGAACACGGCGGGCTCGACGTAGCGCGCGACCGGCAGATGGTGGGCTGAAGGCTGCAGGTACTGGCCGACCGTCAGCATGTCCACCTGGTGCGCGCGCAGGTCGCGCATCACTTCGAGGATCTCGTCATCGGTTTCCCCCAGTCCCACCATCAATCCCGACTTGGTGGGCAGGTGCGGGAGCCGCGACTTGAAGTCCTTCAGCAGCTGGAGCGAGTTCCGGTAATCGGCGCCCGGGCGCGCCTGGCGGTAGAGTCGGGGGACCGTTTCGAGATTGTGATTCATCACGTCGGGCGGCGCTTCTGCCAGCGCATCCAGCGCGGGCTCGAGGCGCCCGCGGAAGTCAGGCACCAGCACCTCGATCCGCGTTTGCGGCGAGTACGCGCGCACCGCGCGAATGCACTCGGCGAAGTGCGCCGCGCCGCCGTCGCGGAGATCGTCACGATCGACGCTGGTGATGACGACGTATCGGAGCTTCAGCGCGGCGATGGTGTGCGCGAGGTTCACCGGCTCTTCCGCGTCGGGCGGAAGCGGCCTGCCGTGCGCCACATCGCAGAACGGG
>Ga0208185_1000491_pt1 | contig 17474 bp, 12 predicted proteins | sample EasRivMeERMLT700_FD_187532 | JGI IMG/M metagenome (GOLD analysis project Ga0208185, IMG submission 187532) | Soil microbial communities from meander-bound floodplain in the East River, Colorado, USA - East River MetaG ERMLT700 (SPAdes) (version 2) | ecosystem: Environmental > Terrestrial > Soil... | reverse complement strand
AGATCACTGGCGGCAACACGATCTACCCGCGGCAGGCGGCAATCGCGAACGATCACTTCGTCTTCACTGGCCGCGAAGACGATGAGCGGCAGACGGCCATCGGGCGTGCTTTTGCGAAGGAGCAGCGTCTCGAGAGGCCGTACTACGCGACACCCGGCGACGGCATCTTCCACTTCTATTTTCCCGAGCAGGGGCTCGTCGCTCCGGGTCAGTTCATACCCGGCGCCGATTCGCACAGCCGCGCCTACGGTGCATACGGCGCCGTCGGGATGGGCGTCGGATCGACAACGCTCGGGTTCGGGTGGGCCACCGGCTACGTGTACTTCACGCTGGTGCAGGCGCGCCGCGTGACGTTCAGCGGGCGGCTGCAGCCGTGGGTGAGCGGCAAGGACATCGTGCTGGAGCTGCTGCGGCGGTGGGGCGTGCAGCAGTCGCAGGGCATGTCCGTGGAGTTCGTCGACGCCAATCAGCAGCTGCCGATCGCGTATCGGAACACGATCGCAAACATGATGGCGGAGGCGGAGGCGCTCAACGGGATCTTCGCGGCCGATGACATCACGTACGCCTGGTACGAGGCGAAGGGGGTGCGCGACCTGCCGTATCCACGCATCGCCCCTGGCGCCGCCGCGCGCTTCCAGATCGACGAAGCGCTTTCACTCGCTGACGTGCAGCCGATGATCGCGAAGCCGTTCAGCCCGGGCAACGCGTATCCGGCCGAGGAGGTCGCCCGCGAGCGGATTCCGTTCGACAAGGCGTTGATCGGGTCGTGCACCAACGGCAGTTACGACGACCTGATGCAGGCGGCGCTCGTCATCTACAACGCGCGCCGGCTGGGCATTAAGAAGGCGGCACGCACCTTCATCGTGTTCCCCGGTTCAGGCGGTGTCGGCAAGCAGATTGAGCGTCCGGATCCGCGACTCGGCGGCGAGTCGATTGCGGGGGTCTTCCGGTCTGTCGGCGGCGAAATCCGCGCATCCTGGTGCGGGCCCTGCTTTGGTCAGGGGCCCGATGCGTTGACCAGCGGTGAGCGCGCGATTACGTCGTTCAACCGGAACTGGCAGAACCGCATGGGTGTGGGCGGCCAGGGTTACCTCGCCAGCCCCGCCGTAGTGGCCGCCTCAGCGCTTGCCGGCTACATGGCGCCCCCGTCCGAGCTCGGTTTGAAATGGGACCCGGAGAAGTATGGCATCTAGTAAGATTCGCGATGCCATGAAGCAGCTATTCCTCGCTCTGGCTACCGTCCTTGTCGCCACCCCGGTTGCCGCCCAGGGGCAGTCGCAGGCCCAGGAACAGGCGCAGCAACCGACGTTCCGGACCGGCGTCGAAGTCATCACGGTTGACGTCGGCGCGATCGACAGAAACGGGCAGCCGGTCACCGATCTTCACGCGCCAGAGTTCACCGTCAAGATCGATGGGCAGGTGCGGCGCGTCGTCACCGCCGACCTCGTGAAGTACCAGTACACGCCGAACGATGGACGGCAGCGCCCGCGCACCCAGAAGCAGGAATTGTTCGAGACGCTGTACACGACGAACATCACGCAGCCCGAAGGCCGCATGATCATGATCGCGGTCGATCAGATGAACATCCGGCCGGGCGCCGCGCGCCCGATTCTGGATGCCGCCGCGCGATTCCTCGACCGCCTGAATCCCGCCGACCGCGTTGCGTTCGTTTCCTATCCCGAGCCCGGCGTCACCATCGATTTCACGGGGGATCGCCAGCGCATCCGTCTGGCGATGGAGAAGGTCATCGGCACGCAGTCGCGCTTCGTCGGCCGTCGCAACATCGGTCTGATCGAAGCGATTGATATCGCCCAGAAGGGCGACGACCGGCGCCTGCTCGAAGTCGTCAACCGCGAGTGCCGGGGCCTGCTCGACATGGCGCTCGACCAGTGCCAGCGCGACATCGTCGACGAATCGAACTCGATCCTGTGGACGACCAGGCGCGATGCCGAGGCGTCGCTGCGCGGGCTGCGTCAATGGATGCAGCATCTGGGTGAGACCGAAGGACAGAAGACGCTCATCCTGCTGTCCGAGGGGCTCGTCACCGATACGCCCGCCGATCTCGAGGACGTCGTGCGTACGGCCATGCGCGGCCGAGTTTCGGTGAACGTGCTGCTCATGGACGTGCCGCGCTCGGACGCGACGCAGGGGCCGCTGCCGCCGACCTTCACCGAGGATCGCGAGCTCGAGATTCGTGGGCTGAACGATATGGCGTCGCTGACGCGCGGTTCGATCTTCCAGGTCGTCGGCACGGCGGATCGCGCCTTCGATCGCCTCGCCTCGGAAATCTCGGCGTACTACCTCCTCAGCGTCGAAGAGGCGCCGAGCGACCGCGACGGCCGGAATCACCGCATCGACGTGTCGGTGCGGCGGAGCGGCGTGACGCTGCGCTCGCGCCAGGCGTTCGTGCTCGACTCGCTCTCGCGCAGCAGGACGACCCAGGAATCGCTGGTCGAGTCGCTTCGTTCGCCGCTCGGCGTGCCCGGCGTGCCGCTGCGGTTGACGACCTTCGTCTACCAGGATCCGAAAGCGTCCGGGAAGCTCCGGATCGTGATGGCGGCTGATGTGGGCCAGGCGGGAACGCCCGCCGCCGAATACACGATGGGCTACATCGTCGTCGACCGCGAAGGGCGAGTGGTCGCGTCCAACAGCGACAAGATGAAGCTCGAGCCGCTCGAAGGGCGAACGAACGCGTCGCTGTCATACCTCGGATACGCGACGCTCGAGCCCGGTATCTACGAGCTGCGGCTTGCCGCCGTTGACGCGGAGGGACGCCACGGCAGCGTGGTGCGCGAGATCAACGCGTGGAAGATGGCGGGCGAGGAGTTCACCTACGCGGATCTGGTGGTCAATCACGCGGCCACCGCCGGGAATGGATTGCGGCCGGATGTCGAGCCGCACGTCGAGCCTGACGGTCTGGCGGCGTACGTCGAGCTGTATGCCGCGTCGGCGGATACGTTCAAGGACGTCGCCGTGAACTTCGAGATTGCTGACGATCCGGACGCGCCGGCGCTGATCTCGGTTCCGGTTGACCTGAAGGCGTCCGCGCAGGACACGTGGCGCGTGGCGCAGGGCTTCATCGGTGCCGAGCCGCTTCCGGCGGGCCGCTACGTCGCACGGGCGCGCATCATGCGGGGCGAGAAGCTTGCGGGCGTTCTTGTGCGGCCGTTCATTCTCGAGGCCGCGCCTGCGTCGAAGGGCGGTCCGATTCTCATCCCGGCGGCATTCGCGCGGGTCGCCGTGTTCGACCGCAACGCCGTGCTGCAGCCGGCGCTCCTCAACAGCATGCTCGAGTCGATTGCGGCGCGGTCGCCGTCCCTGAAGAGCGCGATGACCGAGGCGCGCGCGGGCCGGTACGGTCCCGCTGCGCTCGAAGCGCTGACCGCCGGCGATCAGCAAGCGGCCGCCTTCCTGAAGGGTCTGGAATTATACGCGAAGGGGGAAATTAATCCGGCGGCGACGCAGCTCTCGATTGCCGCGGGGCCGCGGCGTGAGTTTTATCCCGCCGCATTCCTGCTCGGCGCGTGCTTCGCCGCCGGCGGTCGCGATCGCGAGGCCGCTGGTATCTGGCAGCTCGCGCTTGGCACCGAGCAGCGCCCACAGGTGGCGTACACGCTGCTGGCGGACGCGCGGATGCGCGAGGGGCAGCCCGCGGCCGTCATCGCCATCCTGAAGCCCGCATACGCGGAGCGCCCCGCAGACGATGATCTCGGCAAGCGTCTGGCGATCGCCTATCTGATGACCGGAGCGTACGGCGATGCGCTTCCGATCCTCGATGTCTACCTCACGCGTCACGCCACTGATCCGGACGCGCTTTTTGCCGCCGTACTGTCGCATTACCAGGTTGCGACAAGCGGCGGCGCGGAGCTATCGACGGCCGATCGCGCGAAGGTCGCGAAATACGCGAGGGCGTACAAGGGTCCGCAACAAGCACTGCTCGCGAAGTACCTGTCATCAATGGGCGTCAACCGGTAAACCGAACCGGACGACACGTAGAGGCCGACCTTTAGGTCGGCCTGACGCGTCCGGCGCGGGCATGTCGTCCCGCGGCCTCCCGCTACGCACGCCGGAAATCGCTCTCGCTTCGATCCCCTTCCGCCCCTCGCGTCGACTATGTGCTGATTCGCAGCGACATCCGTCACGCGGCACCAAACGCCACAGCTAGCTCCTGCAACTCGGAACCGCAGAGGGGACGATCAAGAACCACGCGTCGAGCATCCTGTCGAAGCTCGGCGTCCGCGACCGGACGCGCGCGGTTCTCAAGGCCCTCGAGCGGGGATATATATGATTAATCAAGGCCCAAGGCCCAAGGCCCAAGCCCAATGCTCAACGCCCAACGCCAAACGGAGAGTGTCCAATGCCCAACGTTGAGCATTGAGCTTTGAGCATTGATGACGTTTCTTCACGGCTGCAACTACCCCTGGTCGACTGACGGACGCACGGTTTTCTACGGCCTCGACTTCGGCGCCAACGTGTGGGGATCACATCTGGGCGTTTCGACACGCCGCGATGCGATCGCTCGCGATTTCGACGAGATGGCGCGTCTCGGGTTCGTCGTCGTCCGGTGGTTCGTGTTCTGCGACGGTCGCGCGGGAATTGTGTTCGACGACCGCGGTCTTCCGCGCGGGCTCGATCAGCAGTTCTTTCCCGATCTCGATGCCGCCCTCGAAATTGCCCGCGACGCCGGCATCCGGATCAACGTCGTTCTCCTCGACCATCACTGGCTCTTTCGCGGCGTGAGCCAGCCGCTCGCGGATGCGGTGACGGGCGAGGTTGTCGACGCCAGGCTGCCAGACGGGCGTGCGCGGGTCCTACTTTCCGAACGTGGTCACGACGCGCTGTTTGACGATGTGCTCGAGCCGCTGATACGCCGCTATGGTGACGACGGCCCGCGCGCCGATCTGGCCGCTCAAATCTTCGCCTTCGAGTTCATGAACGAGCCCGACTTCGTCATCGATGAATGGGAGCGCGACCTCAGCTCGCGCGTTGCGCGTCCGCTGTCGTTTGCGGTGTTCGCCGAAGCCCTGTCGCGCTTTAGCAACCTGGTTCACCGCCACTCGGGAGCGCTCGTGACGATTGGCTGCGCGCGCCTGCACAACCTGTGGGCGTGGGACGACGATGCGCTTGGACTCGACATGCTGCAGCTTCATTCGTATCCGGATGTCCTTCACCCCTCTCGGGACGCGGATGTATTCGGCACACCGGCGTCTCAGCTTGGCGTGAAACGGCGGGTAATTCTAGGCGAGTTCCCGGGCAACGCGTCGGAGCAGCGTCCTGCCGGCGCCTCGCCGTCGGAGCACACGCTTGACGACTATCTGGAGTTCGCGCTGACTGGCGGCTATCTGGGCGCGTGGCCCTGGAGCTTCAGCGGCACCGACGCGTACGGACGATTACCCGTCGAAGCATTGCGGCGATTCGCGGAGCGCCATCCCGCGTTGGTGAACAGCCGCTTCCGCTGAGACAAGCCACGGAGACACGGAGCCACGGAGTGAATTGGGTTTCCCGTGTCTTCGCGACCAGGTTTGCCACCGTCGGCGCATTGCTGGCGCTCGTTGTCGGCGTTGTGGGGATGATCGCTGCGATGCGCCTTTGATCGCCGAGGACACGAAGACGGTTCACATCGTCTTGGTGCACTTCACGGCCTGTCAGCGCGGTGCCTTTGACAGACTGATCAGATTTGCGAATTGGCGGTAGGCGCCGGGAACACCTGCCGGCAGCTGGCGGAACCATGAGTACGCCGTGTAGATGTAGCGTCCCTTGCCGACCTCGGCGTACACCTCCGCGCCGCGAACCGGCGGCTCGCCTCGATCCGCACACTCGAGCAGCGCCACATAACGGCTGTCAAACATGCTGAACGCGTACGCGTTCCGCTCCTGCACCCAGCCGTTGAAGTCCGCGTCTGTAATGGTGTTCGGGAACGTGAAGACCGGGTGCGTCGGCGCGAGGATCCTGACCGGCGAATTCTCGTCGGTCACGCGCGGGTTCGCGGCGGTCGGTGGACTCGCTGGATATGGCGGCAGCATCCGGTTGGCGTACTCCGCCTGCTGATACTGCACGATCATCGTGCCTCCCTGCTGCATGTACTCGATCAGGCGGCCGTTGTTGGCGACAAAATCAGGATTCGCTTCCGAGGCGCGGATACCGACGACGATTGTATCGAAGCGCGAGAGATCACCCGTGGCCAGCATGTCCGCGTCGAGCATTGTTACGTCCACACCCATGCGGCGAATCGCGTCAGGGACTTGGTCGCCGCTGCCCATGATGTAGCCGACCTTCACGGGCGCCACTTTCAGATCGAGCACCTGCGCCGTGCTCGTAGCCGGCCAGTACAGGCGATGCGTCTGGATGTGTGGATACGAGATCGTCTGCACGTCGCGCGAGAATGTCGCCCCTCCAACAACCGCTTCGGCTGCGATGTCGAAGCTTCCCGCCGTTCGCCGTGCCGGAGCCGTGACGATAAATGAAGTTGACGTCTTGTCGCCGCTCGCCTTCAACGTGAACGGCGCCTCGGTTGGCACGGACGTCCACCCTTGCGGGAGGCGCAGCCGCAGCGTGCCGCTCACAGGTTGCGGCGAAAAGCTCATGGCGCGAACGACGAGCTTCTGCTGGTTTACCGTGGTGCCGAGCGGGACGACGAGCAGTCTCGTATCGAGTCCTACCGCGACGGCAGGCACGACGTTGACGTCCCGCCGCAGCTCGCCGCGAACCGAATCAGCCGCACGGTACTGCACCGGTCGAGACACCGTGATGTCAGCGCCACCGATGTTCATGGCGATGGCCGCCGTAAGGAGGGGAGGCGCAAAGGGAAGTCCCTTCGGATCGCCGTCCGTCCAGCGGTAGACGTCGCCCTGGCGTGGCTGCTTCAGGAAGTACGGCTGCGTCAGCGCGGTGTTTGCGGGAACGGAGATTCGGTACCGCAACGATTGCGTCGGCGTCTCGCGACGGCCGAAAGCGGGGTTTTCAGCAAGGGCGGTGATGGCGTTGCTCCCCGGGGCCGCTTCAGAATCGACGCGCCATCCTGGCGGCGCTTCGATCGCGGCGCCCGAAACCTTCACCGTCGATCCTTCCGGGAGGAAGATGCGCGCCGCGACGTCAAGCGTTCCACCCTGCACCACGGTTTCTCGATCGGCCAACGGATCGACGACAACGCCGGCCGCTCGGACCATCGCATCGATGAATTCCTGCTCCTTGAAAGAGAGAAGGAAATCGGCGTCGGCGCGTGCGTCGGCGGCTGCGGTGGCAGATTTCACTGCCGCGCGTGCGGCGCGCGTGGCGCGAAGGCCGTCCCCAAGAGCAGGAAGGATCCGCGCCGGCTCGAGCGGCTCGTAGTCGGCCAGGGCCTTTCTTGCAGCGGCGTCCATTGACGCGAGCTCCGCGCGAATGGTCCCGTCCGGAAGGCCGGCAGCCTTGGCAAGGCCGGGAACGGTGGTGTCGAGGCCCTCGAAGATCGACGGTTCCGGTCGCGGGCTCTGCACGCCGCTCTGGAGCAGGAGGAGCCCCGACGCCTGCGGACCCTTCGGCTCGATGCCGCCCTGCGCCTGGGTCTTGTGCTGGCTGCGTCCCTCGAACGAAATCTCGGCGTACGTTCGTCCCGCGACCGGATCGAGGAGTCCTTCCTGCACCTGCACCGTCGGCGGATTTGCGGGATCGGGCCTGCCGAACCCGGCGCCGCGATACAGCTTCTTTGCTTGCCACGGGCGTAGTCCTTCGCGAAGCTGCTCCGGGAATTCGCTGGGGTCGGCCGCCGCCTTGTACGCGAGGGGCGTCACATAACCTGCCATCTGGTGATGGCCGTGGCCATCGGCAGGAGTGCCGCTGAAGCGCGAGTAGATGACGAGCGGACGGAACATGCGGATCACGCGCACCACGTCGCCGAGCGTCTCGCGCGCGTCCCATTTCACGGTCGCCTCTTCGCGGGATTTGGAGAAGCCGTAGTCGAACGTCTGGCCGAAGAACTGCTCCGCGCCGTCGAGGCGCCGTGCCTGGAGCAGCTCCTCGGTGCGGATTACGCCAAGGGCGTCGAACAGCTCGGGCCCGATGATGTTCTGGCCGCCTTCGCCACGATTCAGCGAGAGATACGCAACGCGCGCATGGTCGCCACGCGCCGTCCGCGCAATGAACGCCGAATCCTCGTCGTCGGGGTGAGCCCCGGTGTGGAGCACGCTTGCCGTCGTCTGCAGGCGCTCGAGCACCTGCGTGAGCCCCGCGGCGCCCATGTCGTAGATGGGACGAACCTGGGCGTCGAGTCCCGAACGAAGCAGGACGCCGGACGCCAGCAGGGCGGCTGCAGCGACAACTGAAAATCGGCGCATTTGGAGAGTATAGCGGGGGGAAGGCGAAGGGATCATACCCCTGATGATGGCCCGCTCCAGGGTCTGACGCCGGTGACGAGCCGATTCAAGGTTGCTGAAGATGAGCAGAGCCGCGCTCGCAAACCACGCTTCCGCCGGGCATTTCGCGATCCGACCGCACGCGCACATCCGGGACGAAATACCAGTCCGCTTTCATCAGCTGCGGCGACAGGTCGACGATGACGAAGCCGCGATGGGTGCCATCGAGGAGTTTCAGGTGGGGCAGCGCGATCCGGATCGCAGCAGTCATGTCCCGGTCGTCGCCCGGGGCAAACATCGCGGGAGGCGGCGAGCTGATAGCCGGCGTCACCAGCTCCACCGCGAGTGACCCTTCGCCGGTCGCGCTGCGGTAGCCGTTCCATGGATTGCGTGGCACGTCCAACCCCCACGAGCTGTGCGCGTCCCCGGTCAGAATCACGAGGTTGCGCACCTTCTCGCGTTCGATGAAATCGAGCACACGATCGCGCTGCGCCTGGTAGCCGTCCCAGGCATCGGTGTTCGTCACCCGCGTGCCGGGAAGCGTGACCCGGGCAAACAGCACCTGCTGGCCGAGCAGCGTCCACCGCGTGTTCGCCCGCTGCGATGCGCGAATCTGATCGAACATCCACGCTTGTTGCGCGTCGCCGATCAGCGTGCGCTTTGGATCGGCGAGCGCGTCGAAATTATTGCCGGCGACCTGCCGGTCGCGCAGGCCGCGTGTATCGATCATCACGAGATCGACGAGCGTCCCGTAGCGGAACGTGCGGTACAGGTGAATGCCTGGTTCGGTGGACTCGCGGATTGGCATCCACTCGAGGTACGCCTTGTAGGCCGCCGCCTGGCGCGTGGCCCAGACACCCTCGCCGCGCTCGGGATTGTGATTGATACCGCCGCCCGACCACGCATCGTTGGTCATTTCGTGATCGTCCCAGACGAGGACGAACGGAAACTGACGATGCGCTTCCTGCAGGTCTGGATCGGTCCTGTAAGTGGCGTAGCGGAGTCGATAGTCTGCGAGCGTAAACGCCTCCCGCGGCGGCTCCGGGACGCGATCGATCGCCGCGCCCGCTCCGTATTCGCCTTCGCCGAATTCGTAGATGTAGTCGCCGACGTGGACGACCGCGTCGAGATCGGGGCGGTTGGCGATGCAGCGGTAGACGTTGAAGAAGCCGGCGGGGTAGTTCGAGCACGACACCAGCGCGAAGCGCATACGGTCGGCGCCGTTGAGTGGAAAGGTCTTGGTACGGCCGATGGGCGACTGTTCGCCCGCGGTGTCGAAGGCGTAGTAATACGTCGCACCGGGTACCAGGCCCCCGACATCAACTTTCACTGTGTAGTCGCGAGCAGCCGACGTCTGCGCAGTCCCGCTCGAGACGATGCGGCGAAGCTCGGGATCGACGCCAATGCGCCAGCGAACGTCGACCGGTTGCGTGGTTGAAAGGTCGGAAGGGGTAACCCGTGTCCAGAGGATCAGACGGTCGGCAAGCGGGTCGCCGCTTGCCACGCCATGCTGAAATCGCCCGCCGCCGGCGGCTGTCGCGCGCTGCTCCTGCGCGAGCAGCGGCCACGCGAGGCTCGATGCGGCCGAAGTCCAGAGAAACTGGCGGCGCGTGAGCGGCGTCACGCGTTCAATGAAACCACGAAGGCTTCCAAAATGGCAGCCTTCGTGGTTGAAATCTACTTCGTGGTGCCAACCGCTGCCGGAACGACTGTCGTCGCGAGCACGGCTGGCGGCGCCGTCGCCGGGACCGGCTTGTAGGCGTAGACGAACCTCCGCAGCACAGGATGATCCAGGAAGCCCTCGAAGTGGAACCGCTTCATCTCGCTGTAGGCGCGATCGGCGTTCCATCCGTCCTGCGTCATCCGGAGCAGCGCGGTCATCGTGCCGGTGCGATGGCGCCCTCCCGCGCAGTGTACGAACACCGGCTGGTTCGCCGGGTCGTTGACGATCTTGAAGAACTGCGCGATCTGCGCTTCCGTCGGAGCAACGCTCGTCGTCATGGGAATCCGGTAGAACTGCATGCCCGCCCGCCGCACGAGGCCGGGCTCATCGGAGGGACCGTCCTTCTGAAGGTCGAGCACCGTCTTGATGCCCATCGCCGACAGGTCTGCGTAGTCTCTGGCTTTCGGCTGTGCGCCGCGGAAGTAGTTGTCGTTGATCTTGCCGAAATTGTCGATCCGGATACGGCTGAGCGCTGCGGTCGAGGTAACCGGCGCACCACGCGAATCGGTCTGGGCGAGTGCCGGCCCGGCCAGCGACAGCACACAAAGCAATGTTCCGAATGTCCGGATGCGAATTTTGTTCAAAGCCATGAAACTGGACCCTCTCTGTATCAAACGTCGGGAGCTCGGCCGTCTTTCGGTAGCTCCCCCCGTGGGTTCGTTAACTCCGCCGTAGTTCTGTAGCTCCGCAGTTCTGTAGCTCCGCCGTAGTTCTGTAATAGACGGGCAAAACTGAGAATTGGTTTGTGTGGAAACGCCGGCTCTTTCGAGCCGGTAAATCATGTTAAGGGATGGGAGGACCGAAGGCGAGTTCAGCCGCGCGTATCGCTATGAAGCCAGGGATTCAGCAACAATTCTTTATAACGCGCTCTGACACCTCTCCGCCAGCGCCTGCATGTCGCGTGACAACGGCGCTTCCAATCGCAACGGCTCGCGGGACACGGGATGCGGCAGCGTCATCCGCCAGGCGTGCAGCGCCTGGCGTGCAATCGATGAATCCGTAGCGCCGTAGACGCGATCGCCGGCGATCGGCCACCCGCTGGCGGCAAGGTGCACGCGAATTTGATGCGTGCGGCCGGTGACCAGCTCGCATTCGACCAGCGAATACCCATCTCCCCGCCACACGACACGGTAGCGGGTTTCGCTGGGCGCTCCATCGTCAGCGACGACGATGCGGCGCCGATCGGCCGGGTCGTGCTTCAACGGTAGCGTGATCGTGCCTCGGGGAGGGCGCGGCGTTCCGCGCACGATCGCCACGTACTCCTTCGTGACACGCCCGGCCTTTGCGTCACGCTGAATACGCGCATGGGCGCCCGACGACAGCGCAATCAACAGCACGCCTGACGTGTCCTTATCGAGACGGCTGACGAGCCCGGGACGCACACCCGGTTTATTCCGAAGCCGCCACAGCACCCCGTTCAGTACCGTTCCCGACACATTTCGAAACGACGGGTGTACGACCATCCCTGCCGGCTTGTTCACCGCGAGAAGGTCATCGTCCTCATAAATGATTTCCAGTGGCAGCTCTTCCGCGCGCGGTGCCTCGCGAAGCGGTGTGGCGGCGGGCAGTGTGACCACGACCGCCGCGCCCAGCCGAACTTTGACTGATGGGCGTACGGCTCGGAGCCCGTCGACGCTCACCAGCCCGTCCGTGATCCATGCTTGCGCGCGCGTCCGCGACATCCGCGACACGTCGGTGACGTGCCGCACCAGGATTTGGTCGAGCCGCAGGCACGAATCGCCCCGATCGGCGGTAAAGTGAATAATCAAGATATGAAGCTCAGAATGCCACAGCCGGAGCAGGCACTTCCCGGGCGCGCCGAGGCGATGCCCATTCCCGCGGCTCACTACGTGAACAGCCATCCGATCGCGCCGCCGTTTCCCGCAGGACTGGAGCAGGCCGTCTTCGGCATGGGTTGTTTCTGGGGTGCGGAAAAGAAGTTCTGGGAGGCCCCGGGCGTCTACTCGACCGCCGTCGGCTATGCCGGGGGTTACACGCCGAATCCGAATTACCGCGAGGTCTGTTCGGGAATGACCGGTCACACCGAGGTCGTACTCGTCGTGTTCGATCCGAAAGTCACCTCGTACGACGCGATGTTGAGAATTTTTTGGGAGCATCACGATCCGACGCAAGGCATGCAGCAGGGCAACGACGTCGGCACGCAGTACCGGTCTGCGATCTACACGTATTCACCCCAACAGAAGCGTGCGGCTGAGACATCTCGGCAGGTATTCCAGGATCGTCTGACCGTGGCAGGCTTCGGCCGCATCACCACCGAGATCGCCGACGCGCCGCCCTTCTATTACGCGGAGGACTCTCACCAGCAGTACCTCGCGAAGAACCCGGCGGGTTATTGCGGGCTCGGCGGAACGGGCGTCACGTGTCCGGTCGGTGTGAACGCCTAGTCGTTTCGGCCGCCGCGAATATGAACATGAACACGAACCGAGAAGAGAGAGCCTAGAAGAGTGAACTGTATAATCCGCCTATGAGCAGAGTGACGTATGCGAACACGCCGGCGACCCTTGACCAGGAAACGCTACGATCGACTCACGGGGTGCGGGTCGTCACGACAGCGGAAGAGGGGTTAGGGATCAACGCCCTGCCGGGTGGCGTTTACGGCTTCACGTATTCGCCTGCGCTGCCGAACGCGCCGCTCTGGACCGTGCGCCGCTATCGAGGCTACGAGACACACAAGCTGGCTGATGGCGAGGTTTTCGTAATTGGGTTTGCCGACGTGGAGACATCGGCCAGACTCGAATCGGCGCGCGGCGAGCAGACGATTCAGATTCACCCCGAGCCGGAACCTGGCGCGAACGTGCTGGTGAAGATTCCGTACTCGCGCATCAGCCATCATCGTCAATACGCCGCGCCGAATCAGGACGGCTTCACCGTCACCATTCGCGATTTGTGAATGGTGCCTGATGATTGGCAAATCGCCAATCACGAATCCTTATCCCGTCCAGTTTCCACCGGCAGCTTCGGATCGCTTTCCCACTCGGACCACGAACCGGCAAACAGCTTCGTGCCGCGCAGCCCGGCATATTCCATCGCCAGAAGATTCTGGCAGGCGGTGATGCCGGAGCCGCAGTACATCACGGCTTGATCGGCTGAGCGATCGCCAAGGACGCGCATGAAGTCGACTCGGAGCGCGTCCGGTGGGCGCATTGTTCCATCCTCGGCCAGGTTGTTCTTGTAAAAACGATTGCGGGCGCCCGGAATGTGCCCGGACACGCTGTCGAGTGGATCGGGCTGCCCCTCGAACCGCTCCGGCGAGCGTGCGTCGACGAACAACACGCCGGGATTGCCGATGCGCGTCGCCGCCTCGTCAACTGTAACGCGCATGTCTGCTCGAAGGCGCGGCGCGAATGTGGCAGCCGGGCGTTGCTCTTCGCCAGAACGAGCAGGTCGCCCCTCGCGAAGCCACTTGGCCCACCCGCCGTCGAGCACCGCGACCGCATCATGCCCGACATAGCGCAGCATCCACCAGAGACGGCTTGCATACGGTCCCGCATCCTGGTCGTAGGCAACCACCTGCGTGCCGGCGCGGATGCCGAGGTGTCCAAATGTTGTGGCCATCGTCCCCGGCGACGGCAGCGGGTGCCGTCCGTTGGTGCCTGTTCTTGCCCCAGCGAGGTCATGCGCAAGGTCGACGAAGACGGCGCCTGGGATATGTCCGCTGAGGTACTGCGCTCGCCCCCAGTCTTCATTCTTGAGGTTGTATCGGCAGTCAGCAATCAGCCAGGACGAGTCGGCGAGATGGGACGCGAGCGTTTCGGTAGAGATGAGCGTCGTATGAGGCGGCACGTGCGTAGCTTATCAAGCGTCGTGGCTCTCGCATTGCACCGATGGCGTCGGGAGTGATCTATGAAGTTAAGAGCACCCGCGATAATGGTCGTGCTGCTGATGCTGGGCAGCGGATGTGCCGCGAGACACGGCGGTCCCGTCCTTGGGGGGAGCACGACGCCTGAGCGAACGGGCACCGTATCGGGCACCGTGCGCGCGGCGGACGGCTCGCCGTTGAGTGGACGCCGCGTGAGCGCCATCGACATGGCGACCGAAACGCACTACGACGCGACGACCGCCGCCAGCGGCGGGTTCACCATCAGAGTGCCCTCAGGGAAGTACCGCTTGGAGGTGGAGCTGCGCGGCGGCGACGTCATCGCCACACAGCCAGCCCAAACGGACGTGAACGTCGGTGACCTCGACGCCCAGCTCGACTTCGTGATCGCGCGCTAGGTAAACCCAAATCCAAATCCCAAAAATGAACCGGCCGGGGTTCTTTGGGATTTGGGACTTGGGATTCGGGATTTGGGTTTTTCTACATACGCTCGAGCGCCGCGATGCGCGCCTCGAGCGGCGGATGCGTCGAGACCAACACCATCCAGCCGCGCGTGCCGTTGATCTTCAACGTCGCCAGCGCCTGGTGCTGTGGATCAACCAGCTCTCGATTTGCGGCGAGGCGGCGCAACGCCGCGATCATGCGGTCGCGCCCGGCCAGCATCGCGCCGCCGCGATCTGCGCGGAACTCACGCCGGCGCGAGAACCAGTTCGTGATGAGCGATCCCAGCATCCCAAAGACGATCTGCAGCACGATCACCACGAGGAAGGAACCGCCTCGGTCCCGCGAATCTCCGCGGTTTGCGATGACGTACGCGACCAGTCTCGCCAGGAACATCACGAACGCGTTGATGACACCCTGTAGCAGCGTCATCGTCACCATGTCACCGTTGGCTATATGCGAGATCTCGTGACCCAGCACCCCGGCGACCTCATCCTCACGCATCGAGCGCAGCAGTCCCGTGGAGACGGCCACGAGCGCGCGGCTCTTGCTCGGTCCCGTGGCGAAGGCGTTCACCTCGGGTGAGTCGTAGACGCCGACCTCCGGCATCGGGAGTCCGGCCTGCTGTGACAGATTGGCGATGGTGGCGTACACGCGATCGAGTGCCGGGTCGCCAGTATGGCCGTCGACCATCTGCATGCCCGTGGCGCGCTTTGCGATCCATCTCGACATCTGGAGCGAGATGAACGCGCCGCCCATGCCCCAGACGAAGCAGAAGATCGCCAGCGAGCCAATGTCGAGGCCGCCTGGTCCGACGTACCGGCCGACGCCCAGGATGCTCAGGACGATCGACAGTGTCAGGACGACGGCGAGGTTGGTCACGAGGAACAGAAAAATTCGCTTACCCATAGGCTGAGAATAGCACCTCCACTGTCTTTAGACGCGCGGTTCGCCGGACAGGCTTCAACGCTTGACACTGTGGCGCGGCCGTCCTCGATTACAACTCCCTCCCAGTGTGGCCCCTTAACCCGCAAATATGTATGACAATCAATTGGTGAACACTTGCATTGTCAGGTCTATCAATATCAAGATCTCGCCATGACAATGTGGCTGCCGAATCTCGAAGGACGTCGCGGCCCCGTCTACCGCCGCATCGCAGACGCGATCGACGACGAGGTCCAGAAGGGGAGCCTCCGCGCGGGCGCCAGGCTTCCGCCCCACCGTGACATGGCCGATCACCTGGGTGTCACGGTCACCACGATCACGCGCGCGTACACAGAAGCGGCGCGCCGAGGCCTGATCTCGGGTCACGTTGGTCGTGGCACGTTCATCCGCGGCCACGAGATAGACGAGTCGTCCGCTCACGACCCGATCGATCTCAGCATCAACGTCCTGATGCCCGACAAGGAAGTGGCTTCGTTGGAGCCGCGGATGTTCCAGCGTCGCGTCCTTCCGTGGACGCAGTTGCTCGGCTATGTTCCGACGCCCGGCCATCGTCGTCACCGGCAGGCGCTGGCCGACTGGCTGACGACGCTCGGGATGCCGGCGTCGCCAGATCGCCTGGTGCTGACGGCGGGCGCGCAGCACGCCATGGCAGTCGCGTTCGCGGCGACCACCAAGCCGGGCGACACCGTTCTGGTCGAGGACTTGACCTACTCGGGGATGAAGGCGCTCGCGCAGTTCTACCACCTGAAGCTGCGCGGGGTCGCGATGGACAGTGAGGGTTTACGGCCCGACCTGCTCGACGCCGCCTGCCGTTCGACGCGTGCCCGCGTGCTGTATTGCATGCCGAGGCTGCAGAACCCGACGTCCGCGATCATGCCGGAGCGCCGCCGCCGCCAGATTGCTGCAATCGCCGAGAAGTACCGGCTCACCGTGATTGAGGACGACGTGTACGGATTCCTGTCGCCGGAACAGACATGCCTCGCGACGCTGATTCCCGACAGAACCGTTTTCGTGACGAGTCTGTCGAAGAGCCTGTTCCCGGGACTCCGGATGGGATGCGCGGTCGCCGCGCCCGCATTCCTGGAGCGCCTGAACGCGGCCGTGTGGGCGACGACGCTGATGACGTCGCCGATCGGCGCGGATCTGCTCTGCGGATGGCTCGAGGACGGGACCGCGGCGCGCATCGTCGATTGGAAGCGCCACGAGGTTGCCGCGAGGCAGGGGATGGCGCGGCGCCTTCTCGACGGTCAGCGTGTGCTCACGCATCCGGCAAGCCCGCATGCGTGGCTGCAGCTTCCGCCGCGCTGGACGGCGGACAGTTTTGCCGCCGAGATGCGTTCACGGGGCGTCCTGGTGAACGCCTCAACCGCGTTCAGCGTTGGCGATCAGCCGCCTCCACGCGCGATTCGACTCTGCGTCGGGACGCCACGCACTCGCGCAGGCCTCGAGCAGGCGCTGACGCGCATCGTGGACACCCTCGCTGAACGCGCCCCCGCGGCCCGGGCGGTTGTGTGATTGTTCAGAAATTCGAAATGCCAAACTCAAAATGCAAACAACACGTGGTGCGTTGCGACCTCGCAAAGCCATGGAGTGTTTGCATCTTGCATTTTGAATTTTGCATTTCAGGAGCGCAGCGCTTCTGCCAGGCGATGTAAGAACAGTCCGACGTCGGTGACGACTCCGACCGTTTGCATCGATCCCCGATCGCTCAATTTCGTGACGACCGCGGGATTGATGTCGACACAGACGACTCGCACCCAGGACGGCAGCATGTTGCCGACGCCAATGCTGTGCAGCATCGACGACAGCATCAGTACCAGCTGCACGTTGTTCCCGAGTACCTCCGCATAGCGCTCCTGCGCCGCGATGAGATCCATCAGGGTATCCGGCAGCGGCCCGTCGTCCCGGATGCTTCCGGCGAGGACGTACTCAACGCCGTGCTTGACGCACTCGTACATCACACCTGACTTGAGCACGCCACTCTCAACCGCGGACCGGATGCCGCCCGCCCGGTTGATAGTATTGATGGCCGCCATGTGATTGCGGTGCCCCTGCTCGACGGGTGCGCCGGCGGCGAGGTCGATTCCAAGGGACGTTCCCGAGACGGCGAATTCGATGTCGTGCACGGCCAGCGCGTTGCCGGCGAGCACCGCCTGCACGTATCCGGCGCGAATCAGCTCGGAGAAATGCTCCACGC